>Ga0136627_1000610_pt1 | contig 13662 bp, 17 predicted proteins | sample AntDrymUQ4892206_2_FD_104652 | JGI IMG/M metagenome (GOLD analysis project Ga0136627, IMG submission 104652) | Polar desert sand microbial communities from Dry Valleys, Antarctica - metaG UQ489 (22.06) | ecosystem: Environmental > Terrestrial > Soil > Desert | place: Antarctica: Dry Valley... | reverse complement strand
CGGCCGGTGCGACCGGTGCGGTGGACGTAGCCGTCGCGGTCCTCGGGCATGTCGTAGTTGATGACGTGCGTGACGTCGCGCACGTCGATGCCGCGCGCCGCGACGTCGGTCGCCACGAGGATGTCTACCTCGCCGCGCTCGAAGCGGGCGAGCGCCTTCTCGCGCTGGGACTGCGACTTGTCGCCGTGCATGGCGACGGCGGTCACGTAGTTGTCCTTCAGGCGCTTGACGAGGCGGTCGGCGCCGCGCTTGGTGCGGACGAAGACGATCGTCAGGCCGCGCTCGGCGTCCTTGAGCTCGTGCACGAGCGCGTCGACCTTCGCCTCGTGGTTGACCTTGATGAAGCGGTGAACGGTCTCGGCGCGCGTGAGGTCGACGGGCGGCGTGTAGTCGTGGCGGCGGGCGTCACGCGTGTACTCCGTCGCGATCTTGCCGGCGGCGCCCTCGAGCGTCGCGGAGAAGAACAGCGTCTGGCGCTGGTTCGGCGTCAGCGCGACGATCCGGTCGACGGCCGGGCGGAAGCCCATGTCGAGCATCCGGTCGGCCTCGTCGAGAACGAGGATGCGGACGTGCTGCAGCGAGATCGCGCGGCGCTGGAGGATGTCCTCCAGGCGGCCAGGCGTCGCGACGATGATGTGCGCCTTGCGCGCCTGCTGGATCTGACGCTGGATGCCGGCGCCGCCGTAGACGGCCGCGACGGAGAGCGCGCGGGCGTGGGCGATGTCGGTCATGTCGTCGACGATCTGCAGCGCGAGCTCGCGCGTCGGGGCGAGGATCAGCGCGCTGGGGCGGCGATCGGTCGCCTGCAGGCGCTCGACCATCGGCACGGCGAACGCGAGCGTCTTGCCCGATCCGGTCGGCGACTTGGCCAGCACGTCATGGCCTTCCAGGACGTCGGGAACGACGAGCGACTGGATGGCGAAGGGCTCGGCGATGCCCCGTCCACGCAGGACATCGACCACCACCTTGGATACGCCGAGATCGGCGAAGTTCTGCGAAGACATAGGGAGTTGCTCCTAGCGAGCGATCACATCGTGTGAGCGCTGAAGATTCGGGAGATTCCTCTGACCCGAACCGTGCGAAGCGCACTCCTCAAGACAAGAACCTCACGGGCAGCGGCGCTGCCCATGGCCATGACGGTAGCAACCATCGCCCGCGTACCCGGACGAAGGGCCCCGCGTTGCAGGGCCTTCGTACCCGCGAGAATGCGCGGATGGCCGCGCGTCCCCCCTCCCTCTCCAGCCGCCTGGGCGACGTGCGCTCCTCCCCCGTGCGCGACATCCTCGAGCTCACCCAGCGCGCCGAGGTCATCTCCTTCGCCGGCGGCCTGCCGGCGCCCGAGCTGTTCCCCGCCGAGCTGATCGCCGACGCGTTTGCCCGCGCGCTGGCGCCGGCCGTCGCCGCCCGCGCGTTGCAGTACTCCTCGACGGAGGGCGATCCCGGCCTGCGCGCGCTGCTGGCGCAGCGCTTCCGCGGACGAGGCCTGACCTGCGACGCCGACGAGCTGCTCGTGACGACGGGCTCCCAGCAGGCGCTCGGCCTGATCGCCGCCGTCCTGCTCGATCCCGGCGACGCGGTCCTCGTCGAGAACCCGTCCTACCTGGCGGCGCTGCAGTGCTTCGGCTTCGCGGGCGCGCGGCTCGTGCCGGTCGCCTGCGACGAGGACGGCCTCGAACCCGAGGCGCTGCCGGCGCTGATCGCCGAGCACAAGCCGAAGTTCCTCTACATCGTCCCGACCTTTCAGAACCCGACCGGGCGGACGCTGCCCGCCGCGCGCCGCGCCCGCCTGGCGCAGATCGCCGCCAAGCACGGCCTGTGGATCATCGAGGACGACCCCTACGGCGAGCTGCGCTACGACGGTGAGCCGCTGGCGCCGATCGCCGCGCAGGCGGGCGCCGCCGACCGCACCGTGACGATCTCCTCGCTGTCGAAGGTGCTCGCGCCGGGGCTGCGGATCGGCTGGCTGCGCGCGCCCGAGGCGATCCTGGCGCCGCTGGCGATCGCCAAGCAGGCGGCCGACCTGCACACCTCGACGGTCGACCAGATCGCGGCGCGCACGTCGCTGGAGGTCGCCGACCTCGACGCCCACATCGCCGGCCTGTGCGCGGAGTACCGCCGCCGCCGCGACGCGCTGCTCGGCGGTCTGGCTGAAGCGCTGCCCGCGGGGTCGACGTTCAACCGGCCCGACGGCGGCATGTTCGTGTGGGCGCGCCTGCCGCCCGGCTGGGACGCGGCCGAGCTTTTGCGCGTGGCATTGCGCCACGACGTCGCGTTCGTGCCGGGCTATCCGTTCTTCGCGCTGCGACCGGATGCGCGCACGCTGCGGCTGTCGTTCACGACGCATGTGCCGGCGGAGATCGCGGAAGGGCTACAGCGGTTGCGGCGTGCGACGCAGGGGTCGGGCCCACCGTGACCGCGTCGCCCCGCGGCGTCGCGATCACCGGCGACATGATCCGTCTCGGCCAGCTGCTGAAGCTCGCCGGCATCGCCGACTCCGGTGTCGAGGCGCGCGAGCTCGTGCGGGACGGGCTCGTGACCGTCAACGGCGAGATCGAGACGCGCCGCGGGCGCCAACTGCACCGCGGCGACCTCGTCGAGGCCGGCGACGAGCGCGTGCGGGTCACCTGACGCTACGGCGGCGTCACGGGCTGGGGGTCGTCACCGCAGTGGTGTTGTTTGTCGAGCTGGGTGAGCGGCTACGCGTCATGTGTGAACCGACTTCATCTCGCGCGCGAAGGACGGTCCGATGCAGCGGATCGGGGAAGGAGCCGCGCGGGTGTTCAAGACGCTCGCCGGACAGGATCGCGACGAGCCGATGAGCGCGTACGTCATCGCGCTCTATGCCTTCCTGTTTGTGATCGCGATGATGATCGTCATCGCGTGGATCACCGGTGCGCCGCTGGAGTGCATCGTGCGCCCAACCTGCTGAGCCGTCAGCGCTCGAACTTCGCCCGGCGGCCGCGCCCCAAAGAGCGCGTGGGCTCAGCCTGATGGCATGACGACGAGCGGGCTCTCCAGGCCGGCGGCGAGACCGCGCTCGCGGGCGACGATCTCGAGCATGATCGCCGTGTCGGCGATGGCGACGCCGGTCAGGTGCTCCTCGCGCGCGGCGAAGTCGTCGGCGATAGCGGCGGCCGCCGCGGCGTAGGCCGGCCCGTCGCCGGCGGCGAGCGCCCGCAGCGCGGTCGCGGTGCGCTCGAACGCCCCGCCACGCGGGTCCATCACGTCGGCGAGCGGCGCGACGGCGTCGTCGTCGCCGGCGATCAGCGCGGCCACGGCGAGCACATAGGACGCCACCGGCGAGCCCGCGGCGTCGGGATCGTCGGCGAGCGCCGCGCGGACCTCCTCGGCCGCCGGACCGCCGGCGCCGCCGATCACGGAGGCCTTCAGCAGCCCGACGAGGCGCCCGTAGCTCTTCGGCGGCGCGAGCGCCCACGACGCGCGGTAGCTCTCGGCGGCGCGCGCGTATGCGTCCGTCGCCGCCTCCGTGTCCCCCGCCAGCAGCGCGGCGTGCGCGTCACCCTCGGCCGCGATGGCCACCGTCATGAGCTCGCGATGCTCGCCGTCCTGCATGCTTGCGGAGCTTACGCTCCACGCCGATGCATCACCATGGCTCATACGCGATGACTCCTCCTGCGGTGAACTGATGCGCGGACTGCTGATCGCCATCGCTGTCTGCATCGTCGGCTGCGCGATCCTGATCGCCGTCGGGGGGTCGGACTTCGTGACGTTCGTGGGCATCGCGCTGGGCGGCATCGCGTTCGTGCTCGTCCTCGCGGCCGTGTTCTACGCCGTCGGTCGCAGCGAGGACCGCGAGCGCGCTGAGCGTGAGCAGCGAGCGCGCGAGCGGGGCGGGCCAGGGGCCTAGGCGGGTCTTGACGCAGAACTACACGCGAGCTTGAGTTTCGCGTGGCTGCGAGCCGGACCAACCGTCCCCCGGCCGCCACATAGCGACCGCCACCGTGCCGTCGAGCATCGGGTCGAAGACAGCCACGGCCTCGCTGTAGCCCGCCGCGAGCTCGTCGGTCGCGGCAACGTCGCGCGCGAGCCGCCGCCACGGGATCGCCCACTCGGCGGGCGGCTCTGGCAGCCTGGCAGGCACGGCGTGCTCGGCGCGTCGGTTGAAGATGACGTTGATGGCCTCGACGAGCTTGGCGGCATCGATCGCGGACGTGTTGGCGATGACCACGACGTCGACGAGGTCCTTGACGCGGGTGCTGCCTCGCCCGCCGGCGTGCTCGCGCGTGTAGGCGTGCAGCTTCTCGGCGAGATGCTGCTCGATCCCGAGTGTCGGCACCTGGACGCCGGCGAGGCCGGCGAACTCAAGCAGGTTCGAGGTGGTGATCAGCTCCGGCGCGTGTACGGGTGCAGCCGCGAATGCGACGTCGATGACCGTGCGTTCGAAGATCCGGCCCGCGAGCGTCGCGGCGACGCGCCACCGCTGTCCGCCGCCGGGAAGGTTGTCCCTTCGTCGGCCCGCTCCAGGGCGAACGTGAAGCGATCGCCGAGGTCCAGCGCGACCGCGTCGAGCAGCATCTCCACCGCGTCCTCCCGCCGAGCCGCCACTCGAAGTCGGCGTCCTTCGTGCTCCGCGCGACGTTCCCGAGACGCAGTTCGAGGGCGAAGCCGCCATTCAGTACCCACTCGCGGGGCGCCTGGGCGACAAGGCGTGCGAGCAGTCGCTCGAAAACGACGCGCTTGCGTAGCCGCGACACCCCGGCGCAATCGCTCTGTCCCTGCTTGATGCGAGCTTCTAGGCCTCTGCACGCCGAACATATGTTCGCGATCTGTCCGGTCCGGATGATTGTCTTCCCAGGCATGACGAGCCACACCAGTCTCCGCATCGCAGGCCTGTTCGCAGGCATCGGAGGCATCGAGTTGGGACTCCACAACGCTGGACACTCCACCGAGTTCCTCTGCGAGTGGGATGAATCGGCGCGACTCGTCCTGACGAAGCGGTTCCCCGGCATCCATGTGGCAAGCGACGTCGCACAGCTTGCCGCGATCCCAGCGGTCGACGTCCTGACGGCGGGATTTCCTTGTCAGGACCTCAGCCAAGCAGGGAATACAGCTGGGATCCATGGGAGTCGGTCTGGACTCGTCGACCAAGTCTTTCGGCTGATCGACGGAGCCAAGCCGTCGCCGACTTGGCTCTTGCTCGAAAACGTCTCGTTCATGCTCTCGCTCGACAAGGGTAAGGCCATGCGATGGCTGACCAATCAACTTGAGCGTCGAGGCTTCACCTGGGCGTATCGCGTCGTCGACAGCCGAGCTTTCGGGCTACCTCAGCGGCGTCAGCGGGTCCTGCTGCTGGCCTCGCAGACCGAGGATCCTCGACCGATCCTGCTCAACCAGGACCATGGCGAAGTCGAGGTGACCGATCGCTCAGGCCTTGCGTGCGGCTTCTACTGGACAGAAGGCGTCCGCGGCCTTGGATGGGCCGTTGATGCGATCCCCACGCTCAAGGGCGGCTCGACCATCGGCATCCCATCGCCGCCCGCGATTTGGAAGAGCAACACCCGTCAGATAGTGACCCCTGATCTTCGGGACGCCGAACGGATCCAGGGTTTCGCCGCCGACTGGACGGCGGCGGTCGACGAGATCCCGGGACGAGCGAAGACCAGCCGATGGAAGCTCGTTGGGAACGCAGTCAGCGTCCCGGTGGCGCACTGGGTGGGCGAGCGCCTAAAGACAGACGAGGTCTACGACCACGTGAACGACGCGATTCTGGCCGACGGCGACCGGTGGCCCCGCGCGGCCTGGGGCCGAACGGGCGAACACCACAGTGTCGATGTGAGCATGTGGCCGGTGGCGCACGCACGTCCCCACCTACACGATTTCCTCGCGTACGAACCAGCCCTGCTCTCGGCCCGAGCCACTGCTGGCTTCCTCAGCCGCGCCGCTCGTGGCAACCTTCGCATTCCGGAGGATCTGATCTGCGAAGCGAAGGCCCACCTCGAAACAATGAGCCCCCAGGCTCAACTCGCCGTCGCCTGACGACCGACTCGCTCACGCCACGCATCGTCGCGTCATCGCCGGCGGCGAGTCGACGGATGTCGAGCACCGGCCGACGCGATACGGCACCCGAGATCGCACTTCGCCGTGAACTGCACGCCCGCGGTCTCCGATTCCGAGTCGACCGCGCGGTGCTACCCGACCGGCGGCGCCGGGTGGACATCGTCTTCGGTCCCGCGCGCGTCGCGGCCATGATCGACGGTTGTTTCTGGCACGGCTGTCCGGAGCATGGGACCTCACCGAAGGCGAACGCCTCGTTCTGGCGCGACAAGATCGCGACCAACCAGCGTCGGGACAGGGACACTGATCTGCGTCTTACAGAAGCCGGATGGACCGTCGTGCGGGTCTGGGAGCACGAGGACCCCGTCCTCGCGGCAGACCGCATCGAGGCCGTCGTTCGCGAAAGACGCGCAGCGCGGCGCTGACCGCGTGCCAGAGTAGGGTCGAGGCGTTGATGCACGGCCCTCAGATCCTCGTCGACACCATGACCGTGCCCCAGCCGCGTGGACGGAGCAAAGCGCTGTGGCAATACCACTCGCGCTCGGACCTGCACAGCAAGGTCGCGTGTTGGGGTGCCTTCTTCGATCTGCTGCGCACGAGCGCATTGCTCAAGAGACACGCGTCGTCGGGCAAGGTCATCTTCGGGGTCAACTTCGAGATGCGCGACTACGCCGCCGACCGCAAGAAGGATCTCGACCTCGTCATCGCGCGTCCGTCGGGCCCACCGCCACCCGATGGCCCCAGCCTCAGTGACCTCGCGACCCAGTGGGGCATCGTTCTGACGCCAACTCAACGGAAGGAGCTGGCGAGTCTCCCGACGATCCGCAGAGGCCAGGTGACCGGCTCGGGCGTCCTGGTGGCTCTTGAGGCCAAAGCTGCGATGACCGCTCACGGCAAGGCTCAGCCGCGTCTATACGACGAGCTGAACTCCAGCCATGCCTGCATCCACGGAGCGTCCTCACAAGCATTGGCCGTCGGGCTGGTCATGGTCAACGCGAGTGCGACGTTCGTGAGTCCCGGCATGCAGCGACCCAACTCGTCCGCCGTCGTCTCCGCACACGTCCAGCCGGCTGCCGCCGCGGGGATCGTCGACAAGGTCAAGCAGCTTCCTCGGAGGACGGGCTCGCACCAACAGGGCTTCGACGGTCTCGGCATCCTCGTCGTCAACGCCGCAAACGATGGGACGCCCGTGACGCTCGTGTCCGTCCCCCCTGCGCCCGCGCCAGGAGAGATCTTCTTCTGGAACGACATGATCACGCGTGTGGCAAACGAATACGACACACGGTTCGCATCGATCTAACGGGAGTTGGCTCGCCTGATGCTCACACGGCTTGAGGTCCAGGGGTTCAAGAATCTTCGTGACATCGCGATCGATTTCGGGCCGTTCACTTGCATCGCCGGCCCCAACGGAGCCGGCAAATCGAATGTCTTCGACGCGATTCAGCTTCTGTCTGAACTCGCAGACAAACCGCTGATGGAGGCGGCCGAAGCCGTGCGCGGCACTCGAAGTGAACGATCCGCAGACCCTCGGGATCTGTTCTGGGCGCGCGACGACGCCGAAGGGCGTTCGACCAGCTTTGCGGCGGAGATGATCGTGCTTCCGAACGTGGAGGACGACTTTGGACAACACACGGTGGCCACCACGACGTTCCTGAGGTATGAGCTGGAGATCGCGTACAGCCCTCCAAGCGGACTTGAGCGGGTGGGGCGCCTCGTCCTTCTTCGCGAGGGCCTGGAGCACATCACGCAGAGCGCCGCGCCGCGGCACCTGCGGTTTCCGCACTCGGCGAAGATCTTCCGTCGCCAGGTGATCATCGGGCGACGCAGCGGAGTCGCCTACATATCCACGAGTCCTGGAAGGACCGACCCCGTGATCACGGTGCATCAAGACGGCGGGAGTCGAGGTCAGCCGCGTCGAGCCTCGGCGACACGTGCCGCCTCGACCGTGGTGCGCACGACCTCGGTCCAGGACGATCCGACCATTCTTGCTGCGCGACGAGAGATGCAGAGTTGGAGACGTCTCGCCCTCGAGCCCACTGCCTTACGAACAGAAGATCGGTACACCGACTCTCGAAGCATGGCTTCTGACGGGCGACACCTTCCGGCTGCGATGTATCGCATCGCATCTGACGCCGTGGCGCATGGAGGACAGGCCGAAGACGTCTATGCCAGTGTCGCCAGCCGCCTGCAGCAGCTGGCCGGCGTAGACGTCGACCGCCTGACGATCGATGCGGACGACACGCGCGAACTCCTGACCCTGCGCCTTCGCGAGAGGTCTGGTCGCGAGCTCCCTGCACGATCCTTGTCCGAGGGAACGCTGCGCTTTCTTGCTCTGTGCGCGATGCATGAGGACCCTGCAGTCGGCGGCGTGATCTGCATGGAGGAGCCCGAGAACGGGATCCATCCAGCGAACACCGAGGCGATGGTCACCCTCGTCAAAGATCTAGCGGTCGACCCATTCGATGAGCCGGGGCCCGACAATCCGCTTCGACAGGTGATCGTCAACACGCATTCGCCTGCAGTCGTTCGACTCGTCGGAAAGGACGACCTCCTCATGGCGATGGCGCGCGCCGACGAGACCGCAGATGGCGAGCGATCCGTACTCAGTCTTCGCCCGATGCGCGGCTCCTGGAGAGCCGCACTCCCCGGGGCGGAGCCGATCGGAAAGGCAGATCTCATCCCATATCTGACTGCGCCGCGAGGTTCCCAGATATCCCTGGACGAGGAATGAAGCGCATTCGAGCGCTGCTTCTGATCGACGGTCCATCCGACGAACCCCTCGGGCGACACGTCGCCGCAATCGCACGCGGCCATGGGGTGGCGCTCGACATCGTTGCACCGGAGTTCGACCGCATGGACCCCCCGCCTGGACGGGCGATCAGCGCGCGGCTCACGAGGATTCTCGCCATCGACCCAGACTTCGAGATGGTGGTTGTCCATCGAGACGCTGAGAACCAGGGCCGAGACGTGCGGCTTGCCGAGATCCAAGCCGCACTCGCCGATGTTCAACCGGCGCTTCCGCACATCCCAGTCATTCCGCTATGGATGACGGAAGCGTGGCTCCTACTCGATGAAGCAGCCATTCGGAGCGTCGCGGGACGCCCCTCCGGCACCATGGCACTCAGCCTGCCTGTGGCCGCGCAGGTCGAACGCGACGTCGATCCCAAGGCCACGCTCCGTCAAGCCCTCAGGAGTGCCAGCGGCCACCGGGGTCGTCGGCTTCGCAAGTTTGAGCGCGATTTCAGCGCTCATCGGCGGCAACTCCTCAACAGATTGGACCGCTCGGGACCGCTTCGGGAGTTGCGCGCGTGGCAAGAACTCGAAAGTGATGTCGCCACCATCCTGGCCGCCGTTCGCGACGTGCCCTCCCAGCCTGGAGCCGCCGCAAGCGGTACCGCCGGTGGTACCGCGGAACAAGACGAGGCCCCATAGCGGTCGAGTCTGCCGCCGGAGAACACGCGAGAGTCCCGTCTCACGGGGCTCTCGATGATCGGGGAGACAGGATTTGAACCTGCGACCGCCCGGCCCCCAGCCGGGTGCGCTACCAGACTGCGCCACTCCCCGTGGCTGTGAAAAGCGGGCGACGGGAATCGAACCCGCCCTAAAAGCTTGGAAGGCTTTTGTGCAGCCACAACACTTCGCCCGCACGCCCAAGTGCGGAGGATACTGCGCGCGCCGGGAGCCGCGGGTCAGCGCGCCCGCTCAAGCAGGCGCTTGACCACCGCGAGCGCCGGCCGGGGCCTGTCGTCGGCGCCGATGAGCGCCGAATCCCAGCTGTCGCGCGGCGTCGATGAGCGCCAGTGATAGAGGTAGATGCGCGTTACGCGCCGGTCCAGCCGGGCGAGGCGGTCGAAGATGAAGCGCGTCGCGCGGGCGGCGTGGGCCTTGCCTTGCCGCAGCTTGATCTTCGACCCGTTGCGGCGCGCGACGAGCCCGCCGATCTCCGTCAGCCAGACCTCGCCGCGGACGGCTTTCAACAGCGCCGCGGTGCGCGTTGTCTGAAAGCGGTTGGCGTCGATGTAGTCGTGCAGCCCCCAGTACTTGGGCTGCCAGCGAGCCGCGCGCTGGAACTCCAGTGCCCACTTGACCATGTTCGGCTGGTCGAGCAGGTCGGCGGCGAGGACCTTGCAACCGGGGCAGTTGCGGCGGATGGCGTTGTAGTAGCGCGCGACGAGCTCGGGCTTCTTGCACGTGCCGACGCCACAGTGGTTGGCCTCGTTCCACGCCGACCACGTCGTGACGTCCGGATAGCGCTTGCGAAAGCGCCGAAACTCGCGGAGGTACCGCGCGGCGGTCGGCGGGCGATAGGACCGGCCGTTCGTCTTGCGCGAGCGCGCGAGCGTGATCAGCGGATCGGTTCCCATCAGCCGCGAGCCGGCGATCCAGGCGTCCAGATCGGCGCGCTGGTCGGCGAACCGCAGTGCGTCCCAGGCGACGGAGCGGCGCGAGTAGTCGAAGCCGAGGTCGCGCAGGCGCTGGTCGTTGAACACCTCCGCCTTCTGGTCGGCGATCCCGATCTTCGTCTTGAGCTTGCCTTTGACGGGCGTGAGCTTGATCGCGGCTCCCGAAGCCGCCGGCAGCGCCAGCCCCAGGCACAGGAGCGCGACCGCGCAGGCGAGGACGCGGGCTGTGTGGCGGCGGGCTTGCATGCGGCGCGGGAGGCTAGCGGGCCACGGCTTCAGTCCTTCCCACACCCGATCGCGTCAAGCCGCGCGACGCTCGCCCGATGGGCCACCGACACGTTGCGGGGATTGGACAGCGTCCAGCGCACATCGAGCGCGTCGCACGCGGCGCAGAACAGTCCGCGGATGTCCTGCGACAGGTTCGAGAAGAAATAGCGCGGATAGGCGTACTGCGCGACGCGTCGGCTCGGCAGCGTGGTCTTGAAGCGGTTGGTGGTGCGACAGCCGTCGGAGTGGATCAGCCCGCGCACGAACTCGTCGGGGTACCGATCGACGATCTGCTGCTGCCAGTCCACCAGCGCGATCTCGCGCTCGTGCTTGCGGCCGGGGCCGTGCTGGGGGAAGGCGTGCAGCCAAAGCTTGTTGCAGGCCTAAACCCGGACGGCCTGTGCGTTGCGGTAGCGCACGACGCTCGGGCGGCATTGCGGCATCGCGAGCACCATGGCCGCCCAGCAATCGTCGACGATACGCCCGTATGCAAGGTCAAGGGCAACGCGCAGCACCACTCCTCCGCGGTGGTTGACCGACAGCCAGCCGTCGCCGAGATAGAGACCGAGCAGGTACGCATAGGCCGGCTCGTGGGCTGGCCTCCAGCGAATCTCGATCGGCGGCCACGATCGTCGCCAGCGGCCCACGGTGTTCTGCGCCACGCCGGACAGCTCAGCGGTCTGGCGATCGTTGAGGCCCTCCGAGAGGAGCCTGCGCACGAGGTCACGGTCTGGATCGCCACGCCTCACGAACATATGTTCGCACGGCGCCCGGACGGACAGGGCTTGCCAGCGGGGGACCCAGGAATCGAACCTGGCGCGGCGGTTTTGGAGACCGCAGTGTTAGCCGATACACCAGTCCCCCTCGTGGCCCGGCATTGTAGATGCGCGAGCGCCGCGGATCACCTGAAGCCGCTCAGGATCGGCCTGGGCTCCAGACCTACCGGCTTAGAATCCTCCCCATGAGCACCGCAGCCGACAAGCCGGCGCTCGCCCCGCGGCTGCCGGACGTGCTGCGCCTCGGGCCCGCGCACCTGACCGTCTCGCACCTCGATGGATCGATCGCGTTCTACGAGCGCTCGCTCGGCCTCCAGCTCCACAACCGCGACGGCGATGTCGCGACGCTGGGCACCGGCGGCGAGGCCCTGCTCGTGCTCGTCGAAGAGGCCGGCGCCGCACCCGGCGGCCGTCATGCCGGGCTGTTTCACTTCGCGCTGCTGTTCCCGACGCGCCAGGAGCTCGCGCGCGCGGTCCTGCGCCTGGCGACCACGCAGACGCGGATCGAGGGCGCCTCCGACCACGGCGTGTCGGAGGCGATCTACCTACGCGACCCCGATGACAACGGGATCGAGCTGTACGCCGACCGTCCGCGCGAGGCGTGGCCGGCGCCGCGCACCGAGGGCGAGCGGGTCGCGATGTACACGATCGCGCTGGACATGAAGGACCTCATGCGCGAGGTCGCCGGCGAGGAGCCGCGCGAGCGGGCCGGCCCCGGCGTCGTCATGGGCCACCTGCACCTGCACGTCGGCGACATCGAGCGCGGCCTGGCCTTCTATCGCGACGTGCTCGGCTTCGAGATGATGGTCATGTTGCCCAGCGCCGCGTTCGTCTCGGCCGGCGGCTATCACCACCATCTCGGCTTCAACGCCTGGCTCGGCAGCGACGTCACGTCGCGGCCGCCGATGACGGCCGGCCTGCGCGAGTGGACCGTCGTCCTCGAGTCCCGCGATCAGCTCTACGCGGTGCGCGCCCGCATCACCGGCGCCGGCCTCGACGCGCGGGACCGCGGTGGCGGCTTTCTCGTACGCGACCCCTGGGAGACCCCGGTCGTGTTCACCGTCGGCTGACGGCCGCGCGCGAGAGAGCCGTCACACATGCGGGCGGAGGGACTTGAACCCCCAAGGCTTGCGCCACCGGCACCTAAAGCCGGCGTGTCTACCAATTCCACCACGCCCGCGTGCCGTGATTTGCGGGTGATTGTATGTTGGCCACGATGGCCGAGGGCGACGTGATCATCGAGCATCCCAACCGCGACAAGCCCGAGTCACAGGCCACTCGGGCGATCGTCGTCGGGCTGCTCGTCGTGAGCGCCGCCGTTCTGGTCGTCGCGACCGTCGGCGGCTGGTCGAAGATCCAGGGCGCCAAGCCGGTGCAGGTCGCCTACATCCTCATCTACCTGGTGCTCGCCTTCTACATCGCTCGCTGGCGCAGCGGCCTGCTGCCCGTCGCCGCGTCGTTCGCGATCATCCTGCTGATCTTCTGCGCGATCAGCGGACCGCAGTGGTTCTCGCGCGACGGCGCCGGATTCGAGGACCCGTTGCTGCCGGCGAGCATCGTCGGCGTGCTGACGATCGTCCTCGTCCCCTTGCAGATCCTGCTGATCATCGTCGCCGCGCGCGGTTTCGCGCAGAAGTGGAGCGTCGAGGTCGAACGACACCTCGACGGGCTGGCGCCCTACGTCACGCAATCGCGCTGACCCTACAATCGAGCCCGCGCCCGGGTGCTGGAACTGGAATACAGGATCGGCTCAAAACCGATTGCCCGTGAGGGATTGTGGGTTCGAATCCCACCCCGGGTACTGGACACGTCGCCGTCCCGACCGCCGCCGGTTGACCGCCGGTGCAGGACGCGGATAGGCTCGCGATCCCGGCCTCGAGAGGACGTCGCATGTCACAGTCGAACACCGAGATCGTCCAGTCCAACGCGCAGATCATCCAGTCGGGATACGAGGCCTTCGCCGCGGGCGATGTGCCGGCGGTCCTCGCGATGTTCTCCGACGACATCAGCTGGAACATCCCCGGCCGCAGCCCCCTCGCGGGCACGTACACCGGGCCCGACGAGGTGCTCGGGTTCTTCCAGCAGCTCGGCGAGCGCTCCAACGGCACGTTCAACCTCGAGGTGCACGACATCTTCGACAACGGCAAGGACAAGGTCGTGCTGCTGCTCACCGAGACCGCGCAGCGCGACGACAAGTCGCT
>Ga0136627_1000609_pt1 | contig 13695 bp, 10 predicted proteins | sample AntDrymUQ4892206_2_FD_104652 | JGI IMG/M metagenome (GOLD analysis project Ga0136627, IMG submission 104652) | Polar desert sand microbial communities from Dry Valleys, Antarctica - metaG UQ489 (22.06) | ecosystem: Environmental > Terrestrial > Soil > Desert | place: Antarctica: Dry Valley... | reverse complement strand
GCCGAGATCACGCCATCGGCGTGGTGCTCGTGCTCATCTCGGCCATCGGTTTCGGCTCGGGCGCGCTGCTGGCCACGCCCGTCTACGCCTCGGGGCTCGACTGGATGACGCTGCTCGCCTGGCGTTTCCTCATCGCGGCGGGCGTGTCATGGCTGTGGCTGCTGGCGTTCCCTGCTCACCGCGCGGCGCTACGGCGGATGTCGCGGCGACGCGTGGCCGTGCTGCTCACGCTGGGCGTCCTGTACGTGGGTAACAGCGGCACCTACTTCGCAGCGCTGGAGACGGTGCCCGCCTCACTCACGGCGCTCATCGTCTACATGTACCCGGCGCTGGTGGCCGTGCTGTCCATACGATTCGGGCGGCGCCTGGAGGGCAAGCGCGCCTGGATCGCGCTGGTGCTGACGACCATCGGCGTGGCCCTCGCCGTGGGTGGCATCGCGCCGGGCGCTGCGCCACCCGCACTGGGCCTGGCACTTGCGCTGGCCTCGCCGGTCATCTACGCCGTCTGGATCGTGCTGGCGGCGCGACTGGGCGGCGAGCGCTCGGCGCGCGAGGGCGAGACGGAACCGGAGACCTCGGAGCCGGCGCCCGCCGCGGCACTCATGACCACGGCTACCTTCATGGTGTGGTGGCTGGCCGCCATGGCTACCGGCCGGCCCACGCATCCGGCTGACATCCCGGCCGATGCCTGGCTGCCGCTCCTGCTGCTGGGCGTCTTCAGCACGGCCGTGGCGCTGCAGACGTTCTACGCGGGCTCCAGACGGATCGGCGCGGCCAACGCATCACTGGTCAGCACGGTGGAGCCGGTCTACATCATCGCCATGGCCACGCTCCTCCTCAGTGAGACCCTGACGCCTGTCCAGATGCTGGGCGGCGCACTGGTCATCGGCGGCGTGCTGTTGGCGCAGACCGGGGGCTCGGCGACGGTGCGCGCTCAATCGGCCGAACCCCACGTCGCGCCCTCCATCCGTCCCTAGGAGTCGCTTGGAGGCTACTCTGCGCTCCATGCGACTCGTCAGCTACCTCACGGACGGGGGCGAGCGCCTAGGCCTCGACCTGACCGGGCGAGCCGTCGCGGCGGTCGACCTGTTGCCTGACGGTCCGGCGACGATGGGCGAGCTCCTCGCCGACCCGGGCGTCCTGGATCGAGTTCGTGACGCCTTGGCGACCTCCCGGATCGCTCCGTCGGCCGGCCTCCCCCTGGAGTCGTTGAGTCTGCTCTCGCCCGTGCCCCGCCCCGGGAAGGTGGTGGCGGTCGGGCTGAACTACCGCGAGCATGCTGCGGAGGGTGGCCGCGAGACGCCGCCCGAACCGGTCCTCTTCGCCAAGTTCACCACCTCCATCGTGGGCCACGGTGGCGACATCACCTGGGATCCTGGACTGACGGCGGCCGTCGACTTCGAGGCAGAGCTGGCCGTCGTCATCGGCCGGACGGCGCGCCTCGTGACGGAGGCCGAAGCGCTGGACTTCGTGCTGGGCTACACCTGCCTGAACGACGTCTCCGCGCGCGACCTTCAGTACGCTGACAAGCAGTTCGTGCGCGCCAAGTCGCTGGACACGTTCACGCCGATAGGCCCAGCCTTGGTCACCGCCGACGAGATCCCCGATGCCCAGGCACTGGGCATCCGCTGCCTGGTCAACGGCGAGGTGATGCAGGAGTCATCGACCGCCCAGATGGTCCATGGCGTGGCGGCGCTGATCGCCTTTTGCTCGCGCGCCTTCACCCTCGAGCCGGGTGACATCATCGCCACCGGCACGCCCTCTGGAGTGGGCTGGTTCCGCGATCCCAAGCGGATGCTCCGCGACGGCGACGAGGTGACCGTAGAGATCGAGCGTGTGGGCCGGCTGGTCAACCGCTGTCGAGAGGATCGGCGCTGACCGTTTCGGGGCCACCCTGCGGTCGCGTGGTGAGACGGAGCACCAGATAGCCCACCACCCCGGCCAGCACGGATGCGCCGAAGATGCCGACCTTGGCGATCTCCAGGACATCCGTGCCGGCGAAGGCCAGCTCCCCCACGAAGAGCGACATGGTGAAACCGATGGCCGCCAGCCAGCTCGCGCCGTAGATATGGCGCCAGGTGACGCCCAGCGGAAGCCGGGCCACACCCAGGCGGACGATCAGCCAGGCGGCCGCCATGATGCCCACCTGCTTGCCCACGATGAGCCCCACGGCGATGCCCCACGACACGGAGCTCCCCAAGGCCGGCCCGACCGCGTCGCCCAGCACGACGCCGGCGTTGGCTAGCGCGAAGAGCGGCACGATGAAGAAGGCTACGCTCGGATGCAGCCCATGCTCAAGGCGCTGCATCGGCGCCTGCGCCTTCTCCGCAAGGTCCTCCAGCTGCCAGATGGCCGCCGTCCGCTCATGGTCCAACCGCAGATCGACGTCCTCGGGGGCTGGGGCGCCGTCGTGGGGGCCTTCGACCCGATCCAGGAGCTCCCGGCCGCGATCGACGAAGCCACGCGCGTCCACGCGCGTCCGTGCCGGGATCGCGAGCGCCAGCAGGACGCCGGCGATGGTGGCGTGGATGCCCGACTGGAGGAAGGCCAGCCAGAGCCCCACCCCCAACACGGCGTAGACGCTGATGCGACGCACGCCCAGGAGGTTGGCGGCCATCAACGCCACTACGACGCCCGCCGCCACGAACATCGCCTCGATGGACAGGTCGTCGGTGTAGAAGAAGGCGATGACAAGCACGGCCAGGAGATCGTCCACGATGGCCACGGCGGTCACGAAGACCTTGAGGCCGATGGGGACCCGACTGCCCAGCAACGCCAGGACCCCCAGCGCGAAGGCGATGTCCGTGGCCATGGGGATCCCCCAGCCGCGGCTGGCCGGCTCCCCCGCGCCCGCGTTGATGGCCAGGTAGATGGCCGCGGGCACGACCGCTCCGCCGAGGGCCGCCGCGAAGGGCAAGGCGGCCTTGCCCACGGAGGCTAGCTCCCCGATGAGGATCTCGCGCTTGATCTCCAAGCCCACGACAAGGAAGAAGATGGCCATCAGGCCGTCGTTGATCCACAGCACGAGGGCCTTGGAGATCGCCAGCTCGCCGAAGCCGATGGTGAACGGCGTGGCGAACAGCTCCAAGTAGGAATCCACGAACGGCGAGTTCGCCCATAGCAGGGCGAACGCGGCCGCCGCCATCAGGGCAAGTCCACCGGCCGCTTCCAGCCGTGTGAAGGAGCGGAACGGCGTCAGCAGGCGGTCGATGGGCTTCGGCGGCAGCGGACCGCCGGCGAGGGGCGTGGTGGGCGTGGGCACGCAGGGATGCTACCGGAAGCGGATGGCGGACCGATGGGAAGCCGCGTCGGGCGATCAGCGAAGGCGCGAGCAGCCCACGGAGCTGTCAGCCCGCGGCCAGAGCCCCCTCGAAGTGACCCAATGCTTCGGCCACTTCCGCCGCGGTCACGTCCAGCGGCGGGATCCAGCGCATCACGTTGTGGGCCGTGCCGCAGGTCAGCAGCAGCAGTCCCAGGTCAGCGCAGCGCTGCATCACGGCCGTGGCCAGCTCGGCGTCCGGCTCCCTGGTCTCGCGGTCGCGCACCAGCTCCACGCCGATCATCAGCCCCGGACCCCGAACGTCACCGATCCGCTCGTCGCCGGCCATCAGCTCCCGGAGGCCAGCGACCAGCTCCGCGCCGCGCGCCGCCGCATTGGTGACCAGGTCATCACGTTCTATGGTCTTCAGAACGGCCAGGGCAGCGGCACAGCAGACCGGGTTGCCGCCGAAGGTGGAGCCGTGGGCACCCACTCCCCACCGCTCCTGCAATGCCCGCGACGAGACGATGGCACCCAGCGGCAGGCCGTTGGCCATGGCCTTGGCCAAGGTCACCACGTCGGGCACGATGCCCGCCGCCTCGAAGGCCCACATCCGTCCCGTTCGGCCATAACCCGACTGGATCTCGTCGGCGATGAGCAGCATGCCGTGCGCGTCACAGCGCTCGCGGATGGCGCGCAGGAACGCTGCCGGAGCCGGGTTGTAGCCGCCCTCCCCCTGCACCGGCTCGATGAGGAGCGCCGCCACGCTCTCCGCGCCGACCTCTCCCAAGAGCTCGTCGAGCGCCTCCAGGGCACGCGTCGTGGCGAGCTCCTCGTCACCCTCGCCCAGGCGGTAGATGTCGGGGAAGGGCGCTACGAGCACCGACGGCAGCAGGGGTCCGTGCCCACGCTGGTAGTTGGGGTTGGAGGTGGTGGCGCTGAGCGACCCGTACGTGCGCCCATGGAACGCGCCGGAGAACGCGATGATGGCCGGCCGGCCGGACGCGCGGCGGGCGAGCTTCATGGCGCCCTCGATGGCCTCCGTGCCGGAGTTGGCCAGGAAGACCGCATCCAGCGGCTCGGGCAGCAGAGCCGCCAGCTTGTCGGCCAGAGCGCTGACCGGTTCCAGGTAGCCCAGGCCGTTGCACGTATGCAGCAGCCGGTCGGCCTGCGCGTGGATGGCCGCCGTGACGGCAGGGTGGCGATGTCCGAGCACCGTGACGGCGATGCCGCAGGCGAAATCCAGGTACGCCTTGCCCTCGGCGTCGTAGAGGCGGTGACCCTCGCCGTGCGTCCAGGTCCGCTCGAAGTAGCGCGCCAGGGCCGGGGACAGGTGGGCGGCGGTGTCGAGGGTGACGGTCATTCAGGGCCTCCGATCGTGGGACAGGTCATGGTCGAATGCTGGACCAGGAGCGGCTGGGACAGTCTGTCGATCCGTCACGATGAACGAACACTAAGGGCGTATCCGGCCGGCTCTCGGATGGTCGCGGCCGTACGGCCATCGCCCATCACCCCGACACATCGATCCGCGCTGCTGCAGCGTGGACGATGGTCGCCGTGGGCAAGGGGGGACGTCCGGGGACGCGTCTCGCAACGTCGTAGCCTGCCGGAGGGCACGGGGCTGTTCGGTCATCGTGACGTCCTGCACGGATGTGCGGAGGCTCGAGCGCGAATCGCGGCTCACACGCGCGGGTCGCGGCCCACACGCGCTCGCATCGCCGGCCCACATGGGCGCCAGTGACCCACACATGCTCAGTACCGCCGTCCGCGCTGGCGGTCGATGTCGAAACGGGCCGTGTCGGCGATGGCCATGACCGCCATCGTGCCGGCCTGCACCGGATCGCTCACGACCAGATCCACGGCTTCGGTCACGCTCCCCACCATGTTGAGTGCCACGACCGGGAAGCCCGTCTCGCGCAGCTCCATGACGGCGGCCGTGATGTCGCCGCCCATGATGGCCCCGGCCAGGACCAGGATGTGGGCGCGCGGCAGATCCGCCACGGCGCGCACGGCGGCGGCGATCTGCTCCTCCCCCACCAGCGGGATGGTGTCCACGCTGATGCGCTCACCGCGCAGGTTGTGCCGGTCGGCTTCGCTCACGGCGCCGAGGTTGACCTGCGCCACCTGGGCGCCGCCACCGATGACGATGACACGCTTGCCGAAGACCTGGCCTAGCGTCTCTCGCGGTTCGGCCACGACCACACCAGCCACCTGTCGCACAGTGGCGGCTGCGGCCTCCCCGGTGACGTCCTGGAACTCCACATCGATGACACGCTCCACACCAGGCTCGCCCTTGGTGGCGGGGAACGCGGTCACCGAGGTGATGTCGCCGCCTGCCTCACGGACAGCTCCCAGCACCGCCAGCAGATCGACATCGGCCGCGGTTCGGACGCTGAGCTTGGCGAGGATGTGCCCGGGCCTAGGGATGAGCAGGTCGGACAGGTGCGGCGCCTCGTTCTGGCGCTGAGCATCCTGGCCCTCGTCGTCACGCATCGCCGCACTATGGCACGCGACGGCCCAAAGGCTGTCAACGCTGCAACGACTCCGACACAAGCGATCGTCGGGGCAATCTCCTCTGTGCCATCGCCGGGCTGCTTGACGGTGGCGTGAACCTGGACCGGGTCTTCGTGGCACTCCTGAGGGCCATCCTGGAGATCCTCGAACTCTAGTTCGCAGGAGACGTATCGCTTCCCTTGAAGGCGGAGGGCCCAGGGCCCTCCTCCTTCGGTTCGCGTCTGCTTCTAGTGAGCGCTGCGCAGCGGAGCTGCCACGGACGCGGCAGCCAGCGGCAGGCGCAGTGGCTCCTGGCCGAAGGCCGGCTGCCACGTTCGACCTGCAAGGTGTGCCAGCAGGGCCTGCTGCGTCCAAAGCCGATTCTCGGCCTGGTCGAAGACGACGCTCTGCGGACCGTCCAGCACCTCCCCCTCGATCTCCTCTCCGCGGTGGGCCGGAAGGCAATGCATGACCATGGCGTCGGGTGCCTGTGCCAACAGGTGCGGAGTCAGGGCATAGGCCCGGAACACATCTCGGCGGGCCACCGCCTCCTTCTCTTGGCCCATGCTGGCCCACACGTCGGTGTAGACAGCATCGGCGCCCACCAGTGCCCCAGCGGGATCGTGCTCGACTTCGATCAGCGCGCCCGTCCGCACAGCGAGTGATCGAGCGAGGGCGACGACCTGACCATCGGGCGCATGATCTCGAGGCGTAACGGTCCGCACATCGAGCCCCAGCGACGCCCCGGCCAGCAGCAAAGAGGCGGCCACGTTGTTGCCATCGCCGACGTATACCAGCCGACGACCCGCGAAGCCGCCCAGGTGCTCGTGTATCGTCAGCATGTCGGCCAGGGCCTGGCAGGGATGCTCGCGATCGCTCAGGGCGTTGACCACGGGGATGGCGACGGCTGCGGCCATCTCCTCCAGGACGTCGTGGTCGAAGACGCGCGCTACGATGACATCGACGTATCGCTCGAGTGTGCGAGCTGCATCGCGCGCTGCCTCGCGACTGCCCAAGCCCACCTCGGAGCCCTGCAGCACGATGGGCGTACCGCCCAGCTGGGTGATGCCCAGCTCGAAGGAGACTCGCGTGCGCAGGCTGGGTTTCTGGAAGATGAGCGCGACTGACATGCCGGCCAGCGGTGCCGCCGGGCGCGTCCGACCAGCTTTCAGTTCCGCGGCCCGATCGACCAGATCGACGAGCACCGCGGGACTCAGGTCGGCGATTGAAAGGAAGTCTCGAGGTTGGGTGTCGACCATGAGGCTCATGGACCGATCATGACAGCTAGTGCATGGGTATGCAATAATTGCGCCGCGAGCGCATGTTAATGCAGGACCGTGAGCCGCCACTGCGCCGTGGTTCCCCTTGGCGGAGACGACCATCCCCCGGCCGCCTCCGCCATCGCTCGTCTCGGCCTGACTTCGCCCGGTCCGTGCAGCACAAGGAGTTCGCGTGAAGAAGGTCGTCCTGGCGTACTCGGGGGGACTCGACACTTCCGTCGCCGTGGCCTGGCTACGAGAGGAGCATGACGCGGAGGTGGTGACCCTCACCGTGGACGTGGGCGGAGGCTCGCTGAGAGAGCACATCGCGCAACGAGCCATGGCCGCGGGAGCCACCAGCGCCTACGTCGTCGACGCGCGCGAGACATTCGTTCGCGACTTCTGCTGGCCGAGCCTGCAGGCTGACGCTCGATATCAGGGCGCCTATCCGCTGGCTACGGCGCTTGCCCGGCCGCTCATCGCGCAGCTCCTGGTGGAGGTCGCACAGCGCGAGGGCGCCGACGCGGTGGCGCACGGCTGCACGGGCAAAGGCAACGACCAGGTCCGCTTCGACGTCGCGGTCCACGCCCTCGATCCCTCCCTTGAGGTCGTCGCGCCGTTGCGGGTGGGGATGGGCCTGACACGGGAAGAGGAGATGGCCTACGCAGCCGATCGCGGCATCCCGGTCCCCGTCAGCGTCGAGTCGCCCTACTCCGTCGACGTCAATCTATGGGGCCGGTCGATCGAGACGGGGATCCTGGAGGATCCCTGGGCAGCGCCGCCCGCCGACGTCTATCGATGGACGGTCGCACCGAGCGAGGCGCCAGCCGCGCGCGACATCGTCGTCGCCTTTGCCGGCGGCGTGCCGGTCGCCATCGACGGAGCGAAGGTCTCGGAGGTGGACCTGGTGGAGCAGCTCAACCGCCTCGGCGGGCAGCACGGGGTAGGCCGCATCGATCATGTCGAGGATCGCCTGGTGGGCATCAAGAGTCGGGAGATCTACGAAGCGCCGGCCGCGGTCATCCTCCTGACCGCGCATGCTGCGCTGGAGGGCCTGACGCTCTCCAAGGAGCAGCTGCGCTTCCATCGCTCGGTCTCCGACGAGATCGCCCAGGCCACCTACGACGGTCTGTGGTTCAGCGCGCTGCAGCGCGATCTGCGTGGATTCGTTCGCTCCTCGCAGCGCGTGGTCAACGGCGACGTGCGACTCCGCCTCGATCATGGGTCCGCGGTGGTGACCGGCCGCCGCAGCGACCACTCGCTATACGACCACGGCCTCGCGACCTATGACACGGGCGACTCCTTCGATCATGCCGCGGCGGTCGGCTTCATCCGGATCTGGGGCTTGCCGGTGGTGACGGAAGCCTCGCGGCGCGGATCGGCGGCAGGTGGGACGCAGCCACTGCTCGACTCGCTCTCGGTGGAGACCGCCGGACGCAGCCAGCCCTGGATGAGTGGCCCTGAGTCGCGCTCATGAAAGCATGGGGCGGCAGGTTCACCGAAGCCTCAGACCCGGCTGCTGCGTCCTTCGGGCGTTCGCTGGAAGTCGACCGCGAACTCGCCCTGGACGACATCGAGGGGTCCCTCGGCTACGTGCGCGGTCTGGGCTGGGCCGGGCTGCTCACCGCCGACGAGGTACAGGCGCTGATCCTCGGACTGGGCGTACTCCGTGATGACGTCGTCAACGGAAGCATCGTCTGGGATCCCGACCTGGAGGACGTGCACCTCAACCTGGAGTCGGCCCTGGAGGCGCGTGTGGGCCATGTGGCGCGCAAGCTGCACACGGGCCGGTCGCGCAACGACCAGGTCGCGACGGACCTGCGCCTGTGGCTCCGACGAACGATGGCGCGGACCGACGAGGCCCTGCTTGGCCTGGAGCGTGCCCTGGTCGGCCTGGCCGAGCGCCACGCCGACGCCGTGATGCCGGGTTCGACCCACACCCAACCAGCCCAACCGGTGCTCCTGGCACATCACCTGCTGGCCTATGTCGAGATGCTGGAGCGGGATCGTGGCCGCTTCGCCGATGCACGAGGCCGTGCCGATCGCAGCCCGCTGGGGTCGGGCGCCGTAGCCGGCGCAGGCTTTCCCCTGGACCGCGAGGCCGTCGCTCGAGAGTTGGGCTTCGGGGAAGTCACGCGAAACTCCATCGACGCGGTGGGCGATCGCGACTTCGTGGTCGAGACGCTCTCTGCGGCGGCGCTGACCATGGTCCACCTGTCGCGCCTGGCCGAGGAGGTGGCCTGGTGGTCCTCCCCCGCCTACGGCTGGGTCCGGCCCTCCGATGCCTTCTCCACCGGCTCATCGATGATGCCCCACAAGAGGAACCCGGATCCGGTCGAACTGGTGCGCGGTCGCGCGGCGCGCACGGCCGGTCACCTGGTGGGCGTGTTGACGATGCTCAAGGGTCTGCCCGCGGGATACCAGCGCGATCTGCAGGAGGACAAGGCTCCCCTCTTCGATGCCATGCGGACGCTGGAAGCCTCGCTGCGCGTGATGGCGGGGCTCGTGGCGAGCCTGGCCATCGACGAGACGCGCATGGCCGCTGCCGCCGGAGCACACGGCACGACCGCCACGGCGGTCGCCGATACGCTGGTCGACGCCGGCGTCGCCTTCCGATCGGCCCACCACCTGGTGGGACGCCTGGTGCTGGCCGCAGAACGAAGCGGCAGCAGCCTCCAGGCCATCGACTCGGCGTCACTGGCCGAATCGCTCTCGGCCAGCGACGACCCCAAGGCGCAGGCTCTGGCCGGTGACGCGACCGTCGCCCAGCGGCTGCGGACTGCCGCGACCGTGGAGGCGGCACTCGCCCGCTGCGACGTGATCGGCGGCACGGCCCGCCCGCGGGTGCGTGCGGAGCTGGCTGCAGCGAGGGAGCGTCTGGGACCAGGCTGATGCGTACACTGGTGATGATGGAAAGCCCCGCCACCGAAGGCCGTTCTGCCACCGGAAGGTCGCGAGAGGCGAAGCGCGGACGGCAACGCGCGATGCGTGAGCTCGTCCGGCGGGTTCCCATCGCCGATCAGCTGGAGTTCGCCACCCTCCTGGCCGAGCGCGGGTTCGATGTGACACAGTCCACCGTGAGCCGCGACATCGCCGAGATGGGGCTGGTCAAGGTCATCCGCAGCGAGCGGCATGTCTACGCCTCTCCCGACGATCTGGTGCGCGCGACGCCCTCCGATGACGAGACGCTGCGTCGGATCCTGTCCGACCTGCCGGTCTCCGTGCGCCGCTCCGGTCTGACACTGTTGCTCGTCTCGGGACCGGGCAGCGCCTCGGCCATCGCTCAGGCCATCGACGAGTCGACGCTCGATGTCCAGGAAGGCACGCTGGCAGGCGACAACACGGTATTGGTGCTCTTCTCCGACGAGGAGCGGCTGCAGCTCTGGCGAGACCGCTTCGACGCCATCCGCGAGATGTCCAGCTCCGAGCTGTCACTCCGGTGACCGAGACGGTGGTTCATGCAGAGCCGGCCGCAGCCGAGCGTGCAGTGCTCAGCGGAGCGCGCATCCGGGTCGGCATCATCGGCGCCACGGGATACGTGGGCGGTGAGCTTCTGCGGCTGCTGGAGCGCCATCCCAACGTGCGCATCACCGGTCTCCAGGCACGCGGCCGCGAGCAGGAACCGGTGGACGCGACGCACCCCCAACTGGCTGGGACCGGGCGGACCCTGGACGCGGCGCTCCCGGACGACATGGACGCGGTCTTCATGGCACTCCCACATGGCGCGGCCGCCGCCATGGTCCCCGACCTGGTCGCCCGCGGCGTGACTGTCATCGACCTGGGGCCGGACTTCCGACTGCGCGACCCGGCCGACTATCCGCGCTGGTATGGCTTCGAACATCCCCAGCCGGATCTCCTGGACCAGGCGGTCTACGGCCTGCCGGAGCTCCATCGAGCAGAGCTGGTGGGATCGGCCCGAAGTTCGGTCGCCATCGTCGGCTCGCCCGGCTGCTACCCCACGGCGACCCTGCTCGCCCTGGCCCCGTTGGCACGCCAGGGGCTCATCGCCGACCTGGTGGTCGATGCCAAGAGCGGCGTCTCGGGCGCGGGCCGCGAAGCCAAGCCGGAGCTGACCTACAGCGAGATCAACGAGAGCGTCAAGGCCTACGGCATCGGGGGTCACCGGCACGTGGCCGAGATCGAGCAGGAGCTCGGCCGGCTCGGCGGCCAAGCTTCGAACGATGGGGCTCCCCCGAACCCGGGCGCCAAGGGTGTCGACTTCCTGCCGCATCTCGTGCCCATGACGCGCGGCATCCTGTCGGCCTGTCACGTCCGGCCTGTGCGGCCGATCTCGCAGATCGAACTCGATGCGCTCTACCGCGACGCGTACGCGGACGAGCCGTTCGTCACGGTCGTCACTGCTCCGCCGTCGACCAAGCACGTGCTCGGATCGAATCAATGCCGCGTGCACGTCTCGGTCGATGCGCGTACCGGTCGCGTGCTGGCCATCGGTGTCATCGACAACCTGGTGAAGGGCGCCGCCGGCCAGGCCATCCAGGCCTTCGACCTGGCCTTTGACCTGCCTGAGACGACGGGACTCGACCAGCTGCCTCTCGCTCCCTGACGTGCGCGAACCACTGATGCCCTTCGAAGGGCGACTGCCCGAGTCCACATCTTCGGCGGCCCTGCCGCGCGGCTTCCGGGCAGGTGCCGCGACGATGGACATCAAGGCGTCGGGCCGGCCGGACGTGGCCATCGTGGCCGTGGAAGCGGGGCTCCCTGACGCCTCGGTCGCCGCGGTCTTCACGTCCAACGCCCTCATCGCGGCACCGCTGCTCCTCTCGCAGCAGCACCTGCGGGCGCTCTCTCCGCCGGGCGGCGGGCGCCACGGCTGGTCGCGCGGCGTGGTCTGCACGGCCGGCTGCGCCAACGCCGCCACCGGCCCTGACGGCCTGGCCGATCAGGAGCGCATCGCGAAGGACTTCGCACGCGGCCTGGGCACGGACCGGGAGCGGACGCTGGCCATGTCCACCGGCGTCATCGGGACCCGGCTGCCGGCCGACCGGCTGGGTCCGGAGATCGCCCAGCTGGCACGCGAAGGCCTGTCCGATGGTCCATCCGCCCTCGCGGCGGCCGCGGAAGCCATGTGCACCACCGACTCGCGCGCCAAGTCAGCTGCCGTCGACCTGACGCTGCCCGATCGGTCGGGGCGTCCGGTCCCGGTCACCGTCTCGGGCATCGCCAAGGGCGTGGGCATGATCCATCCCCAGATGGCGACCATGCTGGCCATCCTGCTGACCGACGCGGACGTCGATCCGATGGTCCTGCACGGTCTGCTGCGGCCGGTGGCTGCACGGACCTGGGATCAGCTCACGGTCGACGGCGACACCAGCACCAACGACACGGTCTTCCTGTTCGCCTCAGGAGCCTCAGGATCGGTGCCGGTCCGCGCCGGCAGCCCGGAAGGAGAGACACTCCGCGACGGTATCGAGGCCGTGGCGCGCTCGCTGGCGCGCCAGCAGGCCGCCGACGGGGAGGGCGCCACGACGCTCATCACGTGCCAGGTGAGCGGCGCCACGGATGACGCTGCGGCACGGGCGGTCGCGCGCTCCGTGGTGGCCAGCAGCCTGGTCAAGGCCGCCGTCCACGGCCGGGATCCGAACTGGGGCCGCATCGCGGCCGCTGCTGGCAACGCCCGACTGGCCCGTGCCACCGTGCTGGAGGCGGCGGGCCTGAGCGTGGAGGAAGCACGGCGCCGAGCCGGCGCGCCGGTGCACCTCGATCCCGCACGTCTGCGCATCGCCATCTGCGGCCGGGATGTCTTCGATGGGATCCCGCTGCCTTTCGAGCGGGCGGCCGTGCGTGCCCTCATGGACGCCTCCGAGGTCATCGTCCGGCTGGATCTGGGGCTCGGTGGCGGCCGTGGCGAAGCCTTCGGCTGCGACCTGACGGAGGCCTACGTGGCGGAGAACGCGGAGTACACCACCTGATGCCCGGGCGGCGCTGATGCCCGGGCGCCGGCCGCTCGTGGTCAAGTTGGGCGGCACGACCATCGCCGAGGAGCGCGGGGTCCTGGCCGAGGTCGGCGCGGTCGCGCGGGAGCGGGACGTGGTCATCGTCCACGGTGGAGGTAAGCGGCTCTCCGAGTGGCTCGACCGGCTGGGCGTGGAGCACCGCTTCCGAGAGGGTCTGCGGGTCACCGACGAGACGACGCTGGAGGTGGCGTTGGCGGTCCTGCGCGGCGTGGTCAATGCCGAGGTCGTGGCCGAGCTGCGCCGGGCAGGCGCGGACGCCGTGGGACTCTCGGGTATCGACGGCGGCCTGCTGGCCGGGGAGCGCGTGCCCGGGCTGGGGCGTGTCTGCTCCGTGGCTGGCGTCCGAGGCACGCTGCTCCAGGCACTCTTCTTGGCCGGCTTCGTGCCGGTCGTGGCACCCCTGGCGGCCGACGCCGGCGGGGTCATCTGCAATGTCAATGCGGACGACACGGCATCCGGGCTGGCGGCCGGCATCGGCGCCGACCTGATCCTGCTCACCGACACGGACGGCGTACGCGATGCCGACGGCGCCCGGATCCCTACCCTGCGCGCGGCCAAGATCGAGCCGCTCATCGCAGGTGGCGTGATCGCCGGCGGCATGATCCCCAAGGTTCGTGCCGCCGTTCGGGCGCTGGTGGCGCCCCAGTCGGTGGCGGTCATCGCCGATGGGCGCACGGAGGGTGCGCTGGCGGAGGCACTCGGCGGCACG
>Ga0136627_1000608_pt1 | contig 13695 bp, 13 predicted proteins | sample AntDrymUQ4892206_2_FD_104652 | JGI IMG/M metagenome (GOLD analysis project Ga0136627, IMG submission 104652) | Polar desert sand microbial communities from Dry Valleys, Antarctica - metaG UQ489 (22.06) | ecosystem: Environmental > Terrestrial > Soil > Desert | place: Antarctica: Dry Valley... | reverse complement strand
TCGCCCGCTGCCTGGCGCAATTTGGTTTCGTTGATCTCAAGATCGCCGCGAATCACGGCGAAGACGAACCGCCCCGACTGGCCGATGAAGAAGACAGCCTTGGCGGTGCGCGAAAGCGGAACGTCGAGGAACGCGGCCAACGCTTCGATCGTGGTTGTGTTCGGCGTTTCGATTTTTTCCATCGGCAGGAGCGCTTCCGCTTCCAGAACATCGCGCTGGAAGGTCGCCACCTCACGATTGGCGGCATAATCGCTTTCCGGGTCGATCAGGATCGTATCCTCGCCGTTTGGCGAGAAGGCCATGAACTCCTCGGAGAGCGATCCGCCCATCATTCCGACATCGGCCCCGACCTTGATGAAATCGAGGCCGAGTCGCGTAAAAATACGATAATACGCAGTTTCGTGAAGGGCGTATGACTTGTCAAGCCCGGCGGCGTCCAGATCCAGCGAGTACGAGTCCTTCATCGTGAACTCGCGGACGCGGATGAGTCCGCCGCGCGCGCGCGGCTCGTCCCGGAACTTCGTCTGGATGTGGTAGACGATCTGCGGGAACTGGCGGTAAGAGCTCATTTCACTGGCGGTCAGATCGGCGACGACCTCCTCGTGGGTCATGGCGAGGACCATGTCGCGCTCGGCGCGATCCTTGAAGCGGGCCAGATGCGTACCCATCTTTTCGTAGCGGCCGCTCTTGCGCCAGAGTTCAGCCGGATGGACGAGCGGCATCAGCATTTCCTGACCGCCGATCGCGTCCATTTCCTCGCGGACGATCTGCTCGACCTTGCGCACGACGCGATAGCCCAGCGGCAGCAGGCTGTAGATGCCGGTCCCGAGCGGTCGAATCATCGCTGCCCGGACCATCAACTGATGACTCGGGATGTCGACATCCGCCGGGGCATCGCGAAGTGTCCGACCGAAGAGTTGCGCCATCCGCATAGGTGATTCGACCTTCCTGAGAGTTCCAAATCGTGCCGGCGTTACGAGCGCAGCGTGTTGCACACAAGCGTACGCCATTCTGCCACGATGTCATGCGGTCGCGGGAGACTATTGAACGGGAGGCCACACAGAGCCTCCCCTACGAGGGTCTTTCCTTGGCCAGCTCGATGTGTTCCGTGTTCATCAGATCCTCGGCGCGAGCGGCCATGAACAGCAGTGAAGACAGGCGATTCAGGTAGCGCACGATTTCGGTGTTGCCGACGACTCCAGAGCGGGTCAGGGCCACGGCCTCGCGCTCGGCCCGGCGAGTGACGGTGCGGGCGACATCGAGGGCCGCCCCGGCGACGGTTTCTCCGGGAAGCACGAATTCTCGCGGCAGTTGGATCGATTCACTGAGGCGGTCTACCTCGACTTCGAGCCATGACGTGCGCTCGGCGGAGAAGTGGAGGGAGTCGGGTCGCGTTGCATCTGTAAACGCCAACTCGGCCATGATCTGGTAGAGATCGCGCTGCACGGTCTTGAGTCGCGCGTTCCCCCCGTGGACCTGGGCCTGGGCACGGCCAAGTCCGATCGTCGAAGTCGTTTCGTCGAGCGACCCGATCAGGTCGATTCGCGGGTCGTCCTTCTCCACGCGTTCGCCGAGGAGGTCGGTTTGACCGGTGTCACCGCGAGCCGTATAGATGCGCATTGTTGTCCCTTCAGCACGCGGCGATCATGTTCGATGGAGACTGCATCGCCGAAAACGTATGTTAAGATCGGTGGTTACAGGCCCGCTGCCCTGCCACAACGGTGTGGATCTCCGCTCAACCCGCCAGCGATGTCGAGATCGCGAGACGACACACCTGCTTCCATAGTATTGCGCACGTTGAACCGGCCAATTCGTCCACTCGACTCCTGAACGGAGCATAGCTGCTTTTATGGCCACCTCCTTTTCCGCCAACACGCGGGCACATCCGGCAGAGTCCGCCACCAAGTCGCGAGTGGAACATATCGGTGTCGCCGTGATTGGCGCCGGATTCGGGGCGGCTGTCCATATCCCGGCGCTTAAATATCTCGATGGCGTCGATATTGTGGCAATCGTCTCGCGGCGCGCCGAGCGTGCCCAGGCCGCCGCCGATCGACATGGCATTCCCGAAGCGTCGACCGACTGGCGAGACATCATCAACCATCCCAAGGTCGATGCGGTGGTGATCGCGACCCCACCCTACCTGCACCACCAGATGGCGATCGCCGCGCTCGGGGCCGGCAAGCACGTGCTGTGCGAAAAGCCGATGGCGCGCAACCTGGCCGAGGCGCGGGACATGGTGAAGCTCGCCTCGGGAGCCAGGATCGTGGCCATGATCAACCACGAATTCCGATACCTGCCGATTCGGATGCGGGTCAAGGAGCTGATCGACGAGGGGTACCTCGGTGAACCGCAATCAGTCGCGATGAACGTCTTTCGCTCGACCCTCGCCGATCCCAACGATCGACCCTTCGGTTGGCTGATGGAGCAGGACAAGGCAGGCGGGATGCTCGGGGCTTCCGGATCGCACTACATAGACTCCCTGCGCTGGTGGCTGGGCGAGATTCACGAAGTGGCGGGCAGCACGGCAACGATGGTGAAGCGCCGTCGCCTGCCCGACTCATCCGGGCTGGCGAGCGTCGACGCCGACGATAATTTCGCCTTTCTCCTGAAGTTCGCCAGTGGAGCGCTTGGCTCGGTGCATTTTTGCGCCACGGCGCCGATCAATGCCGGCGAGGAAATCACGATCTCCGGTTCCGAGGGGATGCTCATCATCCAGGGCGACGGTGAACTCTTCGGCGCTCGGCGTCGCGATCTCGGACTCCGCGAACTACCGATTCCGGATCGGCTCAATCCTCGCTTGCCGGAGTTCTCGCACTACCTCACCCGCCCAACAATTTTGCTGATGCAGGATTGGGTCCACGCGATCCGCACCGGCGATTGGGGCGCCAATGCCCCCTCGTTTGCCGACGGCGCAAAGGCCCAGGAAATCATCGACAGCGTAATCCGGTCTGAGGCGCAGGGTCGTTGGATCGACACCAGCGGCTCGCGCTGGCTGGTTGGAGTCGGCCGTTCCGCGCTGCCCACAACGCCCATTTAGCATGTTTGGCCGGCATGGCCCCTCGCCTACTCGGGAGGCCACTACAAGAGAAACCGAAAGACTGGAGGAACAGGTGATGGCAACGGCTGTGCGTTCGTCCGAGCTGATCGTTTCGCTCGAAACCGAGATCGACACTCCAGCCCTGGTGGTTTCCGAGGAGATCCTGCGGCGCAACATCGCAACCATGGCGGCGTTCGCCAAGAGCGTGGGTGTGAATCTGCGGCCACATATCAAGACGCACAAGACAGTTGAGATCGCTCGCCTCCAGATCGCCGCGGGGGCGATCGGCGTGACCTGTGCAAAGGTCGGCGAGGCCGAGGTCATGGTCGAGCAGGCGGGTGTTCCCGATGTGCTGCTCGCCTACCCCACGATCGGCGAGACCAAGTACGGGCGGCTGGCAAATCTGATGGAGAAGGCCAGGATCGTCGTCGCGACCGATTCGCTCGAGGCCACGCGGATGATGTCCAGCGCCATGACACGATACGACAGGACGCTGGACGTGATGCTCGAAGTCAACACTGGACAGAACCGGTCCGGGGCGAGGGTGGGCCCCGAGGCGGTGGCGATGGCGCTGGAAATCGCCCGAATGCCGCATCTGAACCTGGTCGGGATCATGACCCACGAAGGGCACGCCAACAGCGCTCCAGCCGACGAGATCGAGGGCATCGCGATCATAGCTGGCGAGGCGATGGTCGAGACAGCGGAGACGATTCGCAGTCACGACATCGAGTTGCCGACGGTCAGCGTCGGCTCAACTCCAGCCGCGTTCTACACGCCGACTGTGCCCGGTGTAACCGAGATGCGGCCCGGCACGTATGTGTTCAACGACAACTCGGTCTTCCGCTACGGGAAATTGGGGGTTGAGGATTGCGCCGCTCGCTTCGTCGCGACTATTGTCAGCCGTCCCGCGCCGGATCGGGCCGTGATCGACACCGGTTCGAAGTCGCTGGCAATGGACCCAAGCAAAGCCCATCCCGGGCATGGCTACATCGTCGGTCATCCGGGCGTGACGATCGTCAAGTTGAGCGAGGAGCACGGCGTCTGCGAGGTTCCGGACGGCGAGGACGGGTTCGCGATCGGTGACCGGGTCGAGGTTATCCCCAACCACATCTGCCCGACCGTGAACCTGATGGACGAAATGTTCATCGCCCGTGACGGCAGGATTGTGAACACGTGGAAGGTCGCCGCCCGCGGCAAGGTGCGATAACACTCATGGTGAATCGAACTTGGGGCGGCCCGCGCCGATGCAACTCCGATCATGAGCGGTCGGTTGCGCAGCAGGCGGTACCGTTCGATCCAGGATGCGCCTGCCGACAGCCGGTGACCGAGCAGTCCCTACGGCGTCGGGTCGCCCGAGTTGGGGACGCCGCCGAGCTGATCGAATAGGCTCATCCGATCGAACTGGCCGCGAAACTCGATGATCTTGCCATTGGCGATGCGGTAGAGGACGACTCCCGGCACGGTGACTCGCTTACCCGTCGGCGGGATCCCCTGGAACTCGCCCCGGTGGGTGCCCCGCCCTGTCCAGCGCTCGACCACGCGGTCCCCTTCCGCGATCATCTCCTCAACTGTGGAGTGCCAGTCGGGAAAAGCGGCGTGAATTGCTTGGGCGACCAACTTGAGATCAGCCGGGGCGCCAGCAACGGGCTCGTGCACGACAGCTCTGGAGTCCATAAACTCGTCCGCCGCGGCCAGGTTGCCAGCGTTCCAAAACTCATCCACGAATTGTTGCACCAACGCTTTGTGTTGCTCTACTGACATCGTCGTTTCTCCTGTGCTGTTGGGCGATTCGGCGGCCGTTTGCCGCTTCACTCAACGATGCGCCGCCGGCGGCGACCGGTCCATACCACGAGTCTGGTATTTCTTCCGCTGGCTTCGCCGCCTACAATGGCCTCGTCGAGGGGAGGGGCAGATGGAACGGGCAGGAGATCGTGCGCGTATGCCACGCTGGGCTGGACTCGCGCACGCTCCGGGTCGAGGCGCTTCGGTGTTTGCGCTCGGTCGTCCCGGTAGACGTGCTCTTCTGCGCCACTGTCGATCCGGCGACACTCCTGTTCACGGGATCGGTCGTGGAGGAAATCCCCGAACAGGTGACTTCCGCCTTCCTGGCCAACGAGTTCCTCGAGAATGATGTCAACAAGTTCGTCTACCTTGCCCGGGCCGGTCAACCCGTTCAGGGGCTGTACGCGGCGACGCAAGGGGAGCCTGAACGCAGTCCGCGGTACCGGGAGATCCTTGCCCCCTTGGGGTTCGGCGACGAGTTGCGGGCGGCGCTTCGGGTCGGCGCCGTGACCTGGGGCGTGGTGTGCCTGCACCGGGAGCTGGCGAGTCCTGGCTTCACGTCCGCCGAGACGGCTTTCCTGGGGCAGGTTGCTCCCCATCTCGCCGAAGGACTGCGCACCGCCTTACTGATGAATGCGGTCTCCGAACCGGGGCCCGATGGGCCGGGCCTGGTGGTCCTGACCGATGACTTCTCGATCGCCTCGACGACACCAGGCGCCGAACGCTGGCTGGCGGAGCTGGGCGACTGGCCGCGCCGAAGCGAGCCGCCACAGGCTCTCCGCACCGTGGCTGCCCGGCTGGAGGCGATCGAGCGCGCCGGGGAGACCGTCCCAGAGCTTTTGCCCCGGGCGCGGGCGCAGACACGGTCTGGACGGTGGCTGCTGCTCCATGCCGCGCGGCTCTCAGGTGTGTCGGGGGATCGGCAGATCGCGGTGATACTGGAGCCGGCCGGTCCGGCGGAGGTGGCGCCTCTGGTGCTGCAGGCGTACGGACTGACGGACCGAGAGGCACAGGTGGCGCAGCTCGTCTTGCGGGGGCTGTCCACTGGAGAAATCACTGATAGTCTCTTCATTACGGCGCTGACGGTGCAACAGCACCTCAAGGCCGTATTCGACAAGACCGGTGTGCGCAGCCGGCGGGAGCTCGTCGCTCAGGTCTTTGCCCAACAGTACCTGCCGCGCATGCAGGGGAGTGCCGGCGCCGGCGGCGCGGGGGCCGTGGGTACATAGGAATTTCCATACTCCGGCCCTGATCCGAAAGCACCCGCGGCAAGGTTCGGTGGCAACATCGTTCCGCGCGGAACCGGTTTTCATTACGAGGAATGGGGCTGCGAGTCGACATCTTCCGCAACGGATTCCGCTTTGTTTCGCGATCGCGAGAGCTACCGGATGATAACACCGCTTGCGAGCAACGCCGCGCTGATCCTGATCGATATCCAGCAGGGCATGGACGATCCGTCGTTGGGCAAACGCAACAATTTGGATGCGGAAGCGAACGCCGCCCGGCTGCTCGAAGCCTGGCGATCGAGCGGACGACCACTGGTTCACATCCAGCACCGCTCGGTCAATCCGGATTCGCCGCTGTGGCCCGAAAGGCCTGGGGTGGCGATCAAGCCGATCGTCGCTCCGCGAGACGGCGAGCCGCACCTGACCAAGTCCGTCAACAACGCGTTCGTCGGCACCGGTCTCGAAGTTTTTCTGCGGGAGCGGCAGATCGAGCAGGTCGTGATTGCGGGCCTGACCACGAACCACTGCGTCGACACGACGACGCGGATGGCCGGGGACCTTGGCTTCAACCCGGTCCTGGTCTCGGACGCCAGCGCCACATTCGACCGAAGGGGACCGGACGGCGTCACCTGGCCAGCAGCCACGATCCACTCGGTGACGATGGCCAATCTGCAGGACGAGTTCGCCGAAATCGCGACCACCGATGAGGTGCTCGAACGGCTTGGGTAGGGTAGGGATGTGGAAAGAACGCGTACGTGCGATCATGAAACAGAACATAGAGGGGCCGAGCGCGAATTTGCGCTTGGCCCCTCTATGTCTTTACCGCAGGTGTTATGACCAGACCCACAATCGGACCGGCAACTTCATCGTCTTGGCTGGCTGTGTCCCACCTGGCACGGGACACAGCCCCTGCCAGTTGCGCGACTGCGTCTGGTTGGTCTCCGCGACGTGCGTTTGATCATGCTTCAAACGGTCGTTCGCTCTGTTTAGAGCAAGCGGGCGACGATCGGGCAGTTGATGACGAATCCGGTCGATCCAAACGGCCCTCCTTCCATACCGGTAATATGACCTTGTTGGGCCATCCCCAGGTACTGGAATTCGTCGATCATACGAGACCGGTAGCCTGCGTCGATTGCCTCCTCAGTCCAAACGCCAAGGTTCAGATCCCAAAGCGGGCTATAGTCAAGCGCGAGCGTCGGTACGCCGCCGAAGACATTAAGCGGTCCGGCACCCTCGCCTAGCAGCGCACTGTTTAGCCCTTGACGTTGTGGGTTGTCGGAACCGGTGGGCCCATTCGCCGTAACGAAGAGGCGCTCGAGGGCACTAAAGGCTCCATCGTCAAAGCCAACCTGGATATTGCTCAAGGCAGGCGCGAACGTCGCCATCTCCAACGTCGCCACCATTGGATCAGACGCGTCAAAGCTCATATAGAAGACCGGCCGCGCGAAACTGAATCCGACGACCATTTGGATGGTGACGGTCTGCTCCTCGGGACAAATGGCGACCACTCGATCATGGACCAGGCTGTGATCTGGGTCACCATCGCAGAACGCGATCTCTTCGGCGGTATTGCCAAAGGCGACAATCGGGGCGTTGTAGATGTGACCACCCGCGTTCTCGATTTTCACCATTGGGCTGTATGCTTCATCGCCAACGGATCCCGGCTGGGCCGTCAGCGGCGGAAATGCCACCTCACCCTCACCCGGGATGAGCACGAACCCGGGTTCGAAATCGACCGTTCCCTGGTCGAAGGTCAGCGTCAGGTCCTGCTCCAGTGTGCCGGTGCGAACCGCTCCCTCAACATTGGCATAGTCAAGTTTGGCCGAATGGTTTAGTCCAAGTGCCTCCGCATTTGCCTGATCGGTGGTGTCGGTGAGGACGTACCACACTGGAGTCCCGTCAGCCATCCTGCCCTCGTACAGTGGCAGGGTGACCGTACCGGCTTCCATGTCGATTTCGCCTGCGCGAAGCAGCTCGACCGGGCCAACCAGGTTTTTGTTGACCTCGGAAGGTGGGGGCCCAAAATAGGTGGCCGGGATATCCGCGCCAATAGAAGCTGGCGCTGGTTGCACTTCGTCTATGCCAGCCGGCTCAGGCGTCGCGTCATCCTGGGCCAGTCCTGTCGCGCTGCCCGCAATCAGCATGAGGCCTACGAGTGCAAATTTGATCGCGACCGACGCAACCGTGCGGGCGTGTGTCCCGGACGTCGGCGCCGCTCGTTTCCTCACGGAGCCTGGAACGCGGCGCACGGGGAGTGCGTTATCGACCAAGAGTCGTGATTGAGGTCCGGCATCGTTGAAACGGAACATGTGCATCCTCCTTGTGGAGAGGTTGTCAACCAGTTGACACCCCCGTGCGGATCCATGCGTCGGGGCACAGCGAGGTGAGACATGTAATCAATGTTGCGCAGCTCACACGCAGGCCCGACAGGAGTTAGTTCCGTGGGCTTGTGATATCGTTACAAAACTTTGTGACTGGCCTCTGACAACAGCGGCACGGTCCGGAGATTCCGTTCTTCTTCCCGCAGCGACAAGTTGGCATCATCATGACCACTAGCGATTCTCGACTCACAGGCTCGCGGTCCGAGCGTCCACCTCCCGATGTCGAGCCAGCCCTTATCGCTGCTCTGGGGCGTGGTGAAGAAGGCGCGTTCGAAACGCTCATTCAGCGGCATCACACCGCCTTGATCCGCTTGGCGCGAGTGTGGGTCCGCGATGCGTCCGCCGCGGAAGAAGTTGTGCAGGAGACGTGGCTGGCGGTCGTTCAGGGTATACACGCATTCCAGGGCCGTTCCTCGCTCCAGAGCTGGATTTTCGGGATTCTGGCGAACAAGGCGAAGCGACGTGGCACGCGGGAGAGTCGTTCGCACCCGTTTTCAGCGTACGATATCGGCATCGACCAGGAAGACTCGCCAGGGATTAGCCCAGACCACTTTTTCCCACATGGCCATGAGTGGGCCGGCCACTGGTCCCATCCGCTCGCGGATGAAGAGAGTTGTCCGGAGCGTCATATGCTTGCGGACGAATTGGGCGGATTCATCTTGCGGAAGATCGACGAATTGCCAGCACCTTACCGGGGAGTCATCCTTTTGCACGACATTCACGGCCTCAACACGGAGGAGACGTGCACCATTCTCGGCATAGGCGCCAACAATCAGCGGGTGATCCTGCACCGAGCGCGAACCAGACTCCGGGTTGCACTGGAACCATATCTGAAGGGCAATGACCATGCCGTCTCCAGTGGATAACGGCGAAGCCGTTGCCTTGGGTGCTCTGAGGTGCCGGGAATTCGTCGACCTGGTCACTGATTACCTCGAAAGCACCCTGGATCAGCAAACACGCGCCCGATTCGAGGACCACCTGATCGATTGTCCAGATTGCTCCGTCTACCTACGACAGTTGGAAGAAATCGTGGGCGCGGTCGGCATCCTGCGCGAAGAAGACCTTTCGCCCGGAGCCCGGGACGTGCTTCTCAGCCGCTTCCGCACCTGGAAAATCGGCGGGTGAAGGCGCCAGATGAAGCACCCTCATGGTGTCACCCCGCAGTGGGAATCGGAATATCAGAAGGCGCCAGCCCACGGCGATTGCATCTACATGGTGATCAGGACGCAGCGAAAATTGTTGGAGTCCCAATCAAATGTTCCCGTCTGACGCCACCGCCACATTCGACCGAACGGGACCGGACGGCGTCACCTGGCCAGCAGCCACGATCCACTCGGTGACGATGGCCAAACTGCAGGACGAGTTCGCCGAAATCGCGACCACGGACGAGGTGCTGGCGCGACTTGGGTAGGTTTGGGGCGACGTTTGGACGGCGGTAGCTTTGGACGTAGTCAACGTGTATGGGAGCGACGTTCACCGGGATCATGATGCGTGCGGCAACCTGACTCGGGAAGAGTCGTCAGATCGATTGCAGAGAGGATCGATTACGCGCGGGGCGGGTTCCCGGAAGGCATAGGGTGAACGAGACCACCTGAACTGCGGCGGTCTCTGCCGACACGTAATAAATGGATCCAGTCAGGATTGACTTGGCGCAACCAAGGGCAGATACTGGGCGCTGGGTCCAACATTTGAATGGTCGCGCATCCCATCTGCGGAAACGGAGAGGTTGTAATGGCCACCCAGGAAACCCAGCCTGACCAAAGTGCAATCGAAGCGGCAACGATGCAAATGGTGGGATATCTCACCGGAGCTGCGCTCTCGGCCGGTGTCATGCTTGGCAGCAAACTCGGATACTACAAGTCGCTGGCCGAGTCCGGGCCACTCACTGCCAAGGAACTCGCCGAACGCGCCGGCGCCAACGAACGGATAACGCGGGAATGGCTCGATGGTCAGGCCGCGGGAAAGATTCCGACCTACAACGCTTCGGACGACACCTATGACCTGGACGCCGCATCCGCGATGGTATTTGCCAACGAGGACTCCCCGGTCTATCACGCCGATGGCATCGGCGTGATCAGGGCAATGTTCACGGATGTGGACCACATCAGGGACGCCACAAGAGGCGATGGTGGATTCGCCTGGTTCGATCACGAAGAGTGCCTGTTTACGGGCACCGGGCGATTTTTCCGGCCTGGTTACCTCAACCACCTCACGCCTGAGTGGATACCCAGTATCGACGGGCTCGAGGACAAGCTCAATGCGGGCGCAAACGTCCTCGACGTCGGCTGTGGCGTCGGGTATTCCAGTGTCATGATTGCCGAGGCGTATCCGAACGCGACCGTCAAGGGAATCGACTATCACGCCGGATCGATCGACTTGGCGCGAGAGAACGCGCGCAGTTCATCGGCTGCAGACAGGGTGTCGTTCGATGTGGCAAGCGCCACAACCTATCACGGGACCTATGATTTGATCTGCTTCTTCGATTGCCTGCACGATTTGGGCGATCCTGTGGGAGCAGCCCAGCAGGCCAGGAATCACCTTGCGGATGATGGCATTGTCATGATGGTGGAGCCGTGGGCGCTGGACGGGCGCGCCGCGAACATCGACGCCCCATTTGCACCACTCTTCTACAGCGCATCGACGTTCCTGTGTGTACCCAACTCGTTGTCTCAGGAAACGGGCCGCGCCCTTGGCGCGCAGTCAGGTGAGGCCCAAATGCGGGCGGTGTTCGAGGAAGCCGGCTTCGGTTCGTTCAATCGCACAATCGAAACGCCGTTCAATATTGTCTATGCGGCGCGACCATGAACGTTGGCAGGTGATGTGACGCACAACGACATGATCACAAGGACAAAGTGGCCGGGCGCAAACGCGCGCCCGGCCGCTTTGTGTCTTTGAGCAAGCAGTCATAGCGAGCCGCCGCAAGACTTGTCAGTGTGACGACTGCCCCTGTTGGCCACCCCATTCGACAAGCTCAAAGCAGGCGCCAGGAGCGGCCAATACCAAATGGTCAGACCTAGAGCGGATCACGAAATGGTTGACGCCTACCGTCTTGGTAGGGCTGCGGAGCTTGCTCCGTCCGTCTTCCGCCAAGATCGTCAACCTCTGTGACACCCGCTCTAATCGGCAGCGCCTTCGGCAGATTCCGTGACGGCAAGTTGAATCTCGACCACTGCGGTTGGCGCGACGCGCCAGAACATGGCGGAAACGACATCCCAGTTGGCGATAAGTGACGCGGCATGAGCGCTGCCGGTAGCCTCAACGTGCCGCTCGACGAGGGAGCGAACTTCGGCGCCTTCGGCGGCTTCAAGCCTTCTGATCGCGACCGACTCGCCGTTGATGCGCCCGGCGAAGGCATCGTCCCGGTCGAGCACCCAGGCTAGGCCGTTGGTCATCCCGGCGCCAAAGTTGCGGCCCGTGGGACCGAGAACCACAGCCTGGCCTCCGGTCATGTACTCGCAGCCGTGGTCTCCGACACCCTCAACGACGGCAGTCGCGCCGCTATTGCGCACCGCGAAGCGCTCGCCGGCGATACCCGCGATGAAGACCGCGCCGCCAGTCGCTCCATAAAGGATCGTGTTGCCGGCGATCGTCTGCGGTGTCGTGAACGGAGCATCGCGGTCCGGGAAGATCGCAATTTCACCGCCGCTCATCCCCTTTCCGACGTAGTCGTTGGCTTCGCCTTCGAGTTTCAGGGTCAGGCCGGGAACCGCGAAGGCCCCGAAACTCTGTCCGGCGCTGCCCCGGAAGCGCAGGGTGACGCGGTCGAGCGGTGTGGGCGTGTTCTCGCGGAGGACGGTCATCGCCCCAGCAATCCGGGCGCCAACGCTGCGATGATCAGTCCTGATTTCGCCCTCGAACTCAACCGCCTGACCCTCGGCCAGCTTCGGCTCGATCCAGGTCAGGATGCGGGTGTCGAGCGTCTCCTCGGCATCGTGGTCGACTTCGATCGACTTGCGCCGAACCTCGGGCGCGGCTGGTTCCGGCAACAGCGAGCTGAGATCGAGCATCGCGGCGCGACCTTCGACCCGTTTCACGGCGAGGAGATCGGTGCGGCCGATCAGCTCCTCGATCGTGCGGGCGCCGAGGGCAGCCATCGTCTCGCGCAGGGCCTCGGTCAGTTGGGTGAAGTAGCCGATGACATCCTCCGGTTTGCCCGTGAATTTGGCGCGGAGATCCTCGCGCTGTGTGGCGATCCCGGTTGGGCAGGTGTTGAGGTGGCACTGGCGGGCCATGTCGCAGCCGATCGCGACCAGCACCGAGGTGCCGAAACCGAACTCATCGGCTCCGAGCAGCGCCGCGACGATCACATCCTCCGGTGTTTTCAAGCCTCCATCGGTGCGCAGCCGCACTCGGGAGCGCAGCCCGTTCATAACCAGCGTCTGCTGGGTCTCGGCGAGGCCGAGTTCCCACGGCACGCCGGCGTGCTTGATCGAGGCCAGCGGCGCGGCGCCGGTGCCACCGGAGTGTCCGGCGATCAGGATGTAATCGGCGCGGGCCTTGGCCACGCCGGCGGCGACCGTGCCCACCCCGGCCTCGGCGACGAGCTTGACCCCGATTTTGGCTCGGGGGTTGACCTGCCGCAGATCGTAGATCAGCTGGGCCAAATCCTCGATGCTGTAGATGTCGTGATGTGGCGGCGGCGAAATCAACGGCAGGCCGGGCACGGCGTGCCGCATCCTGGCCACGAACTCGGTCACCTTGAAGCCCGGAAGTTGACCACCCTCGCCCGGCTTCGCGCCCTGGGCGATCTTGATTTCGAGTTCTTCGGCCTTCGAAAGATAGCGCGCGTTGACGCCGAAGCGACCGGAAGCCACCTGCTTCACCTTGTTGTGGCGGATATCGCCATCGGGCGACTCGTCGAACCAGTGCGGATCCTCGCCGCCTTCGCCGGAGTTGGAGCGCCCACCGAGCCGGTTCATCGCGATCGCCAGCGTGGCGTGGGCCTCGGGACTCAGCGAACCGAGCGACATCGCGGTGACCACGAACCGCTTGACGATCTCGGACATGGGTTCGACCTCGTCCAGCGGCACGGCGGGACCGAGCGCCTTGAGTTCGAAGAGGTCGCGGATCGTGGTCAACGGTTGCTGCCTGACGAGGTCGCGGTAGGTTGCGTAGGCGGCGCCATCGTTGTTGTGACTGGCTGCCTGGATTGCCTTCACCAGGGGAGGCGCGTAGGCGTGGCTTTCGCCATCGCGCTTGAACTTGATCAGGCCGTCGTCTGGCAAGCGCGGCGCCATTTCCGCAAATGCGGCGACGTGTCGCTTGCGGA
>Ga0136627_1000607_pt1 | contig 13713 bp, 7 predicted proteins | sample AntDrymUQ4892206_2_FD_104652 | JGI IMG/M metagenome (GOLD analysis project Ga0136627, IMG submission 104652) | Polar desert sand microbial communities from Dry Valleys, Antarctica - metaG UQ489 (22.06) | ecosystem: Environmental > Terrestrial > Soil > Desert | place: Antarctica: Dry Valley... | reverse complement strand
TCAAGCAGGTCCTCGACAGCCAGACGCTCAGTGCGAGCGACGTGCTCGAGTACGGATCGCAGATTGCCGACGGGCTCGACGCCGCGCACACCAAGCACATCGTGCATCGCGACATCAAGCCGGCCAACATTTTCATCACCCGCCGGCGTCAGGCCAAGCTTCTCGATTTCGGCTTGGCCAAGCTGCACGAACCAGGCAGGTTGAATCCGTCCATGGGACCGACCCGGACCGTGGACATCACCCGCGCCGGCGCGCTGCTTGGCACCGTCGCCTATATGGCGCCCGAGCAGGTCCGCGGGCAGCCGCTTGATGCGCGTTCGGACTTGTTCTCACTGGGTGTGGTGCTCTACGAGGCGCTCACCGGCGAGCATCCATTCGGTGGACCGTCCATGGGCGCTACGTTTGACGCCATCCTGCACCGCCGGCCTCGTGCGCCACGGGAGGTGAGCGCCGCGGTCCCCGCCGGGCTCGAGGCGATTGTCCTCAAAGCCATTGAAAAAGACCGGCGCCGGCGATTTCAGAACGCCGCGGCGTTGCGTGCGGCGCTCGAGGAATGGCGAACGCTCCTGCAGAGCGGTCTGGATCACGCACTCTCTGACGTTGCGCCTCGGCCGACCACCCCCTCGCCGCCGCGGCCATCCCGCCGGTCCACATCGAGTTCGGGCCGCGGCCGGTCGAAGCCGATCGATTCGCTTGCGATTCTTCCTTTCGTCAACGCCGGCGGCGACGCCGACACGGATTACCTCAGCGATGGGATCACCGAAAGCATCATCGACAACCTCTCACGGCTGACCGGCCTCCGGGTTGTGTCGCGGACGACGGTGTTCCGCTACAAGCACTCGGACAAGGATCTGCAGACCATTGCGAAAGAGCTGAAGGTCAAGGCGGTGCTCACCGGCCGTGTCTCGCTGCGCGGCGGACAGCTCCTCGTCCAGGCGGAGATGGTGGATGCCGCGCGCGACGCGCAGCTGTGGGGCGAGCGCTACAACCGCGCCTTTGCCGACGTGTTCATGGTGCAGGAGGAAATGGCCACGGCGATCTCCTCCTCATTGCAACTGCGCTTGAGCGGCGACGAACGCCAGCAGCTCGCCAAGCATCCGACCAAGGACAGCCAGGCGTATGAGGCCTATCTGAAGGGCCGCTATTACTGGAACAAGCGCCGACTCGACGGGTTCCTCCGCGCCACTACTCACTTTCAGGAAGCGATCGATCGCGATCCAAACTTCCTGCTCGCGTACACCGGTCTCGCCGACACGCTCAACCTGCTGGGGTACTACAACCACCGGCCGCCCTCCACGGTGTACCCGCGGGCCAAGGCAGCGGCTGCGCGTGCGCTCGAGATCGATCCCGCGCTGGCCGAAGCGCATGCGTCGCTTGGCTACTATACGCTGTTCTACGATCGTGACTGGGCCGCGGCCGAGCGGCAGTTCCAGACCGCCATCAGCCTGAATCCGGCGTATCCGAGCGCGCATCAGTGGTACGGATGGTTTCTGCTGGCCATGGGGCGCTTCGACGAAGCACTGGCGGCCATGCGGCGAGCATCGGAGCTCGATCCGCTGTCGCTCATCATCAATGTTCATCTCGGCTACACGCTTTCGCTGGCCGGCCAGTATCCCGAGGCGATCACCCAGCTGCAGCACACGCTGGAGCTCGACCCGACGTTTGCGCTCGCGCATCTGCGACTAGGACTTTTGTACCGCTCGGTCGGGCGCAGGGACGAGGGCCTGCGGGAGATCGAACTCGGTGTCGAACTGAGCGATCGCGGTGTCGGCCTCGGCTCGCTCGGGCAGGCGTATGCCGAAGATGGCGGGCGGGAGGAGGCGCGAAAGATTCTGCACGATCTGGAGCATCCGGTTGAAGGTCGCTTCGTCTCGCCGCTCGACTGCGCGCTGGTCTGCGACGGACTTGGAGAGCGCGACCGCGCGTTTGCCCACCTCGAGCAGGCACTCACCCTGCGGATCAGCGACGTCATCCGACTCAAAGTGCTTCGTTGGTCCGACGCGCTGCGCGCGGACCCGCGTTTCAGCGCCCTCTGCCAGCGCGCCGGGCTGCCCGTCTGACCTCCCGATCCTTCTGCCATGACTGAGCTCCGGCCGTCGTACGACTACATCGTGGTGGGAGCCGGTTCGGCCGGGTGCGTTGTGGCCGCCCGACTGGCCGAAGATCCGTCCTGCTCGGTTTTGCTGCTCGAGGCAGGCGGCACCGACGACTATCCCGACGTCAAAGACCCGACGAAGTGGCCGACGTTGTTCGCTGGGGCGCTCGATTGGTGCTGGAACACCGCTCCGCTGCGAAGCTGTTTCAATCGCATCGACCATGTTCCCCGCGGCAAAATGCTGGGGGGCTGCCATAGCCACAACGCCACTGCGTGGGTGCGCGGGCATCACAGCGACTTCGACCACTGGGCCTACGCCGGGTGCCCCGGGTGGAGCTGGGCCGACGTCCTGCCGCTCTTCAAGAAGATTGAGGACTGGCAGGGTCCGGCGAACAGCCTGCGCGGCAGCGGTGGGCCCATCTACGTGGCGCCGCCAGAAAATCCCAACCCGCTCGCGACCGCCTTCCTCGAGGCGGGGCGGTCGGCCGGGCTGCCGGTGCTGGACGATATCAATGCCTCGGATCTGATCGGCGTCGGCTATTTCAACTTCACGATAAAGGACGGCCGCCGCTTCAGCGTGGCGGACGGTTACCTGCGGCCGGCGCTGTCACGGGGCAACCTCACCCTGGTGACGCAGGCGGAGACCGATCGCGTGCTCGTCGAAGGCACGCGCTGCACGGGCGTCGAGTTCCGGCGCGACGGTGAGCTGCGCAGGGCAAGGGCCACCGCCGAGGTCATCCTCAGTGCCGGGGTCATCGGCTCGCCGCGCATCCTGCTGCTCTCCGGCATTGGTCCTGCGGCCGAATTAGAAAGGCTCGGCATTCCGGTAGTCGCCGATCTTGAAGGTGTCGGCCGCAACCTGCAGGACCACGTCCTGCTCGCCGGGCTGGTGTACGAATGCAAGGGTCCGCTTCCGCCGCTCCGCAACAACGGCGCGGAGAGCACGCTGTGGTGGAAATCGGACGCGCGCCTGACAGGGCCCGACATTCAACCTGTGTTCATCGAATTCGCACTCGCCACGTCGGCGGTGGCCGCGCGACTGCCGCACGACCGCTGCTACACCATCTGTCCCAGCATCGTCCGTCCAGCCTCGCGCGGCATGGTGACGCTGGCGAGCGCAGATCCCGCCGCCGCACCGATCATCGACGTCAACTTCCTGTCGCGAGATGCCGACATAAGGGCGATGCTGGCAGCGCTGGAGTTATGCCGCGAGTTGGGCGCGGGAGAAGCGTTCGCCCAGTTTCGTGCCCGTGAGGTCATGCCGGGCCCACTCGGGCGGGCCGAGATGGCCGACTTCATCCGCCAAACAGCGTCCACGTACTTTCACCCGGCGAGCACCTGCGGCATGGGGCACGGCCCCGCATGTGTGGTCGATCATGAACTGAAGGTGCATGGCATCGACGGGCTGCGAGTCGCCGATGCGTCGATCATGCCCACCGTGACGAGCGGCAACACGAACGCGCCGACGGTGATGATTGGGGAGAAGCTGTCCGAGTTGATCACGAGGCGGTTTACCGCACCGTCGCCATCGTTATCGTTATAGTTCACCGACCGCGTTAGGGTGTAAATCATGGCCGTGACAATTCCGCTCGGGACCGAGGCGTGTGTCTCGCAGTTATTTTCGTTTCCCAACTCGCCAACCACTCCCTGGACGCTGGCCGAGACGGTGAAGCATTGGTTCGACATGACGCTCGGGCGCGACGGGTTGGCCGCGCAAGGGGCGCAGGCGAGCGTGAGCGTCGGGACGACGGGCTATGTTCTGACCCTCGACGGTCCGCCTGGGATTCAGGCGCAACTGAAGCAGTACGCCGTGCGCCTGCCGCGGTTCCTCGACAACGGCTGGCAGGGCGTGACCAAGGTAGTTCCCAAGCTGCAGGCCTTTGGCCGGTGGGATCCGAGCCCCGATGTGCCCGCCCCGGGAGCGCCGCCGTATGCGCCGTGGCGCTTTTTCCTGCCGCTGGGTATGGCGATGCTCAATCAGAAGGCGGTGCTGTTCTTCCATTACCCGCCAATCAGGTTGCTCGAGACCAATCAGGATTACCTCAATGACCCCGTGCCGGTTCGCTGCGAAGAACTGTTGACGGCCAACGGGGTGGCGGCCGCCGACCTGCCGCTCTTCAACACGGTGATGGACGCCACGCCGATCGGTGCCGAGGACGATCAGGGCTCAAAAACCCTGGCTGACAAAACTACGCCCGTCGTGGATGCGATTTGGGGCGCGATTCCCATTCAGTACTTCCACGAGTATCAGCGCGCGCAGGTCGCACTTCTGCTCAACACCTCCTCGCTGACTGCGGATTACACCGTGCCGATCGTCGTGTATGGGGCACATCCGCTGGCGACGTTCAACGAGTTGTACGGTCTGACCCTCGGGAACAATCAGGCGACGGTCGCTGAGATCATGCCGGGGAAGAAGACGCCGGTCATGGCCACGACGCACCCGTATGTGTTCTACGGCCGCGCGCAGGGGTTCGATGCGATTGGATCGGGAAAGCTGGTCGATGTCACTGGAGCCACCGCCCAGATGATCAGCGATCTCGCGGTGGCGGGTTGGCTCAAGCGGATGTCGGACGATCCGACGCAGGACCCGAACGCAGCGCTCGCGGTGTCCCAGAGCTACTGGAAGGACCCGGCTCAGGCTGCGACGGTCAACGCGCTGGTGCAGCATCAGGGCTCGCTCAAGTACTCAGATCCGAATACCCTCGCGTTCGAGTTCCTCGTGCCGCTGTCGCTGCCGGCCCAATCATCCAAGCCTGACGCGGTGCGGTCCACTCCGCCACCGTCCATGCCGTCGCCTCCCGCCGGGCCGCAGCCGGCAGCGCCCGCCGCGACCAATGGCCTGGCGGCCATTGGCGATGCCGGCGCGCCCGTCGACTGGTGGTTCATCTACAAGGTCGGGACCGGTAAGTCGGCCGACCCATCCTTGAAGGTTGCCGTCGGCGATGAGTACACCTATTTCGACTCGGAGATGGCGCGCACCTCGACGTCGCAGCTGACGCTGTCCGCCCGACGCATTCGTGATGCGCAAGGCGCACTGTTGGCGACGCTGGCGCAGATCTCTGGCCCCGCTGCGAAGACCAACCGCTCGCTCGGCTGGTACTGTTACAACGACGAAGACCGGCTCGATTCTCGGAGCGAAGGACAGGGTCCGCCATGGGATTGCGGCCACTGCAAGGGTGTGCTCGCGTTCGATCTAGCCAGCAACACCGCCTTCTGGCTGATTCATTCCGTGCCGCTGTTTCCTTGGCCGCCGGATTGGCAGTACCGCAATGGCGAGCTCGAAATGGGCCAGACCATGCTGTGCATCACGCTTTCGGACGCCGAGGCCGCGCAGACCATCGCCCAACTGATGTACGACGCGCATTCGCCGAACGTCTACCTGGCGTCCGATCTGCTGGCGAACACCAAGGGCCAGCTCTATGGCTATCCGCCAGCCAGTCTTCCGCTTACCGACGTGCCCAACAAACTCGGGCCGACCGACCCGCGCAGCCAGCTGCTGAAGAATATGAACGCGGCGAAGAGCGGGTCCACCAAGCCGTACGCCGCCCAGGTGCGATTCCTTTCGCGGGGCGGTCAGAAGTTCAGGGCAATGGCCAAGAACAAGGCGTGGGACAAGGATCTCTACAACGACCTGGTCGGCCCCGCACTGAACGAGGACATCGACGTCGAGACCTGGGAACGGGTTAAGGCGATCCCGCCCGAGCGCAAAACGGGCGAAACGCATGAAGTCGTGAACATGCAGGGTGTCAACCTGACGCCGCTCGAGATTCCTTATGCCTGGGCCGAGTACAACGACCACGCGAAGCTGGCGATCTCGGATGCCGACAACCCGCCCGGCTCCCGCTGGGTCTGCGTTGGCGACATCAACTTCACGGATGCACAGGAAAAGCGCGGCGGCGGCACGGTCTCGTTTCAGTGCGATCCGTTGTGGAACAGCCTGAGCAAGGTGTTGACGGCCAAGGCCGCGTCGTCGACCGCAACGGTCTCGACGGCCCCGAGCGCGGCTCAGCCCCAGGCTGTCCAGCAACGTCCGATCCGAGTGGTCGCGCCGACGGGTCGCGCCGCCAAGCCGCCACAGAAGAAGACTGCGAGCACGTCCAAGACCCTCACGGCGGTCAAACAGCTCGCGACCAGACTCAAGGTCAAGGCCAAGCCCGGCTCGCGGAAGCCCCCGACCTAGCCGCGTCGTCGCGGCTGCCGCTGAAAGTCGTGATCGGGGACGTGCGCGGCCTCGCGACGTCCACGTCGGGCACCGTGGACGCTGAAGAACCAAACCGACACTCATGATGAGCCTCCCAGGCCACCGGGAAACTTGGTGTCTGGGGTCCCTCCCGAGCGCCTCTTATGCGGCGCTCAAGGAGGTCGTCCCACAGCATTTCAATAATCCGTGCCCGCCATAGCTCGCGCGAGCGAGCGACGGCGGATGCAATGCGATAGTTGTTTGACCACACACCCGCGATGAATCGAGCGAAGTGAATAAATGGTCAAGCCTCACGGCTGATTAGTATCGGTTAGCTGAACGTATCGCTACGCTTCCACACCCGACCTATCGACCACGTAGTCTACGTGGAGCCTTTAGGGACTTGCGTCCTGGGAAATCTCATCTCGTCGAGGTGGGGGCGCGCCAAGCTGAATACTCCGTAGCGGTGCGCCTTCGGCGCAGTGGCCGGCTTCGCCAAAGGGCCGCTTCGCGGCCTTACCCGTCCCGCTCTTGCGAGATCTGATACTGCTCGAGCTTCTTGTAGAGATTACTGCGCGGCGTGTCGATCACTTCCGCCGTCTTCGAGATGTTCCAGCCTGTCTCGCGCAGCTTGGTCACGAGGAACGCGCGCTCTGACGTCGACTTGAATTCCTGCAGCGTCGGCGCTGCCATCCAGTCCACCGCGACCGGCGCGGCCGGGGCGCTGGCCGCGTTCAACGGCTGCGCGTAGGAGCTCGCGGGCACGAGGTCCACCGGGCGCGCGCCGCTGAAGTCGGGCAGATCCTTCGCATCGATCTGGTCCCCCGGGCTCATGATGATGATGCGCTCGACCAGGTTGCGCAGTTCGCGGATGTTGCCGCGCCAGTGATGCTGCCGAAGGCGGTCCATCGCGGCCGGCGTAAACGACTTGCGCCGGAAGTTGTTCTCGCGCGAGAACAAATCCGCGAAATGCCGCACCAGCGTCGGGATGTCGTCCTTGCGCTCGCGCAGCGGCGGCACCAGAATCGGAATCACGTTGAGGCGATAGAACAGATCCTCGCGGAACGCGCCCTTCGTGATCTCCTCTTCGAGGTTCTTGTTGGTCGCAGCGATGACCCGCACGTCGACCTTCAGCATGCGATTGCTGCCCAGCCGCTCGAGCTCCTGCTCCTGCAGCACACGCAGCACCTTGGCCTGCGTCTTCAGGCTCATGTCGCCGACTTCATCGAGGAAGATCGTCCCCTTGTCGGCCTGCTCGAACTTGCCAATCTGACGGTCCGTCGCGCCCGTGAACGACCCCTTCTCGTGGCCGAACAGCTCGGACTCGATCAGCTCGTCGGGAATGGCGGCGCAGTTGACCTGCACGAACGGGGCGTCACGCCGCAGGCTTTCGCGGTGAATCGCCCGCGCGACCAGCTCCTTGCCCACGCCGCTCTCGCCCCAGATGAGCACCGTGGCACCGGTCGGCGCCGCCTTGGCAATGGCCCCGCGCACGCCGGCGAGGAGAGGCGAGTCACCGACAATCTGAAAGCGCTTCTCGGCGTCGCGGCGAAAGGAACGGTTTTCGGTACGCAGCCGGCGCGAATCGACGGCGTTGCGGACGGTGACGAGGACACGCTCGCGCTCGAGCGGCTTCTCGATGAAGTCGAAGGCGCCAAGCTTGGTGGCTTCGACCGCGGTCGACACCGTGCCATGGCCCGAGATGACCACGATGGGCGTGACCTCGACGACGTGGCGGAGCCGCTGGAGGACTTCGAGCCCGTCCATGCCGGGCATCTTGACGTCGAGAAACACGAGGTCGGGGGCTTCGCGCTCGGTGTAAGCGATGCCCTCCTCGCCGGTCGCCGCCGTCAGGACCTCGTACCCCTCGTAGTCGAGGATCATCTTGAGCGAGTCCCGAATCGCCGCTTCGTCGTCTATGACGAGAATCCGTGGCTTCACCGGGGGTCCAACCGCACGGTCCGAATGTTCTTTTCGTCGATCTCGGGGATGTAGATGAAGACCGCCAGCGTCGCGCCGAGGCCGGCGCCTTCAATCACCCGGCGCAGCCTGGCGACCGTGTCGACCGGGTCGCGGTTGATCTCGAGCAGGATATGACCGCGTTCGATGCCGGCTTCCTGCGCCGGGCTGAGCGGCTCGACGCGCTGCACGAGCAGCCCGCGCATGCCTTCAGGAATGTCGTAGCGGTGCGCGTTGCGCGGGTCGATCTCGATGACCGTCAAGCCGAGATCGCCGGGGCCGAATTCCTGCGGCGACCGGGCGGACGGGGCCGGGGCCTGCGCGTAATTGGTCGGGGGACGTCCCGACTGCCGCTCGGCGAGCTTGACCAGCATTTCGCGGTCGCGGCCGTCGCGGATCACTTCGAGCCGGGCGGTAGAACCGGGCGTGCGGGCGGAAATTTCCCGGATGAGCGCGTCGTTGGCGATGACGTCCACACCGTCCACGGCCGTGATGAGGTCGTAAGGCTTGAGGCCGGCACGGTCGGCCGGCGAACCCGCGGTCACGTCCTGCACGAGCGCCCCCGTCACTTGCGGAAGCCTGAGCGGGACGCGCAAGTCCGGATCGACATCGCGGAGGGCCACCCCGATGTAGCCGCGCTGGACATGGCCACGCTCCTTCAATTGCGGCAGGATCAGCTTGGCCTGATTGATGGGGATGGCAAAACCAATGCTGCTGGCCTGCCGGCTCACCGCCGAGTTGATGCCGATGACCTCGCCGCGCGCGTTGATGAGCGGTCCACCGCTGTTGCCGAAGTTGATGGCGGCGTCGGTCTGGATGTAATTGTCCAGGCTCATGTCGAAGAGCTTGCGGCCGATGAAGCTCACGACCCCGACGGTGACGGTATGCTCGTAGGCCAGCGGGTTCCCGATGGCGCAGACCCATTCGCCGACACGCAAATCGTTGGAGTCCCCGAGTACGGCGTGGGGGAACTTCCGGTCAGCGGCCACCTTGAGGAGCGCGATATCGGTGTCCGGATCGGACCCGATCACGTCGGCCCGCAAGTTGCGGCCATCGGTGAACTTGACCGTGATGCGGTCGGCGCCGTCGATCACATGGTGGTTGGTCAGAATGTGCCCGTCTGCGTCAATGAGGAACCCCGTCCCGGCGCCGCGCCTCGGGGCGTCGCGGAAACGCCGTTCGAAGGGATCCTCGAACATGTCAGGGCGGGCCGGCGTCCGGCTGGTCTGCGGCGCGCGGCTGCGGCGCCGGGACGTCGCGTCGATATTGACGACGGCCGGATTGAGCCGCTCGGCGACATCCGCGAAATTGACCACGCCGGCGATGCCGGGCATGAACGGACGGTCGTCGCGTGCCGCGCGGACCGCGGACACGTTCGGGGCGGAGGTCGCGGTACTCGGCATCATCGACCCGGTCACGACCATGCCGACCAGGAACGACACGCAGGCGGCGAGCCCCACGGTGAAGTACGCAAACCGTCCCGTCACGTTCCAGACATTATAAGGGCCAGAAACGCCGCCTCATCGAGCGTTCTCACGCCCAGCGCCTGTGCCTTCACGAGCTTGCTCCCGGCGTCGGTCCCAACGACCACGTAACTGGTCTTCTTGCTCACGCTGCCTGTGACCTTCCCGCCAAGCGCCTCGATCCGCCCGACGGCCTCGTCCCGTGACATTTTTTCGAGGGTCCCAGTCAGCACGAACGTCTTGCCGGCCAGCGGCTGCGGGGCGAGCGGCGCCAGCCGACGCTCGCCGGTCAGCGTGGCGCCGGCCTGCCGGAAATCTTCGATCAGCTTGCGGTTGGCGGGTTCGTCGAACCAGGCACGCACCGATGCGGCGAGCACAGGACCGATCTCGCGAACCCGCTGCAGCTCGTCGAGTGACGCGCCGGCAATCGCGTCAATCGAGCCGAAGTGATCGGCCAACACCTGGGCGCCGCGCTCGCCGACATGGCGGATACCGAGGCCGTAGAGCAGGCGCCAGACCTCGTTGGATCTCGACTTGTCGATTTCGCCGAGCAGCTTGGCCGCCGACTTCTTCCCCATCCGCTCGAGCCCCTCGAGAGTCGGCGCATCGAGACGGTAGATGTCGGCCAGGCTCGCGACGAGGCCCTTGTCGCACAGTTGCCCGACGAGCGATTCCCCCATCCCCTCGATGTTCATGGCACCGCGCGAGGCGAAATGCTCCAGGCCGCGCCGCAGCTTCGAGGCGCATGAACTGTTCTGACAGCGCCAGACCACTTCCGCGTCGGGCTTCTGCAGCAGGCTGTCGCACACCGGACAGGTCTGCGGCATCACCCATCGCTCGGGCCGGACCGGCGCGTCGGGTCGTGCGGGCCCAATCACCCGCGGAATGACGTCGCCGGCCTTCTCGATGATCACCTGCTCGCCCGGACGAATGTCCTTGCGGATGATGTCGTCGGGGTTGTGCAGCGTCGCCATCGAAATGGTCGATCCGGCTACGACGGTCGGTTCCAGCATGGCGAACGGCGTCGCGGCACCGGTACGTCCGATGTTGATCTCGATGCGATGGAGCATGGCCACCTTTCGTTCCGCGGGGAACTTGAAGGCGGTGGCCCAGCGCGGGAACTTCGAGGTGTAGCCCAGGCGCCCGCGCCACGCGAGGTCGTCGAGCTTGATCACGACGCCATCGGTTTCGAAGTTGAGCGTCGCGCGCCTCGCACGCCAGTCCTCGCAGAACGCGATGACCGCGTCGATGCCTTCGCAGCGCTGCCAGTGGGGCTCGACGGGCGCGCCCCAGCGCCGCAACTCCGACAGCATCTCGGCGTGCGTGCGCTCGGGCGGCGGCGCGTCCGGCGGCCAGACCACCTGATACATCCACGCCAGCAGCCCGCGTCTGGCGACGAGCGCCGGGTCCAGGTTACGCATCGTCCCCGCCGCGGTGTTGCGCGGATTCGCGTAGAGCATCTCGCCCGCTTCCTGCTGTTCCTGGTTGATGCGTTCGAACGCGCGCCGTGACAGGTAGACCTCGCCGCGGATCTCGACCCGGCCCTGGGGCCCGCTCTGGAGCCGGAGCGGGATGGCCCTGACGGTGCGGACGTTCTGCGTGACGTCCTCGCCGCGCACGCCGTCGCCGCGCGTGGCCCCGCGCGCGAACCGGCCGTCCTCGTAGGTGAGCGCGATGCTCAGCCCGTCGATCTTGAGCTCGGCCACATAGGCGACCGGGTCGGTGGTGCCCCGGCCCTTGCGGACGCGCTCGTCGAACGCACGCAGTTCTTCCTCGTTGTAGGCGTTGTCGAGCGACAGCATCGGCGCCAGGTGCGCCACCGCGGCAAACCCTTCGACCGGGCGGCCGCCGACGCGCTGCGTCGGCGAATCCGCCGACACCAGATCCGGGTGCTCCGCCTCGAGCGCCTGGAGCTCGCGCATCAACGCATCGAAGTCGGCGTCGGAGATCGCGGGGTTGTCGTGGACGTAATAGAGCTCTTCGTGACGGCGAATCTCGTCGCGAAGCTGCTCAATGCGATCGCGCATCGGCGCCTATCGGTCGCGGTAGAGGACGTAATCCGCAAGCGCCATCAGGGCCTCGCGCTCGTGGCTGTCTGGAAACATCTCGAGGTGACTCTTGGCCGCTTCGCCAAATTCCACCGCCCGCTTGTACGCGTATTCGATCGAGCGATGCTCGGCGAGCAGGGCTTTCACCCGCGCCCAGTTGTCGGGGGTGACGTCGCGGTCCTGCACGATCGCGCGCACGAGCGTGTTCGCTTCTACCCCGCCGTGCTTGAGCAGGTGAATGACGGGCAGCGTGATCTTGCCCTCGCGCAGGTCTCCGCCGATGGGTTTGCCGATGGTCTCGGACTCGCCGGTGAAGTCGAGCAGATCGTCAATCAGCTGGAACATGATGCCGAGATTGAAGCCGTACTCGCGCAGCTCGAGCTCGCGCGCTTCGCCGGCTTGCCCGAGCATGCCGCCAATCTGCGCGCACCCCGCAAACAGGAAGGCGGTCTTGCGGCGAATGATCTCGAAATGCTCGTCTTCGGTCAGATCGACGACGCCGTTCTTCGTCAGCTGATAGATTTCGCCTTCGATCATCCACAGCGTGACGTCGCACAACAGCCGTACGACGTCGAGCGAGTCCTGCGTGAGCGCCATCGCCATCGACTTGATGTAGAGAAAGTCGCCGGCGAGCACGGTGACGTCGTTGCCCCAGCGCGAGTGGACCGACTTCTGCCCGCGGCGCAATTCCGCATCGTCGATGATGTCGTCGTGCACGAGCGTGGCGGTGTGGATGAACTCGACGACGGCGGCGTTGAGCACGGCGCGCGGTCCGGTGTAGCCGCACAACCGCGCGCTCATCAGCAGCACGGCCGGGCGTACGCGTTTGCCGCCGCTCTTCTGGATGTACTTGCCGATCTCAGGGATGACGGCGACCTTGGACTGGACCTGCCGCTCGAACTCGCGTTCGACAGCTTCGAGGTCAGCCCGGACCGGTTCGAACATCTGCACCAGGTCGACACGTGATCTCTGTGCGGCGTTGCTCAAGCTCGTCAATCTCCCCATATCGTATCAGGTTCGGACGAGCGAACAGACGAGGCGAAGAGGTCGTCGAAATTCCTCACGAGCTGCGCGCCCAACGTTTCGCGCGGGACACCGCGCAGGCCGGCGAGCAGCTCCAGCGTCCTGGTCACGTGGCCTGGCTCGTTGCGCTTGCCGCGAAACGGAATGGGCGCCAGATACGGGCTGTCCGTTTCGATGAGGAGGCGGTCGTCGGGAACAGCGCGAGCGGCGTCGCGCAGCGCGGTTGACTTCGGAAACGTGACAATCCCCGGGATCGACAGGTAAAAGCCGGTGCCCAGCGCACGCGCGGCCGCGGCGGCGTCCCCGGAAAAACAGTGGAACACGCCGCGCAACTGCCCGTGGGATTCCTCGCCAATGAGGCGGAGCGTGTCGTCTTCGGCATCCCGCGTGTGAATGACGACCGGCAGGTTGCGCGAACGCGCCAACTGGAGTTGCGCGCGAAACACCGCGTGCTGGACGTCGCGCGGCGAGAAGTCGTAGTGGTAGTCGAGGCCAATCTCGCCGATGGCGCAGGCCGACGGCATCGTCTGAAGCCGATCGGCCGTGAACCCCGCCGCCGCTTCGGGGCTGTCCGCGAACTTGTGGGCATGGTGGGGATGCACGCCGGTGGCGTACTTCACATCAGGCCAGGCGCGGCTGACACGCTCGGCGCGTTCGAATTCCGCATCCTCATCGGCGGCGAGGATGACAAGACACCGCACGAGGCCGGCCGCCCGCGCCCGCGCGACGACCGCATCGAGGTCATCGGCGAACTCCTCACCCGCAAGGTGGCAATGCGAATCAATCACGGCTTTCGGCTCTCAGCTCTCAGCCTTTCAGCGCCCGGCTCTAGACTAGGTGGCGGCCGGACTGAAGTCCGGCCGTAATCGGGTACTAGCGGACACGGGTGCCGGGCTCGGCCGGCTCGGCGTTGAGCACGATCGGCTGCCCGCCGTCGGGGCTGGC
>Ga0136627_1000606_pt1 | contig 13717 bp, 12 predicted proteins | sample AntDrymUQ4892206_2_FD_104652 | JGI IMG/M metagenome (GOLD analysis project Ga0136627, IMG submission 104652) | Polar desert sand microbial communities from Dry Valleys, Antarctica - metaG UQ489 (22.06) | ecosystem: Environmental > Terrestrial > Soil > Desert | place: Antarctica: Dry Valley... | reverse complement strand
TCGGGAAAGGAGATTTGCATGGCACAGCCCACCGAACAGGCTGCTTCATGGAAGGCGGGCGACACGCCGACAGGCACGGTGAATGTCGTTGACCCGCACCCGCTCAACTGGCTGTACATAACCTGGAACACGATGGAGGAACCCGTCCGGACCGACGAGCGCGGCGAAATCGTCGGCGCGTGCATGGAGGACTCCCACTGGGAAGGTTCCACCCTCGTCGTCAAAGTCCGAGACGGCGTCCGTTTCCAGGACGGGACGCCGCTCACCTCGGCGAGCATAAAACGCGCTTTCGACGAGGTTCAAAAATGGGTCGCGCCCCATCCACCGGGGACGTATCTCAACTTCGATCCCGACACGACCGTGGATTGCCCGGACGACTCCACCATACGCTTCAATTTCCCCGAGCCGGACGGCCTCGCGCTCGCGAAGTTCCGGGGATTCCACATTGCGAGCGACCGTTTCTGGGACGAGGGTGGTTTCGGCGGGAAGGTGTATGGGACTGGCGAAGGACACTGGTGAGCGATCGACGAGCCGGGCCCGTGGGGCTCCGGACCGTTCACCCTCGTCGAGGGATATTCCACGCTCGAGAACGAGATCGCATTAATAAGCCGGGAGCCGCTCGCGGCCGCCTGGATCTTCACCGATCTCCCCCGCAGCGACCGAGTCGTCCTCGAAGCGAACACCGACCACTGGAACAAAGAACGAGGCCCGCGCCTCGAAAAAATAGTCTATAAAAACGACATAGACCCCGCCGAGGCGCTCGATAAAGTCTGCGACACCGAGGGCGAAATTGACATCGTCTCCGAAGTCGCCTTCGAGGACGCCCAAAGAGTCATTGACTCCGAGCACGCCCACCTCGTGACCATTGACGCGATGCGTATAGTCTCCGGCCTCATTAACCGCGACCGCGAATACATGGGCGACGTGAAGATGAGGAAAGCCCTCAACCTCGCCGTGGACAAGGCGCGCCTCATCGAAGACCATTTCAAAGGCTACGCGCACCCGGTGTCCGCCATGTCGCCGCCATACTCCGGCGCGCCCACAGACATCGAGCCGTATCCACACGATCCCGACGAGGCGAAGAAACTCCTCGAAGAAGCGGGATGGCCTTCGGATCGCCCCCTCGTCCTCGCCACCACGAGCGACGTCGCGCCGACGGCGGACTATCTCGCCGAGAGCTTCCGTTCATCGCTCGGCATCGAAGTCGAGCTCGTCGCGGTGCCGGACGAAAGCCTCGCCTCGGCTCAAAAAGCTCTCGTGGAGAAGAAGATCCCACAAAACTTCGACGTTCTCGTCCACGCATGGTTCGACCTCGCGGCGGGGTATCCCCCGGCGGTTATCCACCGCGAGTATTACCATTCCGGCGGCGCGTTCCGCCTCGGCCCGCCCGTCGAGGAGTTCGAGAGCTTAATCGGCCGCTCGGTCGTCGAGACCGACGCCGACAAGCTCGGCGACCTCGGGCGCGACATAGACCGCCTCACCTACCGGGAGGCGTTGAGTATTTTCCTATGCTGTCCGATGGCGCTCGTCGCCGTGAACAACCACGTCAACTTCACGGGGCATGCCGCGACTTTGGAATTGTGCGAGACATCGGTGGACGAAGGTCATTGGTCGAGGAAATAGCCGATCGGTCGCTTCGCTCGATGCGTTTCAGCTTGTCAGCTTTTTAGGGCCGGGAGAGAGTCCCCGGCCCTTTGTCGAAAGGGGGAGATCATGGAAACCATATCGCTCGAAGACGCGAAGCGGGTCGTTGCCGCCGCCGAGAAGAAAGCCGCCGACATCGGCTGCCCGATGGACATTGCGGTCGTGGATGGGGGCGGCAATTTGAAGGCGTTCGTGAGGATGGACGACGCTTTCCTCGGGAGCGTGGACATCGCCATAAACAAGGCTTTCACCGCCGTCGCGTTCAAGATGCCGACCGAGGATCTCGCGAAGGCGGCGCAAGTCGGGGAGCCCATTTTCGGGATAAACACGACGAACGATGGGCGCGTCGTCATCTTCGGCGGGGGAGTGCCGCTCAGGCGGGGCGGCGACATCGTCGGGGCGGTCGGCGTGAGTACCGGGACGGTTCCGCAGGATCAGGAAGTCGCCGAAGCGGGGGCGGCGGCGTTTTAGCGATTCGCGTTGCTTCGCGCCTGCCAGCCCGCTCCGCTCGCCGCGTTTCAGCATTTCGCGGTGAGGCTCGGGCGCTTGCTTCGGCCATTCTTCGTGGGGGCCGCTTTTCGGTGGTTTGTTGAGAAGCGCGGCGAGGCCGGAGGCGTCTCACCCGAGTTTGCGTCCCGCGACCATTGCGAGGGTGGCGGCGCAAACTATGGCGAGAACGATGTATGAAAGAGAGTCCCCGCCGAGGTCGGCGAAGGCTCCGGCGATGGGGGAGCCGAGGGCGGAGCCGGAGGCCCACGCGAAGTTCGTCGCGCCGAAAACTATTGCCTGATCCACGCCCGCCTTCTCCGCGCTTCGGGAGAAGAGCGCCGTCCCCGGTGTCACCGAGGCATTGAAGAAGATCGCCGCGAGCACCACGAGCGCGGCGATGGCGAACGCTCCGCCCGCCCACGGGAAGACGAGGAGTATCGCGATCGCGCCTATGAGTCCGGTGACGAGGGGCGGTTTGTATCCGGCCCGATCCGACCACTTCCCGACGAGCGGCTGTATCACGGCCTCGAACGCCGCCGCGACGAGGAACACCACACCGATGGCCGCCGCCCCCCACCCGAGTGAGTCGAGCGCGAGCGGAGCCAAAATAATCGGCGCCCCGAAAACGAGCGGCGAGAGCATGATGAACCACATTCCGACCGCGAGGCCGGGGCGGAGCATCCTCCCGAGCATCGGAAGAAAAGGGCTGTATGCGTCCGGCTCGGGCGCGGGCGTCAAATAAACCCACACCCCGATGGCCGCCCCGATCACCGCGACCGCCACGAAGGTCGGCGCGATGCCGAAGATCGCCGCCGCGCTCCCGACGACGGGGCCGAGCAAAGCCCCGACGACCGCCGCGCTCATCAATGTGCCGATGACCTCGCCGCGTCTCTCCTCCGGCGCGCTCCGAACCAGCCACGTGAACGCCGCGACCCACGACAACGCGCTCCCGAACCCCTCCCCGAACCGCGCCGCTATTAAAAGCCACTCGCTCCCGGCGAACGCGAACACCACGCTCGTCGCCGAAAAAATAGCGAACCCGGAGATCGCCGACGCCTTCACCCCGGCCCGCGCCACGAGGTATCCACCCGGCACCGAGCCGATCAAAACCCCCGCCCCGAACGCCCCGGTCAGAATTCCGACGCCGAGCTTCGAGAGTCCGAGTTCGTCGGTGAAGTACGGGATGAGCGGGACGAGGGCGGCGTGGAACACCGTGTCCACGAGGACTATGGAGCAGCAAAGTACGAGGAGCTTCCTCAATTTATCCTTCGTCCCGACATCTCCACCCCTCGACGCCCGTCGCCCGTATATTCCGCCTCCGAACATTCCCCGGACAATGTGCCGGAGACGTATTTTACGACTGTCATTGAGAAGCGGTTTACCGGACATTCCCCCGTGCGCTGCTAACATATTCGTCGTGAAGTCTTTGAGCGTCAAATCCGCGTCCCGTGGCCTGCGGGGAGTTTTCTTAGATTGGCTCGCGTGGGGGAGGCGGCGGCGGGTGAACAAGGTTTTGCTCGTCGTCTCGGCCTCCATCGCGGCGTTCGTGACGGGCGCGTTCGCGTGGGCGACGGTGTTTCCATACGAGGGGGACTTCACACGGTATCTCGTCTTTTACTGGATATGGGGGCTTTGCGCCTTGAGCATCCCGTTCGCGATGGCCGAATACAAAACGAGCCCCCTCCGGAAAAACAGCGAGCGCGGCCACCTCGCCATCCTCCTCTATATAGGCTCGCTTCTCATCATCACCCGCGCTTTGAACATGCTCATATACGGGGGATATTAGTTTGTGCCGGGCGCTCCTCTTCGACCTCGACGGAACGATCTCCGAGACGGACTCGATTCACCATCCGTCGTGGGCGGAGATGCTCGCGCCGCGCGGATACGACGTGGATTGGCCGTTCTACGAGGAGAACATAAGCGGCCGCCTCAACCCGGAGATAGTCTCCGAGTTCATGCCCGATGTCTCCGAGGAAGAGGGACGGAGGCTCATCGAGGAGAAGGAGGTGGATTTCCGAAGCCGCGTCCACACCCTCACGGCGACGCCGGGGCTGCGCGAACTCATCGGGCGCGGAAGAAATGCGGCCATGTGCATCGCCCTCGTCACGAACGCCCCGAAGCTCAACGCCCTCGCTGTCATAAACGCCCTCGGCCTCGAAGGCGACTTCGACCCGATCACACTCGCCGAAGACGCCGGAGCCGGAAAGCCCGACCCCGCTCCATACCTCATGGCTCTCGAATATCTCGACATTCCACCGACGGACGCCGTCGCCTTCGAAGACTCGACCTCGGGGATAAAATCCGCGACCTCCGCCGGAATTCCGACCGTCGGCGTCGCCTCGACCCACGACCCGGAGACGCTCTCCGAAGCCGGGGCATTCGCCGTGTTCCGCGACTTCACCGACCCCGGCCTCGCGTCCATGCTCTTCGGCTAAACTACGACCTCGATGACGGTTCCGTCCACTCGTTCCGCAAACGTTATGACGAGCCGGTTCCCCCCATACTCGAAGGAAGCCTCTCCGCCGTCCACGGATACTTTGCCCGGCTCGCGCTCGATTCCCCGCAACTCGATCCTCGTCTCCGAGCGCTCCGGCTCGAACGAACCCTCGCGCCCTCCGAGACGCACCGTGACGGCATCCCCCGTCGCTTCGCACGAAACCTTCCGCCTCGCATACTCGCCGCTTTCATGGCCGAAACCATCCCCCGCATCCTCGTAAAAACCCGCCTCGCCGGAGCCTTCCGACGGATATATGAGAAAGGCGAGCGGCGCATCCATCTTTTCGCCCGTGTGCATTTTCTCCGGCCCCATCGGAAGCGCTTTATTCGCCTTCATGTACATCGCGGGTTGTCCGAGCGGCGCGTGGACGAGGATGTGCCGTCCCCCCTCGAACTTTTCGTCCGTCCAATAATGGAACCATGTCCCTTCCGGGAGGTACACCGAGCGATGCTCGATGCCGGGGCGTGTGATCGGGGCGACGAGGAGCGCGTCCCCGAGGAGGAACTCGTCGTCGAGGGCGTATGTCGTCTCGTCCTCCGGGTACTCGAAGAGGAGCGGGCGGAGGATGGGCGAGCCGTTCCGGTGGCTCTCCTCGAAGAGCGTATAAAAGTACGGAAGGAGGCGCATGCGGAGCTTGATCATGGCCCGGCACACCGACTCGTACGGCTCCCCGAAAGCCCACGGTTCCTGTGAGGCGGTTCCCTTCGCCGAGTGGTTCCGGCAAAATGGCTGGAAAACCCCGAACTCGGTGAAGCGGGCGAGAAGCTCCCCGTTCCCGTCGTCGAAGAAGCCCCCGATGTCCACCCCGGCCCATGCGACGCCGGAGAGGCCGAGGTTTTGGAGTTGCGGCATCGCCATCCACAGATGCTCCCACCACGAGGAATTGTCGCCCGTCCACTGCATCGCATGCCTTTGCATCCCCGCGTACCCCGCTCGAGTTATGACGAAAGGACGCTCGTCCGGGCGGAGTTCGAGGAGTCCTTCCCTCGTCGCTTTCGCCATGAGCGAGCCATACGTATTGTGAATTTGGGCGTGGAGCTTCGCCTCGCCGTCGCCGGGATGGACGGCATCGTCCGGCATCGTGGCTCCCTTCGGAATGAAGAGGGCCGGCTCGTTCATGTCGCACCATATTCCCGAAACTCCCGCGTCGAGGAGGATTTTGTGGTTCCCGCCCCACCATTTCCGAGCCTCCGAACTCGTGAAGTCCGGGAAGGCGCATACGCCGGGCCACACCGCGTTGTTGTATTCCTCGCCGTCCATCGTCCGGCAAAAGAAGCCCCGTTCGCGGCCCTCGGAGTACATGAAATAGTCTTCGTCCGCCTTCACGCCGGGGTCTACGATGGCAGCGACCCGGAAGCCGTCCTCGCCGAGTTCGGCGATGAGTTTCTCCGGCTCGGGGAAACCCTCGTCGTTCCACGTGAAGACGCGGTACCCGTCCATATAGTCAATGTCGAGGTACACGACATCGCACGGGATGCCCCGCTCCCGGAAATTGCGCGCGATCTCGCGTACTTCCTCGGCGGTTTCGTAGCTCCATCGGCATTGCTGGTTTCCGAGCGACCACATCGGGGGCATGGGGGTTCGTCCCGTGAGTTCGGTGTACCGTTCGAGGACGCGCTTCGGGGTCGGCCCGGCAAAGACGTAATAAACGAGGTCGCCGCCGCGAGCCTCGTACGCGGAGAGATCCCCATCCTTCTTCCCGAGGTCGAACTCGACTCGGTGCGTGTTGTCGAATAAAAGGCCGTGGAATTTGCCATTCGTCGCCGAGAGCGTGAATGGGATGGAGGAATAAATATTGTCGAAGGCGTCGGTATGTCCGGAGGGAGGATCCACATTCCAAAAAGTCTGGCTCGTCCCCGTCTTATCCAGGCCGCCCGTCCGCTCCCCACACCCGAACGACCGCTCGCCCTCTTCGCGCCGCTTGTGGAGCCTCACCGCGTCCCCGAGCGGCTTCGTGAAGATGTCGGAGCCGGGCGTGCGAAAGAACCCCATCCCGAGTTCCATATCGTCGGCGGCGAAAGTTCGCCCGGACGGGTCGGAAAAGGATATGCGGAGCGGGTTCGTGTTTATCTCCGCTTTCACCTCCCTGGTCGAAAGTATGAAACCCGAGTCCGTCCTCTCCATCGAGGCTTCGACGGCGAGCCATTCGTCTTTGTATATCGCCTCCGACCCATAATCCGGAGTCTGCCCGTTCGGGAAGGCTCCGACGCGGAAGAGGTCGGGGGCGAGGACGGTTGTCTCCACCGTCGTCGAGCCGCACCGGAAGCGCATGCTCCGCCCGTCGTGGTCGGTGAGTTCGGCGGCCCCGATCGGCTCGTATTTACCTTTCGCGCTGCGATTCGTCGTTTCGGTCAAAGTTCCCTCCGTGGTTGTCATTGTCCATAAAGTTTGGCGCCGGGCTTGTTCGAGAAGCTCCGCAACCGCTCATCGTCTCGCGTGGAATCCAGACGCTCGCACGGAATTCTTCCCTCGGATTTCGTGTCCCGTACAACGAACGGATACACCGCATCGGCGGATCGTCCATGCGAATTCGGTGTCACATCGTGGACGCGTCCCACCGGATCGCGTCCTGCCGGACCGCGTCCCTCGCCGGATTGCCCCCGAAGCGGGGGAGATGTTCCATCGGAACGTGTTCCGAGGGGGGCGGAACACGGATTTGTGGTTCCTCGACTGGCTTCGGTGTGGCGTGTACGAGGTCATTTCGTATCTTCTTTGACGCTCCGGCGAGGAATGCGAGCGTCGTCGAGCGGAATCGCCCATGCGGATTCGGTGCCATGCCATGGAGCCATCACGCCGGGAGCCCGATGTCGGTTCGACAAAGGAATGCTTCGCCGGAGAACGAGTGGATGCGGCGTGGATCCTCGTCGCTCTCCGTGTCATTTCGCTCCTTCTCCGACCGCTCCCGCGAGTACGACGACGACCGCGCTGAGCGCGACGACTATATACAGCGCGCCCCCGAGGCCGAGGAGTTCGGCGGCGAACCCGATGGACGGCGGGCCGACGAGGAAGCCGAAGTATCCGGCGGTCGCCACGGCGGCGAGCGCCGGGCCGGGGGCCGAGTCCTCGGAGCGCCCCGCCGCGCTCAATGCCGCCGGAAAGACTATGGAGAACCCGATCCCCGCGCATCCGAACCCGACGAGAGCGGCGTATTCGTTGCCGACGGCGAGCGATGTTCCGAGTCCGACGGCGGCGACCGCGGCTCCGAGCCGGACGAGCGCCTTCGCCCCGAAGCGGGCGATGAGCCAGTCTCCGGTGAAGCGTCCGATGGTCATCATGAGCGAGAACACGGCGAATCCGGCGGCGGCGAAACCCGCCCCGGTTCCGAGCGTTCCGTTGAGATACACCGCGCTCCAGTCGGCCATCGCCCCCTCCCCGACGAGGACGCAAAACGATATTATCCCGAGTCCGAGAAGGGCTTTCGTCGGCCTCGCGAACGCCGGCCCTCCCTCCGAAACATCCGCCGAGGCGGGAAGGAGTTTGCGGCACGCGAGGAACATCCCGACGGCGATGGCGACCGCCGCCCCGAGGAGATGGGTCGTGACCCCGATCCCGAGTTCCGCGACAGCGCCGCCGACGACCGCCCCGACGAGTCCGCCGAGGCTGAAGAAGGCGTGGAACGAGGACATGATCGGGCGCCGGTACTCTTTCTCGACGGCGACGGCTTGCGCGTTCATCGCCACGTCGAGTCCGCCGTGCATCGTCCCCATGACGAAGAGCGCGATGAAGAGACCCGCGAGGCCGTCCGCGAAGGCGGGGAGCGGAAGCACGATGGGGAAGGCGATGGCCGTCGTCCACACCACGGGTCGGCTCCCGAAGCGCGAGACGAAGCCGCCGATGGTCGGCATCGCCGCGAGGGAGCCGACCGCCAGCCCGAGGAGCGCGAGTCCGAGAAGCCCCTCGCCGAGCTCGAGGTTCGTTTGAACCGCCGGAATCCTCACCACCCAGTTCGCGAACCCGAACCCGGTCAGGAAAAAGATGGAGAGGACGGCGAACCTCGCGGCGCCCGCCTGTGTTCCGCGCATGTTCATCGCGCCCCGATCACCACCCCTTCATACGACCTCATCTCGATGGAGCCACCGACTTTTCCTTCCCGTCCGGGCCGCGTGGAAACCTCGACGACCCAATCGCCGTCCGGGAGAGGAGCTTCGATCTCCGCCTCCGAGAAGTTGAGAAACACGAGGAACTTCTCTTCCCCATCCTCCCGAATATACGCGAAGCACCCGTCCGGCGCGTCGTCGAGGGGGGAATACGTCCCGAGTCCGAGCGCGGACGATTCCCTCCGAAGTCCGAGGAGCTTCTTATAAAGCGCGAGCATGGAGTCCGGGTCGCCACTTTGCGCCTCGACGTTGACTTCCCCGAAGTCGTCGGCGACGGGGAGCCACGGTTCGGAGTCGGAGAATCCGGCGTTCTTTCCGGCGTTCCATTGCATGGGGGTTCGGAAGGGGTCGCGTCCGTAGCTCGTGTGGACTTTTCCTTGCGGGTCGTGGGCGAGTTCGGGCGGGATCTCGACGTTCTTCATCCCGATCTCGTCCCCGTAATAACACGTCGGCGTCCCTCGCAAAGTGAGGAGGAGCATCCCGGCGAGCCGCTCTTTCTCCTCGCCGACGCGGCTCGCGATGCGCGGCATGTCGTGGTTTCCAAGCACCCAGTTCGGCCACGCGCCGCCGTCGGCTCCGCCGTCTCCGGGGAGCGCGGCCTCATATTCGTCCACGAGCTTCCGTACGGACTTCGCGTCCCAGTTTTCCAAAAGAACGAGGCCGAAGTTGAATGGAAGTTGCACGCCGTCGAGGTTTTCGCCGCCGTAATACGCCACGAGCCTGTCGAGCGGAAGATATATCTCCCCGACGAGGACGCGGCTCTCTTCGTATTCCTCGGCGACGGAGCGCATTTCGCGCACAATCTCCATCGTCTCGGGGCGGTCTTCGGAATACACCCGGCTCTGGCGGCTGGGGAGGAAATCGCCATCTTTCCATTCCTCGTTGACCGGGTTGTCTCGGAAATGCTCGTCTTTTACGAGGAGCCAGAGAACGTCAATTCGGAGGCCGTCCACGCCCCGGTCGAACCAGAAACGCATCGCATCGTACATCGCCTCGCGAACGGCGGGATTCCGCCAGTTGAGATCCGGCTGTTTCCTGTCGAAGAGATGGAGATAATATTGCGCCGTCGCCTCGTCCCACTCCCACGCCGGGCCGCCGAAATAACTCTCCCAATTGTTCGGGGGGGAGCCGTCGGGCTTCGCGTCGCGCCATATGTACCAATCCCGTTTCGGATTTTCCCGCGACGAACGACTCTCCACGAACCACTCATGTTCGTCCGAAGTGTGGTTCGGCACATAATCGAGGAGGATTTTCAGCCCGAGGGAATGGGCTTTTTCCACGAGGGTGTCGAAGTCCGCCATCGTTCCGAACATCGGGTGGATGTCCGTATAATCGGCCACGTCGTAGCCGAAGTCGGACATCGGGGACGGGAAGACGGGGGAGAGCCACACCGCGTCCACGCCGAGCGACGCGACGTATCCGAGCTTCTCGGTGATGCCCGGCAAATCTCCCACTCCGTCGCCGTTCGAGTCGGCGAACGAGCGCGGATATATTTGGTATACGACTCCGCTTTGCCACCAGTTTTTCGCGGTTTGCTCCATGTTTTCTCCTTTCGGTCGAGCCAGTCAGTTTTTCGCTTTTGGCTGATGCGGAACCCGGCCAGCCGCTTCCCTTTCCGCGATCGCGCGGAGCCATCCGCCCGCATCCCGCACGGCGTCCGACAAGCTGACGGCGGGCGTTTTCGAGGCTCTTTGGGGAAACTCCCTCAAACTTTTCCGGCCACCATTTCCCGCTCGCCACGCGGCGAGCATTCCCCTGTCGGAACTGTGTTCTCCGTGTTCTCCGCGTTCGCCATGCTCGCCGGGTTTACGAGCGGGCGGAACTCGGTTATTTCGGCGTCGATCATCTCGACGGAGTGGAAGCGGGCGACCGAGACGCGATGGTTTCCGTCGCTCACGTAATATTCCTCCCCGATTTTGCACAGGCTCACCGCCCGCAATTCTTCGCCGCGATGAAATTCGCGATCCGCATGTTCCCATTTCCCCCGGAGCCTCGCTTTCGTCGGCATGAACCGCCCGTCGAAATCGCCGCTCCGACCGACGCTTCCGACTATCTTCGAAACCTCGACGGTCTTCCGTCCGAGCCTCCGCCCGGCCGGCGCGCCGAGCTTCTTTCTCTCCTCGTCGAAGTCGAGGAGGGAGTCGCGGCCCGCCGAAGCGAAACCGAGGCGCCTCGACACGCGATCCACGAACGCCCTCCTTCGGGCGCGGGTGAAATCGAGATCCACCCTCTCCAACAACGTCAACCCGCCAAACATCACGCAACCCCGCTTCGTTCGCCAAATTTACTTAAACGTTTAAGTAAAACGTTTAAGCAATGGTATCATCGTGTTTATGGGAGTCAACCCGGAGTCGAAAAAAAGCAAGAAGGTCGGGTCGGGTCGGCGGGCGACGTTGAAGGAGGTTGCGGCGGAGGTGGGGGTGTCTGTGGCGACGGTGTCGAATGCGTACAACCGTCCGGATCAGTTGTCGGAGGAGCTTCGGATTCGGATTTTCGAAGCTGCCAAAAGGCTCGGGTATTCCGGCCCCGACCCGCTCGGGAGGAGTTTGAGGAAGCGTCGGGCGGGAGCCATCGGGGTTCTTTACGCGGATCGCCTCTCGTATGCGTTCACCGACCCGGCGGCGGTGATGTTTTTGGAAGGCGTGTCGTTCGCGGCGGAGGAGGCGGGACTCGGCCTCTTCCTTGTCCCGGGCGGCTCCGGGACTTCCGGGGTGGGGGAGGGCGTTCTCTCGGCGTCGGTGGACGGGTTCGTTGTTTATTGCGTGTCCGCCGCCGACCCCCTCATAGGCGCGGTCATCGAGAGGAGGCTGCCCGTGGTCCTCGTGGACGACCCCTCGCGAGAGAGCGTAACGTCCATCGGGATAGACGACGAGGGCGGTGCGAGTGCCGCCGCCGAACACCTCGCCGGACTCGGACACCGGAGTTTCGCCGTCGTCTCATTCAAGCTCACTTTGGAACCGGATCGGGGGCTCGCCGACCACGCCCGGCAGGAGAGCGCCAACAACGAGGACACGCGCTCGCGCCTTCGGGGCTACAAAACCGCCATCGAAGCCGCCGGAACGTCGTGGGAAGACGTCCCCGTATACGAATGCCCCGAAAACACCCCCGAAGAAGGAAAAGCCGCCGCCGAAGTTTTACTCGGGCGGGAGCCGCGCCCGACCGCCATCCTCACTTTGAGCGACCAGCTCGCCTTCGGCGTCATGGAGGCCGCGAGGGGACTCGGACTTTCCATCCCCGGAGACCTCTCGATAGTCGGTTTCGACGACGTTTCGGAGGCTGCCCGGACGACGCCGCCGCTCACGACCGTTTATCAGCCGCACGTGGAAAAGGGACTCAAAGCCGGGCGGAAGCTCATCGCGCAGCTCGAAGGCGAAGACCCCGGAGAGCCGGAGCTTCTCCCGACGCGGCTCGTGGTGCGGGGTTCGACGGCGAGTCCGTAATATCGGATCCGGGCGGGTGGATCCATCGTCGGGAGGCGCGTTTGTTTTCCCCGACGAAGCTCTTTTCCGAACAAAGAAATCCGCGAAGCGATCGCCCGGAGTCATGGTTGCGCGGGAGCCGATGATGGCAAACACCACATCTCGAAGTGGACGACGGAAACTTTCCCCGGAACTACCGGATGAAGTGGACCCGAACCCCGGCATCCACATCCCGCCACGCGCCGTCGGCGGTGTATGCCGGGAGATCGAGGGCGTGAGCGAGAGCGAGGCATGCGCGGTCGGCGAGTGAGAGTCCGGTGTCGCGGGTGATGGGTCGGAGGATGGCGATCCTCCGTGCTTGCGATTCGTCGAGAGGATGGACGATGAGGCTTGTATGGAGGACGCCTCTCTCAACGAGGTCTTCGGAGGCTTCCTCGGGGTTTTTGCCTTCATCGGTGAGCCGGGAGAGAACCTCCGCCCAGTTCGCCGCGCTGATGGCGCAGCCCTCTTCGAGAAGCTCTTCCACCATATCTCCGCCCGGCTCGTCCCGCAAATATGCCAGCAAAGCCGAAGCGTCGAGTACGGAGTTCACGAGCCTTCGTCTTCGCGGCGAGCCTCCTCGCGGCGCTCGGCAATGAGTTCATCCACGAGGCTTCGTCCGGGCGCGAGGTGAGCGTACATTCCCCGCGCCCTCCGAGCCGCCTCCCGCCACGACACGAGTTTCATCTCCCCGTCTGGGTGGACGATGAGCGAGATGCGGTCGCCCTTCTTCAGGCCGAGATCCCGCCTCACCGAAGCCGGCAAAACCAGCCGACCCCGATCCCCGACCGTCAGCGTGTACGTCTCTTCTTTCTTTTCCGTCTCCGTGTGGGCCATAAAAAAAGTGTACCACCAAAGAAAGTCGTCCCACGCTAAAAATCTATATCGTTTCCGACGCCTTTCTCGGTGGCTCGGTCGTACGCGATTCGGGCGGCGGCCATGTCTTCGAGGGCGAGCCCCTGGCTCGCGAATACGGTGATGTCGTCGGGGGAAGTCCGGCCCGGAAGGTGTCCCGCCACCACCCCTCCGAGTTCGAAGACGGCTTCGGGGAGGAGCGAGCCGGATTCGAGGGATTGGAGGAGATCCCCGGCTTCGAGGCCGATCTCCTCCTTCGAGTCAACGCACACGAAGCTCGCCCTTTTTATGGCCTCCCGATCCACCTCGGTTTTGAGAAGCGAGTTCGACCCGGCGACGTTCACATGCGCCCCCGGCCTCAGCCACTCCCCGAAAAGGACGGGTTCTTTCGAGGAAGTCATCGTGGTCACGATATCCTGCGCGGCGGGCTCCTCGGGCGAGTGCGTCGTCTCGATGTCCATCCCGAGCCTCCCGCCCATCTTCTCGGCGAACGCTTTTCTCGACTCTTCCTTCCGGCTATACACGACGACCCGTTCGAGTTCCTTCACGGCGGCGATGGCTTCGAGCTGGCTTTCGGCCTGCCATCCCGTCCCGTACAATCCGAGCGTTTTCGCATCCTCTCTCGCAAGAAACTTCGTCGCGACACCGCTCGCGGCTCCGGTTCGGAGTTGCCCGAG
>Ga0136627_1000605_pt1 | contig 13719 bp, 12 predicted proteins | sample AntDrymUQ4892206_2_FD_104652 | JGI IMG/M metagenome (GOLD analysis project Ga0136627, IMG submission 104652) | Polar desert sand microbial communities from Dry Valleys, Antarctica - metaG UQ489 (22.06) | ecosystem: Environmental > Terrestrial > Soil > Desert | place: Antarctica: Dry Valley... | reverse complement strand
CAACCGGGCCTCGCGGACGGCGCTCACCGTGACCGGGACGTTCCTCACCATCCCGTCCTTCGCTCTCTTCGGGCTCTTCATCCCAGTCCTCGGACTGGGCTACCGGCCCACCGTGGTAGCGCTGGTCCTGTATGCCCTGCTCCCCATCGTGCGTAACACCATCACCGGGCTGCGTGAGGTGGACCCCGCCATCAGCGAGTCGGCTCTCGGAATGGGGCTGGGACGGTGGCAGCGGCTACGGACGATCGAGATCCCGCTGGCGTGGCCCGTCATCCTGGCCGGCATCCGGGTGTCGACCCTCATCATCGTCGGCATCGCCGCCATTGCCGCCATCGTGAACGGTCCCGGCCTCGGCGGGCCCATCTTCCGAGGACTGGCCGCCACGGGGACCAATCGTGGGTTCAACCTCGCCTTCAGCGGCACACTGGGAGTGGTGGTGCTGGCCCTCGTCCTCGACGGGCTCTTCGTGGTCATCACGCGGCTGACCACCTCCAAGGGTCTCCGATGAGCGATGCGGAAGCCATGATCCGGCTCGAGGCCCTCACCAAGCGGTACCCGGGGCAGGCGGAGGCGGCTGTCGACAACATCACCCTGGCCATCCCCGAGGGGGAGATCGTCATCTTCGTGGGTCCATCCGGCTGCGGGAAGACGACCACACTGAAGATGATCAACCGGATCATCGAGCCCACCTCGGGCCGGATCTTCCTCGAGGGCGAGGACGTGACCCAGGCCGACCCCAACCACCTCCGGCGACGCATCGGCTACGTCATCCAGCAGATTGGGCTGTTTCCCCACATGACGATCGCCGCCAACGTCGGGCTGGTCCCCAAGTTGCTGGGCTGGAACAAGCGGCGGGTTTCCGAAAGGGTCGACGAGCTGCTCGAGCTGGTCGGCATGGAGCCGACCGATTACCGGTCCCGCTACCCGAAGGAGCTGTCAGGGGGCCAACGCCAGCGGATAGGTGTGGCGCGGGCCATGGGTGCCGATCCCCCCGTGATGCTGATGGACGAGCCCTTCGGCGCCATCGACCCCATCACGAGGGAGCGCCTCCAGAACGAGTTCCTCCGGCTGCAGGCCGAGATCAAGAAGACCATCGTCTTCGTCACCCATGACATCGACGAGGCCATCAAGATGGGAGACCGCATCGCCATCCTGAACAAGGGCTCGCGTATCGCCCAGTACGACACGCCCGAGACCATCCTCGTCCACCCGGCCGACGCCTTCGTGGAGGACTTCATCGGCTCGGGCGCGTCGCTCAAGCGCCTTCACCTCACCCGGGTGGGCGAGGTCGAGCTGGCCCAGTGGGCCGTGGCCGGCGCGGGCGGCGACAACGATCGACTGTGGCGCGAGCCGGCGGCCGGCGACCAGCGCTTCGTCCTGCTCGTCGACGAGCAACGCCGGCCCGTCGGTTGGACCGACCTGAAGGAACTGGACCGAGCCACAGGCTTGATCCGGTCGGGGGGAACTCCCGAGAGGATCGAGGTGCCCGCAACGGTGCGTCCCGAGGACACGCTCCGGGACGCGCTGAACGAGATGCTCGTCTCTCGTGTGGGCTGTGCCGTGGTGATCGACGGCGCCGGCGCCTACCGGGGAGTGGTGGACCTGCCCACGATCATGACCGCCATCCAGGCGATGCAAACCGATGCCGAGGAGCCGGTTTGATGGCCGTGCCCGCCCACGTGTCCGCCGACGCACTCCCCCTGTCCGAGGTGGCCGTGCCCGACTCCAAGCAGCTGCTCGAGGAGCTGGGCGGGCCGCCCCCGCTGTGGCGGTGGCTCGGGACTCCGGCCCTGCTGGCCGGTGCCTGCCTGGCCCTCTACTTCTACGTCAGTGGCCGGGAGCTCGACCGTATCGAGGCGCCCAACCTCAACGCCGACTTCATCCGCCAGAAGGTCGTCGAGCACGTGCAGCTCACCCTCGTGTCGACCGCACTCGTCATCCTGATCGCCGTGCCCCTGGGAGTGCTGTTGACCCGCCCCACTGCCCGCCGCTTCGCGCCCGCCTTCTTGGCCGTGGCCAACATCGGCCAGGCGGTGCCGTCCATCGGCGTGCTGGCCCTGCTCGCCATCACCGTCGGTATCGGGTTCGACAAGGCCATCTACGCCCTGGTCCTCTACGCCACCCTGCCGGTGCTGCGCAACACCATGGTGGGCCTCGACCAGGTGGACCGTTCCCTCATCGAGGCGGGCCGGGGCATGGGCATGAGCACGCTGGGGCTGCTCCGCCGGGTGGAACTGCCGCTTTCGGTGCCGGTGATGCTGGCCGGCATCCGGACCGCGCTGGTGATCAACGTGGGCACGGCCGCCCTGGCCACCTTCGTGGGGGCCGGCGGACTGGGGTTCCTCATCGACCAGGGAAACCGCTTCGACCGGCCGACCGTGCTGCTGACCGGCAGCGTCCTCACCGCGGTCCTCGCGCTGCTGCTGGACTGGGTGGCCGGGATCGTGGAGGATCTCCTAAGGCCCAAGGGCCTCTGACCAGAGAAGGGAGCACCAGATGGCGCGCAAGAGGAACGGATTGCGATGGGTGCTCGTGCCTCTGGTTGCCCTTGCGCTTCTCGCGGCTGCGTGCGGTGACAGCAAGGAGGAGCCGGCCAGTCCCGGCGCCGGGAGCCAGCCCAAGGGGAGGATCGCCGGGTCCGTCGACCTCAAGGGGGCGACGGTGACGGTGGGCTCCAAGGAGTTCACCGAGCAGCTCATCCTCGGCAACATCACCAAGTTCGCCCTGGAGGCGGCCGGCGCCAAGGTCAACGACCAGCTCGGGCTTCAGGGCAGCACCATCGCCCGCGACGCGCTCAAGTCGGGCAAGATCGATTTGTACTGGGAGTACCTCGGAACGGGTTGGGTCACCCACCTGGGCAACGACAAGGGCATCCCTGGTGTCGACGCGCAGTACAACGCTTTGAAGCAGGCTGACGCCAAGAACGGCATCGTGTGGACCAAGCCGACCAAGTTCAGCGACACCTACGCCGTCGCCGTCACCAACGAGAACGCCAAGCGGCTGAACTTGACCCGCATTTCCGACATCGGCCCGCTGCTGGCGAAGAGCCCCGACGAGGGAACGCTTTGCGTCGGCGGTGAGTTCGCCACCCGCCCCGACGCTCTGCCCGGGCTGGAGAAGGCCTACGGCATCAAGTTCCCGCAGAACAAGGTCTCCAACGTCCAGGACGCTCTCGTGTACCAGCAGGTGGACGCCGGCAAGTGCACCTTCGGCTCCATTTTCAGCACCGATGGTCGGGTCGCCTCGCTCGGCCTCACCGTGCTCGAGGACGACAAGGGCTTCTTCCCGCCCTTCAACGGCTCATTGAGCGTCCGCAAGGAGCTGCTCGACCGTTATCCCAAGATCGAGGAGCTCTTCGCCCCCATCGCCGACGAGCTCGACGACAAGACCATGATCGAGCTCAATGCCAAGGTGGACGTGGAGAGCAAGGATCCCAAGGAAGTGGCCCGGACCTGGTTGGTGCAGAAGGGCTACATCGCCTAGTCGGCGCCTTCGCATGGCCGGCGCCAAGGGGATGAGCGCCAGGGCGAGCACGCCCCACCCCACTGCGAGGCAGCGACGGGAGACAGCCCTCTGGGGCGTGCTCGTCCTGGTGCTGGCTGCCCTGTATGCCGGGATCGCGGTCCTGCCCGCCGGCGTGAGAGCTCGCTCCCCAACGCTGGACGACATGTTGTTCGGCCTCGACCAACTCCGCCCGATGGGACCGTTCGCGATCCTGCTCGCCGTGCTCGCCGTGGTGATCCTTCGTCTTCCCTGGCGCCGCGTCGTGCCTCGCCTGAAGGCCGCGCTGAGCACCGTGGAAAGGCTCCGGTTGCGGACCAGGATCCTCTTGGCGACGGGCGTCGGGATCTACAGCTTCGTCTGGTTCCTGGGTCTCCGGAATCAGTTCATCAACCCCGACGGGAGGGCCTTCGCCGCCAAGTTCCTCGCCGATGTACCGGCACGGGGTGCGCACATGACCCATGACGAACTCCTGGAGCTGTACGTCCATTCTCGCTTCTGGTACCACACGAGCCGGGCGTTCGGTTGGTCGGTGGAGTACTCGTACCAGTTCCTCTCGTCCCTCGCCGGTGGTGTCTTCGTCGTCCTGCTGCTCGTGTTCAGCCGGGCCCTTCTCGGAGTGGAGCGCTGGATTGTCCTGGTGCTCGGGGTCGGTTCGGCCGGCTTCATGCAGCTCTTCTTCGGCGACGTGGAGAACTACACGCTGGTCACGCTGCTGTTGCTCGTGTACCTCTTCGCCGGTTACCTCTACCTCGAAGCCAGGATCGGCCTGGTCGTTCCCAGCGCGGTGCTGGCCCTCGCCATCTGTTTCCACCTCCTGGCCGCCTTCCTGCTCCTCAGCCTGGCGTACCTCTACGTCGTGGCCCTGCGGCGCCGGCAATGGCTGGGCATCGTCGGGGCGGCGCTGACCCTCGTTGCCATCCCGGTGGCCGTGGTCGCCTACTTCCACTACCACGGCCTGCCGTTCGAGGTCATCCGCACGAGCAACGCCTTCGGCCAGGCGGGCAAGCTCCAACGCTTCGCTACTCCCGACCTCGCCTATCACGGTCAGATCACGAGCCTGCTGCTGCTCCTCTTCCCGCCTGTGTTCTTCTTCGTTCCGCTCGCCGCCTACCGGCGGATTCCCCTCGACCCGTTCAACGTCTTCCTGCTGCTCGCCGTCTGCGTGCTCGTGGTCTACGTCTTCACTTGGCGAGCCGCCTTGGGCGTGTACAACGACTGGAACCTCTTTGCCCCCGCAGCGCTGCCGCTGTCCATCCTCTTCTGGCGCAACTTCGCCCGAGCGGAGGCCCCACCGATGCCGGCTTTGTGGAACAAGGCCGGCATCGGCGCAGCCCTGATGCTGACCTCAGCGGTCCACTCGTACGCCTGGATCATCGCCAACCACGTCTGAGGCAGCGGTGACGGCTCCCCACTGCTTGGCCGAGTGTCTGCGGCCCCTACGCAGGCGGAAGGCGACGTCGGCGCCGGCCAGCAACTCACGATCACCCGCGCTGTCGCCGTAGGCGTAGACGATGGCGGGGACGTCGCCGGTCCAAGCTGTGAGACGCGCCAGCTTCTCGGCACCCCGGCAGTTGAGCCCCTCGATCCTTCCCGTCAGCCTCCCGTTGGGGCCGGTCTCGAGCCGTGTGGCCAGGATGGCGTCGAAGCCGAGCAACCGTCCGATGGGATTGACGTAGATCTCGGGTGAGGCGGACACGATGACCAGCTCGTGGCCGGCCCTGCGGTGGGCCCGGACCCGGTCCAGGACATCGGACCGCAGCCGACGGTCGACCACCTCTTCGGCGAACGAAGCCGCCGTCGTCCTCAGGGTCGAAACGTCCTGGTGCTGGAGCATATGGGCCAGGAAAGCCTCCTTTGCCCGGTCGCGATGACGTCCGGAGGTCAGGGCTCGGGTGATGAGCAGCGAGTGGACGAGCACGGCCCGGGAGAGGCGCGCGCCTCCGCGCGCTCGCCGAAGGAAGGGCAGCAGGGTGTCGCCGCGGGTGAGGGTGCCGTCCAGGTCGAAGGCGGCGACGGTGCGCGCCGGCACGGTCACACCTTCATCCTGCGGAACAGCGAGCGGGGGAGGTGACGGACACCGGACATGAGGTAGCGCAAGTGGGGTGGGGCCCAGGTCTGCTCCGCTCCGCGTTCGATGGCGTTCACGATGACGTGGGCCACCTTGTCGGGCGTGGTCGACAAGGGCGGGGGGTCCAGCCCGGCGGTCATCTTGGTGTGCACGAACCCGGGTCGCACCAGGAGCACCTTGGCACCCGAGCCCACCAGGCTGTCGCCCAGGCCCTGGAAGAAGGCGTCCAGGCCGGCCTTGGAGGAGCCGTATACGAAGTTGGAACGCCGAGCCCGCTCTCCCGCCACCGACGACAGCACCGCCAACGTGCCGTGACCCTGCTGGCGCAGGTGGCGGGCGACGTGCAGACCCAACGACGCCGCGCCCACCAGGTTGGTGTGCAGGAGGGCCACCGCCTGCTCGGGATCGTCCTCGACCACACGCTGGTCACCCAGCAGGCCAAAGGCGAGGAGCGTCACGTCCATGTCGCCAAGCGCGGTGAAGGCGCGGTCGACGAAGTCGGCGTGAGAGGCGGTGTCGTCGGCGTCGAAGGCCAGGATCTCCAGGCGCTCGGCACCGAGGGCGCGCAGCTCCGCGGCGGGACCCTCCAGGGAGGCGGGCCTCCGACCGGCCAGTACCACGGCGCGGGTGCGGCGGGACACGAGCAGCCGGGCCGTGGCCAACCCGATCTCCGAGGTACCCCCCAGGAGCAACAGTGATTGGGGCGACCCCAGGGCGTCCTTCATTCGATGTGATCCCGCTGGACGAGGGCGAGCCGGCGGCCGAGGTCGGACTGGAGCATCCCAGCGGGGTCCGCCTTGGCCTGCACGCGTCGCCACTCGTCGAGCCGGGGGTACATGACGGGCACCAGCTCGGGTTTCAGACGGGAGTCCTTGGCCAGGTAGACGCGGCCTCCGGCCTCGGCCACCATCTCGTCCAGCCCGTCCAAGAGAGGCGCCAGTCCCGCCCAGCCTGCGGGTGCGTCCAAGGCCAGAGTCCAACCTTGGATCGGGAACGAGAGCGGTCCGGGGTTGGCGGGGCCGAAACGCTTGAGCACGGCGAGGAACGAGGGACACTGGGCCGCGCTCAGGTGCGCGAGGACTCGACCCAAGACGTCCTCCTGGCCGAGGGGGAGGGCGAACTGGTACTGCACGAGACCTCGCCTCCCATAGAGACGGTTCCAATTCCGTATGCCGTCGAGAGGGTGGAAGAAGGCGGCCAGGGGCAGGATCCGGTCTCGCTCGAGGGACGGGGCCTTGGCAAACCACAGGGCGTTGAAAGCCCGCACGCTGACCCGGTTCAACAACCCGGATGGCAGCCAGTGTGGCGCCCCGGCAGACGCCTTCGGGTCGAAGGCCAGTGGCGCGTGGCGCGCTCGATCCGGCAGCTCCTCGAGGCGGGCGTGGTGGCCGCGGGTCAGCACCGAGCGACCGAGTGATCCTCCCCGAGCCAGGCAGTCGATCCACGCCACCGAGTACTGGTAGTGGTGGTCACCCTGACCCATGCGATCCAGCACGTCGTCCAGGTCGCGGGCACGCTCGGTGTCCACGCGCACGGACGTGGTCTCCACCGGCCGGAGGCGGACGGTTGTGTCCACCACCACTCCGGTCAGGCCCATCCCGCCGGCAGTGGCCCAGAACAGATCCGGCTCTGCCTCAGGGGAGACGTCCACCGTCCCCGTCGGCGTGATCAAGGTGAAGCGTTCGACGTGATCGCAGAAGCTGCCGTCGACGTGATGGTTCTTGCCGTGGATGTCGGCGGTCAGGGCACCCCCCACGGTGACGTGTCGGGTGCCGGGCGTGACCGGGACGAACCAGCCGAGCGGCAGGAGCAGGCGCATGAGCGCGTCGAGACTGATGCCGGCGTCGACCTTCACCACGCCGTTCACGGCATCCAGGTGGTGGATCCCGTCCAGGCCGGTGAGGTCGATCACCACGCCGCCGGCGCACTGGGCGGCGTCGCCATAGCTGCGCCCGAGGCCGCGAGCAATGGCACCGCGGCCGGGTTCGCTACGGAGCACTGCCTCTACCTCGTCTCTCCGGACCGGTCGGGCCACTGCTGCTCGGGTGGGCGCCGTCCGGCCCCACCCGGTCAGGACCCGGTCGAGTGGCTGTCCATCGCCGTGCAGCGGTCCGCCGGTGTCAGCCGGCATGAACGGCGGCGACCACGGTTGCCAGCCACACCACGACCAGCAGCTGGAGGGCGCGGTCCTCGAAGACGAGCTGCTCGGGACAGCCACCCTTGCCGGCGTCGAGGAGGAGGGCATAGCGCACGATGACGAGCACGAAGGGGACGATCGAGAGGGGGTACCAGAGAGCACCCCCGGCCGCGCCGGCCTTCTCGACGGCCCACACGCTGTAGGCGACGATGGCCACGGCGGCGGCGAGCGAGCGCACGTGGTGCAGGAAGGCGAGCGAGTAGATGCCGAGGGTCGACCGGTGCTTGTCTCGTTGCGCGCCCAGTTCGATGTGTTCGGCGGTTCGCTTGCCCGAGACCAGCAACAGCGAGCCGAAGGAGGTGACGATCAGGAACCAGTGGGAGATGGGCACGCCCACGGCCACCCCGCCGGCGACGGCCCGCAGGACGAACCCGGACGCGACGACCGCCAGGTCGGCGACGGGCACGCTTCTCAGCCAGATGGTGTAGAGCGGCTGGATGGCGGCGTAGGCACCCACCACCAACGCCAAACGCCACCCCGCGAGGGCCAGTGCCAGGGCCACGCTGGACACGAGGAGCAACGCGCCGACCACCTTGGCCAAGCCGACGTCGACCGCACCCATGGCGATCGGCCGCCCGCTCTTGGTGGGATGAAGGCGATCGGCGGCGACACCCAAGGCGTCATTGAGGAAATACGTGCCGCTGGCTGCAAGGCAGAACACGCCGAAGGCTCCGCCGGCGACGATCACCACGCCCGGGTCCGTGAGGAGCCCAGCCATTCCCGGCGCGGCGAAGACCAGCAGGTTCTTCACCCATTGCCGAGGCCGGGCCGTCAGGAGCAGCGCGCCGCCGAAACCTGCTGCTCGCCGAGGAGCCTGGAGCGCGACGGCCTCGAGCTCCGGGGTGGCAGCACCGGCGGTCCCGCACGCGATCTCCAATGCCTGGGCGTGTGGATGAGTGCTCATGAGACCGTGTCGCTCGGAGACGCTACCGGTTCGGGCGGTTCAGATCACGAGCGAGCCGTTGTTGGCCCATTGGGTCATCAAGAACCCTTGGAAGAGGACCAGGGCGATGGTGAGGGCTTGGTCGACATTGGGTCTCGAAGCGGTGATACGGGCGGCGACCACGTACAACGGGAAGATCACGAGGGTGTAGCGGACCATCGAATACCACACGCCATAGGACATGGGCGGGAGCACGGAGACGAGCACGAACAACAGGTAAGCGGCGCCGAACCTCCTCGCGAAGACGAGGGTCAATGCCAGCACGACGATCAGGTACCAACCGTTGAAGCGCCAGATGGCATTGTCCCCCGAGAGGTTGCGCCAGACCGCCGAGACGGGGTCCTGGAGGCGGTGGCCCCACGCCGTCTCCTGGATGCGGGTGAATGCCAGCCCGTCCCCGGTCAGCGCCTCGTTGATGCCCATGAACACGAGCAGGCCGGCCGGAAACCCGGCGAGCCAGAGCACGTCGGGCCGCATTCTCCGGAGCGAGCGGCCCCGCTGCTCCAGGTACATCCACAGCAGCGGGACCACCACCAGGGCGCCGGGAGCGCGGCTCAGGGCCAGGAAGAATCCGAGCACGCCCACCACCCACCATCGCTTGGTGCGGGCGTAGTAGAAGCACATCACCGCCAGGGCCAGGTAGAGCGACTCGGTGAGCATTGCCGAGAAGAGGAATGCTGCCGGCGCGGCGAAGAGGTACTTCACTGCTCTCCTCGCCGTACCGGCGTCGTCGTCCAGGGCCACCAGCCGATACAGGAACACGCAGGCCACGAGAAGGGCCACGTTGGACACCACCAGGCCCCCGACGAACGGGCCCCCGACGAACCACCCCACCCACCGAGAGACATAGGGATACAGGGGGAAGAAGGCGTAGTTCGGGAACGGGCCCTGGAGGGGGAACGACTTGTAACCGTCCTGGGCGATGCTCAGGTACCAGGAGGTGTCCCACTGACCCCAAAGGTCAAGGAACGGAACGCTCGAGTAGGACGTTGCGATGCCGAGCGGTTGGGGATGCACCACCGGTCCGGGTGTCAGGTCCCGGGAGACCAGCCCGATCACCACGAGAACGACCCTGGTGGCCACGAAGACGAGGAGGAGGCCGATCACGTCCCTTCTCCACGGCCGTACCGGTCTCTGCCGCCGAGGGACTTCCAGGGGCGGCTCGTCCGGTTGCTGTGCCGACGTCGGGAACCGGGCTCCGAGCGCCGTGATCCGTGCTTGCAGGCGGTCCAAATCGGTCTGCCCCGGTGGCTGCGCCTTTTCCGTCCCTCCTTGGCTGCGCCGGGGCAGAGACTCCATGACGCCCATCAGCGTGCTGCAAAGTCGCCAAGGCGTCGAGCGCCGACTCTGCCGATCGTCGGACATGGCCGCCGGTAGCCTGACCGACCATGGCGCGACCGCCGTTACGTGGGTTCGTGCGGCGCGTCCTCAGAGCTGAACCCGAGCGGCGCTTTCGATGGCTTCTCGGGGTGGGCCTGGTCGCGGCCGGGGTCCGGGTCCTGTACGTGGTGGTGGTGCTCCGGGACTATGCCCCGGCCAGTGATGCCTTGCACTATCACTCGCTGGCGGCAGCGGTAGGAGACGGCCGGGGGATGGTCCATCCATTTCCCTTTGGCTACCCGCATGCCACGGCTTTCAGGCCGCCGCTGTATCCGCTCCTGCTGGGTGGCGTATATGCCGTCACCGGACCCATGCTCGGAGCGGCCCAGGCTCTCAACGTGGCGTTGGGCACCGGGGTCGTCGTATTGGCGTCGCTGTTGGCGTGGCGTCTGGCGGGCGGAAGAGCGGGCGTCGTAACGGGGCTGCTCGCCGCGGTGTATCCACCTCTGGTGTTCAACGACGGTCTCCCCCTGAGCGAGCCATTGGGTTTGCTGCTCCTGGCCGCCATCGTGCTGCTGCTGCTGGACCAACGGGCCGTATGGGCGGGCGTCACCGGTGGGCTCCTCCTGCTCACCCGACCCAGTGCCCAGCTCTTCGTCGCCGTCCTCGCCGCGTGGGTGGTGTGGCGGCTGGGCTGGAAACGCGCCTCGTTCTTCGTCGTGTGTGTCGCCCTGGTCGTGACGCCATGGATCGTCCGGAACTGGGTCCGCATGGGAACCCCGGTACTGGTGACGTCGAACGGCTTCAATCTCAACGCCATCTACTCACCCGAGGCCAAGGCGTCCGGCGGTTTCGTCGACGGGTTCTTCGATCCTCGCTTTGCCCAGCTCCGAGCCGGGATCGGGAACGAGGCGAAGCTCGACGCCGCCCTCCGGCGCCATGCCGTGGCCGAGTTGCGCCGAGACCCCTTCCACGTCGTGCGGATCGCGCCCGGGGGTCTTCAGAACATCCTCGAGCCCGAACCCGGCCGCAACGACGTGGCGTTGGTGAACGACGGTCGCAACGTCAAGCTGCAGGCATGGAGCGTGCCGTTTGCCTGGTACGTCCTGGTCGCCGGCACGGTTGGGCTCTGGATGCTTCGGCACCGTCCGGGTATCGGTCCGTTGGTTCTGGCCGCTGTGGTGTTCACCGCCCTCAGCTCGGTCACCGTGGCGGCTCCTCGTCTGCGGGCTCCGCTGGATCTCGCCTGCTGCATCGGGTTAGGTGGCCTGGCCGCAGAGTTGGCAACTCGCTGGGAGTCCCACCAACGTCGGTCACGGCTACCCGCGGCGGCCTAGTTTCCGTTCGTCGACCAGTGCCACGGCTCCCGGGGCAGGTTGGACAGTCCGAAGCGGCCGGCGTTGCTTCTGAGCCATTGGAACGCCGCGTTCCCACTGCTGATGAGACGGCCGTTCCAAGTGAAGTCGATGGCGAGCCCCCGCTCGTGCATGGACTGACCGGGCCTGGCCGTCGGCGGCCGGCACTGCGAAGCCGGCTTGTTGTAGACGTCCCCGCCACAGTTCGCTCGCCGGACCGCGATCTGGCCGTCGGAGCTCCTGTAACCACTTCCGCTGAGCGCGAAGCCGTCTGCCTGCGCCGCTGCCAGCAACGACTCCACGCGGCCGGCGATCTCGCTGGCGACAGTGATGCCTCGGACGGTCGTCAGGCTTCCCGAGCTCACTCGTACCGCCGGAACTGACGCGGTCCTCGGGGCCGCTCTGCCTGCTGCCCGAGGCGCCGCCGCGACTGCAGCGACCCTCGCAGCCAGGACGGCCTGTCGGCGGGCGATGTCGGCGGCAAGCTGACCATCGATCGTGGCCAGCGAGTCTGCCTCGGCCAAAGCCCGTTCGAGGCGCTCTTCGACGGAGCCGGCCACCTCTTCCTGCTTCACCTGGGACTGTGTGAGCTCACCAAGACGGGCATCGACTTCCTTGCGGCGGGCGGCGGCCTGCTGCTCCGCCTTGTCGGCGGCGGCGCGCTGGAGGGTCAAGTCCTCCTTGGTCGCCTTCAGCTCGTCGGCACGATCTGCTCCAGCGCCTATGGCGGCGCGCATGAGCTGCTGCTTGGCGACCACCTCGGGAAGCGACGACGAGTTGAGGGCGATCATCACTCCGTCCGAGGGTCCACGAACGTAGGCGTCGACAGCCTCCCGGCGCATGGCCCCGCGTAGCCGTCCGAGCTTGGCGGCCGTGGCCCGTTCCGCTTCCCGGGCCTGTGCGGCTGTTGCCGCCGCTGCCGTCGCGGCCTGGGCCGCGGACGCCGCCTCTGCCTCCTGGCGTCGAAGGTTGCTGTCGATGGCATCGAGGGCCTGATCGAGCTCGGCGTCCGAAGCCTTCAAGACGTCGACTTCAGCCGCCTTCTGGGCCCGCTGTCCCTGAACCTCCTTGCGGCGAGCAGCCGGGTCCGAAGACTTCTCGGCGGCCTGAGCCGGCGACACGACACCGGCTCCGATGAGGGAGGTGACGATCAGTGCGGTAGCCAGAAACCGACCCCGTCGATTGGACGCCAAGAGCAACTCCCCTGTGTTGATGTACCTGGACAGCGTTGATGAAACTCGACAGCGCACCGGCGGGGCGCGCAGCGCCGCTCGTTCAAAATCGGTGGGTTCGGGCCCAAATCTAGCGGCTACGACGTCCAGGTGTCGAGGATCGACCGGCCCGCTCCGCACGGCGAAGACACAATGGTGTCAGTTGAGGCGGGAGCGCTGCAAGTTGGCCTCCGCCCGTGCTCGCTCGGCCGATGCGTCGGGAAGCAGGTCAGCGAGGTTCTCGAGCAGGGCCGCGGCCTCGGCGAATCGGCCCAGGGCGGCGTGCGCCGAGGCCGCGTCGGCCATCTCGGAAACGCCGTCGGCAGGAATGGTGGTGCGGAGCCGAAGGACCCACCCGGTGGACCAGACGTCACCCGTTGCCAGGTAGAGCTGGCGGAGGTTTGCCAGCATTCTCGCCAGGATGGCCCGTTTTCCCACTGGGGCCAGCGCCGATGGGTCGAAGGCGGCGGATGCTCCATACACCGATCGGTACAACGCCTCGCAGTCGCCCTCGTCGAGGATGCGCCCCCGGTCGAACGGGTCGAGGAGCACCCTCGGTGTGTATGCATGTCGGACCAGGAAGTGCCCAGGCATGCCGACTCCCTCGAAGGGCACGTCCACCCGCCGGCCCACCTCCATCGTCACGATGGAGAGCGAGATGGGGATGCCGAGGCGTCTCTGCAGCACATCATTGAGGAACGAGTTCCGGGGGTCCGCGTAGCGGGTGGTGTTCCCGGAAAAACCCAACACATCGAACAGGTAGTGGCGCAGACCGTCGAGGCCGGCGGCTGTGCAGCCACCGGCGAGCTCGTCCAACAGAACCAGCACCGCGGCGGTGTCGAGACCTGGGTAGGCGTGAGCGGCGATCAGGACCGCTGCTTCGTCGAGCGGGATCTCGTCGTCGGCCCGACCTACGAGCTCGGCGAAACGACCGGTGACATCGTCGCCGTGCGGATGATCCAAGTCACGACCTTACTGGGCCCGTCATCGCAGCCACGGCCTACGAGGGGAGAGCCGTCCTACGGGAGCAGTGGTCCGGCGACGGTGAGGGTGGTCTCGGTAGCCAGGCCCGTGCTGTCCTCGGCTCGAATGGTGATGAGGTTGGGTCCGGGTCGGAGCGT
>Ga0136627_1000604_pt1 | contig 13721 bp, 8 predicted proteins | sample AntDrymUQ4892206_2_FD_104652 | JGI IMG/M metagenome (GOLD analysis project Ga0136627, IMG submission 104652) | Polar desert sand microbial communities from Dry Valleys, Antarctica - metaG UQ489 (22.06) | ecosystem: Environmental > Terrestrial > Soil > Desert | place: Antarctica: Dry Valley... | reverse complement strand
TCGCGTGGACTCAATGAAATACAAAGGCGGTACGTCGAGCAGTTTTACGGCGAGGATTCATTGGAGCCTTCGCCCTCCGCTTCGGGCGCATAGGCGAACCGCTTTCTCGAAGGGCATACGGGGAGTATGTACGCCTTCGAGGTTCCCGCCCCCCATGGCGTGTTCCGCGCGGCGGATGTTCTCTCGTAGCGACACCGAGTCCGGACGAAGACTTCGATGAAAACGCGAATCGTGAAAGAAGGCGCGGGGTCGGGAGGTTCTTTGTCATGCTCGCCGCGACGGCGTAAGATGGCACTTCCGCGGTGGGCGATGGAGGAAAGACACGACATGACCGATCACGCGCATCTCGAAGAGCAAACCGAGAGGGACTTCGGCCACGCTCGCCGGAAGGCGTTTTATCGGCGCCTCTTCCGACGAGTATCGGCTCGAATGCGGAGTGGGGTTTCTTCGGGGCGGCTCTTTTCATTCGAGGAGGCGAAGGGCGAGGCGGGGGCGCGGTGCGCCGTCCATCGCGGACGGGAAATCGTTCCGCTCGGCCTCATCGTCGGGACGGTGAGCCGCAATTCGGACTTCGATGGGGAGTTTCTTCCGAGGGATTCGAGCGTCGGGGAGCGGTGGAAGAGTGTGGATCGGGCTTTCCTTCGGAAGAGGAAACTCCCCCCGGTGAGCTTGTATAAAGTCGGCGGCGCGTACTTCGTCCTCGACGGATGCCACCGCGTCTCCGTGGCTCGATACCACGGCGCGAAGAAGATCGAAGCCGAAGTCACCGAGTTCTTCTCCGCCCGTCCATCGCGCCCGCCCGCCCTCGAAAAGGAACTCGGCTAGTTTCGAAGGGCGTTTTCCACTGTTTCCCGAGTCCCGTTCCACCGAAAGCCCGATTGCCAACCACGGGTCGCCGTATATAATCCGAATCGTCGTTTAATTATGCAAATTGGCGGGGTTTCTTTGGAATACAGCGATTTCGCGGAGAGGGTCGAGCGGATCGTCTCGAACGTCGAGCGGGCCGTCTCCGGCAAGCGTGATGGTATCTTCCTCACGGTCGTCGCCATGCTCGCGGGCGGACACATTTTAATCGAGGACGTGCCGGGTGTCGGAAAAACTTTGCTCGCGAAGTCGCTCGCGAAGTCTATTCGGGGCGAGTTTCGGCGCATACAATTCACGCCCGACCTCCTTCCCGCCGATGTCACGGGGCTGAATATTTACGATCAGGGAGAGCGGCGATTCGAGTTTTGGGAGGGGCCGGTGTTCGCGAACGTCGTCCTCGCCGACGAGATCAACCGCGCCTCCCCGAAAACACAAAGCGCGCTTCTCGAAGCGATGGAGGAGGACTCCGTCACGGTGGACGGCGACACTCGGGATCTCCCCCGTCCTTTCGCGGTTCTCGCCACGCAAAACCCCATCGAGCATGAAGGGACGTATCCGCTCCCCCATGCCGAACTCGACCGCTTCCTCATAAAAATGGAGATCGGGTACCCGAGCGGCGACGCGGAGATGGAGCTTTTGAAATTGTCGCGCGACCCGGCCTCCGAGCTTCGCCCGGTCGTGAGCCTCGACGAGTTCATCCTCATGCGCCGCCTCGTCGAAGAGGTTCATGCGAGCGAGGCCGTTCTCCGGTACGTCGTCTCCATAACTTCGGCGACGAGGGATCATGATGAAATATCTCTCGGAGCGTCTCCTCGGGCGAGCCGGATGCTCCTCGCGGCGGCGCGGGCGCGGGCGGCGGCGAGCGGGCGTTCGTATTGTTCGCCGGACGATGTGAAGGCGCTCGCTCCCGCGGTTATCTCGCACCGGATCATCCCCTCCGCCGGAGCCGTTCGCTCGGAGAACGGGTTCGGATCGGGCGGCGCGGCGAACTCCATCGTGCGCGAAATACTCTCCTCCGTCCCCGTCACCGAGGCCGTTTAAATTTTGCCGAAAAGCGCGGAGAACGCCCGGCTTTCGATCCGCCCGACGGCGCGGGGTTGGCAGGCGATCATCATCGGCGTCCTCGTCCTCATCGTCGCCCGCCTCATCGGAACGACGCAATTCCACCAACTCGGGTACGCGCTCCTCATCCTCCCCATATCCGCCCTCGCCCTCGGCATGGCGACTTCCCGCGGCCTCTCTTTCTCCCGGAGGCTTCCGAAGAACTCGCGCATCACCGCCGGAGCCGAGTCCGGCATCGAGCTTTGCCTCGATAATTCTTCGCGCTTCGGGACTTCGGTGGTCGAGGTTTCGGATCGCCTCCCCGACGACCGCGACTTCGAGTTCGCGCCTCTCGGCGGGAACGCTTCGTCGAGCGCGGAGGTTCCCATAACCTTTCCGCGGCGCGGCGTATACCATCTCGGCCCCGCCGAGGCCGCCGCCGTGGACCCCTTCGATCTCGTCCGTTTCACCCGAAAATTCGATGAGCGAACCGAGGTCGTCGTATACCCTGAAGTCCACGAACTCCTCGGCTTCCCGGTCCGGGGCGGAAACTCGGACTCCGGCGGACGCGGAACCATCGGCCACCGGGGCGACGAGTTCGCGGGGCTTCGCGAATACCGCCGCGGCGACGACCGCCGCCACATCCACTGGAAAAGCGTCGCCCGGACCGGGCAACTTTTCGTCAAAGAGTTCTCGCTCCACGCCCCGAAGCGCCACACCGTCGCCCTCGACCTCCGGCGGGGCGGCCTCCGCGCCCTCGACGGCCCGGTGGAGGACACCATATCCACCGCCGCCTCCATCATGACGCACCTCAAAAACGAGGGACTTCCCTTCCGCCTCATGTGCAACGACGAGGAGAAGGAGGCCACCGAGTTCGGGATGGACGACTCGTCATATTGGAAGGCGATGCGAATTCTCGCCTCCGTCCGGGCCGACGGGAGGGAGGCGCTCGCCGACTCGATCCTCGGCAACGATGGGAAGAACGGAAACTCCTTCGGGGAGGGAGTCGTCCTCGTCTCGCGCCACCTCGACGAGGAATTGCCGGAGTGCGTGAGGAAGCTCCGGAGCGCCGGCCTCTCCGTCGTCGCCGCGCTCGTCGCCTCCCACACATACCGCCCCTCGGACGGAGCGTCGAGCCGCGCCTCCGAAAGGGAGTCGGCCTTCCTCCGCCACGCCGAAAAGCTCGACCGGGCGGGCGCTTCGGTGTGCGTCGTCCGCCACGACAATGGTGGCGTCGCCGGACTCTCCGGCGCGGAGATGCGGGGTGTCGTGTGATGGAGGAGGCGCGCCGCGTGGAAAGAATTTGCCTTTATATCGCCGTCCTCGCGGCGGGTTCCGCGTTCGCCATACTTTTCACCGGGGAGGGTGGGAGTGGCGTTTTCAATGCGTCCTCGCTCGTGAATATGGGTGGGAACGGGGCGTTCGTCCCGATGTTCGGGGCGGCCCTCGCCGCGCTTTTCGTCGGGTCGGCGGGGCGGTTCCGGTTCATCCTTCTCTTTCCGGCGGCTATTTTGTACACGTTGTTCGCTGTGTATGGATTTCCGCCGCTCACTTTCTCGGGGTGGGGGAGTCTCGTCGAGCAGATCGGCGGGGATCTCTTCGTCGCGGCGAATACTATGTACGCGCAGCCCGTGCCGTATGACGTGTCTCCGGGGCTTCTCGTCATTCTCATGCCGATGGTCATGGTCATCGCGGCGTTCGCGACTTCGGCGACTTTGTATGAGCGGACCCCGATCATTTCGGTGGCGACGCTCGGGTTGACCATCGGGGTTTTATCCACGATCAGCTTCGAGGACGGCGCGGGGCCGTTCTTTTTCGTCTTCGTTTTCTCGGCTCTCGGACTCCTCCTTTTCTCCGGCGCGGCGGGGGAGAGCGGGAGCCTTCTCCGACCGGGGCTTTTCGTGGCGGTGGTCGTCGCGGCGGCGGTACTTCTCGTTCCGAAGGCTCCGTTCTCGGATCAAACGGTGAGTTCGGGGGAGATAGATTGGACGCGCATCGGGACGGGCGGCACGTCGCGCCTCGATGTTCAAGCCGACGTCGGCGACTATCTCACCGCCGGACGGGACGCGGAGCTTTTCCGGGTCTCCTCGACGGAACAACTTCGGTGGCGCGGCGGGACCCTCGACCGCTTCGACGGCGTGAGATGGTCGAACACGACGAGGGGCGACGAGGGGGCGGACGAAGTCGGCGAGGCGGTGGAGGAAGGCGTTCCGACGCGGCCCGTCGTGCAAAGCGTCCAAATCCTCGACGCGGAGACCGACCTCGTTTTCGGCGGGTACAAAATATCCGATGTTTCGAGTGATGTGCCGGACGCGAGCGAGAACCCGGACGGTTCGTGGAGTTCCGGGTCGCAGTTCACGGAGGGGGATTTTTACCGCGTCCTCTCCGAAGTTCCGCAGCCGTCCACCGAACAACTTCAAGGAGCCGGGACGGAATATCCGGCGGAGGTTCGAGAAAGATTTCTCCAGCTTCCCGAGACGACGCCCGGAGTCGTCGGGGATACGGCGGACGATATCCGGGCGAATTACGATACCTCGACGCCGTATGACACGGCGCGGGCGATTGAGCGGTATCTCACGTCGGACGGGGGTTTCGTATACAACCTCGACGTGAGTTATCGTCGGGCGGACTGGGCGATCGAGGAGTTCCTCGGCGACGGGCGGGAGGGATTTTGCACGCAGTTCGCCACCTCGATGGCGCTCATTTTGCGCGACATGGATATTCCTTCGAGGGTGGTTTACGGCTCGACGCCGGGCGACGAGGTGGATGAGAACGTATACGAGGTGACGGGGGCGAACATGCACACGTGGGTGGAGGTTTATTTCCCCGGCGTGGGGTGGTACCCGATGGACCCGACACCTGGATTCGCGATGCCGGAGACTATGCAGGCGAACGCTCCCTCCCCGACTTCGCAGGCGCCGCCGGAGGCACTCACCCCCGAAGACCCCACGCTTCAAGGAGAGAGCGACTTCGATCAGCAAGAAACCCTCGACACTCCCGAGGAGAACGAAGGCGAGTCCGCCGCATCCGGCACCTCCGAGGAGGGAACTCCGGCATGGCCGTTCTTCGCGCTCGCCGCCGGAATCCTCTTCATCGTCCCGCCTGCCGCGAAGCGGATGCTCCTTTCCCGAAGCCGCCCCGAGGATTTTTACCGCGATCTCTCCGGGAGGCTCCGGGACGCGCTCCCGCCGGGAAGCGGAGCCGCCCTCGCCGACTCGCCGTCGCTCACCGTCACCGAGAGGATGGCGCTCCTCGCGGGGGCGAGCGGCCTCGAAGAAAAGCCGTTCGTGGAATTCGCCCGCGCATACTCCGACCATCTTTACGGGCCGGAGGGCGAGAAATCAGGGCGGAGGCATATTTCACGGACGCACAGAAATGCCGTCAAAGAGTTCGGGAAACTGCCGATGTGGCGGCGGGTTCTCGGGGAAATAAACCCGGCTTCGCTGATGAAGCGGCTCGGGCGGAGTGTCGCGTCGGGGTGGGAAGGACTCGTCAAGGAAGTCGGATTGAGGCTCCGAAGAGCCTTCCGGCGATAATCCTTTCTCGTTGAACAAATAGTATGGCGGTGTAATAATCCCGTCATATAAGACAGCTATGTATTTCAGGAGGCGATGATGGACCAGAAGCAGGCGTTAGTTTCCATCACCGACAACGCGGCGGAGAAGGTGAAGGCGCTCATGGAGCAGGAGGGCGAAGAGGATCTCGCGCTCCGCATCGGCGTCCGGCCCGGCGGTTGCTCGGGGTTCCAGTACTCGATTTATTTCGACGACGAGATCAACGACGACGACGAGGTGATGGAGGACAAAGGCGTCAAGCTCGTCATAGACGCGATGAGCGTCCCGTACATCGGCGGCTCGGAGTTCGACTACGTGGACGGCCTCATGGGCGCGGGCTTCGCGGTGAACAACCCGAACGTGCAGGGCGGCTGCGGCTGCGGAAGCTCGTTCACCTGCTGAGTTAAAACAACGAAACATCTTTCATCGGCCCGGAGTTTCCCGCTCCGGGCTTTTCTTTTGTTTCGAGGCGATTCACGGGCTTGTCTGCGTCGATGTTGCTAGAATCTTTCTCTATGTGATCTTCTCACTCCACGGAGGAACCGGGAGAATGGCAAGCTGTCCACGATCGGGCGCCGAGCAAAGCGCTCCGAGGCTCGAAGGAATGCCCGAAGAGATGTCCGAGACCGTGCGCGTGTGGTTGCTCGGGGGCTTCCGGGTTTCGGTCGGGGAGAGGGTGGTCGGGGAGGGCGAATGGAGTTTGAGGAAGGCGAAGAGCCTTATAAAGCTCCTCTCGCTGGCTCCCGGACATCGCCTTCACCGGGAGAGAGTCATGGATCTCCTCTGGCCGAACCTCCCCCCGGAGTCGGCGGCCAATAACCTTCACCGCACGCTTCACGCCGCGAGAAAGGCTATGGAGTCTGGTTCCGTCGAGTCCGGCTTCGCCGCCGTACTCCCACTCCGCGGCGAGCAACTCGCGCTTTGCCCGGACGGGGAACTCTTCGTGGATGCCGAAGCCTTCGAAGAAGCCGCGAAGGCGGCTCGCCGCGGCCGGGATACCGCCTCGTACCGGACGGCCACGGAGCTTTATGCGGGCGACCTCTTGCCCGGCGATCTTTACGAAGACTGGCTTGAAGGGAGGCGCGAGGGGCTGCGAAATACGCACTTCGGCCTGCTTTTGGAGATGGCCTCATTGCACGAGGAGCGCGGGGAGTTCGATCCGGCCATCGAGGCGCTCCGCAAAGTGGTGGCCGCCGAGCCGACGCGCGAGGAGGCGAACGTCGGTTTGATGCGTCTGTACGCCCTCTCCGGGAAGAAGTGGGCGGCGACCCGGCAGTACGAGATTTTCCTGAAGTCGCTCGAAGGAGGAACGCCCCCGGAGGCCGCCCGGAGCATGCACGCCGGGATCCTCGCGGGGCGATTCCCGCCTCACCGTGAGGAACGGGAACCGCCTGTCTCCAAAGATGCCGGGCTTCACAATTTGCCCGTTTCCCTGACGAGTTTCGTCGGGCGCGAGCGCGAGTTGGTGGAGATAAAGCGAACGCTCGCGATGAACCGCTTGCTCACGCTCACGGGGGCGGGCGGCTCGGGAAAGACCCGCCTCGCGCTGGAAGCGGCTCGCGACCTCGTCGGCGGCCTCTTTCCGGACGGGGTGTGGCTGATGGAGCTTGCGCCGCTCGTCGAAGGAACGCTCGTCGGGCAGGAAATATCCAAAACCCTGAACATTCGAGAGAAGCCCGACCGCCCGACCGCCGACGCGCTCGTGGACGAATTGCGCTCCAAAAATCTGCTTTTGATTCTCGATAATTGCGAGCATCTCGTGGACGCTGTGGCGCGGCTGGCGGAGATGCTCCTCGTCTCATGTCCGGGGTTGAGAATACTGGCGACAAGCCGGGAGGCTTTGGGGATTCCGGGGGAAGTCAACCATCCCGTGCCGCCCCTCGCGCTGCCCGACCCGAAGCACCCGAACACGATGGAGGGGATGGAGAGAGCCGAGTCGGCGCGACTGTTCATAGAACGAGCTTCGCGCCGGGGTTCGACCTTCGCGCCGACGGAGCGCAACGCGGAGGCGGTCGCACGGATCTGCCACCGCCTCGACGGGATGCCGCTCGCCATCGAACTCGCCGCCGCGAGGGTGGGAGTCCTCTCGGCGGAGCAAATATCCGAAAGGCTCGACGGCTCGCTCGCACTCCTCACCGGCGGAAGCCGCACCGCCACACCTCGCCAACAAACCCTCGAAGGCGCACTCGACTGGGGACACGAACTGCTCGAAGCTCCAGAGAAGGAACTCTTCGCCCGACTCTCGGTTTTCGCGGGCGGCTTTTCACTGGAAGCAGCCGAAGCGATTTGCGCGGGCGACGGCATCGAAAAAGAGGACGTGCTGAATTTACTCGCCGCGCTCGTGGGCAAATCGCTCGTCGTCGTAGTGGCGGAGGCATCGTCGGAAGAGGCCACTCTCCGGTACAGAACGCTCGAACCCATCCGCCAGTATGCTCGCGCGAAGCTCGACGAGAACGGCGGTGAGTCCGACTCCGTCCGCCGTCGTCACGCCGAATTCTTCCTCTCCCTCGCCGAAGAGGCCGAGCCGGGACTCAAAGGGCCGGAGCAAGAAGCGTGGCTGGAGCGCCTCGACACCGAGTACGGCAACCTCCGGGCGGCTCTTCGCCACTCGCTCGAGCGCGGGGAGGCCGGGGAGTCCGAAATGGCGATTCGGCTCGCCGGGGCTTTGGGAGAATTCTGGACCATGCGCGCCCAAGTCGCCGAGGGTCGCGGGTGGCTGGAAGCGGCTCTCGAGAAAGGCGGGACGGGGGATGCCCACATCGGCAAAGTCCTATTCTGGGCCGGGAACATGGCGCGCGAACTGGGCGACTATCAGCGGGCCGAGGCTCTCGGCGAGGAGAGCCTGAAACTCGCCCGTGACTCGGGCGACGACGCGACCACGGCGACCATTTTGTACGATCTCGGATTGCTCGCCCTTTACCAAAACTCGTACGAGCATTCCTCGGCGCGCCTCGAAGAAGCCCTCTCCCTCCAGCGCGAGTCGGGGAACAACGTGGGAGTATCCCTCACGCTCCAGGCTCTCGGATTGGTCGCGAACGTCCGAGGGGATCTCGTCCGGGCGACCGAACTTCACGAGGAGGCGCTCCTCGTCGCCCGACAGACCGGGGATGCCATCGCGACCGTCTTCGCGCTCGGCTCGGGGGCGCTCGTCGCCGTCGGAAGGGGCGACTATGAAAAAGCGAATAATCTCCGCACGGAGGGAATGAGGTTCGCCATGAGGTTCGGATACGAACGCCTCATCATCTATTATCTCCACATCTCCGCCGCGCAAGCCGGAGGAGAGAGACACTTCGTTCGGGCGGCGAGGCTGTGGGGAGCCGCCGAGGCTTTGCAAAAGGCCATCGGAGCCGTCCCGTCCCCCGTCGAGACGCGATGCTTCGAGCCATACGTCCGAGCCGTTCGCGAAGGACTCGACGACCCGGAGTCGTCGTGGGACGAAGGAAGAGCCATGACCAAAGGCGAAGCCACCGATCTCGCCCTCTCCGAAGAAGAGCGGTTCGGGGATGAGCCGATAGTCGGGCGGGCGTCCGCCCCTCTCAGCCCCCGCGAGCGGGAGGTCGCCGACCTCGTCTCCGAAGGACTCACGAACCGCCGGATCGCCGAAAAGCTGTATATCTCCAAACGCACCGTGGACAACCACGTGAGGAGCATCCTCGACAAACTCGGCCTCGACTCCCGCGAGGAAGTCGCCGCCCGATCCCCCGAAAAGCGGCGATAAAGACCGGGAGTGGGGATACTCCCGACTTTCGGTCGGCGGATACTTTCGCCCCTCTTCCCTTATTTTTGGGTATACCCATCTTTTGCGGGGTTCGCCGGGTTAAGAAGCGGTTATGGGGCGACCGTTATTCTGTGATGTGAAGCGTAGGCGGGAATTCTATTTTCCTTCGCCATCGGGGCGGTGGGTATGTGCCGCCGGAACGCTTCATATGTGTCCGAGGGTTTGCGGGAAGGCGAAGGATATGGAACAGACCACGTTAAACAGGGAGGCGTATGGGATCCCGCTCCGGGGAGGCGGCTCGGTGGTGCGCGTGCTTCTCGTCGAGGATCACGCGATATTCCGCGAGCTTTTCGCCCGAACCTTCGAGCTTGAGCCGGGTGTCGAGGTCGTCGCGCAGGCGGGTTCGCTCGCCGAGGCGAACGAGAGGCTCGAAGAGCTTCCCGGCGGCGTGGATGTGGCGGTCGTGGATCTCGGCCTCCCCGATCCCCGATGGCGACGGGACGGGCCTCATCGGCGAGCTTCGGGCGAAGAATCCGCACGCCGTCGCCCTCGTCCTCACCGCGAACCTCGACCTCGACTCGCGCGCGCGGGCGGTCGCGGCGGGGGCGGCGGGGGTTTTGCACAAGTCGGCCTCCATCGACGAGGTCATGGACGCGATGCGCCGCCTCTCGGAGGGCGAGGTTCTTCTCTCACAAAGGGAAGTCATCGAGCTTTTGCGCCACGCCGACCGTGAAAGGACACGAGAACGTAATGCGAAGTCGGCCTTCGAGAGCCTCGCGCCCCGCGAAAGGGACGCGCTCGAAGCCCTCGCCATGGGCATGAACGACAAAGAGATCTCCGCATATCTCAATGTCGGAGTCGGGACGGCTCGCGGGTATGTGGCGGGCATGCTCAGAAAACTCGGGGCGCACTCCCGGCTGCAAGCCCTCGTCCTCGCCGTGCGCCACGGCTTCGTGGAGATCGGCTCCGAAAGGCGGTGAGGTTGCGTGAGGCTCGATCCTTGAACGAACCGGGCTTCAGGCGTCAGGGGTGGGGCGTCAGGAAAAACGTCCCCCGGACAGGAAGCCGAACGTCTTTGCGAAGACTTTCTTTCTCGGCGAGGGGAGGGCGGCCAAAATCTGAAGCCCGATGCCTGAAACCCATGCCCCGCCGCAATCATTCCTTACGCAAACCCGCTACAAAAAACCCCTCTCAATTTATAGGGGCGGACGTAAACGCGCCTCTCTAAAGTTTCTTTCATGGAAAAGATGCGCGTACTTCTCGCCAACGAGCCTCGGGTTTACCGGGAGGTCATCGCCGACGCTTTGAAGAAGCTCCGTCCGCTCATCGAGGTGGGCGTGTGCGAGCCGGAGGAGACGGATACCGAGGTGTCGCGTTTCCGGCCGCATCTCGTGATATGCAGCGAGGCGACAGGCGCCGTGCGGGACTCTTCTCTCGTGTGGATCGTCCTTTACCCCGACGGCGAAGACCAGGCGGAAGTCGGCGGCGCCGGACTCGGTGAAGGCGCGTCGCTCCCACCCGGCGCGAAGGTCTCGGACTTCCTCGCGCTCGTGGACGAGACGGGACTCTCGCTCGCCCCGGAAGCCAAAGAAAGCCCCGCGGACGGATAGGGATGGATAGTCGGCCATCGCCTCGCGGGAAATCCCTATCAAATTACAGGGGCGGACGGAGAAGCGACTCCGTAAAGTCAAGGTCATGAAGAATACCCGCGACACCGCCGCCGACGCGAGGGAGAGAAAAGTGGACGAAGCAAAGGCAAAGAGCGAGCCGGGCGGACTTTCCCAAACATGGCGTTTGGATGGAGGGAAAGAGAGCATGCGATATGGATAATCGACGTCATAAGGAAAAGCCTCGGGGAGCGGAAAACACCGGGCGCCGGACTCCGCCAAAACCGTCGCCGCCCCGACTCCCAAAAATACGTAGTTTGAGAGATATACGCCCCATCGGCGACAGCCTATGCTTCACAGGTAATGTAGCGGGAGCGAGGTTTTCCATCTCTCCCGAAATACTCGAATGGGAGAGAGAATATGTTTAGCGCGTCTCGTTTTTCGGTGTCGGTGTATGTGGTCTTCGCGTCTCTCCTGTTCATGGCTCTTCTTTCGAGTCCGGCGTCGGCTCAGACTTTGACCCTCACCGAATGCACGGAGGCCGAGTTCCGGCAAGCCGTCGCGCAGGCTCCGTCGGAGACGACCATAAACTTCGGCGGCGACTGCGAGATCACGCTCACTGAGGAGAACAGCCCCGCCACCGTCGGCGACGAGGGCGGCCCCGAGGCGATCGCCATAGACAAGGACCTCACGATAGACGGCGGAACCCACGACGTCACGATAAGCGGCGGCGGCGAGGTCGGGATCTTCCACAACAAACGCAGCCAGACTACGTTTACGACCCTCACCCTCAAAAACCTGACGCTCGCCAACGGCGCGGGCCGGAATTTCAAGGTGCAAAACGGGGATGGGTTCGGCGGCGCTGGCAGCGGCGGCGGCGCGGTGTACAACGAATCGAAGCTCGTGGTCGAGGGGGTAACCTTCAAAGACAACCGCGCCTTCGACGCCGGGGGTGCGATCTATTCCATAGGCTCGTTCCCCGTGACGGCCTCCGTCACCGACAGCACGTTCATTGACAACGAGGCGGCGTGCGGAGGCATCTGTTCCACACCCGGAGGGGGCGGCGCCATCGCGGTTGCCGCCGGGGGCGCGACGGAGATCGAAAACAGCGTCTTCCGCGGAAACACGGCCTTCGGAAGGGGAGCCTCCGGGGGAGCCGTCCTCGCCCGGCGCTCGAACCGGGCCACTGAGACGGGGCCGGTCTCGATCTCCGGTAGCACCTTCGAGGAAAATAAGGCTCTCACGGTCACGCGCTCGGATCAAAGCAGGCAAGGGGGCGGGGCGGTTTTCGTTTTCAACCGCGTTCTCACCATCGCCGAAAGCACGTTCGACGGAAACGAGTCGAATGCCGTCGGACTGGACAAAAATCCGGGCGGACTCAACATCCAGCAATACGGCGGCGCCGTCGTCGTCGAGGGCTTCGCCCCCACGCCCGAGACACTCAGGCGGACGGAGATATCCGACTCCACCTTCACCGGAAACTCCGCCTCGGGACCCGTCTCGTACGGCGGCGCGCTGTACGTCCTCCGCGCCCCGACTTCGATCTCGAACGTGACGTTCACCGGGAACGAAGCGGAGAGGACGGGTGCCATAGACAACTCCGGAGCCGCCGTCGAAATCACCGACTCGGAGATCGAAGACAACACCGCCACCGGAACGAAAGATGAGGGGCCGCTCACCGTCGGCGGAGTGGGGACGCAGTCGCAGGGAACGGAACTCGAACCGGGAGTGGGAACCGAAGCGACGACCACCTTCGCCCGCACGAAAGTCTCGAACAACGTCAACGGAAACTGCGCGACCGCGCCCGTCGGAAACATCGTGGACAACGGAGGAAACTCCGAAACCCCCGGAGCAAGCTGCGGTTTCAACGGCGCGACCCGCGTCGAGGAATCCCGCCCGGACACGACCGACGACGAGTACGAGTTCGAGGCCGGGACGACGCTTTCGGTTCCCGCGCCGGGCGTCCTCGAAAACGACTCCGACCCGGAGGGCGAGGCGATGAGCGCGGAGCTTGTCGGTGAGCCGAGGCGGGGGGCGGTCGTCCTCGAGGCGGACGGATCGTTCGAGTATACGCCGGAGGAGGGGGCCATCGCCGACACGTTCACGTACCGCGTCAAATCGCCGGACGGGCTTCGCCAGTCGAGGGTGGCGACGGTGAAAGTCGGGGTGGCGAGCGAGATCGTCGTGAACGCGACCGACGACGGCGTGGACTCCGGAGACAACGCATGTACTCTCCGGGAGGCCGCGATATCGGCCGATCTGAACACGGCCTCGGGGGGCGGGCCGCGGGAGTGCGCCGCCGGGAGCGAGAATGACACCATCACCTTCGACCTCCCCGACGACGCCGAGATCACACTCGGAGGCGGGCAGATCGAAATCCTCTCCGCGATGACCATTGACGGCTCCACCGCGAAAAACCTGACCATCGAGGGCGACGGAGAGAGGCGCGTCTTCTCCATGACGGGCGGCCCGGCGCAGATAAACGACCTCACCATAACGAAGGGCGCGGACACCGAACCCGCGGGGGTCGGTATTGGGGGCGGCGGCATTTTCAACTCGAACTTGGCGCGGCTAACGCTCACGAACGTCTTCGTGACCGGGAACACCTCGGCGACCATCGGGGGCGGCGTAAGGAGTATCGGCGATCTCACGGTGAAAAACTCCTCCATAACGGGCAATACCGCCGAAAGCGACGGCGGCGCCATCCACAACGACTTCGGCGCGCTGATTGTCGAGGCGTCCACGCTGTCGGGGAACACGTCCACTGACGGCCTCGGCGGAGGCATATTCTCCACCACGGAAGATGTTTCGGAGATCGAAGACCCATTATCGAAGTCCGTCGTTGAAAACTCCACGATCTCGGGAAACACCGCCGGATCCGGCGGCGGCATCCTCAACGAGAACGGCCTCGCCGTCATAGAGAACTCCACCATAACG
>Ga0136627_1000602_pt1 | contig 13750 bp, 11 predicted proteins | sample AntDrymUQ4892206_2_FD_104652 | JGI IMG/M metagenome (GOLD analysis project Ga0136627, IMG submission 104652) | Polar desert sand microbial communities from Dry Valleys, Antarctica - metaG UQ489 (22.06) | ecosystem: Environmental > Terrestrial > Soil > Desert | place: Antarctica: Dry Valley... | reverse complement strand
GCTCGATGTGCTCGCGAATGGCGTCGTCGAGGGCCCCCATCGGCCCACAGCCTACGACACGACCGCGACGGTCGTCTAGTGAAGCGCGGGCACGGGCTCGGCAGCCTCCACGCAATTCTTGCCGGCCTGCTTGGCGCGGTACAACGCGGCGTCCGCCGCGGCCACCAGCGACTGGCTGTCGGAGGCGCTCTCGGGCACCGCGGCCACGCCGAAGCTCGCCGTGACGCGTATGTGGCCGAGCCCGTCCAGGCGCGGGACGTGCAGGGCCTTGATGCCCTCGCGAATACGCTCGGCCAGGTGCACGGCGCCGTCCAGAGAGGTCTGGGGAACGACTACGACCAGCTCCTCGCCGCCGTAGCGCGCCGGCTCGTCGATCTCACGAGAGACCGCGCGCAGCACGCCGGCCACCTTCCTGAGCACGTCGTCTCCCTGCTGATGGCCGAAGGTGTCGTTGACCTTCTTGAAGTCGTCCACGTCGAGCAGCACCAAGCCGACCGGAGTGTCGAAGCGCCGGCCCCGGTCGAGCTCACGGGCCAGGACGGCCTGCATTCGGCGCCGGTTGGCGAGCCCGGTGAGAGCGTCCGTCACGGCGTCGCGCTGGACCCTGTCGTGACGGTCGGCGTTGCCGATCGACACGGCGGCCTGGGCGGCGAGGTAGGCGAGCAGGTCCGTCTCCACTCGGCTGAAGGGCCGTTCGGTGCGGGCGATGGCGATCACGCCCGCGATGGGGTCGGCGCCTCCGGCGCGGAGCGTTATCGCAGCGGCGTGGGAACCGCCGGTGGCGACGACCACCGCACCCTCGCCGGCCGGTCGCGACATAGCCCCACTCACTGCCTCCTCGAGGACCGCGGTCAGACCGAGTGACTCGGGACCCATCGTGGTATCTCTGAGCAGGCGCGTGTCGAGGGCCGTCCCGCGCCCCGCCTCGGCGTGACACGCGCCCACGGCCGTCTGGACCGTGAGGTCGAAGGCGGCCTGCGAGTCGAGGCCGCTGGCAAAGGCGTCTCCCACCCACCGGATCGTCTCCTCCAGCTCCCGGCGCTTGAGCTCGACCTCCTGGATCTGGACCTCCAGCCGCTTGGACATCGTGTTGAACTCGCGGCCGAGCTGGGCGAACTCGTCGTTGCCCCTAACCGCCACCGGCTCGTCGAAGCGCCCATCGGAGAGGCTTCTGGCACCGCGAAGGAACTCGCCGATCTGGCCCTGCAACGCCCGCATGAGCACTACGGCGGCACTGAGCGCCAGCAGGAGGAAAGCCGCGAGCGCGGCGATGATCAGGACGCGATCGCTGCCGATCGCAGCGCTCATCTCGGCCGCGTCGGAGAAGACGGCGATCTCCTCGCGCGGTCCCGATGCCTGGCCCACCGGCACCCGGCGGCCGCGGTAGCGATCTCCACCGGCCTCGAACCCGCCGACCTCTCTTGGAGCCGAGCGGACCGCGGGAACGCTGCTCACCACCGGCTCTCCGTCACGCATGAGCAACACGTCCACCCCGGAGCTCAACTGCACCGACCTCACCAAGCGTCGCGCGTCGGTGACCGAGACCGAGAGGGCGCCAAAGCCGCCGTCCTCCGGCCCGCGGATCGCGCCTACGGCCGCCGCCACCCCGTAGCGCGATCCGGCCCGCGCCACTACCTGGTCCGAATCGCCGAAGAGCGTGGCTGCGATCACCGCCGGGTCTGCCCGCGTGAGCCGGCGAAGACGCTCGACGGCGGCTTCGCGGTCACGGCTGCGCAGGGCGGCCCCGAGACGCGAGTCCCCGGCTATCTCCTGCAGGTCGTCGACGGCCGCGACACGGCCGTCGGAGTACGCGGCTCGGGCGACGTCGAGCCCCGTGGCCAGGCGGGCGTCGGTCTCGCCTTCCTCGCTGGCCGTGTTCAGGGTCAGCAGCACCCCGCCCAGGCCTACGGTGGGCACGATCACGATGATCGCCAGGAAGAACTGGAGGCGTCCTCTGAAAGTCACGGGCACGTGTTCATCGACTGTGTTCGCTATCGGCAGCAGCGGCGCGAGAGTTGAGCCCGGGGAGCCCGATAACATGGACCGCCTGTAAGCCGCTGCGGCGGCTCTCGGGGCTATAGCTCAGCTGGAAGAGCGCCTCGTTCGCATCGAGGAGGTCGGCGGTTCGAGCCCGCCTAGCTCCATCTCGCCGGCCGGCGGTGGCTATGGTGGCCTACCTGATGGCCGACGCCGACTACATCTTCTCCATGTACAAGGTCTCGCGGACCCACCCGCCGGACAAGACCGTGCTCTCCGACGTGTCGGTCAGCTTCTACCCGGGCGCGAAGATCGGGGTGCTGGGCTACAACGGCTCCGGCAAGTCCACCCTGCTGCGGATCATGGCGGGCACCGACACCGACTACCGCGGCGAGGCCGAGCTGCACCAGAGCGCCACCGTGGGAATGCTCGAGCAGGAGCCCCAGCTCGACGAGTCAAAGGACGTGCGCGGCAACGTGGAGGACGGCGTGCGCGAGCTGCGCGACCTGCTCGACCGCTTCAACGAGCTGGCGGCCAACTACTCCGAGGAGAGCGCCGACGAGTTCGCTCGGCTGCAGGACCGCATCGACGCGGCCGGCGCCTGGAGCCTCGAAACGATGCTCGAGACGGCGATGGACGCCCTGCGCCTGCCGCCGGCCGACGCGGATGTGACCAAGCTCTCCGGCGGCGAGCGCCGCCGGGTGGCCCTGTGCCGCCTGCTGCTCGCAGCGCCCGACCTGCTGCTGCTCGACGAGCCCACCAACCACCTCGACGCGGAGTCGGTGGCCTGGCTGGAGCGCCATCTCGAGGAGTACAAGGGCACCATCGTCGCGGTCACCCACGACCGCTACTTCCTGGACAACGTGGCGGGCTGGATCCTCGAGCTCGACCGCGGGCAGGGCCTGCCCTTCAAGGGCAACTACTCCTCCTGGCTCGAGCAGAAGCAGGAGCGCCTGGCCCAGGAGGAGCGCAAGGAGTCCGCGCGCCAGCGCACGATCACCGCCGAGCTCGAGTGGGTGCGACAGAACCCGAAGGGCCGCCGCAAGAAGTCAAAGGCCCGCCTGGCCCGCTACGACGCCCTGCTGGCGGAGGACCGCAACGTGAAGCTCGACTCGGTGCAGATCCACATCCCCGCAGGGCCCAGGCTCGGCGACGTGGTGGTCGAGGCCGACGGCGTGCGCAAGGGCTTCGGCGACAAGCTGCTGATGGAGGACCTGTCCTTCTCCCTTCCCCCCGCCGGCATCGTCGGTGTGATCGGCGCCAACGGCGCGGGCAAGACCACGCTGTTCCGGATGATCGTTGGCGACGAGAAGCCCGACTCCGGCGACCTCCGCGTCGGCGACACGGTGCAGCTGGCCTACGTGGACCAGTCCCGCGACGCACTCGACGCGGACAAGAACGTCTGGGAGGAGATCTCCGAGGGCTATGACTCGATCAAGGTCGGCGACCAGGAGATGAGCTCGCGCGCGTACGTGGGCGGCTTCAACTTCAAGGGCTCCGACCAGCAGCGCAAGGTGGGCGCGCTTTCAGGCGGCGAGCGCAACCGCGTGCACCTGGCCAAGCTGCTGCGCACCGGCGGCAACCTGCTGCTGCTCGACGAGCCCACCAACGACCTCGACGTGGACACCCTGCGCGCGCTCGAGGAGGCGCTGCTGGCCTTCGCCGGCTGCGCCGTGGTGATCTCGCACGACCGCTGGTTCCTCGACCGCGTGGCCACCCACGTGCTGGCCTTCGAGGGCGACTCCCAGGTCAGGTGGTTCGAGGGCAACTTCGAGGCCTACGAGGAGCACCGCCACGAGCGGCTCGGCGCCGAGGCCGACCGCCCGCACCGGATCTCCTACAAGAAGCTGACCCGGGCCTGAGCCCGCACTTGGGGCGATCTGTCCCACCCAGGTGTCGCAGGAGAGCACCTGGGTGAGACGGTTGCCTCCAGCGTTAGACGCCCAGCTCCTCGGAGGCAAGCCGCGCTCCCTCGACGCGCGCCGAGATCTTCTGCATGGCGATGTCCCGCGCGAAGTCCGGGGAGCCATGGGCGGGCTTGAGGTCACGGCTGAACGGCGAGAAGCCGCAGTCGTCGGTGGCGCCCAGGCGCTCGACGGGGATGTACTTGGCCGCCGTGACCAGGCGGTCCTTGACCTCCTCGGCGGTCTCGACCTCGGGGTTCAGCGGGTCGATCACCCCGATGAAGCACACCTGCGGCACGCCGTCGGCGTCGTCGCGGGAGTACTCGCCCACCAGCCGGTAGACCTCCTCCTTGTCCTCCTCGCTGGCGCACTGGATCAGGAAGTACCCCGCGTTCATCTGGAACATCTTGCTCAGGAGCTTCTCGTAGGGCACCTCCTTGGAGTGCACGGAGTCGTTGTCGCCGCCGGGACACGTGTGGATGCCTATGTTCCTCCGTTCCTCCGACGAGAAGCGGTCGAACAGGCGGTTGTTCAGCTCGATGAACTCCTGCAGCATGTCCTTGCCGGTCCACGGGTTGCGCGCGTCGTTCTTGTTCGCCAGCCGCCCCTCGGTGAAGTCCACCGACACACGCTCGGCGCCGGCCTCGAAGCACTGGCGGATGTCCTTCTCGCACTCGTCGACCACGTCGTCGAGGAACTGCTCGCGTGGGTAGCCCTCGATCTCACCGTCGAGCGGGTAGAGCAGCATCATCATCGACGGGGAGATCACGGCCTGCTTGACGGGCTTCGAGGCGTCCTGCTTGTTCTTCTTGACGAAGTCCGACGCGTACTGCTTGTAGCGGAACGGCCCGCTGACGATCCGCGGCAGCTGGCGGTCGTGGCCATCGTCGAAGATGGCGAAGAACTGGCCGTCGCCCGCCAGGTTGTCGGCCAGGCCCGTGCCCGCCAGCGTGTCGGTGAGCGGGTAGGTGGCGAAGCTCGACTCGCGCTGCTCGCCGTCGTTCACGTAGGTCTCGCCGGTCTGCTCCAGGCGCTGAATCGAGTCCTTGGCGGCCTCCTCCTGCAGCTTCTGCAGATCCTCGAGCTGAATCTTGCCCTGGTCGAGATCCTCGTAGGCCTCCTGCAGCTCCAGCGGCCTGGGCAGGGATCCGACGGTTTCGGTGGGGATAGGCATGTATCTCTCCTCTGCTTGCGGGACACGGCCGACGACCGGCCGCCATCCGACTCCGATGCAGACCTTATCTCGGACGGATAACCAAAGCGGGGCTCAGAAGACCACCGTCTTGCCCTCGTGCACGAGCACGCGGTCATCGAGGTGAAGCTTTACCGCGCGGGCCAGTACGGCGCGCTCGATGTCCGCTCCCAGGCGCTCCAGCTCCGGCACCCCGTCGCGGTGTGACACGCGGGCCACGTCCTGGTGGATGATCGGCCCGGCGTCGAGCTCCTCGGTCACGTAGTGGGCGGTCGCACCGATGATCTTGACGCCCCGCCGCTCGGCCTGGCGGTACGGGGCGGCCCCCGCGAAGGCCGGCAAAAAGGAGTGGTGGATGTTGATCAGCGGAACCCCGACGCGTTCGAGGAAGCCACCGGTGAGGATCTGCATGTAGCGGGCCAGCACCACCACGTCGACGTGGCCCTGCAGGAGCTCGAGCAGAGCGCTCTCGGCCTGGGGCTTGCCGCCGGGCGGCACGGGCACGTGGTGGTAGGGGATCCCAAAGGCCGCTACGTCGGCCTCCAGGCCGGGATGGTTGGAGGCCACGAGCTCGATCTGCGCGTCCAGCTCGCCGCGACGGTTGCGCCACAGCAGGTCGAGCAGGCAGTGCTCCTCCCCGGATACGAGCACCGCCACCCGCTTGGGCTCGTCGGCGTAGGAGAGGCTCCAGTCCATGCCCAGCCCGGCGCCAACCGCGCGTGCGAATTCGGCGCCCAGCTCGTCGCGGCCGAGGTCGAGGGCCTCGGTCGTGAACTCCATCCGCATGAAGAAGCGCCCGCCCTCGGGATCGAGCGAATGCTGATCGGAGAAGACGATGTTGGCGCCGTGCTCGAAGAGGAAGCCCGAAACGGCCGCCACGATGCCCGGTCGGTCCGGGCACGAGATCAGCAGCCGCGCGCTTGTGGCCCCGGCGCCCGGGTCGCTCACCCGGTCTATGGCCTCAGGCGGAGACGGGCTCGGCGTCGCCCGCTCGCACGCCGCGCTCGTTCGAGACGCAGTGGGTCATCGTCAGGCCGTTCACGTCGCGCGACGGGTTGTCGCCGAGGTTGGCCAGGCGCTGGCGCTCCTCCTCGGTGAAGGTCTGCGTCGCGAGCGGCGGCAGATGTCGCACGTCGTCGGCAGAGATGCCCACGATCTCGCTCACCCGCCGGCCCAGCTCGTTCTCGATCATGAACAGGTGCCAGACCATCCGCTCCTGGATGTTGCGGTCGCACTGGCCGATCGCGTCCGCCAGGTTGGCCACCAGGTCGTCGCGCTCCCACTCCTCGGACAGCAGGTAGCGCTCGCCGGCCTGCTTGTAGTCGTTGGTGCGCGCAACGCTCTTGCGCGTCAGGCGTCCTTCGATCACCGGGCCCACCTCGTCGTGGCCCGACGCCGGCGCCTCGCTCAGGCCGCCGGTGATCGATGGCTCGTAGTTCACGTGCGGGTTCTCCCCGCCGTCGTCTACGCCGTAGGCCATCTGGCCGTCGCGCTGGTTGGTGGCCACCGGCGCCTTGGGCTGGTTGACCGGCAGCTGCAGGTAGTTCGCGCCCACCCGGTGGCGCTGGGTGTCGCTGTAGGAGAACGTGCGCCCCACGAGCATCTTGTCGTCGGAGAAGTCGAGGCCGTCGACCAGCACGCCGGTGCCGAAGGCGATCTGCTCGTTCTCCGCGAACACGTTGCCCACGTTGCGGTTGAGCACCATCCGGCCCACGGGCTGGGGCGGGAACTGCTCCTCGGGCCACACCTTCGTGTCGTCGAGCGGGTCGAAGTCGAGCTCGGGGTGGTCGTCGTCGCTCATCGTCTGGACCACGAGCTCCCACTCCGGGTAGTCGCCCGCCTCGATCGCGTCGTGAAGGTCCTTGCTGTGCGCGCCGAGGTCGTCGGCCTGGACCGCCGCCGCGTCGGCGGCGGTCCAGCTCTTGACCCCCTGCTTGGGCAGCCAGTGGTACTTGACGAGCACGGTGTCGCCCGGCTCGTTGATCCACTTGTAGGTGTTCACGCCGAAGCCCTGCATGTTGCGGTAGGAGGCCGGAATGCCGCGCGGGCTGTAGAGGAGCATGGCCATGTGCAGCGCCTCCGGCGACTGGCTGATGAAGTCCAGCTGGCGGTTGGGCTCTTGGCGGAAGGTGACGGGGTCGGGCTTCTGGGAGTGGATGAAGTCGGGGAACTTGATCGCGTCGCGGATGAAGAAGACGCCCAGGTTGTTGCCCACCAGGTCCCAGTTGCCGTCCTCGGTGTAGAACTTGATCGCGAAGCCGCGCGGGTCGCGGGCGGCCTCGGAGGAGTCGCGTCCGCCGGCCACCGTCGAGAAGCGCAGGGCGATTTCGGTGCGCTTGCCCTTCTCCTGGAAGAGCTTGGCCCGGGTGAACTTGGCGATGGGCTCGTCTCCCAGGGACCCGTTGGCCTCGAAGTAGCCGTAGGCCGTGAAGCCGCGTGCGTGCACCACGCGCTCCGGGATGCGCTCGCGATCGAAGTGGCTGATCTTCTCGAGGAACTGGTAGTTCTCGAGCGTGGCCGGGCCCCGCTCGCCCACGGTCCGCGTGTTCTGGTTGTCGCTGACGGGGTGGCCCTGGCGGGTGGTCAGCCCGTTGCGGTCATCGCCCTGCGCGGGCGGGCGGTTGGCTTCGTCGCTCATGTGATCAGCCCTCTCGGTCAAGTTTTCGGCGCTCCCACCCAGAGTACGCGAAACGGATTCCGCGTAACGGGCTTCGGCCAGCGTGCCCAGACTCTCCAGGAGCTGGCCGACCGAGCGGGCGCCACGCCGGCGACGATCCGCAAGGTCGAGCGAGGCGATCCGACCGTAGGGCTGGGCGTTGCTTTCGAAGCGGCGGCTCTGCTTGGCGTCCCCCTGTTCCACCAGGACAGCGAGCGGCGCTCACTGGAGGCCAGACGTATCGATGATCGCCTGGCCGTACTGCCACAGCTGGTACGGCAGCCGGTGAAGGTGAGCAATGACTTCTGAGTCCCCGGCCGCCTACGTATGGATCTGGCTGCCCGGCATCACCGCTCCGGTGGTGGCCGGGCGGCTCGACCGCATCGGCAGCGTCCTCGGGTTCACCTACGGGAGGAGCTACCTCGCGCGCCCGGACGCCATCCCTCTGTACCTTCCTGAGCTGCCGCTGGGCGACAGCCAGATCAGCCCTCTCACCGCCGGCGAAGCCGCTGGCTGCATTACTGACGCCGCCCCTGACGCTTGGGGTCGGAGGGTCATCCTCAACCGCGAAGTCGGCAAGGGCGCCGAAGACACCGCTGAGCTGGACCTGCGGATCTATCTGCTGCACTCCGGCTCCAACCGGATCGGCGCCCTGGACTTTCAAAGCTCGGCATCCGATCACATCCCGCGGTCGACGGATAACGCATCGCTCACCGAGCTGATGGGATCGGCGGAGAAGGTGGAGAAGGGCGTTCCACTGTCAGAAGCACTCGACCAAGCCCTGCTACACGGCAGCTCGGTCGGCGGTGCCCGACCCAAGGCTCTACTCACCGACGGGTCCCGTCAGCTGATCGCCAAGTTCAGCTCCTCCACGGACCAGTACCCGCTGGTCAAGGGGGAGTTCGTGGCTATGACGCTGGCCCAACGCGCCGGGCTGGACGTGGCTCCGGTTCAGCTCACCCAGGCGCACGGCAAAGACGTGCTGCTGATCGACCGTTTCGACCGGCCGGCCGAAGGCGGCCGGCGGGCGATGGTCTCCGCGCTGACCATTCTCGGCTTGGCCGAGCACGAAGGACGGTACGCCAGCTACGCCGACCTGGCTCACATTGTCCGCGCCCGGTTCACGAACCCGAAGCCCACCCTGCGCGAAGTGTTCTCGCGCATCATCTTCAACATCCTCACCGGCAACACCGATGATCACGCGCGAAACCACGCCGCTTTCTGGGACGGTGCCCAGCTCACGCTGACACCCGCCTACGACGTCTGCCCGCAAGGCCGAAGCGGCGGGGAGGCCAAGCAGATGATGAACATCGGTGAGGACGGTTACCGCGACAGTCAACTCGTCGGTTGCGCCGAACGCGCCACCACGTACGGTTTGACACCGGGGGAGGCCCGCGAGATCATCGACCACCTGGTCGATGCCATCCACAGCAACTGGGATGACGTGTGCGACCAGGCAAGGCTGGCCGCGGTCGGTAAGGCCTTCTTCTGGAAGCGCCAGTTCCTCAACCCCTACGCCTTCTACGGGTACAGGATCCCGGCCTAGCAGCGATGAGGCGATCGGCTGTCGCCCCTGGCCTGAGTCCCGTGGCGCCGCCGGCCGCGGTGAAGCGAGCGGCGCCCAGGCGTGGACATCCGATCGCGTGATGGAGAACAGGAGCGGGTGCGCGCCGGGTGAGTAGTCATCATCGGCACATGAAGCGCGGCGCCCTCGCCCTCCTCGTGGCCACCGCGGGCGCCTTGGCCCTGCCCGCCGGCGCCGGCGCCCAGTCCTCACGCGCCGTGCTGGTGATCGGGGACAGCCTCGAGGAGGGCACCGGGCCCTACCTGCATCAGGAGCTGCGCGGCCTGGCCACGGTCACGGTGGACGCCGGCAAGGGCCGTCCCAGCCCCGAGGGCGTCGCGGCGCTTCGTTCGAGGCTCCGGCCCGATCACTCGGTGGTCGTCTTCGACCTGGGCGTGAACAACGACCTGTCCTCTCCGCAGATCCTCGAGGCAGACCTCCGGGCGGTGCGCGAGCTGGTGGGCGAGCGCTGCCTGGTGGTCGCCAGCTTCGCGCGTCCGCCCCTGGGCGGAGCCACCATCGAGGCCGCCAACGGTGTCGTGCGGCGCTTTGCCGCCGAGACCCCCGGCGTGCAGCTCGTGGACTGGCAGGCTGCCACCCTGGCCGACCCGGGCCTGCTGTCCGCCGACGGCGTGCACGCCTCCGCCGGCGGCTATGCCGTGCGTGCCCAGCTGGTGGCCGATGGGGTGCGAGCGTGCCTCACCGCGGGGTCGGGCTCGGCGCCGCCCGGCATGCCGCCGCCCCGGTCGGGGCCCCGGGTGCCATCGCGGCTCGCCCCCGAAGCAGGCCCCCGCGCGCCGGCCGATGTCTCCGGGATCGACCTCAGGGCCCTGGGGCCCTACCCGTTCGTGCTCCGCTGCATCGGGCAGGCGGCGGGCCTGCTGGCGTCCGCCGCGTCGGAGGTCAGCGACGTCGTGCGGCCGCGACAGGCCGAGCCGGTGCTGGGTGCGCCGTAGCGCCGCGGGGCGCCGCGCGAAGCTCGCCGCCGCGACCGGACCGCGATGGCCCCGCGCGGCGGTCCTGATCAGCACGAGCCGTGGTCGGCGGCCCCTGGCTGTAGGCGCTCCCAGAACCCGGCGAGCGTGCGCAGCTCCTCGCCCGTGAAGCGCTCGAGGAACCGCTCGCGCACTCCCGCCAGGTGGGTCCGGCGGGCCGCGGCGAACAGCTTCCTGCCCTCGTCGGTGATGAGCGCGTTGAAGCCGCGCAGGTCCGAGGGACAGCTCTCGCGCCGGACCAGGCCATCGCGCTCGAGGCGGTCGACCAGGCGGGTCAGGCCGCTGCGGCTGAGCAGCACCGAGTCGGCCAGGTCGGACATGCGCACGTGGCCCTCGGGCGAGTCGGCCAGGAAGAGCAGCACCTCGTAGGAGCTGAGGGAGAGGCCGTGTTCGGCCACCAGCTCCGCGTCGAGCGCCTTGGTGAGCGCGGAGTGCACGCGCAGGAAGCCGCGCCACGCCGCGAGAGCGTCGGGTTCCAGCAGGTCTCCGCCGGCCTGCCTGGTTTCGCCAAGTTTAGTTGTAGACACAAGTACCTCGGAGATATGATTGCATGCACAAGGACACTAAACGCCACGCCCCCGGGAGGCACCTCATGAAGCTGGAAGGCATTCATCACATCACGGCGATCACAGGCGACGCTCCCCGCAACCTCGACTTCTACACCCGGGTGCTCGCCCTGCGGCTGGTGAAGAAGACCGTGAACCAGGACGACCCGACCGTCTACCACCTCTTCTACGCCGACGAGAAGGGCAGCCCCGGCGCCGATCTCACCTTCTTCGAGTACCCCGGCGCCGCCCCGGGGCAGCCTGGCGCCGGCATGGTGCACCGGGTGGTCTGGCGCGTGGGCTCCGACGAGGCGCTCGCCTTCTGGGCCGACCGCCTGGCCGGCGAGGAGGTGCCCACCGAGACGATCGACGGAGCCCTTCGCTTCGGTGACCCGGAGGGACTGGAGCACGAGCTGGTGGTCACCGACGCCGAGGACGCGCCGCTGATCGCCGACCACCCGGAGGTTCCCGCCGAGATGGCGCTGCAGGGCTTCGACGCGGTGCGTGCCTACTCCGCCGACCCCACGGCCAGCCGCCATCTGCTGGAGGACGGTCTTGGCTTCACGCCGGCCGGCGGGGACACATGGGAAGCCCGCGGTGAGCAGCGCGGGGGCTGGATCTACTACGACCAGCCGCCCGCCGAGCGTGCACGCCCGGGCGGGGGCACCGTGCACCACGTGGCCTGGGCGTCGAGGATGGACGACCACCCGGCGTGGCGCGACCGCGCCCTCGAGGGCGGAGCCCAGCCCACAGAGGTGATCGACCGCTTCTGGTTTCGCTCGATCTACTTCCGCGAGCCCAGCGGGGTGCTGTTCGAGATCGCCAGCATGGGTCCGGGGTTCGACACCGACGAGGACCCCGAGCACCTGGGGGAGAAGCTCGTGCTGCCGCCGCGCTTCGAGCCGATGCGGGAGAAGATCGAGGCCAACCTCACTCCGCTCGACGACCCACGCGAGTAATCGGCCTCCGTGCTGCTAGCGGCCGAGCACCCGCTTGAGTCGCTCCCACGACGCCGCCAGCAGCAGCGAGATCCCCCTCACCGGCTTGGCCGGCGCGGCCGGTCCGGGCGCCGGAGCGTGGTTGGCCGCGGGAGCGGGACCCGAAGCGGATCCGGAGGCCGGCGGCGCCTCGATCGCGTCGGCCAGGCACTTCGAGAAGTCCCTCAGCAGGCGATTGGAGACGTCCTCGATCATGCCCCCGCGGCCAAAGCGCGCCAATCGGCCGGTGATCGTGAAGTCGGTGACCACGTCGACGGTGGTCGCGGCACCTTCCTCGTGCATCACGCTCTCGATCGTGGCCTTGGCCCCGCCCTGGCCGCGCTTGTCCTGACCGGTCGCGCGCATCACCACCGTGCGGGAGGGCTCGTCGACCGACTCCATCTGCAGCTCGCCGCGGTAGGAGGCCGTCGTGGGACCCAGCCTGACCGTGAAGTTGCCGCGGTAGGTGCCGTCCTCGCCTCCCTCGGTGATCTCGGCCCCGGGCAGGCAGGGAGCCACCCGCTCCACGTCGATCAGCGCCTCCCAGACGCGGTCGATGGGCGCCTGGACCTGAAAGGACTGCTCGAGCTTCATCGCGATCCTCCTTCGCCCATGCGGGCGAGCTGAGCGGGAGTGTCCACGTCGGCGCCCCCGCCGAGGTCGTCGCAGGCGACCTCCAGCACCCCGGCCCGGCGCAGCAGCGCCCGGGCTCCCACGTCACCGGTCACGTCGCGCAGATCGGGCAGCAGCGAGGCGGCCATCGCCACCGGGTGGCCCGGCTCGCCGCCGTAGGTCGCGCGCGCGGCGACAGCACCGGCGCAGGCATCGAGGATGCGGGCGACGGCGGCGGTGGACAGGCGGGGCTGGTCGCCCAGGGCGACCACCACGGCTTCCGGCTCCTGCCCCTCGAGGTGGGCCAGGCCGGAGGCCAGGGACGCCGACTGGCCCTCGGCCCAGCGCGCGCATACCACGGGCTCCGCGCCGTGCAGGTCCACCCGTTCGAGCACCTCCTCGGCCCAGGCTCCGAGGACCACCACCAGCCGATCCAGGCCTGCCGCGGCCATCGCGCCCAGGGAGTGCTCCAGCAGCGGCCGCCCGTCGAGCTCGGCCAGCTGCTTGGGCGCGCCGAAGCGCTCGGCCGAGCCCGCCGCCAGCACCAGGCCGGCGATCACGCCCCCACCTCGTGGATGCGCCCACCGCGCTTGTCGCGCAGGCGCCCGCCGGAGCGGCCGTTGCGCACCGCCACGACCTCGGCCATGATCGAGAGCGCCGTCTCCTCCGGGCCGAGGGCGCCGAGGTCCAGGCCGATCGGCGCGGCGAGCCGATCCAGCTCGTCTTCGGTCATCCCCTTCTCGCGCAGCCGCTCGCGGCGCTTGCACTGCGCGCGGGTGCTGCCCATCGCGCCCACGTATGCGGCCTCCGACCGCAGCGCGATCGTGAGCGCGGCGTCGTCGAGCTTGGGATCGTGGGTGAGCACGCAGACGAACGTGGCGCGATCGATGCCCCCGATCCGCTCGAAGGCCTCCTCGGGCCAGGCGGTCACCACCTCTTCGGCTTCGGGAAAGCGCTCCCTCGTGGCGAACTGCGAGCGCGGATCGCACACGTAGGGACGCCAGCCCGCCGCCCGGCCGAGCCGCGACAGGGCCGCGGTGTAGTCCACCGCCCCGAGCACCACCAGGCGTGGCGAGGGCGCCGTGGTGTCTACGAACAGCTTGGCCTCGCCCACCTCACGCGCCTCGGAGCGCTCGTCCCACATCAGCTGTGCGGCTGCCTCTGCCCCGGCGTCCTCGAGCTCCGCCGAGCCGAGCGAGCCCGACCGTGAGCCGTCCTCGCGCACGAGCAGCCGGCGTCCCACCTGGCTGCCGTCGATGATCGTGACCAGAGCCGCGCGGCCTCCGGCGGCGGCGATCTGTGCGAACTCGGAGAATCCGCGGTGCGGT
>Ga0136627_1000601_pt1 | contig 13760 bp, 14 predicted proteins | sample AntDrymUQ4892206_2_FD_104652 | JGI IMG/M metagenome (GOLD analysis project Ga0136627, IMG submission 104652) | Polar desert sand microbial communities from Dry Valleys, Antarctica - metaG UQ489 (22.06) | ecosystem: Environmental > Terrestrial > Soil > Desert | place: Antarctica: Dry Valley... | reverse complement strand
GGATGTGCTCGGTCCCGATGTAGTTGTGCTTGAGCGTGCGCGCCTCTTCCTGCGCGAGAACGACCACCTGACGGGCTCGCTCTGTGAATCGCTCGAACATGCTGCTGATCCCTCCTGCTGGGGCGGGGCCTCTAGCTTCGGTTCTGGCGTGGTCCGGATGGGCGTTCCCTCAGCGACGGAAATACCCGACTCTGCATCATTTCGGCTCAGATGGCGAAATAGATGACTCGGTCGGAGAAGACCGGCGCAACGAGGTCAGTCTACCAACGCGCCTGACGCCTCCAAGGTGCGTTGCTCGCGCGCCAGCGCGAGAATGTGGCGCGCCCCGCCCACCGCCCGCGGCGTCCGCCTACAGGCCGACGTCGATCTTCGTGATCTTGAACTGGACCTTGCGGCCGTTGGGCAGGCTCACGTCGACGATGTCGTTGCGCTTGTGGCCCAGCAGCGCCTTGCCGACGGGCGACTCGTAGGACAGGCGCTCCGGCGGCTTGGCCTCCGGCGAGCCGACGATCGTGAACTTCTGCGACTTGCCCGTCTCCTCGTTCTTGACGCTGACGACCGAGCCGACCTGGACGACGTCGGTGGAGACGTCCTCGGCCGCGACGACGGTGGCCGAGCGCAGGCGGTCCTCGACCTGCGCGATGCGCGCCTCGAGCATCGCCTGCTCGTTCTTGGCGTCGTCGTACTCGGAGTTCTCGGTGATGTCGCCGAACTCGCGGGCCTCCTTGATGCGCAGTGCGACCTCGCGACGCTTGTCGCCCTGCAGATGAGCAAGCTCGACCTTGAGCTTCTCGAGACCTTCTGTGGTGAGGATGACGTCCTTGGGCATGGGCTCCCGGAGGCTAGTGCGGTGGCTGCGATTTCTGACCCGCCGGGCGGGAGTTCGGCTGTCGGCGCGCGAGAGGATAGCAACCGTCCCGAACCGCACTCGACCGCGGTCCGCGCGGCGTGAGCGCCGGCTCAGGCGTTTCGGTCGTACAGCAGTCGCAGCCCCGTCAGCGTGAGCAGATCGTCGACCTCGTCGATGTGCTCGGTGAAGGGCACGATCGCGTGCGCCAGGCCGCCGGTGGCGACGACGTCGGTCTGCTCGCCGAGCTCGTCGAACAGGCGCCGCAGGATCCCGTCGATCGCGCCCGCGAAGCCGTAGACGACCCCCGAGCGGATCGCGTCGACGGTGCTCTTGCCGATCACCGCCCGCGGCGGCGCGAGATCGATCGTCGGCAGCCGCGCACCGCGCGAGGTAAGCGCGGCCAGCGAGATCTCGACGCCCGGCACGAGCACCCCGCCGAGGAAGTCCCCGCGGGCCCCGATGATGTCGAAGTTCACCGACGTGCCGAAGTCCACGCAGACGGCCGGGCCCCCGAAGCGGTCGCGGATCGCGACAGCGTTGGCGAGACGGTCGGCGCCGATCTCGTGCGGATTGTCATAGCGCAGCGCCATCCCCGTCTTCAGCCCCGGGCCGACGGCGATCATGCTGCGGCTGAGGTAGCGCTCGCCCATCGACAGCCACTCGCGCTCCAGCACGGGCACCGTCGAGGAGACGATCGACGCGCTGATGTCGGCCAGCCCGACGCCGCGCAGCTCCAGCAGGTTGCGCATCACCGCACCGAGCTCGTCTGCCGTGGCCTCGGGCACGGTCGCAAAGCGCCAGTGCTCGATCAGCCGCGCGTCGCGGAACGTGCCGAAGTGCGTCTGGGTGTTGCCGACGTCGACGGCGAGCAGCATGCTCGGTCCCGGCGCTCAGCCCTCTTGCGCGGCGCGGGCGCGCTGCACGAGCGCGACGGTCGCCGGGCGCAGGTCGGCGACCTTCTGCAGCGGCTCGTCGAACAGGGCGCGCGTCGCGGCCGACTGCCCGGCGCCGGTGCACGCGAGGTCGATCCCGTAGCGGTCGATCCCCGTGCAGTACGCGGAGACCGCGCCGCGCGCGCCCGTCAGCTCGCGCGCGATCAGCAGCAGCCCGGCGCCATGCTCGGCGTTGAGATGCTCGACGGCCTTGGCGGCGCCGGGCGCCGTCGGGTCGGGCTCGGCGTAGCCGTAGGCGCCGCGGTCGATCGTCTCCATGCGCGCGAAGCCGCCGACCCAGCGCACGCGCTGCACCTCCAGCACCCACAGGGTGAAGTCATCCCAGCCGGCATAAAGCCGCGCGCCGGGCACCGCCGCGACGTGCGCCTCGAAGGCCTCCTCCGCGCGGTCGCCCTCGGGCTGCACGCAGCGGCCGGCGAGCGTGATGCGCGGGAGGTCCAGCGGATCGCCCGGCAGGGAGGGATCGTCGATCGCCAGGCTCGCGCGCGGATCGCGCTGCAGGTTGCGGCCGTGCTCGGCCATCGTGGAGACCAGCAGGACCGGATCGCCGCCGGCCGTCGGGCCGTAGACGACGAGCGAACACCACGGGTCGCCGTCCTCGCCGACCGTCGCCAGATGGCCGGTCGTCACGCGCGAGACGAGCGTCCGCGCCTCCTCGGCGGGATTGCGGCGCCCGCCGCTCGTCGCGGTCTCCTCGCTGCGATCGCTGCCGTGCTCGCTCATGCGATCACACGCTACCCATCGCGAGCGGCGGGCCGCCGCGACGCACGCCCTCGGTCACCGGCAGGACCGCGAGCGCGTCGGCGAGGCGGTCGCCGGCGGGCGTCGCGAGGTCGAAGTCCAGCTCGAGCAGGGGGATCAGGACGAAGCGTCGGCAGAGCACCTGCTCGTGCGGCAGCGAGAGGCGATCGGAGCGGTGCTCGAGGTCGCCGAGCAGCAGGACGTCGACGTCGATCGGGCGCGGGCCGTGGCGCGGACCGCCGGCGGCGCGGCCCAGCTCGCGCTCGACGGCCTTGCAGGCGTCCAGCAGCGCTTCTGGGTCGAGCTCCGTGTCGATCCGCAGGCAGGCGTTGAGGAAGTCCGGCTGGTCGAGGATCTCGCCGACCGGGTCGGTCTCGTAGGTGCACGAGCTGGTCAGCGGCGTGACGCCGTGCGCCGGCAGGGCGCCGGCCGCCGCCTGCAGGTGCGCGCGGCGGTCGCCGACGTTGGAGCCCAACCCGAGGTAGCCGATCACGCGGCGCTCGTCAGTCGTCGTCGAGCTCGCCGAGCTCGCGCCAGACCTCGACCGAGACGTCCTCGACCGGCAGCGGAATCGGCGGCTCGGGCTTTGACGCCTTGACGGAGATCGCCAGCGCGTCGAAGTCCTTGAGCAGGCGGTCGGCGATCGCCGCGCAGAGGCGCTCGAGCGTCTTGTCGGAGCGCTGCGTGGCGACGAGCGCCGCGACCTCGCAGACGCGCCCGTAGTCGACGGTGTCCTGCACGCGGTCGGTGACCGTGGCGTCGGCCTCGCCGACCTCCAGGCGGATGTCGAGGATCAGGCGCTGGCCGACCTCGCGCTCCGCCGCCGTGACCCCGTGGTGGGTGTACAGCGACAGCCCGTTGATCTCGATCGTCACGACGGTCTGGACGCGGTCCTCGCCGTCCCCGAAGTCGTCCTCTATGGGCTCGTCGATGTCGTCGTCGTCGTGGCCCACGAGCCGCTCAACGTAGCAGCCGCCACGAGCAGGGCATCGCGCGCGGGTCCCACGTCGTGCACGCGGAAGATGCTCGCGCCGCGTGCCAGCGCCAGCACGATGGTCGCGAGCGTGCCGGCGACACGCTCGCCCGCCTCGCGCCCGGTGATCGTTCCCAGAAACGACTTGCGCGAGGTGCCGACCACGAGCGGCCGCCCGAGCGCGACGAGCTCGTCCAGCCGGCGCAGAAGCTGCAGGTTGTGCTCGATCGTCTTGCCGAAGCCGATCCCGGGATCAAGCCAGATGCGCTGCGCCTCGATCCCCTGATCGATCGCGTGCTGCAGGCGCTCGGCCAGAAACGCGCGCACGTCGTCGACGACGTCGCCGTAGGCCGGGTCGCGCTGCATCGTGCGCGGCTCGCCGAGCATGTGCATGAGGCAGACGTCGCACCCGCGCGCCGCAACGAGCGCGGCCATCGCGCGATCGCCGCGCAGCGCCGTGACGTCGTTGACGATCGTTGCCCCGGCATCCAGCGCCGCCGCCGCGATGGCCGCCTTGCAAGTGTCGATCGACAGCCGCGCGCCCGTGCCCGCGGCCGCAAGCCCCTCGATTACGGGCACGACCCGGCGCAGCTCCTCGGCCTCGGACACCGGCTCGGCGCCCGGTCGCGTCGATTCGCCGCCGATGTCGAGGATCTGCGCGCCCTGCGCGACGAGCTCGCGGCCGTGAGCGATCGCGGCGGCCGGATCCAGCCAGTGGCCGCCGTCGGAGAAGGAGTCGGGTGTGACGTTGACGATCCCCATCACCAGCGGCACGGGGACCTCGGATGCCATCGGTCCGAACGCTACCTCACGAGCCCGCGTCCGCGTCCGATGGACGCCGGAGCGCTACAGCTCGGGCTTGCGCGGCTCGTCGGCGCGCGCCTCGAGGCCGCCGGCGAGGCCGGGGCGGGGCAGCGTGCGCGGGGCGTCGCGACCGGGCTGATCGGCGGACGAGGCGGGCGGCGGAAGCTCCGCGGCGGCGACCTCCTCTGGGAAGACCTCCTCCTCGGCCTGGCCCTTGCACAGCGCTTCGAACTCGCCCTTCTCGATCGTCTCGCGGCGCACGAGGATCTCCGAGACGGTGTTCAGCGTCTCGCGATGCTCGGTGAGGATGTCCTTCGCGCACTGATGCGCGGATTCGACGACGCGGCGGATCTCGTCGTCGATCTCGCGGGCGATCTCGTCGGAGTAGTCCGACTGCGAGGAGAACTCGCGCCCGAGGAACGGCTGGCTCTGGTCGTGGCCGAAGACGCGCGGGCCGAGGCGCTCGCTCATACCGTAGCGCATGACCATCGCCTTCGCGGTCGCCGTGACCTTCTCGATGTCGTTGGACGCGCCGGTCGTGATCTCGCTGAAGACGATCTCCTCGGCGGCGCGGCCGCCGAGCGTCATCGCCATCGAATCGGTCAGTTCGGCGCGGGTCGTCAGGAAGCGGTCCTCGGTGGGCATCGAGATCGTGTACCCGAGCGCCTGACCGCGGCCGATGACCGAGATCTTGTGGACGGGGTCGGAGTGCTCCAGGAAGTGACCGACGAGCGCATGGCCCATCTCGTGGTAGGCCGTGATCCGGCGCTCCTTCTCGCTCATGACCCGGGTCTTCTTCTCCGGGCCGGCGATGACCCGCATGATGCCTTCCTCGAGCTCGTGCTGGCCGATCTCGCGCTTGCCCGTGCGAGCGGCGAGCAGCGCCGCCTCGTTGACGAGGTTGGCAAGATCCGCTCCGGTGAACCCGGGCGTCTGGCCGGCGAGGTCGTCGAGGTTGATGATCTTGCCCAGCGGCTTGCCGCGCGTGTGGACGTCGAGGATCTTCGCGCGGCCCTTGCGGTCGGGGCGGTCGACGACGATCTGGCGGTCGAAGCGGCCCGGGCGCAGCAGCGCGGGGTCGAGGATGTCGGGCCGGTTGGTGGCGGCGATCAGGATGATGTTGTCGGTCATCGTGAAGCCGTCCATCTCGACGAGCAGCTGGTTGAGCGTCTGCTCGCGCTCGTCGTGACCGCCGCCCATGCCCGCGCCGCGGTGGCGCCCGACGGCGTCGATCTCGTCGATGAAGATGATGCAGGGACTGTTGGTCTTGGCCTGCTCGAAGAGGTCACGCACGCGGCTGGCGCCGACGCCGACGAACATCTCGACGAAGTCCGAGCCGGAGATCGAGAAGAACGGCACGCCGGCCTCGCCGGCGACCGCGCGGGCAAGCAGGGTCTTGCCCGTGCCCGGAGGACCGAACAGCAGCACGCCCTTGGGGATCCGCGCGCCCAGCGCCTGGAACTTCTTCGGGTTCTCGAGGAACTCCTTGATCTCGTGCAGCTCCTCGACCGCCTCGTCGGCGCCCGCGACATCGCGGAAGGTGATCTTCGGGGCATCGACGGACATCCGCTTGGCCTTGGACTTGCCGAAAGACATGACCTTCGATCCGCCGCCCTGCATCTGGTTCATGATGAAGAACCAGAAGCCGATGAAGAGGATGAACGGCACGATGTAGATCAGCGACGACCACCAGGCGGCGCCGGTGCCCTTGACCTCGAACTGCGCGAGCTTGCCGCTGTCCTCAGCCTTCAGCAGGTCCTTCGTCAGCGTGTCGCCGTAGTCGGTCGCGAATCCGACGCGGTACTCGGTCTTGTCCTTGCGCACGATCTGCAGCTCGTTGGAGCGGTTGCGCATCTCCACGGACTTGATCTCGTTGTTGGCCAGCTGCGTCTGGAACTCGCCGAAGCCGACGTCCTTCTTCTCGCTCGGACCGCTGATGAGCTGCTGCGCGAAGAACGCCAGGATCACGACGATGAGGATCGGGAATGCGGCGCTCTTGGAGAACTTGCTCATGCTGAGGATTCCCGGACGGACACGAAGCAGTGAGCCTAGCAAGTGCGCTGGGCGGTCCTGACCGTTGGTTGGGACGCGCCAGCTCCTGCGATCAGGCGTCCTGGACCAGGGCCGCGACGTACGGCAGGTTGCGATAGCGCTCGCCGTGGTCGAGACCGTAGCCGATGACGAAGCGGTTGGGGATCTCGAAGCCGACGTAGCGCGGCTCGACGGACACCTTGCGCCGCTCAGGCTTGGTCAGCAGCGCGCAGACCTCGATCGACCGCGGATCGCGCGCGCCGAGGTTTCGCAGCAGATATTGCAGGGTCAGGCCCGAGTCGACGATGTCCTCGACGATCAGCACGTGGCGGCCTTCGATCGGCGCATCGAGATCCTTGAGGATCCGCACGACGCCCGAGGAGTCCGTCGTCGACCCGTAGCTCGCGACGGCCATGAAGTCCAGCTCGCACGGCACCTCGATCTGGCGCATGAGGTCCGACAAGAAGAAGACGGCGCCCTTGAGCACGCCGACGAGCAGCAGGTCGCGACCCTCGTAGTCGGCGGTGATCATCGCCCCCAGCTCGCGGACGCGGCGGGAGAGGGCATCGGGCTGGACGAGGATCTCCCCCACGGCGTCGTCGCGCATGCGCGAGGCAGTGTACGGCCGATCCCCGACCGACCCGCGCGGCCGTGGACGGTCTTCGGGTGCTCAGCCGGGCGCCGGCGACCGGGCGGGCGCGCTCGCGCCGGGCGGGGCCGGGCGCACGCGCAGCACGCCCCCGGCCACGACGGCGCGGGCGCCGTCGCCGAGGTCAAGGGCCCCGTCGCCGAGCGCGAGGATGTCCGCCAGACGGCCCGTGGCGCGCGCGCAGAGCCGGCCGGCGGCGTCCTCGGCCAGGCGCCGCACGACGAGCCGGGCGAGCGCGGGAGGCAGGGCCGCGAGATGCTCGACGGCGATGTGGTCGCGCCCGGCGAGGGCCGTGGCGACGACCTCGTCGAGCACCGCCGCCTCCTCGCGCAGCAGCTCGGCCGTCGCGACGACGTTGGCCTCTGCGGCGGGATGCAGCTCGCGCAGCGCCGGCACGAGGCCGGCTCGCGCGCGGTTGCGGGCATACGCGGGGCTCGCGTTGGAGGCATCCTCGCACCAGGCGAGATCGCGCGCCTCGCAGTGCGCCGCGGTCTGCGCACGGCTGACGCCGAGCAGCGGGCGCACGAGCAGCCCGTCGCGGCGGGCCATGCCCAGCAGCGCGCGCCGGCCCGGCGAGGCCGCGAGTCGGTAGAGCACCGTCTCGGCCTGGTCGCTGGCCGTGTGGCCGGTCGCCAGGCGCGCGTTGCGCGCGGTCGCCAGGCGCGTGCCCGCGCCAAGACGCACGTCTCGCGCCCAGGCCTGCAGGTTGCCGGCGCCGTCGGGTCGCCGCGCGCCGTGCACGTCGAGCCGGACGCCGAGCCGCGAGCACAGGGCGCGGCAGTGCTCCTCGTCATCGGCGGACTCCGGGCGCAGGCCGTAGTTGACGTGTAACGCGCTCACCGCGTCGCGGCCGGCCAGCCGCGTTGCCACGTCGAGCAGGCAGACGGAGTCGCGACCGCCTGACACGAGCACGACGACCGGCCGGCCCGCCTCCAGCAGGCCCGTCCGGCGCACGCACTCCAGCAGATCGTCGCTCGCCTGCATCCGGCGAGTCTAGGGTCCCCTAAAGGAGATCGCCCACCGGCTGGGCATCTCGGCGAAGACCGTCGAGGCCCACGTCTCCGCGGTGCTTCGCAAGCTGCAGCTCTCAAGCCGTCACGAGCTCTCGCTCTGGGCGCTGCAGCGCCGGATGCTCGACGACGACGCGCCGTGACATGACGCCGGCGGGAGCTCGCGGCCCGCCGTTCGCAGGCCACGCGGCCCGAGACCGGTCAGACCTTCAGGTGCGGGTACTCCGCCTCGACCACCGCGCTGAACTGCGCGTAGACGGACTTGGTGATCGGGATCAGCGCGAGCGCCGCCTTGATGTCGCCGCCGGTCTTGATCTTGCGCTTGGCGATCGCCAGCGGGATGTTCTCCTTGCCCTGGAAGTAGCGGTTGGCGGTGTGCGAGGACATCCGCATCTGCACCTTGGGCTTCCAGTCGATGTCGTCGGTCCACTTCCAGACCAGGCAGCCGTCCTCGCCGTCGCGGGCGGCGCGGATGTTGACGACCTGATCGAGGTCCTCGAACTCGAAGCGCTGCGGCACGTCGGCGTCGCGCAGCTTCGGACCCATGTCGGCGTCCTCGCTCATCAGCGTGAAGACGCGATCCATGACCTCGCGGAACTCCTTCGTGCTGGAGAACTCGGCGGCCATCAGGTCTCGTCGGTCTTGGGCTTGGGGCTCGGCTTGGGCTTGGGCTTGGCCGCGGCGGGCTTGCGCGGCTTGGCCGCGGGCGCGCGCTTGGCCGCCGGACGGCGCGCCGACGCCTTCGGCTTGGCCTTGGCGGCAGCCTCCAGCGCGTCGATCCGCGTGCTGAGCGCGGTGATGTCGGCGCGCAGCGCCCTGACCTCCTCGACGGACGCCGGGCGCAGCTCGTCGACCGCGCCGCGCACGCGTCCGGCGGTGCTGCCCAGATCGTCGAGCAGCTCGGAGATCCGCTCGCGCGGGATCTGCGTCTGAAATGCCTGGTCGACCGCATGGCGGACGGCGTCGGCACGTGATTGGGGCTTCTTCTTGGCCATGGCCCGATCATAGGCACGTCGTCAGACTCGTGCCGGCCCACCGCCTGCGATGCCGATCCACATCCACCCCACCGCCCCGCTCGCGCCGCGGGCACTGCTGCCCGGCGACCCCGGCCGCGCGCTGGCGCTCGCGCAGCTGCTGACGTCGCAGCCGCGGATGTTCAACCACAACCGCGGGCTGTGGGGCTACACGGGCACCGCCGCCGACGGCGAGCCGCTGACGATCCAGAGCACCGGCATGGGCGGTCCGAGCGCGGCGATCGTGCTGGAGGAGCTGTGCGAGCTCGGGCTGCGCCAGGCGATCCGCGTCGGCACGTGCGGCGCGCTGGATCGCACGCTCGCGCTCGGCGATCTCGTGGTCGCCGATGCGGCGCTGGCCTGCGACGGCGCCAGCCGCGCGCTGGGCGCCGGCGATCGCGTCGTCGCCGACGGCGCGCTCCTCGCGGCGCTGGTCGAGGCGTCCAGCGGCCACCGGTTCTGCACCGGCGCGATCGTCTCGAGCGACCTCTTCTACGACCCGCGGCCCGCGCGCGCTCGCGCGTGGACACCACTGGACGGCGCCCTGGCGATCGAGATGGAGGCCGCGACCCTGCTGCGGATCGGCGAGCTGCGCGGCGTGCAGATCGCCTGCCTGCTGGCGGTCAGCGACGTCTTCGACCCCGGCGGCGCGAGGCGTCGCCTCGACGCGGACGGTCTCACGCGAGCCGGTGAGCTGCTCGGCACGGTCGGCGCCGCGGCGCTGCTCGGCGCCGCTACCCGCTGACCTTCATGCGCTCCTGCTGGTCGGGCACCTGCTCGCTGGTGGCCTCGGGCAGGGCCCGGCGCAATGCCGAGAGCTCGCCCGTGAGCGCGGCGAGTTGGGTCTCGATCGACTCCAGGCGGCGATCGATGCCATCGCCGGCGCCGGGGCTGGACATCCGCTCGTCGAGGCGGTCGATGCCGTCCTCGATGCCCTCCAGGCGCTGGGACACCGAGCGCACGCGGCGCGTGAGCCGCTCGATGTCGGTCGCGGTCGGCAGGTTGAGCGCGTCGAAGGCCGCCTCCTGAGCGGCCGTCGCTCGCTCGCGCGCATCCGACGCTCGCGCGATCGCGCCGCTGACGATCGGATTGGCGAGCAGATCCTCGGCCAGCCTGCCAAGCGTGTCCTCGCTCTGCTTGGCAAGCCGCTCGCGCAGGCCTTCGAACTCGGTCTCGTCGCTCATCGGGCTGCGATCCTCCAGCGGTTGGGGGGCCGATCTGAGGCTAGCGCAGAGCATCACGCGCGAGGGCGCCGCGATCGACCGCCTGGCCGAGCGCTCGAGGGCGGCCACGCGGTTCCGTCCACCCGAGGCAGTGGAATGCCGTTTCGCAAGCGGTCGTGCAACCGGGGCTTCGCGCTTGAGGCGATTTCCCGGTAGGCTGCCGCGCACGCGCATCGGGAGTCGCGTACTTGGAACACCTCCAGGGGGGAGATGCAGGAACACATGCACCACAAGCGCAGGCTGCTCATCGCTCTGGTCGCGACCGGCGGGATCTTCGCCGGTCTGGGATCGGTCGCCGCAACCGCAAACGCCACACCACGCACGTTCGTGGTCACCGTCGTCGGCAATCTCAAGAAGACCATCACCGTCGACGTGGGCGCCGACGTGCCGCTCGACCAGATCAAGCTGCCTTCGATCCTTGGTGGTCTGCCAATCCTGGACATCACGGAGATCACGCAGGGCCTCTTGCCCGCGCTGCCCGCGCCGCTGGCGCCTGCCGCGCCGGCGACCCCGAGCACTGACGCGCCGCAGGCATCCGAGCAGCTCGACGATCTCGCTCCGAGCGCCGCCGAGGAGCAGACACAGGCGACGACCGGCAAGAAGAAGCGCAAGGCGCGCGCCGGCGAGCGCGCGCTGGACTCCGCTGGCAACGTCATCGACGAGGTCATCACAAAGGTCGAGCGCGACCGTCCGAAGAAGACCGACCTGCGCTTCTCCAACGGCATCCCCACCGCCCAGAACCCCACGTTCTCGCTGGCGCTCCCGGGCCCCGTGGCGGTCGGCGTTCCGAGCTTCTTCATCGACAAGTTCAGCATCCCCGTCTTCCTGCTGCCGATCTACCAGGCCGCGGGAATCCAGTACGGCGTGCCGTGGGAGGTCCTCGCCGCGATCAACGAGATCGAGACGAACTACGGCCGCAACCTCAACGTCTCCAGCGCGGGCGCCATGGGTTGGATGCAGTTCATCCCGTCGAGCTGGAAGGCCTACGGCGTCGATGCCAACGGCGACGGCGAGAAGGACCCCTACAACCCGGTCGACGCGATCTTCGGCGCGGCGCGCTACCTCAAGGCCGCAGGGGCCGAGGGCGATCTGCGCAAGGCGATCTTCGCCTACAACCACGCGGACTGGTACGTCAACTCCGTGCTCATGCGGGCCCGGTACATCGGTGGCATGCCGGCCGACCTCGTCGGCTCGCTCAGCGGTCTGACCCAGGGCCGCTTCCCGGTCTATGCCGAGGCGAAGTACGCCAACGACATCTCCGAGCGTGAGGCCAGCCGGCGCGTCAAGCGCGGCCAGAACGCCGCGAACCCGATCGAGGGCAAGGCGTCGCGGCGCGGGATCAACATCTTCGCCAAGGCGGGCTCCCCGGTGATCGCGGTGCAGGACGGCAAGATCGTCAAGGTCGGCAACAGCAAGCGCCTCGGCAACTACGTGACCATGAAGGACGTCTACGGCAACTCCTACACCTACGGGGGACTGAAGAAGATCGCCATCAAGGTCGCGGTCCCCAGGGAGCGCAAGCAGAGTAAGGCGTCGATCGCCGAGGAGCTCTCGCTGCCGCGTGACGCGAAGCCGTCGGGCGCCGCGAGCGCCGGCAGCAACAAGGGCAGCGCCGCCAAGAAGGCCGGTGACGTCGTCAAGAAGACGACGGGTGCCGTCGGCGCCGCGACCGAAGCGGCAGCGAGCGTCACCAAGGAGCGGCTGTTCGCCAACCCGACGCGTCCGAAGGCTCTCGAGGCCGGCGGCAAGAAGCAGCTGCTGGAGAGCGGCTCGTCGCTCGCCGAGGGCGCGAGTGTCAATCGCTACTTCTCCGGGCCCGTCGGGCTCAAGAGCAAGGACGTCGTGCTCAAGAGCCTCGTGCCCGGGCGACGCGTCATCGCAGGAGCGGTCCTCGGACGCATCGGCACCACATCCACCCGGATGGCGCCGCATGTGCTGTTCGAGATTCGGCCGGCCGGCCGCGGCGCGCCGCGGATCGACCCGCAGCCGATCCTCGACGGCTGGAAGGTCCTCGAGGCCACGGCGATCTACCGCGCCCAGGGCAAGAACCCGTTCTTCGGGGAGGACGCACAGCGCGCCACGATCGGGCAGATCCTGCTCATGAGCAAGGAGACGCTCGCCAAGCGCGTGCTGGCCAACCCGAGGATCGAGATCTACTCGTGCGGTCGTGAGGACATCCAGAACGGGATCACCGATCGCCGCGTGCTCGCTTCGCTGGAATTCCTCGCAGCGAGCGGGTTGAAGCCGACCGTCACGTCACTGCGTTGCGGACATGGCTTCTACACCTCCGGCGGGCGCGTCTCAGCGCACTCCTCGGGCAACGCCGTCGACATCGCGAAGATCAACGGGATCCCGATCCTCGGCAACCAGGGCGCCGGATCGATCACGGACATCGCGGTTCGCAGGCTGCTGACGCTCCAGGGCACGATGAAGCCGGCGCAGATCATCACGCTCATGAAGTACGACGGCACGGCCAACACGATGGCGATGGGCGACCACGCCGACCACATCCACCTCGGCTATCGCCCCGAGTTCGATCCCAACGGCAAGCTCGCGGAGTCGATCCTCAAGCCGTCGCAGTGGGTCAAGCTCATCGACCGCCTCGGCCAGATCGACAACCCGACGGTCGCCACCGCGCCGTCGAAGTACGCGATCAAGGCTGCGACGAGCCGCGCGAGCAAGGCCCACGTCGCCGAGTAGGAGCTGACGACAACGCATAGCGACCGGCACTCCGGTCGGGCAGGACCGAAACCGTCGTGACGTCATCGTCGCGGCGGTTTCGCTTTGTGCAGTTCGAGTTCCCCTGGGCGCTGGGGCCCGAGCCCGGCCGCTACGCGATCCGCGAGCACTTCGGCGAGAGGGTGCGCTACGTCCTCGTGCTCGGCGCGCTTGGCGCGCGTGAGCGCCGGCTGCTCGGGCGCCGCGCGCGAGTCCGCCCGGCACCATCCCAGCCGCCGCCTGCCAGCGTGCTCACCACCCGCGCGACGCTCGTCGACACGACCGTCCTGCACGACCTGCGCTCGGCCGAGCTGTGGCTGGGCGACAGCGACCTCGAGGAGCTCGCCGGCGAGGCGCTCGCACGGATCCGCGGTGCGCCGCGCCCTCGAGCGCCTGGAGGCCGCGCACCGCGCGCACCGCGCGGGGCGTGCGGTGACCTCCTACTCCCCCTTCCACGCCGCCTGGCGCTTGCCGAGGAACGCCGCGATGCCCTCGCGGGCGTCGGCGCTGGCGAAGACGCCCGCGAACGCGGCCTTCTCCGCCTCGATGCCCTCGTCGAGGTCGCAGTCGCCGGCCGTCGTGCGCTTGATCGCGCGCACCGCGAGCGGCGCCTGCCCGGCGAGCTTGCGCGCCCAGGCCAACGCGGCGTCGTGCAGCTCATGGTCGGGCACGACGCGGTTGACGAGGCCGATCTCGCAGGCCTCCGAGGCGGAGATCGGATCGCCGGTGAGGTTGAGCTCGAGCGCGCGTGCGCTGCCAACCAGGCGCGGCAGCCGCTGGGTGCCGCCGAAACCG
>Ga0136627_1000600_pt1 | contig 13761 bp, 14 predicted proteins | sample AntDrymUQ4892206_2_FD_104652 | JGI IMG/M metagenome (GOLD analysis project Ga0136627, IMG submission 104652) | Polar desert sand microbial communities from Dry Valleys, Antarctica - metaG UQ489 (22.06) | ecosystem: Environmental > Terrestrial > Soil > Desert | place: Antarctica: Dry Valley... | reverse complement strand
CCATCACGTCGTGAACGCAACGATGGGCCACGACACCTTCAAACAGACCATCGGTGCGGCCTATGCCGACGCCGGCGCCGCCTTCCGCTTCTCGCCCGAGCGTGAATCCAGATAGGAGACCACCGTGCCCAACACCACCGACGGACAGAACGATCAGGCCACCCCCGATCTCGGCCCCGCCGTGCCGGGCCCAGTTGTGCGGCCCATCCCACTCGATGAGCTGATGGGTCTTGACGCCGGCGAAGAATGGAAGCCCGACCCACGGGACGCCGACGCCGTCGGTCGCACCATGTTCGATGCCCCGGGTAGCAAGGACAACTCACTGGTCGTGCTCCTGCCGCGAGACTCGCTGAACCGCGTGCCCGCGCAGTCGCTGCTCCGCATCGAGAGTCGGGAGGACGACCGCACCTACCTCGGCATCGTGACCGCTGGGCCCTTCGCCGAACCCGATGGACTGCGCGCGGACGCGCCCACCATCGTCACCACGGCCGTGCGTGGCGCCACCGCGTTCGTTCCGCGCTATCACGGCCGGGTGCAGGTCGAGATCCTGGGCGAGCGCCGCTCAGGCGCGCTGTCACCCCCGCGGTACCGACCCCTCCCCAACAGCCCGGTCTTCCTCCTCGACTCGAAGGAGAGCAGCGACGTACTGGCGCTGGGCGGCAACCTCCGACTCGGAGTCGTCGCCGCCGGCGACGACTCGCTCACCATCGACATCCCGGCGGACAAGAAGTCGGTCCTGCCTCGCCACACCGGTGTGCTGGGCACGACCGGCGGCGGCAAGTCGACGACCGTTTCCCGCATGATCGACCAGGCTCAGCGCCAGGGCTTCGCCGTCATCCTGCTCGACACCGAGGGCGAGTACACGCTGATGAACGAGCCCACCGAGGACCCGACCATGCTCAAGCTGCTGGCCGAGCGTGGCGAGGAGCCCCATGGGGTCGAGAAGACGACCCTCTACACGCTTCGCGGGCAAGCGCACCTCGAACCCGAACCACCCGTTGAAAGCCGAGTTCGACCTGTCCTTCGAGCGATTCTCGCCCTTCGTCGTGCAAGAGCTCCTCGACCTGTCCGACGCCCAGGAGGAGCGGTTCTCGCAGGCGTACGAGGCGGCCAAGACCCTGCTGAGGGGGCTGGGTGTCTTCCCCGCGCGCAACAACGACGACGAAAAACGCGTCGCGATGGAGCTGAACGAATTCGAGACCGGCTACCCGAAGATGAAGCTCGATCACATCATCGACGTCGTGGCGGATGGTCCACGACTCCATGTACGACGACGATCTGGACGAGACCGTCGTGATGACGGCGGACTTTCGCGGAGCTCGCGGTCGGCTCAAGGAGAAGGCCGGCCAGCTGGCGACCAAGACCAGTCACAAGCAGTCATGGCGCGCCCTGCTTGGCCATCTCCACCGGCTGCGGCGGCTCAAGGTCTTCGACGCGTCCGAGGGGCTGGACTACGACGCGCTGCTCGAACGGGGTCGTGTCAGCATTTTCGACCTCTCCGATTCGGATTCCCCCGCGATCAACAACCTGGTGATCGCCGACGTGCTCCGCGGCGTCCAAGACCGACAGGATGAGGCGTATCGCCGGCATGAGCAGGGCGGCACGTCGCCGACGCCGGTCCTCGTGATCATCGAGGAGGCCCACGAATTCCTGTCCGACGAGCGAATCTCGAAGATGCCGTTCCTCTTCCAGCAGGTCGCCCGGATCGCCAAGCGCGGTCGCAAGCGTTGGCTGGGCTTGGTGTTCGTTACCCAGTTGCCGCGCCATCTGCCGCCTCAGGTCCTCGGCCTGGTCAACAACTGGATCTTGCACCGCATCTCCGACGCCGACACCGTGTCCCGGCTTCGCCGCTCGGTAGCCAATGTCGACGACTCACTGTGGCAGCGCCTGCCTGGCTTGGCGCCGGGGCAGGCGATCGTCTCCTTCACATCGATGACGCGCCCGCTGTTGGCCGCGATCGACCCGACGCCCGCCAAGCTGCGCATGCTCGACTGAGTCGGGCGGCCGGATGGTGGCCGGGCCGGCGGGCGCGCCGGCGCAGGCCGGGACCAGCGCGCATGGAATCGCGGATCCGAGCTAGCCTCGGCCGGACGCCATGACTCCGATCGCGACACCCCTTGCTGGCAAGCGCCCCCAGGCGCCGCTGCCGGTGCACCCGTTCCCGGCCCGCATGGCCCCAGAACTGGCGCTCGAGCGCCTCCCCGACGATCGGGCCCACGTACTCGACCAGATGATGGGGTCGGGCACGATTCCGGTGCTGGCTGGCGTCGAGGGCCACGTCGCGACCGGCTTCGACCTCGATCCACTGGCCCTACTGATCGCGCAGACCTGGGGACGGCCGCTCGATGGACAGGGCTACCTCGCCGCCGCCGAAGCGGTCGCTGATGAGGCCGCCGCGGCCGGCGCCGCTGACGTGGTGATCGAGGAAGTGGAGACCCGAGCGTTCGTCGACAGGTGGTTCGACGTCGTTGCGCAAGGTCGGCTGGCTGCTCTGGCCGCGGCGATCGAACGACAGCCGCCGGGCTTGCGAGCACCACTCTGGTGCGCGTTCAGCCGCCTGATCATCACCAAGGACCGCGGAGCGTCATTGGCGCGGGACGTCTCGCATAGTCGACCGCACAAGGTGCGCGAGACTTCGGACTTCGACCCCGTCGCGCGGTTCCTCGGCTCGGCGAAGGAGGTGGCACGGCGCCACGCCACGCTCGGCAAGGAGCGTCCGACGGCCAAGGATCTCGATCTCGGCCAAGCCGATGCTCGCGCGCTTCCGCTCGAGGACGATTCCATCGACATGGTGATGACTTCGCCGCCGTATCTCGTGGCGATCGACTACCTCCGCGGGCACCGTATGAGCTTGGTCTGGATGGGCCATACGCTGCCCGACCTCCGCGAGCTTCGGGGCACGGTAATCGGTTCGGAACGCTCCAGAGCATCTGCCGACGATGACTACGAGGAACTCATCGCCCGCGTTCTCGGGCCCGACGCCTCGAAGCGTGCGTTCGGCGTCCTGCGCCGGTACGTGTTCGACCTGGCGTCGGTGATGAGCGAAACCGTCCGCGTCCTGCGCTCTCGCGGAACCGCCACATTCGTGGTAGCCGATGCCACGCTGTTCGGTACGCCCGTCGCCGTGTCGGAAATCGTCGATGACCTGGCCCGCCACGCCGGGTTGGAGTTGACCGAACGCGTCGAGCGCGAGCTTCCCGCGGATCGACGGTATTTGCCCCCGCCCGTTGGCAAGGACACCGGTGGTCTTTCGCGCCGCATGCGCCACGAGGTCTTGCTTGGGTACGTCGCTGCCTGACCCTGTCGAACCCACCTCCCGCCACCGGAAGAGAGATGAAACGGTGGCCTAGGAGGAGGTGAACAACATGGCAAGAAACCGCAAGACGTCGGCCAAGGCTGGCAAGGCAGCCTCGAAGGTGCTGCGCGACGGACGCACCAGCAAGGCGTCGAAGACGGCGGCAGCAAGCGCACTCTCGCAGCGCGCCCCCAAGCGCGGGAAGAAGTAGATGGGGTGGCAGAACCGGCATGCGTTTCGAGCCTGGTTCTGCCGCCAAGCCCGCCACCGCTCCTCAGCTCGTTGACACCGACCCCAACCGGCCGTGCATGACCTGGTCGCTGCGCGACCCGATCCAGCTCGAGGCCCGCCCCATTCCTTCTCGAGGCTGGGCACAATCAGAGCTCGCCAGGGCGCCACGTGGAACGAACAGCACACGGGCGCCACGTGGAACGAACAGCACACACACACCTGCATCCAGATGCCCGAGCAGCCAACGGCGCGCCGCCGTCCGTCAAAGGGGTGTGCTCTCGATCGCCAAGCTCAGCACTGAGCAGTCCCCGTACTAGGTCGGAACCGCGCACGGGCGGGCGGACGCCGCGCAGAACCTTGGCGGTGCCGAGGACTACTACGGGGAAGCAGGCCGGGCCCCGAGCGCGTGGGTCGGCGCGGGAGCCCGACGTCTTGCCTGTCGGGCCCGGTCTCCGACAACGGGCTTCGGCGAGCGTTCGCTGGCGAGCACCCACTACACGGCGAACTGCTGCGCGCGCGACGCGGCCCCCAGCGCAACGCGGCCATCGATCTGACGTTCTCCGCGCCGAAGAGCGTGAGCCTTCTGTTCGGACTCGGGGCGCCCGACGTTGAAGCAAGCGTGCGCGGCGCCCATGACGAGGCGGTGACCGCTGCGCTCGGGTACCTCGAGCGGCGGGCCGTGCGCGTGCGTCGGGAGCGCAACGGCGTGCGAGTACTTCCCGCCGAGGGGTTCGTGGCGGCGATCTTCCGCCACCGTGCGTCGCGTGCGGGAGATCCGCAGCTGCACACTCACGCCGTCGTCGCGAACATGGCCCTCGGGCCTGACAGCCGTTGGACCGCCCTCGATGCTAGGCCAATCTACGCGCACGCCATGGCGGCCGGGTGCCTCTATCAGGCCGTGCTTCGCGCGCGGCTGTCCGCGGAGTTCGGGGTCGCATGGACGCCGGTCCGTGATGGCCTCGCCGAGCTCAGCGACATTCCAGCCAATGTCCTACGTGCCTTCAGCCGTCGCCGCGTCGAGATCGAGGCCGAGGTCGCCCGCCACGGGACGAGCGGCCCAGGGGCAACGGAAGCCGCCGCGCTCGCTACCCGTCACCGGAAGGACCCGCACGTCGACGAGGACACGCTGCGTCGCGACTGGGCACGACGCGCCGCGGACCTGGGCTTCGACCCTACGACGGTCGTTTGGTGCGGCCGCGCTTCGGCCCTGACCAGAACGCAAGAAGCGGCGATCTATGACGATCTGGCGGGCCCGGTCGGGCTGACGGCTCGGCGCTCGTCGTTCGCGGCCCCGGACGTGGTGGCTGCGATCGCATCCGCGCTACCCGCGGGTCACGCCATCGATGTCGAGGGCATCGAAGCGCTGGCGGCGCGATTCCTCGACAGCGATCGCGTGGTCGCCCTGGCGAGCAGTGACGAGCGCCGCTGGTCGACGGCGGAGCTGCTGGCCACCGAGCGCCGCCTCGTCGCACTGGCGCATAGGCGGCGCCGCGCCGGTCGGGGCGTCGCCGAGGCGGAGTCGCCGAGCCACGCCTGCCTCGGACGACCGTCGCTCACCGACGAACAGCGCACGGCCGTTCGCCGATTGACCAGCGACGGATACGGGATCGTCGTGGTCATCGGTGTCGCGGGCGCCGGCAAGACCTTCGCGCTGCGGACTAGCGCCGACGCCTGGCGAGCTTCCGGCACGCCGGTCTGCGGCGCCGCCGTCGCACGCCGCGCGGCCCGCGAGCTCGAGACCGGTGCGGGAATCCCCAGCACAAGCATCAGCGCCATGCTCATCCAGCTCAACGACCGGCCATTGCAGACGGGGACCGTGCTCGTCATCGACGAGGCGGGCATGGCCGGGACTCGCGCTCTCGCAGCGCTCGCCAAGGCGGTCGACACCGCCGACGGCAAGCTCGTCCTCGTTGGCGACGATCGCCAGCTCGAAGCGATCGACGCCGGCGGCGCGTTCCGTGCGCTCGCACGCCGCGGCCCATCGATCCAGCTGACGCAGAACCGCCGCCAGGTCCACGGATGGGAGCGCGATGCGGCGGCCGCCCTGCGCGACTGCGATCCTCGGGCAGCGCTCGTCGCCTATGCGCGACACGACCGCATCACCGTCACCCACCGCGACGAGGAGGCACGCCAGCGGCTCATCTCCGACTGGATCGCGCAGGGCGCGACCGAAGATGTCGCGATGCTCGCCCACCGCCGCCGCGACGTCGCCGACCTCAACCTACGCGCCCGTCGTCACCTGCGGATCGCAAGCCGGCTCGGGATCGAGGAGGCCCGCTACGCCGCCGGCCGGATCGCGACGGGCGACGTGCTGATCGTGCGGCAGAACCTGCCCTCGCACGACCTCGCCAAACGGCGATCGCGGCACTGTTCGCTCCGTCGATCGCCGTGGCCGTGTCGTCCTCGACGTCCGTGACACCACGGTCGAGCTCGGTGCCGACGTGCTGCTCGGCCGCACGCACCGCGGCGAGCCGGTCCTGCAGTACGGCTATGCCCTCACCGGTCACAGCGCCCAGGGCCTCACAGCGCGGTGCGCCCTCGTCCTTGCCGATCCCGGCGTTGGACGCGACTGGCTGTACACCGCCATGACGCGCGGCCGCGATGCCAACCAGCTGTACCTCGTCGCTCGACGTGACCGCGACCGCGACCGCGACGAGTTCGGACCAAGCGCCCGCGCGCAGCCTGACGCCATCGAGGCGCTTGCCGCTCAGCTCGAACGCCACCAGTCGCAGCAGCTCGCACTCGATCAGCTCCCGCTTCGGGCCGACCGATCGTGGCCAGCCCGAAGACGCAGCGGCCTCGAGCGGTGAGCGCAGTCTCGACTGAGGCGAAGAGGACAGCCTGCGCCCCATCGCTGTCCGTCATAGCGGCATGGGTCAACAGCTCAGCTTCGAGGTGCCCGACGGGTTGCAGGAAGCGATAGCGCGACGCGCTGCGGCCATCGTGGCCGCGCGCGACCGGCCAGCGTCCGAGCCGTGGGTCGGCGTCGCGGAGGCAGCCGCCCACCTGGCCTGCAAGCGCCAGCGCATCTACGACCTCGTGCACCGCAAGGACCGCACCCGGATCCCGCACCGCAAAGAGGGCGGCCGCCTGCTGTTCAAGCTCTCGCAGCTCGACCGCTGGCTCGACAGCGGCGGGGGGTGAGTTTTCACGCCCACAGCCCTATACGGAACAAGTGACGCGACCCCACATGACCAAGACCGACGTGCCGGGCGTGTACAAGCGCGGGGAGCGCTACGCCTACACGTACCGCAAGCGCGGTCGCCAGCGCTGGGGAACCGCGCGCACCAAGGCCGAAGCCCGACGCCTCAAGCACCAGGCCGAGACCGACGTCGCCCGCGGCGAGCATCGCGACAGCACCCGCCTGACCTTCGGCGAGTACGCCCGAGCATGGATTGCCGGCTACCAGGGCCGCACCGCGGCCGGCGGCCGGCCCGAGACTCGCGACTGGTACCGGCAGATGCTCGACGACCGCCTCATCCCCTACTTCGACGTCGAGACCGGCCTGCTGCTCAGCGAGATTGAGCCGCGCGACATCAAGTCCCTGGTCACATGGCTCGCTGAGCAGCCCAATCCCCGCAAGCCGGCGCGGACCCTCGCGCCGTCGACCGTCGGCTACCACGTCGCCGTGCTGCGAGCCCTGTTCGCCGACGCGGTCGAAGAAGGCGTCGTGCGCAGCAATCCGACGAGCGGCGTGCGCGCGACCATCCGACGCACAGATGACATCGGAGACACGCCGACGATGGCGCTCACCCGCGCCCAACTGCGCCGCCTGCTCGACGAGATCCCCGACGACCGCCGGCTCTTCTTCGAGTTCCTCGCGCACACCGGCCTGCGGATCTCCGAGGCCATCGAGGTGCGCTGGCACACCGATCTCGATCTCGGCGAACGTCCGCAGCTGCGCGTCAGCCGCCAGCTGCGCAGCGGGCGTCCGACGAGGCCCAAGTCGAAGGCCGGGCTACGCACCATCCCGCTGTCGCCCGGCATGGCTACACGGCTGCGAGCGCTTGAGGGGCCGCCCGGCACGTTGGCCTTCACCACCGTGACCGGCAAGCAGCTCAACCGCTCCAACCTCTGGCGCGACGTGCTGCGCCCAGCGGCGGTTCGCGCAGAGGTACCGTGGGTCGGCTTCCATACCTTCCGGCACACCTGCGCGTCGCTGCTGTTCGCCGCCGGCAAGAACGTCAAGCAGGTCCAGGTGTGGCTCGGCCACGCAGACCCAGGCTTCACGGTCCGGACTTACATCCATCTCATGGACGAGGGGCTCGGCGGCGCCGGCTTCCTCGACGGGCTAGAGAGACGCCAACCGCCGCACGGGGCACCTCCTCGATCATCGCCCAGGGTTCGGTCCGTCGGATATGCCAAAGTTCTCAGGAGCCCGACCACCGGTTGAGAACTTTGGCATATCCGTTGTTTCATCCTCAATCTCGCGCACCTCACGAGCTGGTGCTCAGCCTCGACGAGTTCCGCGCGGCGTTTCCAGGCGAAAGCCAGCACGTGGAGTTCAAGCGCGGGACATCCATCGAACAGCTGCAGAGCACGGCGGTCGCGTTCTCAAATGCCGAGGGCGGCGTCATCCTCATCGGCGTTCGCGACGACGGGTCCATCGCCGCGCGGGTTCTCGACGCGGGCACACAGGACGATATCCATCAAGCAATGCAGGCCGCACGCGATGTCGGGCGCTATTCGCTGCACGAGCTCCAGGTCGACGCAAAGCCGGTGTGTGTTGTGTCGATCGCCCGACGCCACGAGGGTTTCGCCCAGACGTCGGCGGGTGTCGTGCGGATGCGTCGCGGGACCCGCGACGATCCGCTCTTCGGGACCGAGCTCGTTCAGTTCGCAAACGAGCGCACCAGCGTGCGCTACGAGACCACAGCGCTTGACGTGCCGCTCACTGAAGCGTCGGTCGAGTTACGACGGGAGATCGGTCGCGCGATGGGTTGGGCGCGGACGACAAGCGACCGCCTGCACGAGGCCGAGCTCGCATCGGCCGGCCGACTGACAGTTGCCGGAGCCCTGTACCTGCTGGATGACCCCGCTCGGGTGCTGGGCAAGACGTTCGTCGAACTGCTGCGGTTCACCGACGACACGTCAATCGACTACGACCGCCGCCACGAGATCGGCGGTCCTATCCACCACGTTCTTACCGAGACCGCCGCCCGCATCAGCGACGATCTCGGCAGCGAGCTCGTCGTCCTCGGTACGCGCCGCTACGAGCTTGCCCGCCTACCTGAAGTCGTCATTCGCGAGGCGCTCGCCAATGCGTTAGCCCACCGAAGCTATGAGACGACGGGAACAACGGTGCGAGTCGAGCTGCGCCCCACACGCTTGGTCATCCGATCGCCTGGCGGGCTGCCGGAACCAGTCACCGTCGAGAACATCCGCGAAGCAAGCGCCGCGCGTAACCTGACGGTCATCCGAATCCTCCGCAGTCTCGGACTCGCCGAGGATGCCGGCCGTGGTGTCGACGTCATGCAGGACACCATGGCCGCCGAGTTGCTCGACCCGCCTCGCTTCTTCGACCGCGGGCACGAGGTCGTTGTCGAGTTGCCCATCCGCAGCGCCGTGACCTCAAGCGAGCGCGCATGGATCCACGAACTCGAGCGACGGGGTGACCTGCGCGGCATCGACCGAATCGTGCTCGTCCACGCCGCCCGCGGCGAGATTCTCACCAACAAGCGCATCCGGCAGCTGCTAACGGTCGACGCACACGCGGCGCGCGTCGTCCTGCAGCGCCTCAGAGACCAAGGCTTCCTCGAGCAGCGCGGCCAACGCGGCGGTGCGACCTACCACCTCAGTGGAGCGCTCAACCCGCCCGCCGGGCTGCGACTCAGCCCCGCCGAGCTCGCGGAGGTCGTCATCGGACTCGCCCAGATCGGGGCGATCGCCAACAGCGATGTCCGAGCCGCGACCGGCTTGGACCGCGCCGAAGCGCTTGCCCTTCTCGACCGCCTCGTCAACCAGGGAAAGCTCGTGCGCACCGGACAGCGCCGAGGTGCGAAATACCACGCCACCTGATCAACCCGCCTCATGCCGGCGCGGCGACTTGCAAAGCCACTGCCAACGAGATCGTTTGCAGCTCGGTGGCAGTACGGCCTAGAGGACGGCGGGCGAACAATGTGCGAACACGCGGGCCCGAAACAGTCCGAAACCAACGATCCTGTTTGGAGCACGAATCATTGATTTGCAGGGATTTCCCAGGTATCCCAAGACGGCACGAAACCGCGGGGCACGACTGAAAATCGTGGTGTCCCCGGTTCGAGTCCGGGTCTCGCCATTGCCCGATCGTCTTACAGGTGGGGGTCTGCGGCCTAAGAGGGTGGCGGTGGCGACCCGCGCCGCTCGTTGAGTACCGCTGCGAGACGTTCGGTGGCGGTCACCGTCACGGTCAACTCGGGATGACGCAACAGCCCGAACGGGTCGAGGCCGCGTACCGGCTTGGCGAACGTCATCAGGACCCCGCGAATGCCATTGGTGGCGAACGTGAGCCCACGATCGGTGATGGCCAGGCGCGCCGGACCCGCGGTCTTGAGAAACGCGTAGGGACCGGTGATCGCGACCCCGGTCACATTCTGCAGCGGCGTCGAGACGCGCCAGGGGCCGAACCGCGCGTGCAGCCGCTCTTGCGTCACCTCGACCCAAGCTTTCGGCGGCTTGATCCCGAACAACCGTGCCGGCCACCGGTAGGCAGGGGCAAACTCAAATCCGAAGCGCTCCGCGCTGCTCATTCGTGGTCCTTGATGCTTTCGCCGATCAGCCACAGGGTCGGCGGCCAGAGCCCGACGAAGAGGGCACGCCGCTCGGCGTGCGCCCGCTCGTCCTCGCCGATCGTCTTGGCGCGGATCCACAGCGAGATGCACAGGACGATCGAGCCGCAGGAGGCGAGCTGCAGCTGCCAGCCGCGTAGGCCCAGTCCGAACAGCGGTTTCGTGAGCACATGGACATCGTGCCCAGAATCGCCGCTTCTCAGTGCAGCGATCGCGGCGGATGGGTAATCGGAGCCCGTGGCGCGCCGTCAACCGTTCCCGCGTCGTCTCTGGACAGCCGCCCGATGGCCGTTCGGCATCACGCTTACCGCGTGGCGCTATCTCTGGCGCCTGACCCCGATCGAGCGCTGGGAGTGGGCGGGGACGGCGCAGGAGGACGATGCGCCCGCGTTGTCCCCCGGCAGTGCATGCGACGAGCTACAGCTTGCGGGCGACGGGGTCGGCCCGCTCCTGCATCGCGTCTACCGCGTCCGCATCCACGGCTCGCCGCTGTCGCCCCAGGAGCTCATGACGCGTCTGGCCGGCGATCTCGACGCCGTCGCGCCGTCGGAGTTCGCGACCTTCCAGCGGCTGGCGGGCGACGAAGGCGCGCTGGACGTGGGCGACGAGTACGTCGTGCGGATGCCGGGTCCCTGGGACGGGCCGGTGCGCGTCGTGGATCGCACGCCGTCGTCGTTTCGACTGGCAACGCTCGATGGCCACCTGGAGGCGGGCCAGATCGAGTTTCGCGCGACCTCGCGTGACGGGTCGCTGGAGTTCACGATCGAGTCCTGGGCACGCAGCGGCGATCGTTTGTCAGACCTCATGTACACGCGTCTGCGGCTGGCCAAGGAGGTGCAACTGCACATGTGGACGTCCGTGCTCGAGCGGGTCGTCGAGCTCGCCGACGGCCGTCGCCACGGCTCGCTGACGATCCTGACGCGGCGGATCGACGTCGATCGGAGCGAGGATGGCGGCCCGCCGCTCAGTGGACCACAGGACGCACGCTCTCGCCGAGCCCTGGAGACACTCGCGCAGCGCTCGCTGAACTTCGATCCAGCGGGCGAGCACACGCGCGAAGGGGGCTGGCACGTCGACGAGGCGCAGCGCGATCTGCCTGAGGAGCCCAGCGGACCGCCGCTGCCGGGCGGAAGCTGGCAGACCGCCCGCCGGCTGATGATCGACTATCTGGTCGCCGATCCCGAGCACGTACGTTCCACGTATCGGCTGGACCGGCCGCTGGCGGGACGCGACATGCTCCTGCAGGTGCGTTTCGCCGGGCTGCTGCACTTCCGCGTCGGCGTGCGAGTCGGCAGCGACTACGACGAGGAGCGCACGATCCACGGCCGCACCGTGCGGGTCTTCGGCTGGGACTACGCCACGCTCGAAGGGCACTTCGAACAGGGTCGCCTGCACTACGAGGTGTGGAAGTGGCTGGACACCGGTGCGGTCGAGTTTCGCCTTCGCGCGTACTCTCGCGTGGCCGCGAGCGGGCCCTGGTTGCCGCGCCTCGGCTACCGGCTGTTCGGCCGCTCGCGCCAGCTCGCCTTCTACCGCCAGGCGGCGCGCCGCATCGCCGGGCTGACCGCCGCACAGCTCGAGCTGCAGCTCGATGCGCCGGATGCCCCAGCGCCCGCGGAGAGCGAGCTCGCGCACTCAGGGTGATCGCGCACCGGCGATCGCGGTCGCGCAATGCGCGTGCTCAGCCCGCCCGTTCCGCCGACCGCAGCCCTCCGCGCGCCCAGCTCGCCGCCAGCACGAACAGGACCACCAGGCAGGCGGCGCTGAGCGCGACCTTCGTGGGGTCTCCGGCGATGAAGCCGCGCGAGGACTCCAGCAGCGCCGTCACCGGGTTGAACCGGGCGACCTCGTGAACCCATCCGGCGATCAGCGCCAGCGGCACGTAGACGGGGGCCAGGAACATGAGGATGAAGATCGGCATCTGCATCGCCGGGCCGGCCTGCATCGTGCGCAGGCGCATCGCGATCCCCGCGGACCACAGCGTCGCGACGATGCTGACCGCCAGCGACAGCACCAGCAGCGCGACGAGATCGGCGAAGGAGCCCTCGAAGCTCATGCCGCTGATCAGGCCCGCGGCGAACACGACGGCGATGACGAACGCCGCGCGCGCCATCGCCCACAGCACGTAGCCGATGACGATGCCGCCACGGTTGGGGGCCGCCAGCATCAGCCGCCGGGCGAAGCCGAACTCGAAGTCGGCGGCGACCGAGAAGCCGGTGAACACGCCGCCGAAGGCCGCGGCCTGGATGCAGATGAAGCCGAACTGAAACGCCGTGTAGCCCGCGCCGTACTCAAAGCCCGGAGCGTTCTGGACATTGGACAGACCACCGGCGAACGCGATGAAGAAGAACAGCGGAAACAGGACGCTGGGCATCCAGAGCGCCGGGTTGGTGAAGGTGTTGTGTAGGCCGCGACCGGCGACCGCCAGCGCGACAGAGCGCGTGCGACCGATGCGGCTCATGTCCGCACCAGCCTGGTGCGCAGCGCGCGCGAGCTGAGCGCGAGAAACAGCACGATCGCGGCCGCCGCGATGGCGAAGGACGCGGCCAGCGCACCCGTGTCCCAGCCCGTGATCACCAGGCTGCGCAACCCCTCCACCATGTAGGAGACGGGGTTGTAGGTCGCGATCGTGCGAAACCAGTCCTGCTCGATGAGATCGCGGGGAAAGAACGCCGAGCTGAGAAACAGCAGCACGAAGAAGAGCGGAAAGAATCCCTGCACCGCCTCGCCGGACCCCGCCCGCAGCGCGACGAAGGTCCCGAAGCACGCGAACGCCATGCAGATCGTCACGGCCAGCACGAGCAGGACGAGCGCGCCGCCGACACCGGCGGCGATCCCGGCGCCGATGGCCACGCCGACCAGCAGGTACAAGATCGCGCTGACGACACCCGTGAACAGCGCGCCGCCGAGCTGGCCGGCGAGCAGCGCGCCGCCGGACATCGGCGTCAGGGCGAGACGGTCCAGGAAGCCGTTCTCGATGTCGCGGGCGAGGTCCTGCCCGCCGTTCAGCGCAGCGAACAGCGCACCCTGCATGAACGGCACCGCCAGCGCGAAGTCCAGGTAGCTGGCGGTCGGAAAGCCGGGAAGCTTGGTGGCCGCGTCCAGGCCCGACGTGTTGACCGCGAGGAGGACCAGCGGAAACACGATCGGGAAGACGAGCTGCGCGGGCGCGCGCATGGCGTGCACCACCGAGCGGCCGGCCAGCAGGCCGACCTGGCTGAGCACCCCCCCGCGGGCGGCCAGCGCGGCCGCGCTCACGCCGTCGCCTGTTCGCGATCGGGCTCCGCTGCCGCGTGAGGCTCGCCGGCTCCGGCGCCCTCCAGGCTGCGCCCGGTCTTCGCCAGGAAGACGTCGTCGAGCGTCGGCTCGTGCAGCGCGAGGTGCGCGACGGCGATGTCCGCGCCATCCAGCGCGCGCACGATGTCCGCGAGCTGGTCGGCGCCGGTGTTCAGCCGCACGGCAACCGAT
>Ga0136627_1000599_pt1 | contig 13762 bp, 18 predicted proteins | sample AntDrymUQ4892206_2_FD_104652 | JGI IMG/M metagenome (GOLD analysis project Ga0136627, IMG submission 104652) | Polar desert sand microbial communities from Dry Valleys, Antarctica - metaG UQ489 (22.06) | ecosystem: Environmental > Terrestrial > Soil > Desert | place: Antarctica: Dry Valley... | reverse complement strand
GCCGATCAGCACGATCGTGTAGCCCTCGGCGGCGAACTTCTTCGCCTCGACGTGGACCTTGGTCACCAGCGGGCAGGTCGCGTCGATCGTCTTGAGCTGACGCTCGCCGGCGTTGGCGTGGACGCTCGGGGCGACGCCGTGGGCGGAGAAGACCACGGTCTCGCCCTCGGGGACCTCGGTCTCCTGGTCGACGAAGACCGCGCCGCGCTCGCGCAGCTCGGCGACGACGTGCTTGTTGTGCACGATCTCCTTGCGCACGTAGACGGGCGGGCCGTAGAGCTCGAGCGCGCGCTCGACGGTCTGGACGGCGCGGTCGACGCCGGCGCAGTAGCCGCGCGGGGCGGCGAGCAGCAGCTTCTGGGGTCCGGTTGGCATCACCTCGGAGTGTAGGAGCCCGTCGAACCCCGGGAGCCGCGAGCTCCGGCGAGGATGACGCCGGTCACAGCCGCGGCAGCAGCTCGAGCATCGTCTCCCCGACCGCGTCGAGGCTGCGCGGGGAGATGCGCGAGAGGTCGTCGCAGCGCCGGTGAAAGCAGGGGAAGTCGAAGTCGATCAGGTCGATCGAGGGCACGCCCTCACGGATGAACGGGATGTGGTCGTCGAGCAGCCCGCCCTGCTCCTCGTCGGGGAAGACCGGGCCCACGCCCGCCCGGCGCGCGGCCGAGCGCAGCGCGGACCACAGACGCCGGTCGGAGGTGGCCTCGCGCGGGATCCGCAGCCCGCGCTCGCCGACGAAGTCGAGCAGGATCATCGCGCGCGCGTCGGCGTAGCCGGGCGCCGCGAGCTTGCTGCCGCGCAGCCCGCGCTGCTCGAACTGGTCGTCGGGGGTGCCGGCCGGGCTCTCCTCGCCGTCGAAGGCGATGAAGACGATCGTGGAGCGCAGCCTGCGCGGGCGCAGCGTGCGTGCGAGGCGCATCAGGATGGCCGTGCCCGACGCGCCGTCGTTGGCGCCGACGAAGCCCGGGAGGTCCTTGGTGTCGTAGTGGGCGCCGACGACCACGACGCGCCCGGGGTCTCTTCCGGGCACGCGCCCGATGACGTTGCGCAGGCCGCCGGGCACGGCCTGGAAGCGACCGCCGGGCAGCGTGCGGCGGATACGTCGCGCGAGCGCCCGCGAGGCCTCCGAGCCGGCGGGCCGTGGGCCCAGCGCGACCTGGCGCCGCACCCCGCGGTAGGCGGCCGCGCCATCGAAGCGATTCACCTTCGCGCGCGGCACGGGCTCCGACGCACCGGCCGCGCCCGAACCTCCGGTGAAAGGCAGGTTGTCGGTCGCGACCAGCGTGATCAGCAGCACCCCGAGCGCGACCTGCACTGCGAGGACGACGAAGAGCGCGCGCACGGATCGCATTGTCGCGGGTCCGCGCGCGCGTGAGGTAGGTTCCCTGCGTGGAGCATCAGGGCCACCGCGACCGCCTGACCGCGATCGACGCATCGTTCCTGCACCAGGAGCGCGAGTCGTCGCACATGCACGTCGGCGCGATCGTGATCCTCGACGGTCCCGCGCCCTCCCACGGCGAGCTCGCCGAGCACATCGAGTCGCGCCTGCACCTGGTCCCGCGCTACCGCCAGAAGCTGTCCTTCCCGCGCTTCGACATGGGCCGCCCGTTCTGGATCGATGACCGGCGCTTCAACATCGACTACCACGTGCGCCACACCGCGCTCGCCGCGCCGGGGTCGATCGAGCAGCTGCGCGTGCTGGCGGGCCGGATCTTCTCGCAGCGGCTCGATCGCTCGAAGCCGCTGTGGGAGATGTGGCTGGTGCAGGGGCTCGAGCAGGGCCGCGTCGCGGTCATCTCCAAGACCCACCACGCGCTCGTCGACGGGATCTCCGGGCTCGACATCGCCACGGTCCTGTTCGACCTGCAACCGACCCCGGCCGCTGCCGACCCGCAGGCGTGGGAGCCGGCGCCCGAGCCGTCCCAGGCCGAGCTGGTCGCGGAGGGGGTGAAGGGAGTGCTGCGCACCCCGGCACGACTCGCGGGCGGCCTCGCCAAGGCTGCCGTCAGCCCCGCGAGCGCGGTCGGGCGCGCCCGCGAGGCGATCGAGGGGGTCGGCGAGATGGCCTGGGCGACGCTCAACCCGGCGCCCGAGGTGCCGCTCAACGTGCCAATCGGATCGCACCGGCGCGTCTTCTGGCTCCAGCGCGACCTGGCCGACTTCAAGGCGATCAAGGACAGCCTCGGGGGCACGGTCAACGACGCCTTCCTCGCCGTGGTCGCGGGTGGCCTGGGCCGCTGGCTGCGCTCGCGCGGCGTGCGCATCGAGGGACTCGAGCTGCGCGGCCTGGTTCCGGTCTCGATCCGCGCCGACGACCAGAAGCACGCGCTCGGCAACCGGATCGCGGCGCTGCGCGGCCCGCTGCCGGTCTACGCCCAGGATCCGGTCGAGCGCCTGCGCATCGTGCGCGAGGCGATGCAGGGCATCAAGGAGTCCAAGCAGGCACTCGGAGCCGAGGTCATCGCCGGGGTCGAGGACTTCGCCCCACCGACGCTGCTCGCGCTCGCGTCACGGCTGAACTTCTCGACACGGCTGTTCAACCTGATCGTGACCAACGTCCCCGGGCCTCAGTTCCCGCTCTACCTGCTCGGGCGCCAGATGGAGGAGCTGATCCCGATCGCGTTCCTGCCCGAGGACCACGCGCTCGCGATCGCCGCGATGAGCTACAACGGCAAGCTCGACTTCGGGCTGCTCGGCGACTACGACGCGATGCCCGACCTCGAGCAGCTCGCCGGGCACTTCGACGCCGCGCTCGACGAGCTGCTCGACGCGGCGCGCGCCGCCCGGCCAGCGAAGCCGGCGAAGCGCTCGTCGCGCGCGAGCAAGGGAGGCGGCGGCGGGCGCAAAGGCCGCGCGGGCGCGAGCAAGGGCGGCGGAACGCGCAAGCGTGCCGCGGCAGGAGCGACGAAGGCGGCCTCCGGGCACTAGGCGGACGCCGCCTCGAGCAGCGGCGACCGGTGCTCGGGCGCGAGCCGCCGCGCGAGCGCGACCGTCTCGGGATCGAGGGTGCCCGGCTCGACCTCGTGGCGCTCAGCGAAGGCTGTGACGATCGTCTCCGCGACGTAGTCCCAGGTCGTGCCCGGGGCCTCGCCGGCGACGCTGCCGGTCGCCTCTGGCCGCCAGTCGAGGCCGAGCGCCGCGTAGACCGGGACGAGCACGTCGTTGACGCGCCGGGCGCCGTCGACTAGGACCACCGCCCCGACGTGCGCCCCGCCCCGGACGAGCCGCTGACCGACGCCCATCAACTTGCTCCGCCCGCGCGCGTTGACGCTGTGCTCGCCGGGGCAGTACTCGCCGTCGACCTCGCCCACGCGCGCGTCGACGCCGAGGCTCGCCAGCGCGGAGGCGATCAGCCGCGCGGTCGCCTCGAAGCGCTCGGTCACGTGCGCGCGCGGATCGGGGTCGGCGATCGCGTGCGCGTAGGAGATCGTCCCGCTGTGGAAGACCGCCGCGCGTCCACCGGCGAGGCGTTGAATCGCCTCGAAGCCGCCGGCGCGGGCGGCGCTGACCGCGGCGCCGTAGCCGCGGCTGACGACGTCGCGCTTGCCGAAAGCCACCATCGCGCCCGGACGGGCGATACGCAGCGTCTCTGGCAGCTCGCCCGCGGCGACGCGCAGCATCAGCGCGCGCGAGAGCGCCGTGTCGAATGCTGGATCGTCGGGGAAGGACTCGGTCAGCAGCCGCACGGGAGCCATCGCAGTGAGAGTATGAATGGACTAAACCTCGGTTGGGTATCGTGCGAATTGCATCTGCCGCCACGAGAGGGAGCACCGCATGAGCGTGACCGACGAGCTGCTGGCCAACAACGAGCGCTACGCCGCCGACTTCGACAAGGGCGACCTGCCGCTGCCACCCGGGAAAAAGGTCGCGGTCGTGGCGTGCATGGACGCGCGGCTGGTCCCGACGCGCGTGCTCGGCCTCGAGGAGGGCGACGCGCACGTGATCCGCAACGCCGGGGGCGTGATCACCGACGGCGAGATCCGCTCGCTGGCGATCTCCCAGCACCTGCTCGGGACCGAGGAGATCATCCTCATCCACCACACCGACTGCGGCATGCTCACCTTCAGCGACGAGCAGTTCAAGGACCAGCTCCAAGAGGCCACCGGCGAGCAGCCGGGATGGGAGGCCGAGGCCTTCTCGGACCTCGAGGGCGACGTGCGCCGGTCGCTCGAGCGGGTCACCTCGAGCCCGTTCATCCCGAACAAGGACTCGATCCGCGGCTTCGTCTACGAGGTCGAGAGCGGCCGGCTGCGCGAGGTTGTCTGAGCTGGGTGCGGAGGTCGTCTGAGCTGGGTGCGGAGGGCGGACTTGCAGCGCGCGCGGGGGCGGACTTGCAGCGGCCCCCGTGAGCGGGCCGGTGTCAGCGGCTCAGAAGCCGAGCGCGAACTTCGCGTCCTCGGACATCAGCTCCATCGTCCACGCCGGCGTGAAGGTCATCTTCGGATGGACCTTCGAGACCCCCTCGAGCTCGCCGACGAACTCCTCCATCTGCTCGGTCACCTGGGGGCCGATCGGGCAGCCCGGCGAGGTGAGCGTGAAGGTGATGAAGACCTCGGACTGCTCGACCGCGACGTCGTAGATCAGCCCGAGCTCGACGAAGTCGAGTCCGAGCTCCGGATCGATCACGTTCTCGAGCGCTTCCTGGACATCGTCGACTGTGACTTGTGCCATGGGAGCGATCATAGTGGCCAGTAGGGTTTCGCCCGATGCCGCTCGCCGCCCTGCTGCTGATCATCTTCATCGTCGTACCGGTCGCCGAGCTGTACGTGATCTACAAGGTCGGCGACGCGATCGGCATCGGCTGGACGATCGCGCTGCTCGCGGCCGACTCGCTGCTCGGCACGGTGCTGCTGCGCAGCCAGGGCCGCAGCGCCTGGCGGCGGTTCAACGAGGCGCTGCAGAGTGGGCGGATGCCCCACCGCGAGGTCCAGGACGGCGTCGCGATCATCTTCGGCGCTGCGTTTCTGATCACCCCGGGCTTCCTGACCGACATCGTCGGCCTGCTGCTGCTGATCCCGCCCACGCGCGCGGTCATCCGCCGCGGCGCCGGCCACCTGATCGCCAAGCGGATGACCGCACGCGTCGCCGCCCACGAAGGATCGGCGCGCCGCGGAGGCGGCCGGCCACCCGATTACGACGTCGAAGGCACCGCCAGCGAGCAGCCGCGCTCCGGGCGGGACCTCGAGCGGTGACCGAGCCGGCGCTCTCGATCGCCCTGTTCGACCCCACCCAGGGGTTGCACGTCAGCGCGCGGGCGGGTACGACGCTGCTGTTCGAGCAGGGCGGCGCGCGCGTGCTCGAGGACGGCCCGCGTGTGGCACGCGCGGGCGAGGGGTGGAGCGTGGCACTCGACGGGGCGCTCTCTCTGCGCTTCGAGCCGGTGGCCGAGCCCGCGCCGCTCGGGCCGCTGACCGCCCACCTGTGCGCGGTCGAGGGCGAGGCGGCCGGGCGTCACGTGCGCTGCCTGGGCACGGTCGGGGAGACCGACGGCTCGCTCGAATGGCGCGAGCTGGACGCGCTGCGCTCGATGTCGGCGGTCTTCGACTCGCACAACGCGCTGCTGGCGCTCGCCCGCCGGCCCCGTGGGGCGGCCGGCCATGGCGCCGAGCTGGTGTCGGCCTGGCTGCTGGCCGACGGGGCGACGGTACCGGTGAGCGAGACGCGCATCTCGACCGTCTACGACGGCGACGGACGCCAGCGCTCGGCGGGCCTCGAGCTGTGGATCGACGGCGAGGACTTCCCGCGCCGGTGCTCGGGGACGGTGGCCGCCGGCTCCTCGCTCGAGCTCGACGGCCTCGATGTGCACGCCGCGGTGTTCCGCTGGCGCATGGGGAGCCGTGAGGGCTCCGGGGCCTACGAGCTCTGGACCCGCGCGCGCTCCGAGGCCGCATGAGCCCCCGCCCGCGGGCGCTCATCAGCGACTTCGGCGGCGTGCTGACCACGCCGCTCGGCAACGCGTTCGCCGCCTGGTCGCGCGAGTCGGGCGTCCCGCTGGAGGACCTCGGCACGGCGATGGCCGCCGCGAGCGAGCGTCACGGCGAGCACCCGCTGTTCCTGCTCGAGAAGGGGCTGATCAGCCAGGTCGAGTTCCTCGCCCGCCTCGACGCGGAGCTCGGCGAGGGGCGCACCCTCGACGGCATGCTCGACGTGTACTTCGGCCACCTCGAGCCCAACCCGGAGATGATCGAGTACCTCGGCGAGCTGCGCGGCCGTGGGCTGCGGCTCGCGCTGCTGACCAACAACGTGCGCGAGTGGGAGCCGCGCTGGCGCGCGCTGCTGCCCGAGATCGACGAGCTGTTCGAGCTCGTCGTCGACTCGGCGTTCGTGGGCCTGCGCAAGCCCGAGCCGGAGATCTACACGCTCACCGTCGAGCGACTCGGGGGTGGACTCGCGGCGGAGCAGTGCGTGTTCGTCGACGACCTCGCCGTCAACTGCGAGACCGCACACGAGCTCGGCATGGCCGCCGTCCGGTTCGAGACGACCGAGCAGGCACGCGGCGAGATCGAGGCGATGCTCGCCTGAGCGGACGGTAGCCCCGAACGGGTCGCGCGGCGCACCGTCCGGGCTCGCCCAACCCCCGAGCTGCTGACGTTCGGCTGATCCGGGAGGGCAAGCCTAGGGCGGGGGGTCGAGGTGCCGCTGCCACGGCCAGCGAGTCGGGGGCTTGGGGCCGCGCTTGACGTCGTTGCCGCCCATGACGTTGATTGAGCGCAAGCGCACCACGGGGGCCCCAGGAGCCGGGGACGCCTCGTCGGGCTCGATCGAGTCGCCGCCCATCAACGAGAAGCCCGAGCGTTCTACGCGCACGCCGCGAGGCACGTGGACCGTCGCGCCGCCCATCAGCGAGTAGATCCGCAGCGTCAGCTCGCCGTCCTCGAGCACCGCCTGCGAGAGGTCGAGGTCGACGCCGCCCATGACGTTGACGATCCGGCACTCCCCGGAGAGGCGCATCGGGCCCTGGATCGTGTCGCCGCCGAGGATGCCCCAGAAGCTCCTGCACTGCGCGGGCGCGGGTGCCGGTGCCGGTGAGCGCTCAGAGCCCTCGGCGACCTCGGCGCCGGCCGCGGGCAGGTCCGCGACCAGCTGGTCGAGGTCGGCGCGGCTGACCGCGGCGTAGGCGGCCTCGGAGCGTTCGGCGAGCCCCTCGAGCGTCAGGCGCCCCTCCCCCGCTGCCCAGCGGAGCCGGTCGACGGCGCCCTCGCGCTCTCGGTCCGAGGTGCGGAGGGCCGGGGAGAGCTCGTCGTCGGAGGGCACGGCCCGAGCCTACCGTCGGAGCAGGTACCCCCAGCCGCGAACATCGGGTTCGCCGGACCATAGATCGCCAGGCCAAAGATCGCCAGGCCCAAAGATCGCCAGGCCATAGAAGAGACGCGGAGATCCCATGCGCTCGAGGAGCGCGCCACCTTCGACCGAGGTCTCCGGGGCTGCGCGGCGGGCCTCACACCTCGGGGCCTCGCTCTTTGCGCAAGGGTTCCGCGTCTCAGGTGGCACCAAACCATCGCGGGCCGGCGCGGTCAAGGGCCGTGAGCCGGATATCCCGCAGTTTGCGCACGGATTCACGTCTCGTGCGCGGGAGACCGGGCCTACGTCGCCGGTGAAGTGGATCTCCTCCGTGCCGACACCCCCGGGCCAGCTCGACCAATGCGCCGGGCCGACCGCACCGCACCACCGGCCCGCCGGCGCGCTGCTCGAGCGAGCCGTCGAGCTCGGCCAGGCGAGGCGGCGCTGGCGCGCGTCGCCGACGCGATCGCAGCGGCCGGCGCCGACGGCCCCGGCTCGGGGTCGCCCGCGCCCTAACCGGTTGAGACCCCGCGCGGCGCGATCACCAGATGCGCGTGACCGGGTACTCGTCGAAGACGGTGTCGGCGGACACGATGGTCGCGCGCTCGCAGACCGCCTGTGCCGCAAGCAGCCGGTCGAACGGGTCGCTGTGGACCTGCGGCAGCGCGCGTACCGCCCATGCGTGAACGTCGGTCACCGCCAGGCGCTCGAAGGCGAACTCATCGAGGCGCCCGGGCAGGTCGGCGGGAACGCGCAGCTTGCCCAGGGCGCTCTTGATGGCCGCCTCCCACACGCAGACGGCGCTCACCAGCACCGTCGTTCGCGCATCCTCGATCGCGGTGCGTACGCCTTGCACGCGGGCATCTCCCGCGAGCAGCCACAGCACGGTGTGGGTATCGAGCAGAAGGCTCAGCGGAAGTGCTCGGCGAACCCGGCGGGGAGCTCGTCGAAGTCGTCGGCCAGCTCGATCTCGCCCCGCAGCGCCCCGAACGCCTCCGCAACGGGACGACGGCGCTGCACCGTCACCAGCCGGGCGACGGGCCGTCCGGATCGTTGAATGACGATCTCCTCGCCCTTCTCGGCAAGGTCAACCAGCCGCGAGAGCTGGCTCTTGGCCTCGTGCATTCCGACGCGAACCACGATCGCAAACCTAACAAGCACTCAGCTGGAACGGACCCGCGCGTCCTGCCGCAGCCAGCTGGCGTAGTGTCAAGGATCAATCGGCACGAGCGACTGGACGGCCCCCTGGGGCAATTTCTGAGCAAGAGCGAGCGGCATCTCACAGCATCCGCGTGAGGGGGAGACGACGCGCGACGGGCGGACCGGCGACCCGGAGGACTAGCGCGAGCCGCCCGCGCAGCACGTTGCCCGCGGTCGGCTCGACGCTGCCGCGCTTGAACCCGATCCGACCGTCGTCGCAATGTTCAAGGTCGGCGACGACGGGTACGGCGCTGGGATGAACGGATCGCTCAGCGGGCTCCTTCACAGTGCGGGGTTTCGCGCCTGGCACATGCACGCGGCCTCCATGGGCTCGATCGGGCTGTGCATCGCGCTGTGGGTCCGCGCCAAGACCGTCGACCAGGACGAGCGCGGCAACGCGGAGCGCCGCGCCCTCTTCGTCGGCCTCTGGCCGCCGACCTTCTACCTGCTCGGCGACTCTCTCGACCGCCAGGGACGCCGCGGGCTCGCGGCGCTGCGCCGCTGAAGCGGCGCCGCCTGGCGGGTTCATCGCTCCTCCGCTCACCGACCGCCACCCGGCTCAGCACCCCTGCGCTCACGGACCGCCACCCGATCTCCCCACCCGCTTGCGCAGCTCCTCGTGCGCCGGAGCTGTGCCGAAGCCCCGGCGGCCGGTGAGCTGGTCGGACGTGCGGCGAATGGACTCGCCGTCCTCGTCACGCAGAGCCGCCTCGGTCAGGCGGACCATACGTTGCATGGTGCTGCGGTAGAAGGCGAGTTGCTCGCGACGCCCTAACAGCGCAAAGCCGAGACGGATCACGACGTTCGGGTCCGGCGCGCGGCGGGAGTAGGCGTGGATGCGAAACTCCACGTCGCCGCTCTCGAGCCACTTCCAGACCTGCCAGTCCATCTGGCCCTGCTCGATGTGGCCCCGCAGCGTCCGGTAGGCCCAGCCCCACACGCGGGCGTGGCGCCCCTGGTCGATGCGCTCCTCGTCGTAGACCCCGACGACGCGCGTACCGGCGTCGATGCGCAGCAGCCCGTGGAAGCGAAGCTCGAGCAGCATGGTTCGCCTTTCGAGCGGCTCCTGTGGGTCGTAGAAGGCGCGGACGAGCGAGGGGTCGGCGAACTCGTAGCCCCGCATCAGCCGGCGCGCGATCTCCCAGCTGCCGCCCTCGACCGGCGGTCCGGGCTGCTCGCCCGGAAGCGCCTGGCAGCAGTCGTCGACGTGCCAGCCGTTCTCGGGCGTCCGATCCTCGGGTCGAGCGGGATCGAAGTTGTAGCCGCGCCGGCGCAGCTCGCCCAGCTTCCGTTGCACGCCCGGGTCGTCGAAGGTCCGCTCAGCGCGCATGCTGGGGATCCTCGACGCGCCGGGTGTCGGCGTGGATCCCGCCGGTCATGCGACCACCCGCGAGGTCGGCGACGTGCTCGAGGAAGCTCGTCCACATGTGGAACTGGATCTCCTTGGCCATGCGCAGGTGGGTGTAGAGCAGGTTGGACAGCGCGTCGCCGCTGCGCGCCCAGGACTCGATCCGGAACTCGACCTCGCCGTCGCCGAGTGGGGCCGCGGAGAACTCGATCTGCCCGGCCTCGAGGTGCCCGTCGAGCGTGGCGAGCCGAAAAGTGGCGTCGCTCACGTCGATCACCCGCACCGGCCCGTCCCACGGGCCGGCCATGCGGACCACGTACTCATCGCCGAGCCGCATCTGGCCTGCCTCGCCGCGCGTCTTGCGGAACGTCGCGAACTCGCTCGGCGAGCCCGCATCGGGCTCGGCCTGGATCCGGGCCATGAGCCCGCGCGCGGAGAGCCGGGGGGTCCGGACCCGAGTGCTGTAGAGACGGTGGAAGAGCGGCCCCTCGCCATCCTCGGGGCGCTGGATCCCCGCGGGCTCGACGCCCGCCGGCAGCGCCGGGCAGGCATCCAGCGGCAGGGAGCCCTCGTACTCGCTGCGGTGCAGCGGCGTCGTTCGCCAGAGGTAGCGCCAGGACGTGAGCGCCACGCCGAGGGGCCAGCGCGCCGCGATGCCCAACTGGCGGGGAAAAGAGAGAGGGCGCGACATCGAAGGGAGCTGCTACCCGGGTGCGCGTCCGAGATCACACGCGCGAACGGTTTCCTCCACAGCCTGTTTGGGAGGCGCGCGGTCGGGAACCGACCCGTTGGCCCGCGACCGAGGGCCGCCGCGGCGGACCGCGCTCAGTCCGAGCGCACGCTGCCGTAGCGCTCGAGCGCGTCGCGGCGCGCCTGCGCGTGGTCGACGATCGGCTCGGGATAGTCCTGGCCGATCACGCAGCCGGCCTCGCGCTGGACCTCCCCCGGCATCTCCCACGGCTCGCGCAGGTGCTCGTCGGGCACGTCGCGCAGCTCGGGGACGTACCGGCGCACGTAGGCGCCCTCGGGGTCGTAGCGCTCCATGTGGCGTGCCGGGTTGTAGATGCGGCGGAAGACCGGCTGGGGGTCGGCGCCGACCGAGGCGATCCACTGCCAGTTGCCGTTGTTGTTCGCCTCGTCGCCGTCGATCAGGAGGCGCATGAACCAGCGCTCGCCCCAGCGCCAGTCGATCCCGAGATCCTTGGTCAGGAACGAGCCGACGACGAGCCGGGCGCGGTTGTGCATCCAGCCCTCGTGGCGCAGCTGGCGCATCCCCGCGTCGACCAGCGGATAGCCGGTGCGTCCCTCCGCCCAAGCGCGGAAGCGCTGCTCCGCGTGGCTCCAGCGAATCGAGCCGCGGTAGCGGTCCTGGAACTCGGACTTCGCGTTGCTCGGATGGTGCTGGAGGAGTTGGTGGTAGAAGTCGCGCCAGCAGAGCTGGCGGCGAAACCCCGCGGGCCCGTCGCCCTCCGGTACGCGCTGCTCGAGCTCGCGCGGCGAGAGGCAGCCGAAGTGCAGGTATGGCGACAGGCGCGAGGTGCCGTCCAAGCCCAGGGTGTCATGGTCGCTGACGTAGTCGTGCACCGGCCCGCGCAGGAAGCGCCCCATCCGCTCGCGGGCGGGGGCCTCGCCTCCGGGCAGCGGCTCCGACACCTCCTGCTCGAGGCCGAGCTCCGCGAGCGAGGGGATGGAGCCCTTACGGACCTTCGAGGGCAGGGCGACCGCGCGCGGGGCGGCGAGCACCTCGCGGCGCGGGGCCTCGTCCCAGGCGCGGTAGAAGGGCGTGAAGACGGTGTAGGGCTTGCCGGTCCGCGTGCGCAGCTCGGCGGGTTCGTCGAGCACGGCGAGGCCGGGGTGGCCATGGACCTCCAGTCCCGCGTCCTCAAAGGCCCGCCGCGTCAGCTCTCCGCGGTCGCGGGCGAACGGGCTCACGTCGGCGGTGAAGTGGATCTCGGTGGCGCCGACCTCGCCCGCCATTTCGACCAGCTCGCGCTCCGGCCGGCCGTGACGCACCACCAGGCCGCCGCCGCGCTGCTTGAGCGAGCCGTCGAGGTCCGCCAGGCACTCGAGCAGGAACTGCGTCCGCGGGCCCGAGGCGTGGCGGCCGTGCAGGAGGCGGTCGTCGAAGCAGAAGACCGGCACGATCCGCTCGTTGCGCTCCAGCGCCATGCGCAGTGCCGGGTGGTCGTGCACGCGCAGGTCGCGGCGGTACCAGAGGAGCGCGGTCATCGAGACGGCTACGTGGCACCCGCCACGGACGATCAGAAGTCGGGCAGGCAAGCCGCGCACAAGCCGAAGTCGCTCGACAAGCGGTAGGCGTCGGACCCGCTCGGATTAGCACCGAGGAAGGACGGGTATCCGCTTCCACATGGAGCATCCAGGCGAGGAATCTGACCAGCTGCCCGAGGAGGGACCGGCCGGGCAGGTCGAGGAGGACACCGGCGAGGGCGAGCGCGACGAGGCCAAGGACAGTCCGGGCGCGCGCGACGACGACGAGGACGCCACCGGGAACCCCGACAACGCCGGCTGAGCCGTTTCGAGGGCCGCGCCGCGGGTACAGCGGCGACATGTCCTCCCGCACCCTCTCGCCGCTCGGGGCCGCCGCGCGCGGCCTCACCTCGGCCGCCATCGGCACCGCCGCGATGACCGCCGCCCAGACCGCCTACTACAAGGCGACCGGCACCGAGTCCAGCTCGACGCCGGGCGAGGTCGGCAGGCGGATCGTGGAGGGCGTGCTCCAGCGCGAGTCCCCGCCGCCCGAGTCGCCCGTGCTCAACCAGGGCATGCACTGGCTCTACGGCACGAGCTGGGGTCTGCCGTTCGGACTGATCGCCGGCTCGCAGCGGTCGAGCTCGGTCGTCCGCGGGGGGATCGCGATGGCGCTCGGTGTCTGGAGCGCCAGCCGCACGGAGATGACGGCGATGCAGATCGCCCCGCCGCCGTGGCAGGACCCGCCGAAGACGCTCGCGACCGACGTGGGCTTCCACATGGTCTACGGCCTGGCCGCCGCCTGCGCGTTCGAAGCACTGCGCTGAGCCCCGGGGCCCCGCCCGGCGGTTTGCAGCGCGGCGGGCCGGGAACTCGCCAAGTCATGCCACGTGAGATGACCGCAGAGCAGAACCTGGTCGTCCAGGGGGTCACGATCCCCAAGATCGGCTTCACCAAGCTCTCGCCCGACGGCCTCGACGCCGACGGCGTGCCGCGCCAGCTCGCCGAGTCGCTGGAGCGCCTTGGCACCGACTACGTCGACCTGCTGCTGATCCACTGGCCCAATCCCGACGTGGCGCTCGAGGAGACGCTCGGCGCGATGGAGGCGCTGCGCCGCCAGGGCGACACCCGCGCGATCGGCGTCAGCAACTTTCCCAGCGCGCTGCTGGAGCGCGCGCTCGAGCTCGCCCCGGTGGTCGCGAACCAGGTCGAGTACCACGCCTACCTCGCTCAGCCGGAGCTGCTGGCGATGGCGCGCGACCACGACGTCGCGATCGCCGCCTACCGTCCGCTCGCCGACAGCCGACTGATGGACGACGAGGTGCTGCGCGACATCGGCGCGGCGCACGCCAAGACGGCCGGGCAGGTCGCGTTGCGGTGGCTGCTCGACCAGCCCAAGGTCGTGGCGCTGCCCAAGTCCGGCTCGCACGACAACCGCGCCGCCAACCTCGACGTCTTCGACTTCGACCTCGACGACGACGAGCGCGGACGAATAGCCGAGCTGGCGCTGCGCGAGGAGCGCACGATCGACCCCCCGTTCGCGCCCGACTGGGACTGAGGCCGCTGTGGACCGCCATCTGATCACCCTGTACGCGCTGGAGCCCGAGCGGGCCGGTGAAGTCCTGCCCGAGGTCGCGCGCGGACTCGGCGAGGCGGTGATCGCGCTGCCCGACAGCGCCGCGATGGTCGAGGTCGAGGTGGTCGCAGCCTCACGCGAGGCGGCGCTGG
>Ga0136627_1000598_pt1 | contig 13779 bp, 11 predicted proteins | sample AntDrymUQ4892206_2_FD_104652 | JGI IMG/M metagenome (GOLD analysis project Ga0136627, IMG submission 104652) | Polar desert sand microbial communities from Dry Valleys, Antarctica - metaG UQ489 (22.06) | ecosystem: Environmental > Terrestrial > Soil > Desert | place: Antarctica: Dry Valley... | reverse complement strand
GTCCACCCGAGCGCGCCTCTGCAAAACTTGATCGCATGCTCAAGATCGAAGCGGCGGGCATAGGATCGCCACAGCAAACCCAAGCCCGGGCCGCCTGCTCCATGCCACCACAGCCAGAGCTTCTCGGGCTCGCGTCGGCGGTGGTAAGCCAGGAGCAGTTCGACCTCGCAGGCGAGAAGCTCTCCAAGAACAAGTCCTTCGCCAGGCGCGGCAACAAGACGCATGAGTATCTTCTCCGGGCGCTGGTGGGTTGTGGCGCCTGTACTCTGGCTTCCATAGTTCCAAAACGAGAAACCGGGCCACCAGACCTACACCGATACCGGAAGCCACCATCCTGTAAGCCGTCGCCCCCGAGCGGAGGCGCGGTTCGACCTGATCTGGCGATCTGACGTATACCGAAGAAGTCTGGTTCCGCAATCCGAAACGCACCTCAAGCCACACTTATAAGCGGCGCTTATAGGCGGCTAAGTAAAACGTATTGGACATATTGCGGATCGGCATCTAACTTTCGTTACAAGGAAGTTAGATGCCGGATATGGCGTCATGGAAAAGGAGGAGAATCAATGCGCGTTCCGTACGACACGCCGAGGATCCACATGTACACCAGGATCCGCAAGTCCCCGTTCTTCTACGCTCACCAGCGCCACGGTGTGCAGTCCTACAGCGTCTGCAATCGCCAGTACCATCCACGGCACTACGACGACATGGTCGTCGAGTATTGGAAGCTGGTCAACGACGTAACCATGTGGGACGTAGCCGTCGAAAGGCAGGTCGAGATCACCGGCCCCGACGCCTTCGAGTTCACCAACATGCTCACCCCCCGCGACCTCGGCAAGTGCGCCGTGGGACAGTGCAAGTTCGCGCTCAACACCGACGTTGACGGCGGTGTCATCAACAACCCGGTGCTGCTGCGGCTGGGCGAGAACCACTTCTGGCTCTCGGTGGCCGACGGGGATGTGTTGCTGTGGGCCAAGGGTGTAGCCGCCATGGCCGGCATGAACGTACAGATCCGGGAGCCCGACGTGTCGCCGGTCCAGATCCAGGGTCCCAAATCCCGCGACGTCATGGTGGACCTCCTCGGCGAGCAGATGCTGGAGATCCCGTACTACTGGATGGACGAGTACGAACTCGACGGCATGGAGATCGTCGTCTCCCGCACCGGCTACACCGGCGAGGTGGGGTATGAGATCTACCTGAAGAACGCCAGCCGCAACGGGATGAAGTTCTGGGACACGGTGCTCGAAGCCGGCGAGCCGCACGACATCGCGGTGATCGGGCCGTGCCAGATCCGGCGCGTCGAGGCCGGCATATTAAGCTACGGCTCGGACATCGCGCTGGACAACAATCCCTACAGCGACTACAAGTTCCTGAACCCCTTCGAGGCGGGCCTGGGCTACACGGTGGAGTTGGACCAGGAAGCGGACTTCATCGGCAAGGAGGCCCTCAAGCGTATCGCGGACGAAGGTGTCAGCCGCAAGGTGGTCGGCGTGGAGATCGGGGGCGACCCCATCGTCGGCTACATAGAGGACTACCTGCAGGTCGTCGAGGACGGCTCGCAGATAGGCCAGGTCTCCTCTGCCTTCTACTCGCCCCGGCTACAGAAGAACATCGGCTTCGCCCTGGTACCCATCGAGCACGCCGGGCTGGGGACCGAACTCGCGGTGAGGTCTCAGACCGGCGAGGTCGAGGCCCGGGTCATAGAGAAGCCTTTTATAGATCCGAAGAAGGAGACCCCCAAGCAAGACCTGACGGTGGCCACCGTCTCATAGTGAGGGCCGACGGAAGGTCGCGGTCTCTGTGAATGGCGCGGAAGCACATAAAGGCACAGGCATCCTCCCGGGGGCGCTGGCGTATCCCAGGTTCGAGCTGATGCCGGTGGGGCGCGCGGAGGAGCCGGCGGCCCATCTGCCGGGCGGGGCGAAGGTAACCGTCACCTGCTCGCCGCGCCGGGGGCTGGAGGACACGCTGCTGTTCGCCGGGGAGCTTTCGGAGATGGGGTTCCGGGCCGTGCCGCACATCTCGGCCCGGCTCGTCTCGGGCGAAGCGCACCTGGAGGAGATAGTGCGGCGGCTGGAAGCCAGCAAGGTGCGGGAGGTCTTCGTTATCGGGGGCGACGTAAAGGAACCGGCGGGACCCTTCTCCGGGGCTCTCGACCTTCTCCGGGCGATGTCGGAGCTGGGCCACGGCTTTGTGGAGGTCGGCGTGGCCGGTTATCCGGAGGGGCATCCGCTTATCGGCGATGACGCCCTCCGGCGGGCGCTCCTGGACAAGCGGCGCTTCGCCACCTACGTCGTTACCCAGATGTGTTTCGACGCCGACGGGATCCTGGGCTGGGTCTCCAGCATCCGGCGGGGAGGCATCGAGCTGCCCGTCTACGTCGGGCTGCCGGGCGTCGTGGAGTGGCGGAAGCTGTTGCGGATCACGCTGAAGATCGGGGTGGGCGACTCGGCCCGCTTTCTGACCAAGAACACCGGCGCGCTGAAGATGCTCTCCAGACCCGCCTACAAACCTGACGACCTGGTCTGGGAGCTGGCGCCGTACATCGGGAGCCAGGATTACAACATTCGGGGGATCCACTTCTACACCTTCAACCAGACGAAGGAGCTGGAGGAGTGGCGCCGGCCGTTGCTGGAGTCCGCCGAGGAGGCTGCAACGTGACAAGAAGTTTCTTCAGCCGCAACGGAACGAGGAGCGGGTACCAGAAACAGGCCCGTTACTCGGCCTTCGACCTGTTCCGCCGGGGTCTCTCGGGGGCGGAGTGGCCGCGAGCCTGGCGTTCGCGCGACCCGAAGTCCAGCTACGACGTTGTGGTCATCGGCGGCGGCGTGCACGGGCTGGCTACAGCATACTACCTGGCGAAAGAGCACGGTATCACCGACGTGGCCGTGCTGGACAAGGGCTATATCGGCGGCGGCGCATCGGGGCGCAACACCGCTATCATCCGCTCCAACTACCTGACGCCGGAGGGCGTGCGCTTCTACGACCGCTCGGTAAAGCTCTACGAGAACCTCTCCGCGGAGCTGAACTTCAACGTGATGTTCTCGCAGCGCGGACACCTCACCCTCGCCCACAACGACGGCGCGGTGCGCACGATGCGCTGGCGGGCCGAGGTCAACAAGCTGGAGGGGATAGACTCGGAGGTTATAGGGCCGGCGGAGATCAAGAACCTCGTCCCTTTCATGGACACCTCCGAGCACACGCGCTACCCAATCCTGGGGGCACTGTATCACCCGCCCGGCGGGATCATCCGCCACGACGCGGTCGTGTGGGGCTACGCCCGCGGCGCGGACGCCCACGACGTTCACATCCACCCCTACACCGAGGTGCAGGGCATAGACGTGGAGAATGGCCGGGTCCACGGGGTACGGACCAATCGGGGCGGCATCGCCACCTCCAAGGTGGTCAATTGCACGGCGGGATACTCGTCCCTGATCTCCGGGATGGCCGGGGTGGGGATGCCGATAGGCACGTTCCCGCTGCAGGCCGCCGTCACGGAGCGGGTCAAGCCGTTCCTGCACCCGGTGGTCGTCTCCGGAACGCTGCACGTGTACGTGAGCCAGACAGACCGGGGCGAGCTGGTCTTCGGGGCGAGCGTGGACCCGTTCACCTCCTATTCGACGCGCGGCTCGCTGGAGTTCATCGAGGGGCTCGCGGGACACGTGCTGGAGCTCATGCCGTCGTTGTCCAAGCTGCGTTTGCTGAGGCAATGGGCGGGGCTGTGCGACATGACGCCGGACTACTCCCCGATCATGGGCGTCACGCCCGTCGAAGGCTTCTATATCGACGTGGGGTGGGGAACCTGGGGCTTCAAGGCCGGGCCCGTCTCGGGAGAGGCGATGGCGGAGCTCGTCGCCACCGGCAAGACGCCCAAGATCATTGCGGCCTTCGATCTCGCCCGCTTCGCCGAAGGCCGTCTGGTCGGCGAGAAGGGAGCCGCAGCCGTTGGACACTGAGGGAGAACAGCCGTGATCCTGCTTCCCTGCCCCCATTGCGGCCCCCGGAACGCTTCGGAATTCCGCTACGCCGGCGAAGCGTCCACCCGTCCAGACCCGAACGCGACCACCCCCGAAGAGTGGCGCGCCTACCTCTACATAAAGAACAACCCGGCGGGATGGACTACCGAAAAATGGTTCCACCGGACCGGGTGCCGCCGGTACTTCACCGCCGAACGCCACACAGTAACCAACGAGGTGAGGGAGACCCGTCTCCCCGCCGCGCGGTTGGAGAGCAACTCTTGAGTCGGGGAGCGCTAAAGACTGGCAAAAGTATGCGCCTCGGACGCCAGCCCGGCGAGGTGCTCGACCGAAGCCGGCAGTTCGTCTTTACCTGGAACGGGCGGAAGTATCCGGCGTTCGGGGGCGACACGATCATCTCTGCCCTGTCCGCTGCGGGGGAGAGCGTCTTCTCCCGCAGCTTCAAATACCATCGCCCGCGCGGGCTGCTCACCGCTAGCTTCCTGGATCCCGGCTGCAACGTGCAGGTCGGCGACGAGCCCAACGTGCGCGGCGCCCACCGGAAGGTGGAGCCGCACATGGCCGCCAGTGCCCAGAACGCTTGGCCGTCCCTCCGATTCGACGTGAAGTCGGCCAACCGCTACCTCGAGCGTTTCCTCCCTCCGGGCTTCTACTACAAGACGTTCATGGAACCGCAGCGTCTGTGGCCCCTCTACGAGAGGGTCCTGCAACGCTTCGCGGGCGGCGGCAAGGCGTCGCCCGACGCGCCTCACGGCTACTACGACAAGCGTTACGCCCACCCCGACGTGGTCGTCGCCGGAGGCGGCCCGGCCGGGATGGGGGCGGCGGTCGCCGCGGCGGAGGCCGGGGCGCGGGTTATGCTCGTCGAGGAGGAGCACGAGCTCGGTGGGCACCTGCGCTGGGGAGACGAGGAGGATCTGGCGGCGCTGCGTAGGCTGGGCGAGGAGGTGGCCCGGAACTCCACCATCGAGGTCATGACAGACTCCGTGGTGACGGGACGCTACGACGGCAACTGGGTTGCTGTTTCGCAGCGGAGCCTGCCGCGCGTGGAGGAACGCCTGATCAAGGCCCGGACGAAAACCCTGGTCGTGGCTCCGGGCCTCATAGAGCGTCCTTACGTGTTCCAGGGCAACGACGCGCCGGGCGTTATGCTGTCCACCGCGGCTAGAAGGCTCATCAACCTGTACGCCGTCAAACCCGGAGAGCGGGCGGTGGTCCTCACCGCCAATGCGGAGGGGGACGCGGCGGTGGCCGACCTGGAGCGGGCGGGCGTAGAGGTGGCCCGCGTCGAGGACGCCCGCAACGGCGGGGACATAGGCCGCGTACGCGGCGGCCAGGGCGCGCGCGAGGTGGAATGCGGCGACGGAGCCAGGATAGAGTGCGACCTCGTGGTCACGGCCACCGGCTGGACGGCCCCAACCTCGCTACTGAACATGGCGGGAGACAAGCCCTTCTACAACCCCGCCGCCGCTCGCTTCTTCCCCTCCCGGCTGCCCGAGGACGTACTCGCGACCGGCGGCATCGCCGGCGACGGCAGCCTGGATGAGCTCCTCGAACACGCCCGCGCCACCGGCAAAGAGGCTGCCCGGCGCGCCAGGGGCATCGGCGCCGCGCTGCGCGCCGGCATCCCGCAGAGCACCGACGGCGAGGAGGCTCCGCAAGATTCGCCCGTAACGATACCGGATCTGCCGGTCAACGGGCATCTGGAATTGTTCCGCGGCCGCACACACGGCATCGTGGATTACTCCGAGGACGTATCGTCCAAGGATCTCGTGGCGGCCGTCAAGGAGGGCTACGACTCCGCCGAGCTCGCCAAGCGCTACACAACAGCCACGATGGGGCCGACGCAGGGCAAGCTGGAGACCGTAAACGCGATGGCGGTCATTGCCGAAGCCACCGGTAGGAGCATGGAGGAGACGGGCGCCACGACCTGGCGCCCTCCTTACGCGCCGATCACGCTCGGCGCCCTGGCGGGGCGCAACTTCGAGCCGGTACGCTACTCGCCGATGCAGCCGTGGCACGAGCGGCAGGGGGCGAGACCGCTGGTGGCGGGGGCCTGGATCCGTCCCGACCACTACGGAGATCCCGAGGCAGAGGTGCGCAACGTCCGCAAGAACGTCGGGGTCATCGACGTTACACCATTGGGCAAGCTCGACCTGCGCGGCCCCGACGTGCCCGAGCTTCTGAACTTCCTATACGTCAACAAGTGGTCGAACCTGGAGGTCGGCAAGGTCCGTTACGGCGTAATGTGCGCCGAGGACGGAGTCATTCTCGACGATGGCGTTACCGGCCGCCTCGGACCGGAGCACTACCTCATGACCACCACTTCCTCGGGCGCGGCGGGTGTGCTGGAGTGGATCGAGGACTGGCTTCAGACCTACCAGCCCGACTGGCGGGTACACGTAACGCCGGTAACCGGCGCCTACGCCAGCATCAACATCGCTGGGCCGAAGTCCCGGGAGCTGCTCGCGCGAGTCGCCGAGGGCGTGGACCTCTCCACCGAAGCCTTCCCCTACATGAACGTCCGCACCGGGACCGTCGCCGGCGTGGAAGGCTGCTTTATGTGGCGCATCGGATTCACGGGAGAGTTGAGCTACGAGATCCACGTCCCCGCCGCCTACGGGCTGTACGTATGGGAGGCGCTGATGGAACGCGGCGCGGACCTCGGCGTCAGGCCGTTCGGCGTCGAGGCTCAGCGTGTCCTGCGCCTGGAGAAGGGCCACTTTATCGTCGGCCAGGACACCGACGCGCTCACCCAGGGCTTCGGGGCGGGTATCTCCTGGGCGATAAAGCTGGACAAGGAGGATTTCGTCGGCAAGCCTGAGCTAGTCTGGCAGGGCGAGCGCGACGGATACTTCAGGTTAATCGGTCTCCAGCCTCACGACGGCTCCGTGGCGCCGCCGGAGGCGAGCCAGATCGTGGAGGGAAAGACCATCGTCGGCAGGATCACCTCCAGCCGCTTCTCTTCCACGCTGGAACGCTCGATCTGCCTGGGCTTCGTGGCCCCGCACCTCGCCGAGCCCGGTACCACCGTCACGGTACAGCTCCCCAACGGCGAGCGCATCACCGCCAGGGTCATGGAGCATCTCGCCCACTACGACCCCGAGGGCGCGAAGGCCCGTGGCTGATCTGCAACCCATAGCCCGGAGTCCGATCCGACCCGCCCCACCGGTGACGGTGGAGCGCGGTTGGGAAATGAGCGCCCGCCGCAGCCTGGCCAACCTGCGCATCGCCGACTGCACGCCACTCACAAAGGTGTTCGTCCAGGCTTTCGAAAAGGGCATGCTCGCCCGCGATCTGGGGGTCGAGTTCGGTCGCGCCGTCCGCGACGAGAACGGCACCCTCAGGATAGGCTCCGGCCCTGGAGAGTGGCTGCTGCTCGCTCCGCCAGGCTCTGCGCCGGAGGTCGTCGAGCGGGTTGAAGCGGTTCGGGCAGAGGAGCCGGTGAGTGTCGTAGATGTAACCCACGGCCGGGCGCTGGTGCGGATTAGCGGCGCAAAGACGGTGGATCTCCTGCCGAAGGTATGCGGCATAGACATGTCTGACAGCATCACGCCCGACGGCGCCGCCTTCCGCAGCTCCGTCGCCAAGGTCCTCACCGACGTCGTGCGCGACGATGGCGAAGGGACGCGCTCATACCTCCTGCACTGTGAAAGATCCTTCGGCCAGTACCTTTTCGACGCGCTGCTCGATGCCGGGGAGGAGTTCGGCATCGAGATCGAAGGCTTTGCCTCAAACAACTCAAGGAGCCCTGAATAATGTTCCCGACCAAGATACAGAATGTACCCTCCGACCTGAAGATCGCCCGCCAGGCGAAGCTAAGGCCGCTCGCCGGGATCGCCGGGGACATGGGCATCGGCCCTCACCTCCTCGAGCATTACGGCGAGTCCGTAGCCAAGATAAAGCTCGCCGCCATAGACGAGCTAAAGGACCGGCCGAAAGCGAAGTACGTGGTCGTATCGGCCATAACGCCCACTCCTTTAGGCGAGGGCAAGACGACCACCACCGTGGGCTTGGGGCAGGCATTCAAGCACATCGGCAAGACGGCCACAGTAGCGGTACGCCAGCCCTCGATGGGACCTACGTTCGGCATCAAGGGCGGGGCGGCGGGCGGCGGCTACAGCCAGGTGGCGCCGATGGAGCTGCTGAACCTCCACCTGACCGGCGACACGCACGCGGTGACGGCGGCCCACAACCTCCTATCGGCCATGATCGACAACCACATCCACCAGCACGACGACTTCTTCAACGTGGACCGGCACTCCGTCACCTGGCGGCGGGTGCTGGACGTGAACGACCGCTCCCTGCGGCGCATCATAACGGGCCTTGGTCCCAGGGTGGACGGCGTCCCGCGCGAGGCGGGCTTCGACATCACGGCGGCCTCGGAGGTCATGGCGGTGCTCGCTCTGGCGACTTCACTGAGGGACCTCCGTGAGCGGCTGGGTAGGATCGTCATCGGCTCCAGCACCACGGGCGAGCCCATAACCGCCGAGGACCTCAAAGCCGCGGGCGCGATGGCGGTGATCCTCAGGGAGGCGGTAAAACCGAACCTGATGCAGACCCTGGAGAATACCCCGGTCTTGGTCCACGCCGGCCCCTTTGGAAACATCGCCCACGGCAACTCCTCCATCATTGCCGACCGGATCGGCATCCGCGGCGGGGACTTTCTCGTAACCGAGGCCGGGTTCGGGGCGGACATGGGCGCCGAGCGTTTCTTCAACATCAAGTGCCGCAACTCGGGCTTGACACCCGACGCCGCCGTCCTGGTGGCCACCGTCCGGGCGCTGAAGGTCCACTCCGGACGCCACAAGGTCAAGGCCGGACAACCGCTGCCCGACGAATTGGTCCAGGAGAACCCCGACGACGTGTACGCCGGGGCGGACAACCTGCGAAAGCAGATCGAGAACATAAGATTGCACGGCGTCTCGCCGGTCGTGGCGATCAACGCCTTCCCAACCGACCACGCCTCCGAGCACGAGGCGATCCGGGAAGTCGCCGAGAGCCTGGGCGCCCGGGTCGCCGTATCGAACCACTTCACCGAGGGAGGCGCCGGAGCGGTAGAGTTGGCCGAGGCCGTCGCCGAGGCCGCCGAGGAGCCATCCGGGTTCAGCTTTCTCTACCCGGACGAGGCAAGCCTGCGGGAGAAGATCGAGGCCATAGCCACACAGGTCTACGGGGCGAAGGACGTCGAGTACGACCTCGCGGCGGCAAGGCAGATCGAGTCTTACGAAGCGCGCGGCTTTGGCGACCTGCCCGTGTGCATCGCCAAGACCCACCTCTCCCTCTCCTCCGACCCCAGTCTCATGGGCGCCCCCACGGGCTGGACGATGCCGGTAAGGGAGGTGAGGGCGTCGGTCGGGGCCGGGTTTATCTACCCCATCTGCGGGGAGATGCGCACGATGCCGGGCCTCAGCGCCCATCCCGCCGCCGAGCGCATAGACATCGGCGAAGACGGCGAGATAGTGGGGTTGTTCTGAATCACAGATCCGCAAGCGACTGGCGTCTCCAGCAGCGTGCCGAGGTCGAGGGCGGCGAGGTCGCCTTCGACGTGTTTGGCCAGGGGCCTCCGGTGGTTCTGGTGCACGGCACTCCGAGTCGGTCGTGCCTCTGGCGCAACGTCGCGTCGGCGCTTGCCGACCGGTTCACCGTCTATGTGTTCGACCTTCTCGGGTACGGGGACTCCGAGCCGAGAGGGCAAGACGTCTCCATCGCGGCCCAGTCGCGCCTGCTCACCGAGCTGGTCGGTCGGTGGGGTCTGGAGGCGCCGGCGATCGCGGGCCACGACATAGGTGGTGCTGTCATCCTTCGCAGCCATCTTCTGGACGGGATGCCGTACAGTCGCATCGCCCTCATCGACGCGGTCGTTCTCCGGCCCTGGATCACCCCGACCACCAGGCACGTGCAGGCGCACCTGGACGTGTATCGGACGATGCCGACCCACATCTACGAACGGGTCGTGGCCGCCCATATCGGCACCGCCGTTCACCGCCCGATGGACGAAGAGACCTTCGCAGCTTACTTCGACCAATGGCGGGGCGAGGGCGGGCAAGCAATCTACCTTCAAAAGGTCGCCCAGTTCGACGAAGGGTACACCGACGAGTTCGAACCTCTCCTCGGCTCGATACAGGGCCCGGTGCGGATCATCTGGGGCGAACAGGACGCCTGGCTAGACCCCGCCTTCGCCGGGCGGCTGCACGAGCTGCTGCCCGACTCCGAACTGACCCTGATCCCGGAGGCCGGCCACTTCGTGATGGAAGACGCCCCCGAGGAGGTCGCACGGGAACTCTCAGACTTCTTCACCGCAGACGGCGGCACGGCGAACTACCTGGAGCAGCCGCTGGGGCGTTTCCTGGATCTCATGGCGTCCGACGAACCTGCTCCCGGCGGAGGCGCCGCCGCGGCAGCGGCCGTGGCCCTCGCCGCGAGCCTGTCGAGCATGTCCGCCCTCCTCTCCACGGATTATCTCGACGACGCCGCCGGGCTGGTCGAGCGGGCCGAGCGCCTGCGAGGGCGCGTCGCTCCGCTCGCGCAGGACGACGCGGACGCCTACGGGCGTTTCATGGCCGCGCAGCGCGACGGAACGGGGGACCGCATCCGGGCGGCGCTCTCGAATGCCGCCGACGTACCGCTGGCCATTGCCGAGTCCGGGGCCGAGGTCGCCGGCATCGCGGTCCGGCTGGCGGAGGAGGGAAATCCGAGCTTGCGGGGTGACGCCGCCGCCGCCGTGCTGCTGGCCGAGGCAGGGGTTCGGGCGGCGGCGACGCTCGTGGAGATCAACCTGGGAACGGCGGAGATCAGAGACGACCGGCTTGAACGCGCGGGCGAACTCACCGGCCAAACCGCCGCCGCCCGGCGCAATGTAGAGGCTATTATCTGGAAGAAGGAGTAGAAGATGCAGCTACCCGCGCAAGCTACTTACGTCGTCATCGGCGCCGGTGTGCACGGTTTGAGCACGGCCTGGCACCTGGCGAAAGAACTGAGGACGCGAGGACTCGGCTCGGGTGAGGATATCATTGTCCTCGATAAGACCGGCGTTGCCGGGGGGGCTTCGGGGATCGCCTGCGGCGTGGTCCGCAACAACTACTTCCAGCCTGCGATGCGGGAGCTTATGGCCCACTCCGTATCGGTGTGGGAGTCCGACCCCGAGGCGTTCTCCTACCATCCCGTGGGCTACATGCAGATCTCACCCGAAGTGATGCACGACGACGTGGTGCAGATTTACAAGGAGCAGCAAGCGATCGGCTATCCCTCGACGCTCGTAGAGGGCGAGAGGGAGAGTCGGGAGTACATGCGGAACATCTTCTACGACTGGCAGGCCGAGAACATCACCAGCGTGTTGCACGAGCATCGCGGAGGGTACGCGAACAACGTGGCGTCCATACGGGCTCTGGCAGCCAAAGCGCAGGCCGAGGGCGTACAGATCCACACCGGCGTCCAGGTTACGGGCTTGCACCTCGAAGACGGCGCGGTAGGCGCCGTGGAGACGGATCAGGGCACGGTCCACTGTAAGCGCCTCGTCGTAGGCGCGGGGCCCTGGATCCGGGACGTCTGGAAGATGCTCGACCTGCCCGAGAAGATCACGGTCAAAGGTTCCGACGGCGAGCTCCACCACGACCGGGACATGTGGACGTACTGGTCGCTGCGGGAGGGCGTGCTCGGGGTCGAGCCGAGCTTCCTCACGGACAACGACGGCGAGATGCCGCCGGTGATCCACGTGGATACCGACGCCCCGCTCTACGACGAAAGCAGCGAGCTCGTCACGGATGAGATCTGGGGCATCTACTACAAGCCGGACTTCTACTTCAGCGGGGTACAGGGAGGCTCCACACCTTACGTCGTCGACCAGCCCGCCGACGAGGTCGCCGTTGATCCGTACGGCCCCGAGAGTCCGGACTTCGTGGTCGGGGAAGACTTCGCCCGGATGTGGACCTCGGCGTTAGCGCACTGCCACAAGCGCTTCGAGGGTAAGAGCTATCTCTTCTCGAAAGAGCCTTCGGGGGGAATCGGGTGCTTCACGCCGGACAATTTCCCCATTTTCGACGTGTTCCGGCAAAACGCTTACGTCATCGCCGACTCCAACCACGGCTACAAGATGATCGGGGTCGGCGCGCTAGTGGCAAAGGAGCTGCTGGACGAACCACAGGAACTACTCGAACCATTCCGCTACGCCCGCTACGAGACCGGGCAGCTGCACCCCACGAGCCATTCTCCGTTTCCGTGGAGCTAGGGAGCACAGTGCGCTGCATCCTCGGTATGCTGTCCGGACTGAACTCCCGCAAGTGAGGCGGCGCGGTTGAACGATGCTGGCCACCGAACTAGCAGGGTAGCCGAGTTCGCGCGCGAGCTACGCTGGGACGACATATCTACAGACGTGCAGGGTCGGGCCACCCGCCGTGTGCTCGACCTCTGCGCGGCGGTGCGCGATCTCGGGGTGGGCGTGTCAGATGTCGCGCGGGCACGACGGGTACACACCTTCGAGGCGGCTACGCGCCTCCGGTCCGCGGCGCCATGTAGCACAGAAGAGACCCAGTTCAGCCTGCAATGGCCGGTCGCCTGCGTCCTGAACGATGGCGAGGCGGGGCCGGGCCAGGTGCTCGGACACGCCTGCGACGACCCCGACCGGGGGATGCTGGCCGCCCGGATCGAACTCTTCCAGGATCTCAAGCTCGAAGAAGCTTTTCCGGCCAAAGCTCTGGCCTGGGTGGAGATCGAGGCTTCAGACGGTCGCGGCGCCCGCTCGGAGATCCTGGCAGCGCGAGGAGACACGGAGGCTCGACTCTCCGAAGAGGAGTTCACCCACAAATTCGAGAGCCTCGTGGAACCGCTGTTGGACCCCGGTCGCATCGAGGAGCTGGCTCGCGCCATCCACGCATTACCCTGGGCCAAGAACCCGACGCGCTCGCAGTCCTGCTTCGCTCCGGCGTCCCGGAGAGATAAGACACAGCCATGCGGGTAGCCCTGGCGCAGATAGATCCCACCCTCGGAGACGTCGATGCCAACTTCGAGCTGGCGAGAGAGACTATAGCGGAGGCCAGAGGGCGGGGCGCGGATCTCGTGGTCTTCCCTGAGTTGAGCCTGACCGGGTACGCCCTCGGGCAGATCAGCGACGAAGTATCAATAGAGGTGCAGGACGAGCGCATCACCTCACTTGCCGAGGAAGCGGGAGAGACCTCGATCGTCCTGGGCTTTCACGAGGATGGCGGCGGCATACGCACCTACAACAGCGCCGCCTACTTCGAGGATGGGTCCCTGGTCCACCTGCACCGGAAGCTGTACCTGCCGACATACGGCGTCTTCGAGGAAAGAAAGCTTTTCAGTCCGGGCCAGTCCATGAGGGCCTTCGGAGCGAAGTTCGGCCGCATGGCCATACTAATCTGCAACGATGCCTGGCAGCCGGCTCTGGGATTTCTCGCGGTCCAGGATGGCGCACGGGTGCTCCTCATACCTACCAGCAGCGCCGACAGCCGCTTCCCCGGAGAAATGGACACCACGGAGTACTGGTACGACATCACCCGTTTCTACGCGCGCATGCTCGAGTGCTACGTGGTTTTCGTCAACCGGGTCGGGAAGGAAGGAGAGCTGGCGTTCTGGGGCAGCTCCCACGTTATGGACCCTTGGGGCAACGTTATAACAGAGGCAGCCCTGTACAAGAAGGACATGGTCACCGCCGACCTCGACCTGAAAAGCGTCCTGCAGCGCCGCCGCCGGGTACCCCTGCTCCGTGAGGCCCGCCTCGGGTTCCTGAACCGGGAGCTAAACCGCCTCGTCGAGGAAGGCGGCGACCTGTAGAGCAGCATCCGGCAGG
>Ga0136627_1000597_pt1 | contig 13784 bp, 17 predicted proteins | sample AntDrymUQ4892206_2_FD_104652 | JGI IMG/M metagenome (GOLD analysis project Ga0136627, IMG submission 104652) | Polar desert sand microbial communities from Dry Valleys, Antarctica - metaG UQ489 (22.06) | ecosystem: Environmental > Terrestrial > Soil > Desert | place: Antarctica: Dry Valley... | reverse complement strand
CGAGCTTCCGGGGATGCGCCCGGAGAACGTCGAGGTCTCGGTCAGCGACGGCATGCTGACGACCAGCGGCGAGTAGGGCACGGCTTGAGCCCCTTCGGGCGCAAGGAAAGATTGTCAGATTCAGATTGTCGACCTCTGCCCGATTCGATTCACACGCCCTCTGCCGGAAGTTGCTCGCCCATGTGGGGGGCGAACTTGAAGCCGTACCGCACCACGCCCTCCTCCTCGTAGAGGCGCCGCACGACGGCACGGACCGGCTGCCCGATCTCGGGGTCGCTGACGTCGACCAGCTGCCCCGCGACGCGCGGCCCCTCCTGCAGCGCGACGAGACCGACGTGGTAGCCGCCGTCGCGCCGAACCTGCGCCGCGAACTCGGGCGGAGCGCCAGCGGCGGTGATGTACGTCCACGCCTGGAGCGTCCCGACGCCCGAGAGCCGCACGGGCGTGAGACTGCGACCGCGGCACTGCCCGCACGCTCCCCTGGGAGGGAACGAGACCGCCGAGCAGCGGTAGCAGCGCCGGCCCTCGAGTCCCACCCTCGCCGCCAGCGTCCGCCGATACATCGGGACCGAGACGTGTGCGCCCATGTCAGATCCTTCCGGTCATGCGCAAATAGGTGAGCGCGTCGACCGGGCGCCCTCCCGCCAGTGCGCGGGCGACGGCTCCCCGCCCGGCCGACTCGCCGGCCGTGAAGCTCAGCGCGTCCGCCCCAGACCCGGCCCCGTAGCCGACCAGCAGGATGCGGTCGCCCGGCTCAGCCGTGTCCAGTGCCAGCGCCAGGTTCGTCAGCGCTCCCGCGGCGCCGAGGTCGCCGGTCGACGGAAAGGCCCACACCGGCCGCGACTGCTCGCGCGTGAAGCCGCACCCCCTCGCCGCGGCGTCGAGGAGCCGGCCGGGCATGGTTCCGAGCACGAGGAAGCGGTAGTCGGAGGGCGTCCGCCCGAGCCGGTGCAGCAGCGGCTCCACGGCACCCCGGACGGCGGCACCGAGCGCCTCCTGTGTGTACCCCGAGACCTGCACGTCCTGGAGAGCGGATTCACCGGCGGGCACGAAGTCCAGACCCGGGTCCTCGGCGACGTGGTGCGCGGACGCCTCGAACGTCGCGACGGCACCGTCCTCGGCGACGAGCAGCGCCACGGCGCCGGCGCCGAGGACCGCCGCCCGGTGCGCGTCACCGGTCGGCGACGCCACGTCGGCGGCCACGACCATGCCGCTGCGACCCGACGCCCGGACGGCGAGGAGCTGGACGGCGAGCGCCTCCGTCCCGGCCCGCGCCGAGGTGGTGTGCTCCGTGGTGAACAGGCTGTCGCCTCCCGACCGGAGGGCCCGCGCGAGCACCCCGATCTGGACCCTCCGCCGGTACGGCAGGGTGGTCGACGCCAGTGACATCGAGCCCAGCGCGGCATCGCCGTCGATCGTCGCCGCGGCGGCGGCAGCGAGGGTGAGCGCGTCCTCGTCGGCTGCGGCGACCGGCTTGGAGTCCAGGTCCGCGATCGGGCTCCCCCAGACGCGCTCGGTCTCGGCGGCCGTCAGGCGCGCGGCGGGGAAGTAGCAGCCGTACGCCGCGAGGCCGACCACGTCAGTCCGCCGCCCGACGCAGGATTGTGACGACGGCCGACGCGCCACTGCCGCCCATGTTGTAGGCCAGGCCGACCTCGGCGCCGGGGACCTGCCGCTCGGGCTGGGCGATGTCGCCGCGGAGCTGGCCGAACAGCTCGGCAATCTGACCGACGCCGGTCGCCCCGATCGGGTGGCCCTTCGCCTTCAGCCCGCCGGACGTGTTCACCGGGAGCCGGCCGCCGAGGTCGAACTCGCCCGCCCGCAGGCGGGCACCGGCCTCGGCGATCGAGCTCAGGCCGAGCTCTGCATAGGCGACGAGCTCGGCCACGGTGAAGCAGTCGTGCACCTCGACGACGTCCAGGCCATCGGGTCCGACCCCGGCCATGGCGTACGCCGCGTCGGCGGCGCGCCGGGCCGCGTCGAGCCGGGTGAAGTCGGCGCGGGAGTGCAGGGCGAGGCTGTCACTCGCCGACCCCCAGCCCGCGACCTCAACGGGACGGTCGGTGAACTCCGCGGCGATCGACGAGTCGGTCACGAGCACGCAGGCCGCGCCGTCGCTCGTCGGGCAGCAGTCGAAGGCGCCCAGCGGGGCAGCGACCACCGGGGCGGCGAGGACGTCTTCGACGGTCAGGCGCCGGCGCAGGTGCGCCTTCGGGTTGAGCGCGGCGTGGCGGTGGTTCTTCACCGACACCCGCGCCAGGTCCTCGCGGGTGACCGCTCCGTCGTGGAGCAGCCTGCTGGCGATCAGGGCGAACACGCCGGCGAACGTCAGCCCCGCGAGCCGCTCGTACTCGGTGTCCCCGGAGATCCCGAGCCAGTAGCGGCCTTTGTCCCCTGACACGTCGCGCATCTTCTCGACGCCGGCCGCCAGCACGCAGCGGTACTGGCCCGAGGCGACCGCCTGGACCGCCTGCTGCACCGCGAATCCCCCGGACGCGCAGGCATTCTCGACGTGCAGGGCCGACACGGGCGGGAGGCCGGCGTCGTCGAGCAGCGCGGGCGCGAAGTTGCCCAGCTGCATCCCTTGGCCGCAGCTGAGGCTGCCGACGAACGCCGCGTCGATCCGATCGAGGTCCACAGCGGTGCCGGCGTCGGCGAGCAGGTCGTCGACGGCGGCGCCGAACAGCTCCTTGACGCCGGAGGTCGGGTGGTCGCCGAAACGGGTCTGGCCCGCGGCGACGACGGCGACGCCCAACTCAGCGGCCTCAGCGGCTGTTCGCGACACGCCAGGCGGCCGGCACCAGCCCGGCCGCGAGCAGCGCCTTGACGAGGTCGCCGACGAGAAACGGCGCGACGCCGAGACGGACCGCCTCGGGCAGCGTCACACCGGCGGCGACAGCGAGGAACGGCGCACCGAAGGCGTAGACGACGACGCTGCCAGCCAGGAAGGCGGCGGCCATCCCGACGGCGCTGCGGTCGAGGCCCCGCCGCGCGAGCGTGCCGACGACGACGCTGGCGGCGACGAAGCCGATCAGGTAGCCGCCGGTCGCGCCGGTGGCGGCCTGCCAGCCGGACTCGCCGCCGGCGTAGAACGGCAGGCCGAGCATCCCGAGGAGCAGGTACAGGCCCTGGGCGAGCGACCCGCGCAACGGCCCGAGCGCCGCCGCGCACAACAGGACGGCGAATGTCTGGCCGCTGATCGGGACGGGCGTGAAGGGCAGGGGGACGACGACCTGAGCCGCCGCGGCGGTCAGCAGCGCGGCGCCGGCGACGAGGGCGGCGTCGCGCGCGAGGGAGCCCGGGACCAGGTCGGCGAGAACGGGACGGGGGGCGGGGAACGCGGCGCTGGACATGCGAAGAGGCTCCTTGTGGGGGGGTGGTGGTGGTTCGCTACTCGACGACGGCGATGACGGCGATGACGTCGCCCTCCTGGACGCTGCCGCCCTCCTCGACCCCGACGCTGGTCACCAGCCCGGCGACATCGGCGTCGATCGGGATCTCCATCTTCATCGACTCGAGGATGACGAGGGTCTCGCCCGCTTCGACGTTCGCGCCCTCGGAGACGAGGACCTTCCAGACGTTCGCGGCCATGTCGGCCACGACCTCGTGTGCCACGCTCTCTCCTTCTGACGTCGTCGGGGCGGGGTCAGGCCCGCATCTGGTCGACCAGCCGGGCGGTGTACGCGCCCGAGCGGAACGACTCGTGGGCGAGTACCTCGGCGAGGAACGGCAAATTCGTCTTGGGGCCTGCGATGCGGAACGCGGCGACGGCGTCCTGGCCGCGGGCGACGGCTGCGTCCCGGTCCGGCCCCCAGACCGACAGCTTCGCGAGCAGCGGGTCGTAGAAGGGCGTCACCTCGTCGCCGCAGGTGTAGCCGGCGTCGACGCGGATGCCCTCGCCGGCCGGTTCCACCCACTCCGCGATGGTGCCCGGAGAGGGGAGGAACCGCTTGGGGTCCTCGGCGTACACCCGCAACTCGATGGCGTGCCCGTCGGCGACGACCGCGTCCGGGTCGAAGCCCGGCTCCGCGCCCGCGGCGATGCGCAGCTGCGCGGCGACGAGGTCGATCCCGGTGACGAGCTCGGTCACCGGGTGCTCGACCTGCAGGCGGGCGTTCATCTCGAGGAACACGAAGTCGCCGTCACTCACCAGGCACTCGACAGTCCCCGCACTGCGGTAGCCGATCGACTCGCCCGCGCGGACGGCAGCCGTGAGCATGCGCGCCCGGAGCGCGTCGTCGACCGCGGGCGACGGCGACTCCTCGACGACCTTCTGGTAGCGCCGCTGGACCGAGCACTCCCGCTCGCCGAGAGCCACGACGCGGCCGTCGGCCAGGCCGAGGATCTGCACCTCGACGTGACGCGCGTCGGGGAGGTAGCGCTCGACGAGGATCCCGCCGTCGCCGAAGAAGCGCTCCGCCTGGCCGCGCGTCGCCTCGAACGCCGTGCCGAGCGCCGCGTCGTCGGCCGCGATGCGCATCCCGATCCCGCCGCCGCCCGCGGAGGCCTTCACGATCACCGGATAGCCGATCACCTGCGCCGCCGCCAGCGCCTCGCCGGCGTCCTTCAGCGGCTCCTCCGAGCCGCCGAGCACCGGCACCCCGATCGCCGCCATGAGGTTGCGCGCGCTGACCTTGTCCCCGACGGCGGCGATCGACTCGGCCGACGGACCGACCCAGATCAGTCCCGCGTCCTCCACCGCACGGGCGAACCCCGGGTTCTCCGACAGGAACCCGTATCCCGGGTGCACCGCCTGCGCCCCCGTCGTCGCGGCCGCGGCCAGGATCGCGACCGCGTTCAGGTAGGAGTCCGCCGGCCGGGGGCCGCCGATCGCGACAGCCTCGTCGGCGTCGCGGACGTGCAGGGCCCCGGCGTCGGCCTCGGAGTGGACCGCCACGGTCCGGATTCCCAGGGCGCGCGCGCTGCGGATGACCCGGCGGGCGATCTCGCCCCGGTTCGCGATGAGCAGGGAGTCGAACACCGGCGCGCTAGACCGGATACACGCCGTTGCGGCGCTCCTGCCGGCCGGCGGGCCGGCGGCAGTAGATCTCGAAGCGGCTGGCGAGCTCGGCGCGCAGCTCGTCACCCGGGACGACGGCCTCCACCGAGTTGTCGGAGGCGACCTGGAAGACGTCAACGTCGGCGGAGTACTCGGACTGCTTCTCCATCACGAACCGGCGCCGCTCGTCGAGGTCGGCCATCGCCTCGAGCCGCTTCGCGTGGATCGCGTTGATCGCGGCCGCCGGGCCCATGAGCGCCGGCCGGGCGGTCGGCAGGGCGAGGACCGCCGAGGGGGCGGTCGGCGAGCCGGACATCGCCAGGTAGCCGCCGCCGTAGGCCTTGCGCACCATCACGGCGATGCGCGGCACGGTCGCCTCGCACACGGCGAACAGCATCTTCGCCCCGTGGCGGATGATGCCCTGCTTCTCGACCGCGCTGCCGACCATGAACCCCGGGATGTCCTGCAGGAAGAGCAGGGGGATCCCGAAGGCGTTGCACAGCCACACGAACCGCGCGGCCTTGTCCGAGGAGTCGGGGAACAGCACCCCCGCCTTGATGCGCGAGTTGTTCGCGAGCACCCCGACCCCGCGCCCCTCGATCCGCGCGAACCCGGTGATCAGCTCGCGGGCCCACAGCGCCTTCATCTCCAAAAAGGACCCCTCGTCGACGATCGCGGCGACGAGCTCGTGCATGTTGAAGGCGAGGTTCTCGCGCTCCGGGACGATCTCCGCGATCGGGCGGTGCGGGGCGGGCGGGCGGGCCGCGACGACCGGCGGGTCCCCCTGCCAGGACGAGGGCATGAACTCCAGGTAGCGGCGGAGGACCGCGAGCGCCTCGACCTCGTCCGGCACGAGCACGTCCCCGAGGCCTGAGGTGGTGCTGTGCATGCGTGCCCCGCCCATCTCCTCGAGGGTCACCTTCTCGCCGGTGGCCATCTCGGCCATCCGCGGCGAGCCGATGTAGGCGGTCGACTGGCCCTCCACCATGACGATCAGGTCGCAGAGCGCCGGCACGTAGGCGCTGCCGGCAGGCGAGGGCCCGAACAGCGCGCAGAGCTGCGGGACCTTCCCCGAGAGCTTGACGAGGTTGAAGAAGATGTTGCCCCACGCGCGCCGGCCGGCGTAGCTCTCGAACTGCTCGTCGATCCGCGCGCCGGCGGAGTCGATGAGGTAGATCAGCGGCGCGCCGATCTCCAGGGCGACGTCCTGCATCCGCGTGATCTTCTCGAAGGTCTTGTGACCCCAGGTCCCCGCCTTGACGGTGAAGTCGTTCGCGATCACGCACACCGTCCGCCCGGCGATCTTGCCGATCACGGTGACGACGGCGTCGCCGGGCAGTCCCTGCTCGAAGCGGGCCAGCAGCCCGTCCTCGACCCGGAAGCCGGGGTCGAGCAGCCGCTCGAGGCGGTCGCGGACCAGGAGCTTCCCCGAGTCGAGCTGGCGCTGCCGGTACTTCTCGGGTCCGCCGAGGCGTGCCGCCTGGAGCTTGCAGTCGGCGACCTTGTTGACGTCCGCGTCGGGCTGGGTGTCCATCACCCGTCGATCCGCAAGCGCAGCAGCGCGGTGGACATCGCCTTGCCGGTCTGGTCCAGGCGCAGCGTCGAGGTCGCGCCCCCGCCGAGGGCGCGGCGGCAGACGACGTTGTAGGCCTCGACGTTCGGCAGCGCGTAGACGGTCACCTCGCCCCGGACCCAGTCGCCGAAGTGGTCGGAGATCCGTTCGGGCGTCAGGACGCGGCCGAGCACCTCGTAGGCGGCGGAGTCCTTCGCGATCACGCCGATGTTGGACACGTCGCCCTTGTCCCCCGATCGCGCGTACGCGATGTCGACCAGTTGCACGGTGCTCTCCTCTCGGCGCGTCACCACCGTGGGCGGCGCTTGTCCAGGAATGCCGAGATGCCCTCGGCGAGGTCCGCGGTGTGCAGGAAGACGCCCCGCATCGCGCGAGCGTGGTTGACCGCCGCGTCGTAGTCGAGCCCGGCGAGGTCGGCGAGCAGCCGCTTGCCGAGGCCCATCGCGGTGGGTGGGAGGGCGGCGAGCTCCCGGGCGGTCGCCATGGCGGTGGCCTGCAAGTCCTCCGGTGCCACGACGCGGTTGACCAGACCAATCCTCGCGGCCTCGACGGCGTCGATGCGCCTGCCGGTCAGGGCCAGCTCCCGCACGGCCCTGGCGCCGACGACCCGCTCGACGGCGGGGAGCACGACGATCGGGAACAGGCCGATGCGGATCTCGGTGAGCCCGAAGGAGGCCTCCGACGAGGCGATGGCGAGGTCGGCGAGCGCCACGATGCCGCAGCCGCCCGCGAGCGCGGGCCCGTTCACCGCGGCCACGACCGGGTAGCGCAGGCGGGGCACCAGCGTGAAGAGGTCGGCCCACACCGCTCCGCTGTCCCAGAAGTCGTGCGCCGAGGCCTTGAGCTCCGCGGAGAAGCCGCGCAGGTCGCCGCCGGCGGAGAACGCCGGCCCGCGGCCGGTGAGCACCACGCAGCGGACCGTCTCGTCGCCGTCGGCGTCGGCCAGCGCCGCGAGGAGATCGCCGACCTCGGCGTAGCCGAGCGCGTTGCGTCGCTCGGGGTCGGCGAAGGCCAGCGTGAGCACGCCGCCGTCACGCTCCTGCTCCAGCATGCCGTTACGCCTCGAGGACCTCGGCCGACACCTCGACGGCATCCCGCGGGATGAGCGTCGGCCAGAGGCTGATGACGGGCCGCGGGCGCCCGGGCGGGGCGATCGCCGACCCGACGCCGCCGAGCGTCCACAGGTGCAGGATCTCCTGGCGCACGGCGTGGGCCTCCGCGGAGGTGGTGCAGTGCGCGGCGACCCGCAGCCCGACCTCGTTGGGTTCGCACTCCGGCTCCGGGGCGGTGGGCCCGTGCAGGGTGTTCACGCCGAGGTACTCGAAATTGATCGCGCGCGGGGTGACGTCGGTGAGCTTGAGCCGCTCGCGGACGATCTCCTCCCCCTTCCGGGCCTTGGCGAGGGCGTCGGGCCAGGAGAACATCGCGATGCCGTCGCCGATCCAGCCGTCGGAGTAGCCGACGCAGACCTTCAAGGTGTCCGGTCGCGCCTTGCCGGTCATGCCGGTCATCTTCACGCGGTCGGGGCCGACCTGGGTGACCGTCGGGGCGGTGAAGTCGGCGATGCCGTCCGGCATGATGTAGTTCGCCGGGTCGTGCACCTCGTAGAGCAGCTGCTCCTTGACGGTGAACTCGTTGAGCAGGCCGCCGGTGCCATCGAGCTTGGAGTAGACCGCGTCGCCGCGCTCGTCCACCTCGGCGATCGGGAAGCCGATGTCCCACGTGTCGCCGGCCTCGGCCCAGAAGTTCGACAGCGACCCGGTGAGCAGTGCGGCGCACTCGACCATGTGGCCGATCGTGACCGCCGCGCCGACGAGTTCGGGCTGGTCGAAGCCCCACCCGAACTCGTGCATGAGCGGGGCGGCGTACAGCGCGTTGTCGGAGACCCGGCCGGCGACGACGACGTCTGCCGCCTGCTCCAGGCAGGTGATGATGCCCTCGGAGCCGATGTAGGCGTTGGCGGCGATGATCTGATCGGCGATGCGGGTGATGTGCTCCTCGCCGGTGTCGAGGTTCGGGAACTGCAGCCCTTCGCCTGCCAGGCGGAGCATCGCCTCGAGGACGTCGTCGCCGGAGACGACGCCCACACGGGTGTCGTCGAGCCCGTGGCGCCGGGCGATCTCGAGCACCCGTTCGGCGCCGGCCCTCGGGTTGGCGCCCCCGGCGTTCGTGATGATCTTCGTGCCTCTGGGCTTGGCGACCGGAAGGATCGCCTCGGTCCACGCGACGATGTCGGCGATGTACCCCCGCGTCGGGTCCTTCGCGCGCTGACGCTGGAGGATCGCCAGAGTGAGCTCCGCGAGGTGGTCGAACGACAGGTAGTCGAGCTCCCCGAGCTCGGCGAGCTTCACCGCGGGTTCCAGCAGGTCGCCCCAGTAGGCGGAACCGCTGCCGAGGCGGACCGTCTTCGCCATGCTGGCCTCCCTCGTCCTGTCTGCAAACGAGCGTTCGTTAGCATGGAGCATAGGCAGCGCCGAAGTTCGGCGTCAAGTGGACGAGGGAGCGCCCGGGGATGGCAGCCGACGACCCAAGTGTGACCACCGACGCGGCCCCCGAACCACGGGGCCCCTACCCGCATGCGCGGGTCGCCGGGGACCTCGTGTGGGTCACCGGGCAGATCGGCCGCGAACCGTCGAGCGGCGACTTCGTCGCCGGGGGCTTCGGCGCGGAGTTCTCCCAGGCCATCGCGAACCTCGAAGCGATCCTACGGGAGGTGGGCTCCTCGCTCGACCGGGTCGTGTCGACGAGGGTGCAGTTCGTCGACGAGGCGGATCTGGACGAGATGAACCGCATCTACGGCGAGCGCTTCGCCGAGCCGCGGCCCGCGCGGTCCAGTTACGGCGTCGCATTCCTGTGGAAGGGCGCCAAGGTGCAGATCGACTGCGTGGCCACCGTCAGCCGGACGGCACCTCGTAGTTGAGGCTGCGGGCGCGACCGATCGGACGAGGCGGCTCGTCCCCCGGCGCGGCCGTGACGGTCGCTTCCGCCCAGGCAAAGCGACCGGCCCTGGCGGTGACGACGCCCTCGGCGCGCAGACGGTCACCCGCTGCGGCGCCGGCGAAGAAGTCGACGGACATCTCGAGGGTCTTGTTCCGGCTGCCGGCCGACTGGCCGGTGCGGGCGGCGCAGCCCATCGCGGTGTCCGCGAGGAGGCCGTAAAGGCCACCGTGGACGACCCCGTCGATGTTGCAGTGCACGGCTGCGGCCGTCATGGCGGCGACGACCCGATCGGGTTCGATCTCCACCAGCGCGATTCCTAGCAACGGGTAGAGCGGCGTACCGGCGAAGCGGCGCCGCACCTCCTCAGGCGTCGGCATGCCGGGCGAGCACGCGCCGCTTCATCAAGAAGCCCGAGGTGAAGACCATGACCGCCTCGCCGCGCTGGTTGCGGATCTCGTAGTCGATGTGGACGCGGCCGCGCTCGTCCTTCGAGGTCTCGGCCTGCTCGGCCACCGTGGCGTCCACGTGGATCGTGTCGCCGATGTGGACCGGCTTCAACGCCCGGAGCCCGTCGATGCCGAGCCAGGCGATGATCGCGTCGCCGTAGACGTTCGCCTGGGTCACGAGTCCCATGGCGAGGGCCATGGTCAGCGGCCCGTGCGCGATCGGGGCGCCGAACGGCGTGTCCGCGCAGTACTCGCGGTCGACGTGGATCGGCAGCCAGTCGCCGGCCAGCATCGACCAGTTCACGACGTGCGTCTCGGTGACCGTCAGCCCGCGCGTGGAGAAGCTGCGTCCCGTGGGGAAGTCGTCCCACCAGCGCTCGTACAGGTTCAACCGCACCCTTTCCCCGGCGCAGTCTTTGCGCGGCGGATTCCCACGACCTCGCAGCCCCGGACCCTATCTAACGAACACTCGTTTCTCAAGTCCTGGAGCTGGCTAGGATTGTCGGCGTCTGGTCGTCGAGCGGCGGAGGTGGTACGTGGAACAGCTGGTCCTCTACACCCTGAACACGGATAACCGCACCCCCACCTGACAGGAGTGCTGCCGCGTGCGGGACCACCTGCACGCCGCCGGCGTCGAGTTCGACGACCGCAACGTCCGCCAGTCCGAATCGGCCCTCTCCGAGCTGCGATCGCGCACGGGTGACGTCGTCGTCCCGCAGCTGTTCTACGGCGACCGCTCGGTGACCGGCTTCGACCCTTCCGCGATCGACGAGTTGATCGCCGCGTACCGGTCGGCCACGTGACGCACCCGCCCGGTGATTCCCTGGAGGTGCAGCAGCGCGGACACCTGGCCGGCGATCTCTCCGAGCTGCTGGCGAGGATCCGCGAGGAACTCGCCTACAGCGACGCCAAGGGCGCGGCACCGTACAGGCTCGGGATGCACGACGGGCTGCGATTCGCCGAGGACGCCGTCGTGGAGCTCCTGCGCCGCGTCGGGCGACCTGCGGAGACCGTCGAGCGTCCCGCGGACGCCTGAGGCCCCGGTCACACCGCCGCGACGTGCTCGACCTGCACCCCCCGGCGGACCACCCACAGGCCGGCGGCGAGGACCATCACCATCCCGACGGCGCCTGCGACGCCGGGACGCTCGGCGAGGAACACCGCGGCCAGCAGCGTGGCGGACACCGGCTCGAGGTAGGCCATCGCCGCGGTCTCGGGCACCGCGAGCACACGCATGCCGCGGACGAAGAGCGTGTTGCCCAGACCGGTGAGCACGACGCCGAGCAGGAGGAGGATGCCGGCGGCGCGCAGGTCGAGGGTGCCGCGGAGCGACCCGGCGACCGTGAACGGCGCGAGGATGACTCCGGCGATCGCCGACTGCCAAAAGTTCACCGTCGTCGAGGACACCTCGGCGTCGACGGACCGTGAGAGCAGCACGACCACCGACATCACGAACGACGTGAGCAGGGCGGCACCCATGCCGAGAAGGTCCTGACCACTGGGCGCGGCAGCGGAGCGAGTCGCGATCAGCCCGATGCCCGCGATGGACACCGCGAGCGCGCCGAGCGCCGCCTTGTCGGGCGCCTCGAGGCGGAGCAGCCTCGACAGCAGCGCGACCCAGACCGGCCAGGTGAAGGCGAGGACCACCGTCACACCGATCTGGGTGAGCTGGAATGCCTGGATGAACAGCCACCAGTCGAACGCCATGAGCGCGCCGAGGACGAGGAACCGCCGCTCCTGCCCGCGGGGGATGCGCCCGACCGTCCCACGCCGGACCAGGCCGAAGACGCCGATCGCCAGGGCGGCGAGACCGAGCCGGTACCCGGCGATCGCGACGGCCGGCAGGTCCAGGAGGCGGACGAGCAGCCCGACGAAGCCCCACGACGTCGTCGCGGTGACGACGCCGAGGATGGCTCCGCGGCGGCCGCCGAGCACCGGGGTCGGGGCCAGGCGCCGAGCGATCTTCCCCCGGTAATCGGTCACCAAGCCCCCAGTCGGCACGCGGGCACTGTTGTGAACGGTCGTTCGTTAGTACCGTAGGGCCCCGCACGATGAGTCGCCAGCGGACGCCACAGGTGGATCCCATGAGCTCCAAGGTCGTCGCCTTCGTCGCTCCCCTCGGGACCGAAGAGGCGGTGGTGGCCGCGCCGATGCTGGCGGCGGCACGCGCAGCCGCCGCGGCCGCGGGGCGGCAGCACGGCGTCAGCGTCGGGGTGGTGGCCTTCGACGACGGCCGGGATCCCGTCCGGGCCGCGTCGATCGTCGGCCGGCTCGGCTGCGACCCCTGCGTCGTCGGGGTGATCGGACCGAAGAACAGCGGCAGCGCCCGGGCCGCGGCGCCGCGCGCCCGGGCGGCCGGTCTCCCGATGGTCCTGCCAGCGGCCACCGCGGACGACCTATGCGCCCTCGGCGACGGGTCGGTCTTCCGGCTCTGCGCGCGCGACCGGGACACGGCGGCCGCCTGTGCCGAGCTCTGCGTCCGGCTCGGCGTCGGCCGGCTGGCGGTCAGAGCGGACGAGACGGACTACGGACGCGGCCTCGCGCGCGCGGTGAGGGCGGCCGCGCGGGCGGCCCGCGTTGAGGTCACGAGCGCCATCCACGATGCGGACGCCCTGTTCCACGCGATGGGCGAGGTCGAGCAGGCGGCCGCGATCCGCGCCGCGCGCGAGGGCGGCTTCACCGGCGTGCTCCTCGGAGCGGAGGGCGGGCCCGGCGCCCCGCTCGCCGGCATGGCCGGACCCGCCGGAGAGGGCGCCTGGCAGCTGTACCCCGGAGCCGCGGTGCCGGATGCCGCCGACGTCTACGGACCCGAGAGCGCCGACGCGGCGACCGCGCTGGTCGCCGCGCTCGCGCTGGCGGGCGACCGGGCCGGCATGTCCGAGGCGCTGCGGGCAGCCAGCTTCCGCGGCCGTTCGGGGACCGTCGCCTTCACGCCCGGCGGGGAGCGGAGCGGCGCGGCGGTTTCGGTCTGGCGCCTGCTCGACGGCCGCTGCGTGCCCGCGGAGGCGGAGAGCCGTCTCCCGGCCTGAACCGCCGGGGCCCGGCGACGCCGAAGGAAACCGTCGAGCTCCCGTCAGACGGCGTCGATGCGGTCGAGGTCGTCGCGCAGGCCGAGATACTCCCAGCGCAGCAGCGCGATCGGGAGGTTCCCGTTGCGCCACAGGTAGTCGTGGAACGCCCGCAGGTGGAACGACGCGCCCTGCACGCGCAACGCGTCGGTCGCGAAGCGGAGGATCTGCAGCTTGCCGATCTGGTACGTCAGCCCCTGACCCGGGGTCGCCGCGAACATCGCGGCCTCCTCCTCGGCGGTGGCGCGGTCCATGGGGACGGCCTCCTCGAGGCAGCGCCCCGCGGTGTCGAGGTCGAACTCGCCGATCGCCACCTTCACGTCGACCTCGACGCGCAGCGCGCGGAGCCGCATGAAGTTGTAGATCACCTCGCGGGTTCTCGGCTGGTCGTCGAACAGGCCGGCCTGGAGCAGCAGCTCCTCGTTGTAGAACGCGATGCCCTCGTTGGGGCCGGAGTCGTAGTAGTGCCGGCGCAGCGGGTTGTCGTGCCCGTAGGCGATGGCGAGTTGCTGGTAGTGCGCGCCCTCGTGGACGATCCCCGCCCGGGGGTCGCGGGCGTTGGCGAGGTAGAAGTACGGCAGGTCGGGGCGCGGCTCGGGGACGTAGCTGACGCCGTCGGCGTCGAGCCGGTCCGGCGCCGTGAGGTCGTCGGTGACGCCCAGCCAGGACAGCGGCGCGAGGTAGGCGGGCAGCGGGAGGTTGCGGTAGTGGCCCAGCGATTCCGGCTGGGTGAGGATGCCCTCGCGGTCGTAGAAGGT
>Ga0136627_1000596_pt1 | contig 13795 bp, 13 predicted proteins | sample AntDrymUQ4892206_2_FD_104652 | JGI IMG/M metagenome (GOLD analysis project Ga0136627, IMG submission 104652) | Polar desert sand microbial communities from Dry Valleys, Antarctica - metaG UQ489 (22.06) | ecosystem: Environmental > Terrestrial > Soil > Desert | place: Antarctica: Dry Valley... | reverse complement strand
TCGCCGCGCCCGGGCGCGGCGACGAAGAAGTCGAGCAGGTGGCTCTCGCCGTGGTGGTGGACGAGCATGAACCCACCGGCCCCCGGGCCGGTCAGCGGCGACTCGGCGACGAAGGACATCAGCACCGCGGCGACGGCCGCATCGACCGCCGTCCCGCCCTCGCGCAGCACCGAAGCCCCGGCCTCGGCCGTCAGCGGATGCCCGGCTGCGACGACTCCCCTCACCACGAGGAAGCTACTCGACGGCTCCCGGGCTTCGTGGCGTCTGGCCGTGCGCGCGAGCGCTGTGGTGGCGTGCCCGCGAGCGCTGTGGTGGGGTGCGCGCGAGGGCTGTGGTGGCGTGCCCGCTCGCGGAGCCCTCGCCTCTACGACAAGAAAAGTGTGTGTGAGACAACAACCTTGTCTGTGAGACACATTTCTTGTCGTAGCGCAGAGGTGGCGACCGCCGCCACACGCTCGCTCGCGCCGGAGGGCCACGGTCCGCTCGCATCGTGCGGCCTGAGCCGCCAGGACTTCGCCGGCGCCTGGGTCTCCAGGGCTTCGCCGACGCCTGGGTCTCCAGGGCTTGGCCGGCGCCCAGTGCAGTCCCCCGCGACGCGAACAGTGAGCAGGGCGCTAGCGGCGCGGAATGAACTCGGGCACGTCGAGGTCTTCCAGACCGCGGGGCGCCGACGGGACGACCTCGCGCTCGCGGCGCGGCGTGCGCGTCACCCGCGGCTCGTGGTCGGCGGGATTCTCGCTGCGCTGCTCGCCCGATGAAGGCACCCGGTGCTCGCCCGATGAAGGCACCCCCCGGTGCCCGCCCGCCCGGTCGGGCTGCGCTCCTCCCGCGGCGGCGGCCGCGACCGGGCGCCGCTCACGGCGCGGGGCCTGAGCCGGGGGATCGCCGTAGCCGGTCGCCACCACGGTGATCCAGACCTCGTCGCCGAGCCGCTCGTCGACCATCGCGCCGAAGATGATGTTGGCGTCGGGGTGGGCGGCCTCGGCGACGGCCTTGGCGGCCTCGTTGACCTCCCACAGCGACAGGTCGGAACCGCCGGTGATCGACAGCAGGATCGACCGCGCGCCCTCGACGGAGGTCTCGAGCAGCGGTGACTCGACGGCCCGGCTGGCCGCCTCCAGCGCGCGCGACTCGCCCGAGCCCATGCCGATGCCGAGCAGCGCGCTGCCGGTCGCCTTGGCCATGATCGTGCGCACGTCGGCGAAGTCGAGGTTGATCAGGCCCGGCAGCGTGATCAGGTCCGAGATCCCCTGGACGCCCTGACGCAGGACATCGTCGGCGACGCGGAAGGCGTCGACCATCGAGGTCTTCTTGTCGAGCACGCTGAGCAGTCGCGAGTTGGGGATCGTGATCAGGGTGTCGACCTCGGAGGCGAGCTCCTCGACGCCCAGGTCGGCCTGCAGCGAGCGCCGCGCGCCCTCGAAGGAGAACGGCTTGGTCACGATGCCGACCGTCAGTGCGCCGACCTCGCGCGAGATCCGCGCGACGACGGGCGCGGCACCGGTCCCGGTGCCCCCACCGGCGCCGGCGGCGATGAAGATCATGTCCGCGCCCTTGAGCATGCCCTTGAGCTCGTCGTACTGCTCAAGCGCCGCCTTGCGGCCCAGCTCGGGGTCGGCGCCGGCGCCGAGACCCCGCGAGGAGGCCTCGCCGATGTGCACGCGCGTCTGCGCACTCGAGCCGTCGAGCGACTGGACGTCGGTGTTGACCGCGATGAACTCGACGCCCTCGATGCCGGCCTCGATCATGCGATTGACGGCGTTGACGCCGGCGCCGCCGACGCCGACGACGCGCAGCACGGGGTCATGGCTGACCGGCGAGACGGGCTGATGGACCGGCTCGCGCCCGTAGGCCGGCGCGCGCGGCGCGGGCGCGCGCTCGAGCATGTTCTCCGGGATGTCGGCGGAGAACACCGAGTGCAGGCGCTCCTCGGGCGTCGGGATGCCCTCGTAGCGGCTGCGGGCAGGGCTCCGGCGCTCCCCGCGCGGCTCCCAAGCCGGCTCGCGACGGCGCTCGGGCTCGGGCGGCTCGGGCGGACGCAGCTCCTGACGCTCGGGCCGCTGGACCGCCTCGCGGCGCACCTCGTCCGCGTCGCGGCGGGCCTCACCGGCCTCGGGCGCGTCGGGCTCGTCCGTCTGGCGGAACAGCTGGGCCAAAGGCCCCTCGCGCATGCTCGCCCGCTTACCGCTTGCCATTTTCAAGGACCTCCTTCGCGAGCTGGCGGTAGGCGTAGGCGGCCTTGCCGTCTGGCTCGTACTTGAGCACGGACATTCCCTTGACCGGCGCCTCGGCGAAGCGGACGGTCTTGTTGATGCGCGATGCGAACACGCGGTCGCCGAAGTTCTCCTCGAGCAGCTCGATCGCCTCCTTGGCGTGGACGGTGCGATTGTCCACGAGCGTCGGGAGGATGCCCTCGATCTCGACATCCGGGTTGAGGTTCTCGCGGATCATCGAGAGGGTGCTCTGCAGCTGCACCAGCCCCCGCATGGACAGATACTCGCATTGCACCGGGACGATCACCTTGTCGGCGGCCGCGAGCGCGTTGATCGTGAGCAGTCCGAGGCTGGGCGGAGTGTCGATGCAGATGAAGTCGTAGTCCTCGAGGACCGGCTTGATCGCCTTCTCCAGCGAGCGCTCGCGGCCGATCTTGGTCGACATCGCGATCTCGGCGCCGGCCAGGTCGATCGAGGCGCAGGCCACGTCGACCTCGCGCTTGCGGATCACCTCGCGAATCGACATGTCGTGTACGAGCACGTCGTACATCGACAGCTCGAGCGAGTCGGGGTCGATGCCCTGGCTCATCGTCAGGTTGCCCTGCGGATCGAGGTCGATGCACAGCGCGCGGTGTCCGCTCTCCACGAAGGCGGCGGCCAGGTTGAGCGTCGTCGTGGTCTTCGCGACGCCACCCTTCTGGTTGGTGAACGCGATGACCTTCGCCTTGGGCGTCAGGGACGTCACGGGTGCCTCCGGTTCGGCGGAAGAGTGGTGGGCGCTACCATACCCAGTGCCTATTCGCACCCGTACGGGCGAATCCTCCACCGCAGCGGTAGGTCAGTTTCACCAGAGCCGTCGATGGCGCTGCACCGTACCCTCTGCGCATGACGGACCTCCTCGCCAAGCGGCTGGTGATCGTCACCGGCAAGGGTGGCGTGGGCAAGACCACGGTCGCCGCCGCGCTCGGCCTGCTCGCCGCGCGCGCGGGCAAGCGCACGCTGGTGTGCGAGGTCGCCGAGCAGGAGCGCATCACCGAGGTGTTCGGCAGGCCCCCGGCGGGATTCACCGAGACCGAGGTCGCCGAGTCGCTGCACACGTTCTCGATCAACCCCGAGGACGCCAAGCAGGAGTGGGTGCGCCACCAGCTGCACTCCAGCAGGCTGGCAGGGCTGCTGCACCAGAGCCACATCTTCCAGTACCTGACCGCCGCCGCCCCGGGCCTGGCCGAGGTGGTGACGATCGGCAAAGTCTGGGAGCTCGCCCAGTTCGAGCGCAGGACGCCGCGCTCGGCGCCGTACGACCTCGTCGTCGTCGACGCGCCCGCCACCGGCAACGGCCTCGCCCTGCTGCGCTCGCCGCGAACCTACCGTGACATCGCCCGTGTGGGTCCGATCGCCAGGCACGCCGCGATGATCGACGGCTTCCTCTCGGACACCCGGCAGACGGCGGTGGTCGCGGTCGCGCTCGCCGAGGAGATGCCGGTCAACGAGACGATCGAGCTCGAGCAGCGCCTGGCGAGCGAGCTGGAGATGGAGCTCGCGCTGGTGCTCGCCAACGGCGTTCTGCCGGAGCGCTTCTCCGGCGGCGAGGCCGAGGCGATGAAGAGTGTCGACGGGGCGGGCTCGCCCGCCGCACGCGAGGCGCTGGCGGCGGCGCTGGCCGCACACGAGCGCTCGCGCTCGCAGCGCTCCCAGCTCGCGCGGCTGCGCCGCGAGATGACCGCGCCTGTCGCGGTGCTGCCGCTGATACTGGTGCCAGAGCTCGACCTCGACGGCCTGCAGCAGCTCTCCCAGGAGCTCGAGAAGAAGCTGTGACCCCCAGAGCGGCCGGCGTGGAGGCGCTGCTCGCGCGCAAGCAGGTGGTCATCTGCGCGGGCTCGGGCGGGGTCGGCAAGACCACCACCGCCGCGGCGATCGCGGCGGGGATGGCGGCCCGCGGGCGCACGGCCGCGGTGCTGACGATCGATCCGGCCAAGCGGCTGGCCAACTCGCTCGGCCTGCCCGAGCTCGCAGGCGAGGAGCGCCAGGTCGATCCGGGCCGCCTCGACGCGGCGGGCCTGGGCGGCACCGGCGAGCTGTGGGCGATGATGCTCGACGCCAAGCGGACCTTCGACGAGCTGGTCGACACCTACGCGGCCGACGAGCAGGCGCGCGACGCCGTGCTGGCGAACCCGATCTACCGCGAGCTGTCGAACGCGGTTGGGGGCTCGGAGGAGTACATGGCGATGGAGAAGCTGCATCAGCTCCATCAGGAGGGCCGCTACGACCTGCTGGTGCTCGACACCCCGCCGACGCGTAACGCGCTCGACTTCCTCGACGCGCCGCGGCGCCTCGCCCGCTTCATCGACTCGCGCTCGCTGGCGTTCTTCAGCGCCTCGAACACGGCTGGTTTCGGGCTGCTCGGCCGTGGCACCGGCCTGCTGTTCTCGGTTATGAAGCGTGCGACGGGCGTCGACCTGCTGCAGGACCTCGCCGGGTTCTTCAATGCCTTCGGCGGCATGGCCGAGGGCTTTCGCGAACGCGCGCAGCGCGTCGACGCGCTGCTCTGCGACAGCCGCACGACCTTTCTGCTGATCACTTCACCGCGCGCCGCCGCGATCGATGAGGCGGCGTTCTTCCACCGCAAGCTCAACGAGGAGGGGTTGCCCTTCGGCGGGGTGATCGCCAACCGCGTGCGCGAGCCGATCCGCGCCGCCGGCGGCGAAAAGCTCGACGGCGAGCTCGAGCAGCTGCTCGACCCGGCGCTCGCGCGCAAGGTCTCGCGCACCGTCGAGGAGCACCGGCGTCTGGCCGAGCGCGATCAGCGCAACCTCGAGCAGCTGCGCACCCGCCTCTCGCGCAAGCCGGCGATCGTCGTGCCCGAGCTGGCCGGCGACGTGCACGACCTCGAGGGCCTCGAGGCAGTCGGGCGCCACCTGTTCGCCGCCGGTTAGACGGGGAGCAGCGCAGCCGGATCGTTGCCCGAGGACAGGCCGATCGCCCGCGGGAGCAGCGCAGCCGGATCGTCGACCCGGCGAGCACCGCACCGCTGGCCTCATCGGCCGAGCACCGCACGGATTACTTCACACCGGCGCGGACCAGCAGGCCGGATCGTCGAGCGATCCCTGCTCGTCCACCGGCTCCGCCTGAGGGCCGACCGCCGTGACGCCCCGCTCGGGCGTCTCTGCCTCGAGCGCCTCCGCCTCGAGCGCCTCTGCCTCGAGCGCCTCTGCCTCGAGCGCCTCTGCCTCGAGCGCCTCGATCTCGGCCGTGATGCTCGTGTCGGGTGCCGGCGGCGGGCCTGGAGCGGGTACAGCCTCGGCCTTCCCGCGCGCGAGCGCGGTAGCGGGACCCTCGCGCAGCGAGCGCGCGCGGATCTCGAACGGCTCCGGCGGCTCGAGCAGCAGATCGTCGGCGACGCGCCGCAGGTCCGGGTCGAGGTAGCCGCAGAGCACGTCGCGCAGCAGCGCGCACAAGTGGCGCTCGACCTCACCGACAAGTGTCGAGTCGTGCCCCTGCCGGTCGTCGGGCCCGTCGCCCATCACGAAGCGCTCGAGCGCCTGCGCGAGCTCGATACGGCGCTGGACGCGCTTGCGCTCGCCCTCGGCCGCGCACAGGACCGCGACCCGCGAGGCGAGGCTGGCGCGGGCTCCGCGCTCGCCCCCGTCGAGCAGCGCGCGCAATCCCAGCAGGTGGTCCGACAGCGCCTCGGACTCGCGCGCGCGCCCGCATCCGAGCTCGAAGCGCCGCAGCGCCCATGCCGTCGCGCCGGTGGCAGCTGAGAGGTCGCCGATCGCCACGAGGAACTCGCGCAGGTCCTCCTGCTCGCCATCGGCGAGAACCCACGGCTCGCCGCTCGCGACGCCGGTCGCTTCGAGCTCGAACGGCTGCCAGCGCCCGTCGCCGGTGCGCCGCCACGCGAGCGCCGACAGCGCCACCCCGCCGGGCCGGTAGAGGCGCATGCCGGTCAGCAGCGCCGCGAAGCGCTCGCGCGCCTCGGCCAGGGGCGGGCGATCGTCGGGAGCGACGTCGCGGGCGAGCACCAGCAGCACCGCGGGCTTACGCAGGTCGCCGGCAACGCCCTCGGCTGGGTCCCCCCAGACGGCCTCGTCGGGAGCGTCGGTGCGATCACCGCGGGTCAGCGTCAGGCCGCGCCCGAGCTCGACCTCCCCGGCCGCCAGCTCGACGCCGTGGACGGGGACGAGGATCGTCGCCGGGCGGCTGCGCTCGTAGAGCGTGCGCTCGACCTCGCCGTAGACGCGCTCGAAGCGCTGCTCGGGAAACGAGAAGTCGGTCATGTCCTCGTAGAGCGCCTCGAGCATCGCCTGCAGCGCGGACTCGTCCTCGCCGCCGCGCAGCCCGTTGACGCGCAGGTAGGCGGCCGAGCCGGTGCCGAGCGCCTCGCTCGCCGGCAGCCTGGTCTCGAGCATCCGCAGTCGCGTCCAGCGCGCCTCGATGAAGCGGTCGGTCAGCGGGCGGTAGTGGTACAGCGTCGGCCCGCCGCGCGCGTGGCCCTCGTCGAGGTCGAACTCGAGCTCGGCGCCCGCGAGCTGATCGTCGCGCAGCAGCTTCGATGCCTCCAGCGCGAAGCTCCGCAGCGAGTCGTGGAGCCGGCGGTTGCGCATGGACGCGGTCTTCGCCGCTGGCGCCCGCGCTCCTGCCGGGGGGCCTGCCACCATGCTCCCAGTCGCCGCAAGTACCCGCCCGCGGGGCTCGTGCTCAGGCGGGCTGACAGGCTTCGGCCAGCCACTCGCGCCCGTACCGGCGCATGCCGTCGATCAGCGGCAGCAGCGCCTGACCCTTGTCGGTCAGCGAGTACTCGACACGCGGGGGCACCTCGGAGTAGGTGTGGCGCTCGACGATGCCCTCGTGCTCGAGCGCGCGCAGGCGCAGCGAGAGCGTACGCGGGGAGATGCCGCTCAGCGAGCGCTCGAGCTCGCAGAAACGGGTGCGGCCCTCGGCGAGATCGCGAATGACGAGGATCGTCCACTTGCCACAGATGATCTCCGCGGTGGCGCAGACCGGACAGGTCTCCTCGATCGCACGTGTCGCCACTGCAGAGGCCACCCAGCCCATTCTAGCGCGAAGCTTTACCTACTGAAGCGTGACAGGGCCGGGCGCGGGCCCCGGCCGCCGCCGTGTGAGCGGGAGACCGGGGGCTCACGCCCCCGGACCCTGAGGCCGCCGGCAGGTGGTGCCTCAGCCACCGAGGTTGCTGAGCATGCCTCCGCCGCTGCTGCCGCCGGCCGGGACCACCGGGCGGCCCTCGCTCGGCTGGATCAGGACCCAGCCCGCGCCCTGGAAGGCCATCTGCATCGACTCGCCCGAGCCGCGCCCGATGAAGTTCTTGAGCTTGACGTCGGTCTTGATCGACGTCGAGACGCCGCTCGACCAGGTGATCGCGGCCTGCGGGTCGGCGAACGTCGGAGCGTCGCCGGTGTTGAGCAGGACGGGCGGGCCGTCGGAGATGATCGCGACCCAGCCGCTGCCCTGCAGCGCCATGTTGAACAGGCCCCCGGCCATCATCGCCGACGCGCCGCCGGCGACCTTGGTGATGTCCCAGTCGATGCCGGCGTCGAAGGCGAGCACCTGCTTGCCGTTGCAGGTGATCGCGTCGTTCTCGAGCTTGATCAGATGGATGTCCTGCGCGGTGTCGGCGAGGAAGACCTCACCGGTGCCGGTCATCTTCATCAGCTGCGTCCCCTCACCGGAGACCGCCTTCTTGAGCATGCGCCCCATGCCACCGGCGCCGGCGTGCTCGAAGCTGACCTGACCCTGGTAGGCGACCATCGCGCCGAGCTTCGCCTGGATCGTCACCGCCTCGAGGCGGACCTTCAGCAGCTTGTGATTCTGAAGCGCGAACGCCTCCTGGGTCTGCGTCTCCTGGTACTCACCGAGGGTGCTCTGCACGCGAACTCTCCTTGCGATCGAGGGCCAGCCGCCACTCTCGGCGCTGCCGCCGGATCCGTCAAGGGGAACTTCGTCCAGGAGCCGCGCGGACCGGCGTCGGATCAGACCCCGGCGGCGTCGGCCGCGAAGACATGGTCGACCGAGGTCGAACGCTGCCCGTCGGAGGAGACCATCAGCTTGAGGTCTCGGCCGCCGAGAGCGCAGTGCGCACGGTCTCCTCGTCGCGCATCTCGCCGACGAGGATGACGTCGGGGTCCTGGCGCAGCACGCGCCGCAGCGCGCGCTTGAACGAGCCCGTGTCCTCGCCGACCTCGCGCTGGTTGATGATCGAGAGCTTGTCCTTGTGCAGGAACTCGACCGGGTCCTCGATCGTGACGACGTGCTTGGTCGCCGTCGTGTTGATGCGGTCGATCATCGCCGCGAGGGTCGTCGACTTGCCCGACCCGGTGGTGCCCGTGACCAGCACGATCCCGCGCTCCTCGTCGGCGAGCGAGTCGACCACCGGCGGCAGCAGCAGCTCCTCGCAGGTGCGGATCGTGAACGGGATCGCCCGGCAGACGATCGAGATCGATCCCCGCTGGCGGAAGGCGTTGACCCTGAAGCGGGCGAGGCCCGGCACGGCGACCGAGAAGTCGACCTCGCTCTCGCGCTCGAACTCCTCGAGCCTGCCCGGGTGAGAGAGCATCGAGCGGAAGATCGCCTCGGTCGTCTCGGGGTCGAGCGGCTCCGAGCCGGGAATCGGCTCGAGCCTGCCCTGCACCCGGACGATCGGCCGCGCGGGAACCTTGAGGTGCAGGTCCGAGCCCTCGATCTCGATCACGCGTCGCAGAGCCTGCTCGAGGTCGAACATGCTCCGAATATCGGCCGCCGCGGCGGCGGGCTTGAGCGCGACCGCGCCCGGCAGGCCCCGAAGGTCTCTCGCGACGCCGCTAGCCTGTTCGAGGAATGTCGAACGACCGATACCGGTGAGGACGGTCGCCCACCCGGATCTTGCAGACATCGAGCTCTGCCACGTGCTCCATGCGCTGAGCGATCCGGTACGGCTCGAGATCGTCAGGTGCCTGGCCGGGAGCGGCGAGCAGCCGTGCGGAGCACTGGAGTGCGCGGTCTCCAAGTCCACGCTCTCACACCACCTCAAGGTGCTGCGCGAGGCCGGCCTGACCCATACGCGCGCCGACGGGACGCGGCGGCTGGTGGTCCTGCGCCGCGAGGAGCTCGAGGAGCGCTTCCCGGCCATGCTGAGCTCCGTGCTCGACTGCGCTGATCCGCCGCAGGTCGCGCTGCGCAGCCTCTGACCGGCCCGGATCTCCGCCAGGCGTAGCCCCGGTACTGTTCGATGGTCCGGTGGCCGGACCCGAACTGCCGGTTTCTGCTAGTATTTCGATTAATGTCGAAGGTTCGAAGAAAGGTGGCCGCCACGGCACGTACAACTCCGTCTCCCCGCGAGCAGCAGCTCGCACCCGAAGCAACCTCGGACGCCCTCCAGATCTTCTTCAACGAGGCGCGGCGTCATCCCCTGCTCACCGCCGAGGAGGAGATCGAGCTCGCCAAAGCCATCGAGCGCGGCGATCTGACCGCCAAGGACCGCTTCGTCAACGCCAACCTCCGGCTCGTGATCTCGGTGGCGCGCAAGTACCAGGGCCACGGCCTGTCGCTCGGCGACCTGATCCAGGAGGGCATGCTCGGCCTGATCCGCGCCGTCGAGAAGTTCGACCACCGCAAGGGCTTCAAGTTCTCCACCTACGGCACGCTCTGGGTCCGCCAGGCGATCGGCCGCGGGCTCGCCAACTCGGGTCGCACCGTGCGCCTGCCCGTGCACATCGTCGCCCGGGCGCGCCGGATCGAGGAGGCCCAGCGCAAGCTCTCGACCGAGCTCGGTCGCGAGCCGGGAGACGCCGAGATCGCAGAGCGCGTCGAGATGCCGATCGACGAGGTGATGGACATCCGCCGCGCCGACCGCAACCCGACGAGCCTCGACCAGAAGGTCGGCGAGTCCGAGGACACCAGCCTCGGTGACCTGATCGCCGGCCAGCAGCCGGGTCCCGACCAGGAAGTCGTCGAGGGCGTGCACAACCAGCTCGTCCAGGAGGCCGTCGAGAGCCTGCCCGAGCAGGAGCGCGACGTGCTGCGCCTGCGGTTCGGGCTCGCCGGCGCCGAGCCCGCCCCGCTGCGCGAGGCCGGCAAGGCGCTCGGACTCTCCTCGGAGGGCGTGCGCCAGCTCGAGGACCGCGCGCTGCGCCGCCTGCAGGGCAACGAGGACCTGCAGGGCCTGCGCGAAGCGGCGTAGGCCTCCCGACGGGGCTGGGACCCGGTGTCAGCGCGCGGGCGCGATCGCGCAGCCACGCTGCGTCGCGGCGCGCCTGAGCTCCTGGTCCCAGCTGACCAGCGTGGTGTCTGCGCCGAGAGCGAGCGCGCTCGCGAGGTGGACGGCGTCGTAACCGCGCAGCTGAAGATCCTCGGCGAGCTCTCCCGCGTCCCGAGCGAGGGGGCCGTCGATCCCCAGCAGGAGCAGCTCGCTCTGGGCGGACTCGTACTCCTGTCGCGCCCGGGTGTGCCCGTCGGTGCTCAGACGCCCGCCGCGGCGGGCGGCCGCGAGCGCGGCGCGGCCTTCGGGATAGGACAGGATGGTGGAGGCCGCCGGGTGATGCGTGCTCCACAGCTCGGCGACCAGCTCAGAGCCCTCCTCGATCACCACGAGCTTGACGAGCGCCGAGGTGTCGAAGTAGAGGATCAGCGACGCTGCGCGACGACGAGATCCGAGACCGACCCTCGCGGCTGCACGCGCGCCTGCCGCGCCTGGCGCGGTCTGTCCGGCGGCGTGACGAGACCTCGCCGCACCAGCTCGTCCAGAGGATCCTCGGCGTCGACCCCAGAGAGCCGGGCGATTGGCGTTCCGCGCCGCGTGACCACGACCTCGGCGCCCTGCTCGACGCGCTCGAGATGCTCGCTCAGCCGATCGTGAAGCTCCCGCACCCCGACGTCGTAGCTCCGATCATGTAGCGTCATCGGGTTGATGCTAGCAGCTACGTTGCTCATCGAGAAGGCACGGCAGCCTGACTCCTCGACGCCAGGTCCGGCGGACGACCGGCTCAGCTGTCGATCGTTCAGCCACTGTGAGCTACTCCACAACGCCCCGCTACAGCCACCAGCGCCCGCTGAGAGGGACCTCTCCGGGTGGGGATAGATCGCGCCCCCTCGCCTGCACGTGACCGTGAACGCAAACGGCGACTCGCAAGAGATTGATGGCCGAGCGACGCGCTGAACCTCGCCGTCAGAGTTGAAAGCACCCTTGTCCATCCACGCGCAGGTGATGGACGAGGCGGGTCTCACAGCCAGGCTTCGGCGTTCGCGAGGTCGTCCTCGCCGGGGTGCTCGGTGAGGACTGTCTCGAGAGCGGCGACGATGCGGCCGGTGGCGCCTTTGGTCCGGCGGTATCCGCCGGGCATGAACACCATGCCGTAGTCCCCCTGCCCACCGGGAGTGATCGCGCTGTGGTGCAGCGGCCGGTAGTCGCTCAGGTTATCGGTGACGATCGCGCGTCTTTCGCCGCGGGCGAGCTCCATCACCTCGAGGTCGGCGAGGCTCTCGTTTCCGGCGGTCTCCTTGATCGCTGTCACATCGTGGCCGCGAGAACGCAACTCGCGCGCGATCAGGGGCGAGAGCATCTCGTCGAGCAGCAGCTTCACCGGCCGAAAGCAGCCCGCCCGGCGACGAACGCCGCGTGCGCGTCAGCTCTCTCGTGCTCGTTGGCGGCGATCCACTGCTCGATCTCGGAGCGGTAGGCCCCGTAGTACGCGGCGCCGGCCTGAACCAGACCGAGCGGGAGCTCGAGATACTCCGCCGCAGCCGAGAAGTCCCCGTCGTTGTCGCGAATGACGACGACCAGCTCCCACACATCCAGGCCCGCGCCGACGAGCGCCGCCCGGCGCCCGGCCGGACCGTCGAGGAACCGCACGAGGGGGTGCTCGTCCATTCGCAGCCCCTCTTCGACGTAGCGTTGGGCGAGGGTGCGCGCCGGCAAACGCGCTCGGCGGGCACGCGATCCGAGCCGCTCGATCGTCTCGGAGCTGAATCGGAGACTGAGCGGCTGACCCATGTAGCGCAGCGTAGCGCGGGACGCTCGGGTCAGTCCAGGCGGCCGGGGCTCGCAGCGCTGCCTGCTGACCCCACTCCGGCAGTCGCTCGTCGACGTCTTGCGGGACCCGCTGCAGGGCGTTGTTCACCAGCGTCTCATGAGCACGGCATGAAGGAGGAGGGGGTGACAAACGGGTGCGGAGGGCAACCGCGATCTGCGACAGTCCGCCCATGAATCCGCGCGAGGAGCTTCGCGCCCGCATGGTCGAGGCGGGCCTCGACCTTCACGCCGACGCGCTCTTGGCGATGGCGTCCGACTCGATTCGCCTGCGCCCCGTGGGAGCGAAGCCGCGAGCGGTGGCCTACCGCCAGACGCCCGTCAAGGTCATCGACGCAGACGTCGTCGCGATCGCCGCGGGCCTCTCACACACGTTGGCGCTGCTGCGTGACGGGTCGGTGCTGGCTTGGGGGGCCAACGAGTCCGGGGAGCTGGGGGACGGGACGCGGGCGAGCAGATCGTCGCCGGGGCCGGTCCCCGGGCTGGACGCCGTGCGCGCGATCGCGGCGAGCGGCGGGAACAGCCTCGCCCTCCAAGCCGACGGCTCGGTGCTGGTGTGGGGCGATCACCACGGGCGCCAGAACGGCGCCTGGACCACGACGCAACGGCGCGTCCCGGTTCCCGTCGAAGGGCTCGACGGCAGCGTGCGCGCGTTGTTCGGCGCTCACGCGATCATGGACGACGGGACCGTAGTCGCGTTGGGCTCGGGTCGAGCCACCGTGGTGCCCGGCCTCGACGCAGACGTCGTCGCGGTCGCCTCCGGCGGAGGCCATGGCCTCGCGATCGGCTCGGATGGCTCCGTTACGGTGTGGGGTCGCGAGCGCGACCCCGCCGACCCCAGCGGCAGGATGGTTTGGACGGACCCGCATCCACTTGCGGGCTGTGAGGGGCCGATCGTCGCGATCGCCGCGGGCGCCGCGGGCTACCACCAAAGCCTCGCGCTCACGCCGGGGGGCGAGGTGCTCGCCTGGGAACCCAGCCCCGTGGGTGCTGCCGACGTCGCCCGGCGCAGCACCCCGACCGGCGTCCCCCGGCTGGACACGGCGGTGATCGCCACCGCCGTAGCCTATGGGCAAACCTTCGCACTGAGAGCCGACGGCACGGTGGTCGCCTGGGGCTCGAACTTCACGGGGGATCTGGGCGACGGCACCCTGCTCAGCCGCAGGACTCCGGTGCCGGTCTCGGGGCTCCCGCCGGTGCAGGCGATCGCCCCCGGAGCGGCGCTCACCCACGACGGCGCGGTCTACGCGTGGGGCGGACAGCTGCCGCCGACCGACGACGCCGATCTCGAGGCACAGATGCCGATCGGCATCAGCAAGCTCGGCGGCTGCCCCGATCTGCCCCCGGACGTGCCCTGGCCCACCCGCGACGCGCGTCCGATGGCTTTCATCGCCCAGGTCGAGCTGGGCCACGTCACGCTGCTCGATCGCGACGGAGTTCTGCCGCCGGCGGGTCTGCTGTCGTTCTTCACTTTGCCGATCGACTGGGCGGAGGGCTCCGAGGCCGGCCGCGTCATCTACACCGAGCCGCAGACCCCGCTGACACGCACCCCGCTCCCCGC
>Ga0136627_1000595_pt1 | contig 13795 bp, 15 predicted proteins | sample AntDrymUQ4892206_2_FD_104652 | JGI IMG/M metagenome (GOLD analysis project Ga0136627, IMG submission 104652) | Polar desert sand microbial communities from Dry Valleys, Antarctica - metaG UQ489 (22.06) | ecosystem: Environmental > Terrestrial > Soil > Desert | place: Antarctica: Dry Valley... | reverse complement strand
GAACGTCAGCTCGACATCGCCGATCGCGCCGTTGCGGTGCTTGGCGATGATGATGTCCGCGATGCCGGCTCGCTCGGACTCGTGGTCGTAGTACTCCTCACGGAAGATGAAGGCGACGAGGTCTGCATCCTGTTCTATTGAGCCGGATTCGCGTAAATCGGAGAGCAGGGGACGCTTGCTGTCGATCGACTGACCGCGCGTCTCGACCGCGCGCGAGAGCTGCGACAGGGCGATCACCGGGACGTTGAGCTCGCGGGCGAGGATCTTCAAGCCGCGGCTCATCTCGCCGACCTGCTGCACGCGCGACTCGACGCCGGCTTCGGGACGCATGAGCTGGAGGTAGTCGATGATGATCAGGCCCAGCGGCTCCTGCTGGTGCAGCCGGCGCGCCTTCGCGCGGATCTCGATGATCCCGACGTCGGAGGAGTCGTCGATGTGGATCGGCGCCGCGGCGAGCCTCGCCGACGCGGCGAGGATCTTCGGCCACTTGCCGTCCGGCACGCGGCCCTTGCGCAGCTCGTCGCCCTTGATGCGCCCCTGCGAGGCCACGAAGCGCTGCGCGAGCTCTGTCTCGGACATCTCCAGCGAGAACAACGCGACGGGACGCCCGTGATCGATCGCCGCATTTTCCGCAATATTGGTGACGAGGGCGCTTTTGCCCATCGATGGGCGTGCAGCAATAACGATCAGGTTCCCGGGCTGAAAGCCGCCGGTGATCTCGTCGAGGTCGCGAAAGCCCGACGGCGTGCCGGTCAGCGACGTGCCCTCGCGCGAGAGCTTCTCCATCTTCTTCAGCTCGTCGTCGAGGATCTCGTCGATCGTGCGGAAGTCCTTCTGGCGGTCGTCGTGGGCGACCTCGAGCATCGCGCGCTCGGCGCGCTCGACGAGGTCGCGCGGCGCGCCGTCGTGGTTGAGCACCGATGCCTGGATCTCGTACGTCGTGCTCAGCAGCCGGCGCATCAGCGCGTGCTCGCGCACGATTCGGGCGTAGCGGCGGATGCCGCCGAGACCGGGGACGCCGCCGGTCAGCTCGTCGATCGCGGCCTTGCCGCCGGCCTCCTCCAGTCTGCCGGCCGTGCGCAGGTGCTCGGAGACCGTCAGCACGTCAATCGGCTCACTCTCGCGGTAGAGCAGCAGCATCGACTCGTAGATGACGCGATGGCGATCGCGGTAGAAGTCCTCGGGCTTCAGGCCCTCCTCGATGACCAGGCCGTACATCGCCCGATCGGACAGCAGGATGCCGCCGAGCACCGACTGCTCGGCCTCCAGCGAGTGCGGGGGCGCGACGCCGGTGGAGATCTGCGCGGTCGGCCGCGGGGCAGAGTCGGGGTACGTGCTCACGGCAACCTGACCCTAGGTCCCACGAGCACGGGGCCCAGGGCGGGTTCCCGCATGGTGGGCGAAGTTTCTGCCGAGCGTCCCGAGCACGAACAGATGTTCGCCGAGGTGCCGGACGACACGGCGGACACCGCGCTTGGCGTCACACTCCCGCGGGTAGCCATGCCTGCGCCCTGACGAACGAGGAGGAGGTCAGCATGCTCAGCGACGATCGCCACACCGGCACGCCGGACGGCGTCAGGAACCTCGAGGCCGGCGTGCTGCTGCTCGCAGCGGGCGCGCTGCTGCTGCTCGTCAGCCTGTTTCTCGACTGGTATCAGCCGAGCATCGATGCCTGGGAGATCTTCGAGGTCTGGGATCTCGTGCTCGCGGTGCTGGCCATCGTCGCGCTCACCGCACTGGCGGGCCGCATGGGATTTGGCAGGCCGCGGCCGGCCAGTTGGCTGGCCGCCCCGGCGGGCGCGGCCCTCGTGATCGTCCTGTTCGCGATCATCAACCCGCCCCCGCTGAGCCGCAGCGTGGACGGCGACCCCGACACGGGCCTCTGGCTCGCCCTCGTCGCCTCGGTGCTGATGGCGGCCGGGGCGCTGCTCACGGTGGCGAGGATCTCGGTGGCGTTCTCCGCCGCCCCGCGAGACGGCGTGGGCCCACCCTGGTCGCGGGGACGCGCGGCTCGCGCGGCCCGGGTCGACGCCGATGCCGCCTCCGCGGACGACCCGCCGGCAGAGGCGACGACCCGCAAGCTCTGATCGGGCTCAGGTCACGTCCTCGTCCGGCCAGCGGCCATGGGCCTCGTAGAAGTCGCGCGCGGCGTCCTCGTCGTCGCGGTCGCCATGTCCGCGACCGATGAACCACGCGAGCATGATCACGCAACCGAGCCCGCCGGCGACGCCGACGGCGCCCCAGATCGTGTCCGCGAGGGCGGCGAGCGGCAGCAGCTCAGTGGTCCGTCGCGTAGGCTCGCGTGCGCTCGGGCGGTCGCTGGCGCCGGCTGGCAAGGACGCAGGGAGGGAGTGGGCCTCCAGGCCCATGACCGAGCGAGGACGCAGCCAGCCGGTGATCAGCGGCCGATCCAAGCGTGCGCGCGCCTACGCGATGGGCCACTACTACTTGCGTTCGACGACCATCGTCTTGACCGACGCGGTGACGCCCTCGGCGACCTCGACGACCACGACGTAGGTGCCCACGTTCTTGATCGGCTCCTCGAGGTGGATCTTGCGCTTGTCGACCTTGACGCCGCGTGCCTCGTCGATCGCGTCGGCGATGTCCTGGTTGGTCACCGATCCGAACAGGCGCCCGTCGTCACCGGCCTGCTGGCTGATCGTCAGCACCGTGCGGTTGAGGACGTCGGCGTCGACGGTGGCCTGCTGCACGAGCGCCTGCGCGGCGCGATCGGCCAGCTCGCCGCGGCGGCGGGCCTCCGACAGCGCGCCCTTCGTCGCCGGCTGGGCGAGATTGCGCGGGATCAGGTAGTTGCGCAGGTAGCCCTTGGAGACGTCGACGACGGCTCCGCGGGCACCGAGGTGCTCGACGTCCTGCGTGAGGATGGCGGAAGGCATCAGCCGGTCACCTACCGGTCGTCGCGACCGCGGCGACCGCGACCGCCCTCGCGCTCGGCGTCGTCGCGCCCGCCCTCGTTGACGTAGGGCAGCAGCGCCAGCTCACGGGCCCGCTTGACCGCCCGGGCGATCTGGCTCTGATGGCGCCGGCAGGCGCCGGTGATGCGCCGGGAGCGGATCTTGCCCTTCTCGGAGATGAACTTGCGCAGCGTGGCCGTGTCCTTGTAGTCGGCCTGCGCGATCTTCTCCTTGCAGTATGGGCATGGCTTGCGCCGGCCGCTGCCGGGGCCGCCCTTCTTGATGTCGCGTCGGCGCGTGGGCTTGCCACGGTTGCGCTGCTTAGCCACTGACTGAGAGTCCTTCGTGTCGTTGCCGGAGGCGCACGCGGAGGCGTGCGCGGCCCGTCATTGTGACACGTCGGCTCCGTACGGCACCGGGACGCCGCCCCGATCCGGCCGAAGTCGAGGAATGCCGGGCTCAGAACGGGATGTCGTCCTCAGCGCTCTGGCGGCCGCCGCCACCGCCGCTGCCCACGCCGGCCGGCTGGAAGTCGCTGACGTCGGCGGGCACGTCGGAGCGTGCCGCGTAGCCGTTGGAGCCGCCGCCCCCGCCGCGCGAGTCGCCGTCGCGGACGATCGGGATCACGCTGTCGGCCGTGATGTCGACCGCCTGGCGCTTCTGGCCCTCGGGCGTCTCCCACTCGCGCCAGCGCAGGCGCCCGGAGACGACGACCTTCTGGCCCTTGGTGAGGTTGCGGCCCATCCACTCGCCGAGGCCGCTCCAGACCGTGACGTCGAAGTACGCGGCGCGGTCGGCCCACTCGCCCGAGGCGTCCTTGTAGCGCTCGTTGTGAGCGATCCGCAGCGAGCAGACGGCCGTACCGGTGTTGGGAAGGTTGCGCACCTCGGGGTCCCGTGTCAGGTTGCCCGAGACGGTCACCGTGTTGATGTCGAATCCGCTCATGCAAAGCACCTCATCCGCGCGCCTGACCGCAGTCGCACGCTCTCGTGGAGATCAAGAACCTGAGCTCCATCCAGGCGATGGACGCTCGATGAATCGAGTCTAGACCGGCAATCGGCGGTCACACGCGACGACGCCGCTCTCTGCGGTCGAATTGCGCAGCGTCGTGACGAAGTGCGATCGTCGCGTGACGAAGTGCGCGGCTGTACTAGGAAACGTCTTCGGCGGGCGCCGCGGCGGCGACCGGCTCGGGCGCGGCCTCGGCGGCCCCGAGGTCCACAATCCCCGTCGGACGCGGCTCGGCGCGCGTCGTCGGCGGTGCGGGCGTGCCCGGCTTGAGCTTGATGATGCGAAAGCGCACGACGCCGTCGGCGAACTTCAGGTGGCGCTGGAGCTTCTCGAGCGTCTCGCGAACGCCGTGGAACTGCAGCAGGTGGTACTCGGCGTCGGTCTTGTGGCGGATCTCATATGCCGTCTGGCGCACGCCCCAGTCCTGCGTGTTGACCATCCCGACGGGACCGATCGTCTGCTCGACGGTGGCCAGGACCTTCGAGCGCTGCTCCTCGGGAGCGGCGCTGTCGAGCATCAGGATGAGGTCGTAGAGCGGATCGGCGGTGGGCATGCGGCGGCGCATGATAGCGACCGGGGGGCGAATCCCTCCGCCCCCGCGCCTATTGCAGGCGTGGACTCCGATGCTCGTCAGCCGTTGCGCGCCCGCATCCGCTGGGCCAACGTCACCCGCGCGGGCGCCCTCGTCGCGCTGGCGGCGACGATCGTCGCGTGGCCGAAGCTCAGCCCGCGCGAGCCCGCGCTGCCGCCCGCCGAAGCTGTGCCCGTGGCGCCCGTGGCGCCCGTGGCGCCGAATGCGCCGGCGCCGCCCGCACCCGCGCCGCCCGCCGGCACCGCGCCGGCGACCGGCGCGGCGAGCGATGCACGCCGGCGGACGACACCCCGTCGGCGGCGGCGCGCCGGCAAAGGCTCGAACGCGCCGACCGGTGTTCGGCCGGGTCGTTCGCGCCGAGCGGGTCGCGCCCCGCGCCCTCCACCGCGTGGCACACCCGAGCCGCCGCGCGCGCCCCAGCCGGCACGCCCGTCCGCCCGGCCGCGCACCCCTGCGCCGGCAACGCCCCACGACGCCGGACGACCAGACGCCCCGGCGCCCGAGTTCGGTGCGAGCCGCCGTACGGCGCCCGAGTTCGGGCCGCGATGAGGCTGTCTATGTGCCGCATCGCATCCACGGTGCACGCCGCGACCGCCGCGGGTACAGCACAGCCACGCGGCCGGCCACCGAAGGGGCGGAGCTCGTCGCGCCACAACAGGCCGAGAAAGGATTGCCATGACGATCGCCGCACAGCACCTGCACACCTGGATCGGCGCCGAGGTTCTCGATCCCGCCGGCGAGAAGCTCGGAAAGCTCGACGAGCTCCACTACGGCGCGGGCGAGCCGCTCGTGGCCGCGATCTCCAGCGGCCTAGCGGGGCGCAAGCACCACCTCGCCTCCCTGCGCGGCGCCGCCGTCAGCCGCGACGCCATGCAGCTCGGCCTCGCCGCCGGGACGCTCGTACAGGCCGGCGGGCACGGCATCGGACGCGACGAGCTGGCCGCGCTGGCCGCCCACGATGAACGCTTCGGCGCTCTGGAGCCCGAGGATCTCGAGGGCTGGAGCGCGCGCGAGGAGCGCCTCGCCGCCGAGGCCGAGGCCCGCGCCGCCGCCGACGAGCTCGACGCCGAGGCCGAGCGCCGTGCCGAGGAGGAGGCACAGGCGCAGGCCCGGGCGCGCGACGCCGGCGACGAGGCCGAGGAGGCTCGCCATGCTCGCGAGGAGGCCGAGGAGCGCGCCGCGCAGGCGCGCCGGGAGGCCGCGGGCCGCTGACTACGCCGGCTCGGGCGCCTGCGCGCGCTTGTCGCGGATGTCGGCGAGCTGCTCGTCGATCCAGTCGCCCGGGTCGCGGCGGGTGACCGCGTCGCGCAGGCCGCGGGCCCGGCGCTCGCGCTCCTGCGGGTTCATCGTCAGGGCGGCGTGGATCGAGTCGGCGGTCTCGGCGACGTCGAACGGATTGACGCTCAGCGCGAACTCGCCGAGCTCCTCGTGCGCGCCCGTGTTCTCCGACAGGATCGAGACGCCGTCGCGCTCGTTGACCAGCGGGCCCTCCTTGGCGACGAGGTTCATCCCGTCGAACATCGCGTTGACGATCATCACGTCGTAGTTCTTGTAGGCCGCCACCGCCTCCTCGAGGTCGTCGCGCAGCTTCAGCTGGATCGGCATCCAATCCGGCGTGCCGTGGCGATGGTTGACGACCGCCACGAGCGCCTCGATGCGCTCCAGGTAGTCGGCGTACTGGGGGACGTCCATCCGCGACGGCATCAGCTGGGCGATGAACGTCACGCGCTCGAGGAACTCCGGATGCTCGTCGAGGAACTGATCGAAGGCGGCGAAGCCGCGCAGGACGTTCTTGGACAGGTCGGCGCGGTCCACGCGCAGGATGATGTGGTCGCGCCGGCGGCGCTTGAGCTCGGCCTCGAACTGCAGCGTGCGCTCGCTGCGGGCGACACGGCGCGTCGCCTCGTAGTCGATCGCCAGCGGGTAGGCGCGCACCCACACCTCACGCCCGTCGTGGTGCACCACCCCGCGTTCGAAGTCGACGTCGAGGCTCAGTAGGTCGCGGCAGCACTGCAGGAAGTTCCAGCGATAGGAGCGCGTATGGAAGCCGACGATGTCGTTGGCCAGCACCCCCTCGTAGATCGCGGTACGCATGCGGGTCGGCAGGACTCGCCAGGCATCCGGCTGCGTCCAGGGAATGTGGATGAAGTGGTGCAGGAAGACGTCGGGCCGCGCCGCCCGCACGACCGCCGGCAGCGTGTAGAGGTGGTAGTCGTGGACCATCACCACCGGGTCGAGCTGCCCGTCGATCTGCTCGAGGACCGCCTGCGCGAGGTCGTCGTTGACGGCGCGGTAGCCGAGCTCGAAGGCGTCGACGTCCTGCCGGCGGACGTCGGGCGCGTTGGAGAGGTCCCACAGGTAGTGCTGGATGAACCACAGCATCGGGTTGGCGACGCTGTTGTAGAAGAGGTCATAGGCCTCGGGATCGGATTCCACGAGGCGCACCTCGTACTCGCCGCCGTCGGGCATCTGCACCTCGAACGGGTGCCCGCCGCTCTCGCGCGCGCGGGCGATGTCGCCGTCGGTCATGGCCGAGGCGATCCAGACGGCGTCGCGGTGGGAGGCCAGGCCGGTCAGGGCGGTGACCAGGCCGCCGCCGCCGCGCGTGAACGAGCCGTCGTCGTCGAAGGTGACGGGGCCGCGGTTTGAGACGAGCACCAGTGGCGCCGCCTGCGATGACGTCTGCCGGCTCATGGCAGCGGATCGGAGCCGACCTGCTCGGGTCGCTCGCCGAGCTTGACCGTGACATCGCGCGGCCTGCCGTCGCGGTACACGCGCAGCACGACCTCCTCGCCCGAGCGCTTGGGCAGCAGCGCCACGCCGAGCGCGGCCGCGCTGTCCAGCGGCTTGCCGTCGACGGCCGTGATGATGTCGCCGCCATCCTTGATCGTGCGCGCCTGGAAGCGCTTGGAGTCGCCGCCGGCCTGCAGGCCGGCCTTGTCGGCGGGTCCGCCGTCGACGACGTCCTGCACCCATGCGCCCTGCGTGACGGGGAGCTTGAAGCGCCGCGCCAGCTGCGGATAGATCCGCGCCGTCGCCACGCCCAGGTAGGCGTAGTCGACGCGGCCGTCCTTGCGCAGCGCGGCGAGCGTGCGGCGGACGACCTCGGCGGGGATCGCGTAGCCGACGCCCTCCCCGGTTCCGCTGTCGGAGCGGATCTGGGAGTTGATGCCGAGGACCTCGCCCTTGGCGTTGACGAGCGGCCCGCCGGAGTTCCCGCGGTTGATCGCGGCGTCGGTCTGGATCGCGCCGGCGATCTCAAAGCCCGTCAGCGACGTGATCGACCGGTCGATCGCCGACACGACGCCGACCGACAGCGATTGGGGCTCGCCGAACGGCGAGCCGATCGACGCGACGGGCGATCCCACGCGCAGATCCTTCGCCGATCCCAGCGCCAGCGGGCGCAGGCGCAGGCCGGCGGGGTCGATGCGCAGCAGCGCGAGGTCGGCGTTGGGATCGAAGCCGACGATCCCGGCGGCCACCTCGTTGCCGTCGGCGAAGGCAACGTAGACCTCCTTGGCCTTCTTGATCGACGGTCCGGTGCCCTCGGTGACGACGTGGGCGTTGGTCACGACCTCGCCGGCGTCGCCGAGGACGAAGCCCGACCCCACCCCGCGGCCATCCTCGCCGCCCGGCGAGGACGAGTCGCCCAACACGCTGAAGACCGTCACGACTCCGGGCGCGTCGCGCGCGTAGATCCGCGCGGGATCAAAGCCGCTCGAACCGGCCGGCTCGCGCACGACCTCGACCGTCGTGACCCGCTCGACGGTGCGCGCCGCAGCGCCGAGGCTTACACCATCGTCACCTGCGCCGATAGCGGACTTGTCGCCGCAGCCGGCGCCGGCAAGCGCCGCGAGGCCCACGGCGGACGCGGTCGCCAGGATCCGCCTCACGCCGGCAGCTCGAGCGAGAACGTCGTGCGGCCGGGGGCGCTGTCGACATCCAGGGACCCGTCCATGCGCTCGGCCAGCTCGCGGGCGATCGCCAGACCCAGGCCGGAGCCCTGCGCGTCGTCGGAGGTGAAGAACGGCTCGAACACGCGGGCCGCGACGTCGCGGCGCAGACCCGGCCCGTCGTCGCAGACGCCGAGCGCGACGGCGCCGTTGCGACGCGCGGCCGTCACGACGACGCCCGTGCCCGGCGGCGTGTGCGTCAGCGCGTTGTCGAGCAGGATCCGCAGGATCTGTGCCACGCGCTCAGGATCGCAGACCGTCTCGATCGACTCGCCCTCGACGCGCAGTGCCAGCTCGGACTCGTGCTTGACCAGCGCGGGGGCGAACTCCAGCGTGACGCGGTTGGTCAGATCGCCAAGATCGGTCGGCTCCGGGCGCAGCTCGAGCGAGCCCGCCTCCAGCCGGGAGAGGTCCAGCAGGTCGGTCGCGAGCTTGCCCAAGCGCGCGACCTGCTCGCGCACGACCGCGACGAACTCCCGCCGCGTGTCGTCGTCGAGCTCCTCGTCCTCCAGCAGCTCGAGGAACCCGCCGAGCGAGAAGATCGGCGTGCGCAGCTCGTGGGAGGCCGTCGCGATGAAGCGCCGGCGGGCCGTCTCGACCTCCGCGAGCTGGCGCTGCATGTCGTCCAGCGCGCGGGCGAGCTGGCCCAGCTCGTCGTCGGCGCCGACCGGGAAGACCGCCGTGAAGTCGCCGCCGGCGACGCGCTCGGCGCCCTGCTCGAGCAGCTTGACGCGGCGGGCGATGGCGTTTGACACCGCGAAGCCGCCGCCGAGCGCGAGCAGCAGGCCAAGGCCCCCGGCGATCAGGATCTGGCGGCGGATCAGCGCGACGTTGCCCTGCACCTCCGACAGCGGCGACATGAACACGACGACGTGGCTGACCCTGCCGCCGGTGCGGATCGGCTCGGCGACCTGGCCGAGCAGCACGCTGCCGCGGTACTCCGAGCCCTGGGCCTCGCGCCCGCTGCGGGCCGCGTCCACGGCGACCGCGTAGCGCAGGTCGTCCTGGCGCACCTCGGCAGTGGAGTCCGACAGGATCGCGCGCGGCTGGATGCCCAGCGTCCCCCCTCCGACGGTCAGCAGCGTCACGCGCGTGCTCGTCGCGTCGCCGATCTGGCCGACGATCTGGTTGAGCTGGCGCGCCGTGTCCTCGCGCGCGACCGCGCTTGCGATCTGTGGCTTGAAGTCGCGCGCGGTCCGGGCGATCGAGCGGAACTTCTGCTCACGCAGCGAGGACTCCAGCTGCGGCGTGACATAGAAGAACATGACGCCGACCGCCACGAGCGTGACACCGAAGAACAGCACCGACAGCCGCGCGCGCAGCGACCGCAGCTGCATCGTCAGTGCTCGGTGTCGCGGAAGCGATAGCCGACGCCGCGCACCGTGAAGAGGTACTCCGGCGCCTTGGCGTCGAGCTCGAGCTTCTCGCGCAGGTGGCGGATGTGGACGTCGATCGTGCGGGGGTCGCGGTAGGCGGCGTCGCCCCAGATGCGCGTCAGCAGGTTCTCGCGCGTGAAGACGCGGCCCGGGTGAGTGGCGAGCGCCCCGAGGATCTCGAACTCGACGAACGTCATCTGCACGAGCTCACCGCGCACGGACACCGAGCGCTTGGAGAAGTCGATCCGCAGCCCGGCGACCTCCAGTGGGCCGTCGGTCGAGACGAGCGCATCGTCGGGGCGCATCTCGGCGCGGCGCAGCGCCGCCTTGACGCGGCTGCGGAACTCGCGCATCGAGAAGGGCTTGGTGATGTAGTCGTCGGCGCCGATCTCCAGCCCGACGACCTTGTCGATCTCCTCGGCGCGGGCGGTCAGCATGATGATCGGCACGGTGCTGCGAGCGCGGATGCGCCGGCAGACCTCCAGGCCGTCGATCTTGGGCAGCATGAGATCCAGCACGACGAGGTCGTAGCTGCCCTCGGCGAAGCGCGCCAGCGCGGCGTTGCCGTCCGTCGCCTGGATGACCTCGTAGCCATCCTTGCGCAGCGGATAGGACAGCAGCGTCTGAATCGCGTGCTCGTCGTCGACGAGGAGGATGCGGGAGGGGCGATCCACCATGCCCAATAGTGTGACGCGGACGATGGGCCGGCCTGCCGACACGCACGTCTGATGTCCGACCCGCGCATCTACCGGGCGGCGCTGATCCCGGTCCTCTTCGCGCTCGTCCTGCTCGCCTTCTCACTGGAGAATCGCCCGCGACCGTTGACCACGACGCTCGCTCCAGACGCGTTCGCCGGCGACCGCGCATTCGACCGCGCCTACGAGCCGGGCAGCGGGTTGGCGGCCCGCTTCCCCGAGCGCCGGCCCGGCTCCATCGGCGATGAGCAGCTCGCCGACGTCGTCGAGGCGCAGTTCAAGCAGGCCCGCGGGTTTCGGGTGCGCAGCACCGTCCACGAGGGCGAGACGATCGACGGACGCCGCGAACTGCGCACGGTCATCGCCGAGCGCACCGGCACCGTCGACGAGCGCATCGTCGTCGTCGCCCACCGCGATGCCGCCGGCTCGCCCGCGGAGGCCGAGCTGTCCGGCACGGCCGTGCTGCTGGAGCTCGCCCGTGTGTTCGGCGCACCGCGCCAGACACAGCGCACGCTGACGCTCGTGTCCACAAGCGGCGGCAGCGGTGGCGCCGCCGGCGCGGCCGCGCTCGCCGACGATCTTCAGGGGCCGTTCGCGGGTGTGCTCGTGCTCGGCGACCTCGCGTCGCGCAACGTCCGCGCGCCGCTGCTGGCGACGTGGTCAAACGATCTCGGCGCGACGCCCCAGCGGCTGCGCAGGACGCTGCAGGAGGCGCTGCGCCTGGAGGGCTCCAGCGCCAGGCAGCCGCGCGCGCTGAGCCAGTTCGCGCGCTTCGCGATGCCGGCGACCTACGGCGAGCAGGGACCGCTGCTGGCGCGCGGGCTGCCGGCCGTCGCGCTGTCGATCGGCGGCGACCGCCCGCCGGCCGCCGGCGCCCCGATCTCGCGCGCGCGGCTCGAAGAGCTCGGCCGTGTCGCCCTGCGCACGATCACGGCGCTGGACACGGCGCCGGCGGGACGGCCCGTCAGTCCACAGGCATCCAGCCGCGACCTCGTCACGAGCCGCAAGGTGCTGCCGGGCTGGGGGCTGCGGCTGTTCACCGGCGCGCTGCTGCTGGCACCGCTGGTCGTCATCGTCGACGCGCTCGCGGCCGTGCGACGCAACCGCGAGCCGGTCCTCCCATGGCTTCGCTGGACGCTGGCCTGCACGCTGCCGATCGCCGTCGCCGCGCTGTTCGCGATCGTCCTCGGCGCGGTCGGCCTGCTCAGCGCCACGCCCGGCACGCCCGTCTCCCCGCAGGTGCTGGCGCCCCAGCTCCCCGCGCTGCTGGCGGTCGCGCTCGTGCTCGTCATCGCCTGGGTCTGGCTGCGACCGGCGATTCTGCGCATGATGCGCTGCGAGGGCGATCCGTCGGCTCCGGGCGCGGCGGTGGCGGTCATGCTCATGGCGCTCGTGGCGACGGTCCTCGTGTGGATCCGCAACCCATACGCGGCCGCGGCCCTGATTCCCGCGCTGCACGTCTGGCTGTTCGCGCTGGCGCCCGACCTGCGACTGCGCGGCGGGCTGCGCGTCGCGCTCGTCGCACTGAGTATCGTCCCGGTCGTGATCGTCGTCGCCACGGTTGCCAGCTCGCTGGGCCTGAGTCCGACGGATACCGCCTGGGAGGCCCTGCTGGTCGTCGCGGGGGGCCACGCGTCCGCGCTCAGCCTGCTGCTGTGGAGCGTGCTGGGCGGCTGCGCGGCCGCAGCCGTCATGATCGCCATGCGGGGCGGAACGCCCCGCGGCGAGGACAAGCGGTCGATCACCGTGCGAGGCCCGCGCGGCTACGCAGGGCCCGGCTCGCTGGGCGGTACGCAGTCCGCGCTGAGGAGATAGCCGTGCGCCGCTACCTGCGAACCCTCTCCACCGTGCTGATCGTCTCCGGGCTGCTGATGCTCACCGACGCGGGCGTGACGCTCGCGTGGCAGGAGCCCGTGTCGGCGATCTACTCCACGGTGACCCAGGGTCGCCTCGGCGACGATCTGCGCGAGCTCGAGCTCGCCGCGCCGAACACGACGGATCTCGCCGCGTTGCGCTCGCTTGAGTCCGAGCGCAAGCGGATGGCCTTCCTCGCGCGCTCGCTGCGGCGCGAGGCCGAGCCTGGCGATGCGACGGGACGCATCCGGATCCCGCGGATCGACGCGAACCTCGTCGTCGTCAAGGGCACCGACACCGCGTCGCTGCGCAAGGGTCCCGCGTTCTATACGGACAACCCGCTGCCCGGAGCGCCCGGGACCGTGGCCGTTGCCGGACACCGCACGACCTACGGCGCACCGTTTCGAGAGATCGACAAGCTGCGCCCCAAGGACGAGATCACGATCGAGATGCCCTACGGACGGTTTGTGTACAAGGTGGAGAAGACCCAAATCGTGAAGCCGACCCAGGTCTCGGTCGTGCAACGCGTGTCCTTCGACCGGCTCGTCCTGTCGGCCTGTCACCCGCTCTACAGCGCCGCGAAGCGGATCATCGTCTTCGCGCGCCTGGAGTCCGCCGAGCCCAAGGGCGCCGCGCTGGAGCTCTGACGGCCCGGACAGATGTGCACTGCGCGTGCCCACCGCTCAAGCGCCGTGGCGCCGCGCTCGATAGCGCTCATGTGCCTCGCACTCACGAGCTTCGGATGCGCATCGAACGGTCGGAATACCAGGTCGATCCGATGCTGGTGGCGGAGGCGATGCTGCGCCAGGCGCTCAGTCACAGGCGATGGTGGAAGCCGCTCGGCGTCCGCGCGATCCCCGCCGCCGACATCGTCACGACCGCCGGAGCGCTCGTGACCGATCCGATCCACGTCAACGGCGCCGCCGCCTCGGCCGCCCGGCGCTCGCCGGGCGACACGCACACGCACAGCTCGTAGTCCTCGCCCGCGGCCGCCCCGAGCTCCCATGCGGGCACGCCGAGCTGGTCCGCCACGTCCGCGACGCCGTCGGCCAGCGGCAGGGCGTCGAGGTCGATCCGCAGACCCGCGCCGCTGGCGCGGGCGAGGTGAGCCGCATCCGACGCCAGGCCGTCGGAGAGATCGATCATCGCGTGCGCGCCCGCGCGCGCCAGCGCACGACCCTCGGCGAGCCTGGGCTGCGGGCGCCGGTGGCGCTGCGCGAGAGCCCGTGGGCCGTGCGCGCGACCGTCGAGGATCGCCAGCCCGGCCCCGGACGCGCCGAGCGTGCCCGTGACGCCGACGAGGTCGCCTTGGCGCGCGCCGTCGCGGCGCACGAGCTCGCTCTCGCGCGCCGCCCAGCCGACGACCGTCACCGCGAGCGTCAGGACCGGCGCGGACGTG
>Ga0136627_1000594_pt1 | contig 13803 bp, 11 predicted proteins | sample AntDrymUQ4892206_2_FD_104652 | JGI IMG/M metagenome (GOLD analysis project Ga0136627, IMG submission 104652) | Polar desert sand microbial communities from Dry Valleys, Antarctica - metaG UQ489 (22.06) | ecosystem: Environmental > Terrestrial > Soil > Desert | place: Antarctica: Dry Valley... | reverse complement strand
GCCGTCGCCGTGGTGCTGCTCGCCCGCTACGAGACCCAGCCGCCCGTGAAGCCGCCGCCGCCCGTCAAAATCGCACGGGCGCCGGCGCAGAAGGACCCCCACGTCCACACCGGCACGGGCCCGCTGCTCACGACGCCGTTCTCCTCCATACAGGTCCGTGCGGAGCTCACGCGCGGACGGCTGACCGGTGTGGAGACCCTGGCGCTCACGGGCGCCGACGCGCACACGGCCGCGATCAACGCTCGGGCCGAGCCGATCCTCCGCGAGGAGGCGCTGCTCGCCGGGAACGCCGAGATCGACGTCGTGTCGGGCGCCACCTACACGAGCGAGAGCTGGATCGAGTCGCTGCGCGCCGCGATGAAGGCGGCCCGCCGTGGCTGAGCGCGTCGAGCACGTCATGGGCATGCCCGTGCGCGTCGACGTGCGCGACCGCGCTGCGGGCTTGGCCGCGGTTGATCGCGTGTTCGCATGGCTGCGCTTCGTCGATGCCACATTCAGCACGTACGACTCCCAGAGCCAGATCAGCCGGCTCGGGCGCGGCGAGATGGGGCGCTCGGACGCGCACCGGCTCGTCAACGAGGTGCTCGACCGCTGCGAGGAGCTGCGCGTGGCGACGGACGGTGCCTTCGACGTGCACGCGCCGCTTCCCGGAGCCGTGGACCCGTCGGGCTTCGTGAAGGGCTGGGCGGTCGAGCGCGCGGCCGCGCTGCTCGAGCAGGGCGGTGAACGCCACTTCCTCATCGACGCAGGCGGCGACGTTGTGCTGCGAGGCGGTCCCTGGCGGGTCGGGATCCGCCACCCCAGGCGGCGGGACCGCCTTGCTGCGGTGCTCGAGCTTCACGACGGCGCGGTGGCGACATCCGGCGCCTACGAGCGCGGGCCGCACATCGTCGATCCTCGCACCGGCGGGCCTGCCTGCGGCGCGCAGTCGGTCACGATCGTCGGCCCGGACCTGGGCACCGCCGACGCGTACGCGACCGCGGCCTTCGCCATGGGCGAGCGCGGACCGGCGTGGACCGCAACGGTCGAGGATCACGCCGCGATGACGATCCTGCCCGGCGACCGCGTGCTGGCCACGACCGGCTTCCTGCGCCACTGCGCGGGCCCATCGATCGCCGGTAGCCTGCGCGCCCGCGAGGAGACGCATTGAGCGCGGGAGGGCGGAGCCTACCGCCGCCACGGCACTTGACGCTCCCGTAGAGGTCGGCGGGGCGGCGCGCGCTCCATCCGGCCCTCAGTAGGCGAAGCGCTCGGAAACGATCTGGCGCCGCGGGACGCCGGACCGGCCGAGGCTCGCGCGCATCGCCTCCGTCATCGCGGGCGGGCCGCAGACGTAGACGTCGCGGGCCGCGATGTCGGGCACGAGTCGCTGCAGGTGCTCGGCCGAGAGCAGCGCCTCGTCGCGGTGGTCGCCGACCACGTAGTGCAGCTCGGCGCCGCGGCGCCGAGCCAGCTCGTCGAGCTCCGCGCGCAGGATCACGTCCTCGGGTCGCAGCGCGCGGTAGACCACGGCGATGTCTCCGGGCTCGCCGGGCATGTCCTCCAGCAGCGCGCGGATCGGGGTGATGCCGACCCCGCCCGCGATCAGCGCCACGCGCGGTCGCCGGCGCGCCTCGGTGGTGAAGGCGCCGAACGGGCCCTCGGCGATGACCCGCGTGCCCCGGGGGATCGTCCGCAGGCGCGCCGTGTAGTCGCCGACGCCCTTGACGGTGATGCGCAGCCGGCGCTCGTCGGGTGCCGCGGAGAGCGAGAAGGGGTGCGCCTCCCACCAGCGGTCGCGCGTCAGGAAGCGCCAGCTGAAGAACTGGCCGGTGCGGACCTTCAGCCGATCCAGGCGGCGGCCGCCGATCTCAACCGAGACGACGCCCGGCGCTTCGTCGACGACGCGCTCGACACGAAGCCCGTGGCGCAGGCTGCGCACGATCGGGGCGGCGATCCGAAAGCCCAGGATCGCCCCGAGCGTCGCGGCGTAGAGGCCGTACCAGTAGGCGCGCGCCGCGGGCTCGCCGACGAACGCCGTGCCCGTGGCGAGCTGGTGACTGAACGCGAGCGCCACCCCGAGGTAGGCGTAGAGATGCACGAAGTACCACGTCTCGTAGCGCAGCCGGCGGCGCACGATGACGGCGGAGCTGACGGCGACCGCGATCAGGATCGCGAGGCCCGCGATCGCGGTGATCACGCCCGGATACGCGGTGACGAGCCGCCTGAGCTCGGCCAGCAGCGAGAGCCGGTCGGCGAGGGCATAGCCGATCGTGATCAGCACCGCATGAAGGCTCAGCAACGCCACGCACGCCCGTCCGTTGCGGCGGTGCCAGATCGTCAGGCGCTCGAAGCCGACCAGGCGGTCGAGCACGGGCAGGCGAGCGAGCAGGAGCAGCTCGACGAGCACGAGGTAAGCGCCGAGCAGTCCGCTGATCCGGGCGAGCTCGGCCAGTACGCCGGCGGTGCCCTCCAGCTCGCCGGCCCGCGCTGCGCGCCACCAGAGCGCCACCACGAGCCCCGCGTTGACGAGCGCGAGCAGCGCCAGGGCCCAACCGGCGATTCGCCACCGGGTCGCGCGCACCGGGGGAGTGTCGCCCCGGCCGCCGCGGCCGTCAACCGGCGAGTGGAGCACGTCGGTCAGCCGCGGGAAAGCGAGAATCCGCCGTCGCTGGTCAGCACCTGGCCGGTCACCCACGCCGCGTCGTCCGTGGCGAGCCAGCCGACGAGCCGTGCGGCGTCCTGTGGCGCGCCCCAGCGGCCCAGCGGGAGCCGGCGGAGCTCATGGCGCGTCAACTCGGGGCTCGCCCACCCCGTGTCCGTGGGGCCCGGGTTGAGCGCGTTGACGAGGATTCCGCGCGACGCCAGGTGGGCGGCTAGCGACGTCGTGATCCCGTGCAGTGCGCCCTTGCTCGCCGCATACGGGAGCTCGCGAGCCATCGGCTCGAGGTGCTGGCCAGAGGTGAAGAGGACCACCCGTCCGCCAGGCCGGGTGTCGTCGTGCCGCGCGGCGTAGGCCTTGACGAGCAACAGCGAAGCGCGGACGTTGACGGCGAGAGTCGCGTCGATCGCCGCCGGATCGAGCGCTTCGAGCGCCTGGTCGCACGACATGGCGTGATTGAGGACGAGGACGTCCAAGTGCCCGAGCGCCTCGACGGCGGCCTCGACGCACGCCGCGGGCGCAGCCGGGTCGGCGAAGTCGGACTCGACGTGCGCGGCGCCAAGCTCAGCCGCGAGCGCCGGCACGCCGGCCGGGTCGGCGCCCCACGGCTGGGCGGCGTCGTGTTCTGTCCATCCCTGCACCATCACCTCGGCGCCCAGCTCGCGCAGCCGCCGGGTCACGGCGAAGCCGATCCCGGCGCGCCGGCTTACGCCCGTGACGAGGGCGCCCCGCCCAGCGAGGGGGTTGATCACAACCCGAGCTCGCCGGCATAGACGCGCCGGTAGTCCTGGCGGGCGGCGAGCACCTTGGCGACGTAACCGCGCGTCTCGGGGAACGGGATGTGGTCCGCCGCACGGAAGCGCTCGCCGCTCGCCAGGGCGCGGGCGCGCCACTCGTCGACCTTCCCCTCCCCCGCGTTGTACGCCGCCAGGGCGAGGACTTCCCGGCCGTCGTAGCGGTCGAGCAGGTAGCGCAGGTACCAGGATCCGTAGGCGATGTTCACCTGGGGCGTCGCCAGGTCGCCCTGCACGAACGCAGTTCCGCCTGACTTGCGGGCGATGTACTCCGCCGTCTCGGGCATGAGCTGCATCAGACCCTCCGCGCCGACGGGAGAGGTCTGGTCACGGAAGTGCGACTCGGCGAAGATGACGCCGGCGATCAGGGCGGGATCGAGCTCCTTGTCCTGCGCCTGCTGACGGATGATGTCGTCGTGGCGCAGCGGCAGCGTGACTTCCTGCACCGCCTCGTCGGCCCACGGCGCGATCACCACGGCGATGCCCAGGGCGGTGACCGCCACCGCGAGGAGGAAGCCGAGCCGGCGTCGCCTGCGCTTGCCGACGGAGTCGGCTGAGTGCACCAGCCGCCGGGTGCCCGCCGACGAAGTCGGCCCGGTACGGGTGGGGGTGCGCGTGCTCATGATCTCGGGGACAGCTTCTCAAGGACGTCGGCCAGCTCCAGCTCGAGCGCATGCAGATCCCGGTCGTTGCGGACGACGTGGTCTGCGCGGGCGGCCTTCTCGTCCTGGGAGAGCTGGCGTGTGGTCCGCTCGTCGACCGCGGAGTGTCCCCGGGCGGCCGCGCGCTCGGCCCGGACGTCCTCGTCGGCGAGGATCACCAGGGTAGCGTCGTAGAGGCCCTCCAGCCCGGCTTCGAAGAGCAGCGGCGTCTCGACCACGAGCGCGCGGGGCGGCGGCGTGCGCGCCGCCTCGACCTCCCGCCACGCGGCGACGCGGGCGCCTACCAGCGGCCACAGCAGGCCCTCCAGCCAGTCTCGCTCCGCGGGCGCCGCGAAGGCTCGACGTGCCACCGCGGCGCGGTCCACTGCGCCGGCCGGCGCCACATCCGGTCCCCAGCGGGCCACGACCTCGTCTCGCACCTCCGGGTCGCCGTAGAGCTGGTGGACCACCGCGTCGGTCGAGAGCGTGGCGGCCCCCAGGCGCGCGAGCGCCGCCAGCGCCACCGACTTGCCGGCGCCGATCCCGCCCGTGAGCGCGACGAACGGCGGTGCGGCTACGCCTGCTCCTCGCTTGTCGCCTCGGGCGCGGAGGTTGCGTCGGGCTCGCGCGCCGCGTCGGGCTCGGGGCCCGCTTCGGGCTCGGGCGCCGTGGCCGCTTCGGGCACTCCTGCTACCTCGGGTTCCGCGGTCGCCTCCGCCTCGGGCACGTCGCCGACCGCCGCGAGCTCATCGGGAGCGCTCGCGGGCGGTGTGGCGAAGACGTCCTCGGACAAGCCGAGCTCGGGCACGTTGTCCAGGTCGCCCGCGTCGCCGGCCTCGCCCTCGATCGTCTGAAGGTCGCGGCGCGGGAGGACCTGGTCCTCGACGCGCTTGATCGACAGCGACAGGCGGCGGCGCTCCGAGTCGATCTCGAGGATCTTGACCTTGACGTCGTCATCCGGCTGCACGATCTCCCGCGGGTTCTCCACGTGCTGCTGCGCGAGCTCGGAGATGTGCACCAGGCCCTCGACACCCTCCAGGATCTCGACGAAGGCGCCGAAGGCGACCACCTTGGTGACCTTGCACTCGAGCTCGTCCCCGACCGAGTACGTGTCGACCACGCGCTGCCACGGGTCCTCCTGGGTCTGCTTGAGCCCCAGGGAGATGCGCTGGCGGTCGCGGTCGATGTCGAGCACCTTGACCTGCACGGTGTCGCCGATGTTCAGGATCTCGCTCGGATGGTTCACATGCGACCACGAGAGCTCGGAGATGTGGATCAGCCCGTCGATCCCGTCCAGGTCCACGAACGCGCCGAACTCGACGATGTTGGAGATCTGGCCCTCGATGATGAGGCCGGGCTGCAGCCGCTCGAGGATGGCCTGGCGCTGCTCCTTGCGCTCCTCCTCCAGCACCGCGCGGCGGCTCAGCACCACGTTGTTGCGTGGGCGGTTGAGCTCGATCACCTTCGACTCGATCGTCTGGCCGAGGTACTCGTCGAGGTTGGGGACGCGCCGGATGTCGACGAGCGAGGCGGGCAGGAAGCCGCGCACCCCGAGGTCGACGATCAGGCCGCCCTTGACGACCTCGATGACAGAGCCGTGGACGGGCTCGCCCGACTCGGCGGCCGCCTCGATGCGGCGCCAGGCGCGCTCGAAGCGGGCACGCTTCTTGGAGAGGATCAGACGGCCGTCCTGATCCTCCTTGGTGAGGACGAGGGCATCGACCTCCTCGCCGATCTCGACTTCCTCGTTCGGGTTGACCGACTTGCGGATCGAGAGCTCGTTGGAGGGGATGACCCCTTCGCTCTTGTAGCCGATGTCGACGAGGACCTCGTCCTTGTCGATGCGCACCACCGCACCGGTGACGACGTCGCCCTCCTCGAAGAGGACCATCGTCGCGTCGTAGTTGGGAACGATCTGGCCGTCGATCTCGAGGAGCAGGCCCTCGGAGCCTTCGACGACATGGGCGTCGGTAGTGATGGGCGAGGTCATTGTGGCTTCCATAGGCAGCGGGTAACTCTAGCGGCTCCAGGCACCCGGGCGGGCCGGTGGGTTTCCTATGATCCTGGCCGTCAATGCCCGTCCGAGCGACCAAGCGCGGCGCCGAGCGCACCCGCCTTTCCGGTGACTTCGACGTCCTGATCTGCGGGGCTTCCTTCGCCGGCCTCGCGATCGCGCGCGAGCTGCGCGGCACGGGAGCGCGGGTGCTCGTGCTCGACCGCTACGAGATCGGCGAGCGCCAGACGTCGGCGTGCGCGGCGCCGACGGAGTGGCTGCGCAACCTCGGGCTCGAAGCCTCGATCCTCCAGACCTTCGGCTCCCTGCTCTGCCACACCACGCGGGCGACCGTCCGCTGGCCGCTCGGCTGGTCGTTCTCCACCTTCGACTACCGGATGCTGTGCGACCTGCTCTGGCGACAGCACGGCTGCGGGACGGCGTTCGAGACCGCCAAGGTCCATGGACGCAGGGGCACCGTGGTGCATACGGATCGCGGTGACGTATGCGCTCCGCTGATCGTCGACGCGCTCGGTTGGAAGCGGATCCTGGGCGCGCAGCAGGTGCAGCCGCCGGAGGCGCGCCTCTCGCGCGGCCTGGAGGTGCACCCCGCCGGCACCGGCGAGGATCTGGAGCTGTGGATCGACAAGCGGGTGATCCGCGTGGGCTACGGCTGGGCGTTTCCCGCGCGCGACGAGGTCCGGATCGGGATCGGCTCCTTCGATCCGCACGACCACGTGAAGCATCCGACCGTGCGCCTTGCGGCCGCGACCGGGCTCCCGGCCGACGGCTACCAGGGCAACTGGATCCCGCACGCGCTGCGCCCCGCCACCGAGGACGGGATCTTCTTCGTGGGCGACTCCGCCGGTCACTGCATTCCCCTGACCGCGGAGGGGATCCGCACGGCGTTTCACTTCGGCATCGCCTGCGGGCGCGAGCTGCGCGCCGTGATCGAGGACCGGCGCACCCGCTCGGAGGCGCTCGCCCGCTACCACGCGTTCTCCGCGGCGCACGGGTGGAAGTACGCCAGCATGCTTCAGGTCCAGCACGCGATCCCGAAGCTGCGCCCGCGGGCGCTCACGGCGTTGGCGGAGACGTTCGTCCACGGCGGCCCTGCCCAGTGGGCGTTCGGGCACTACCTGCGGATCGCGCCGCCGGAGTCCGCGCTGCCGGCGCCCCCCGCCGCGCTGGCGCCGCAGGCGGCAGCCCTGGCGGCCTGATCAGCCGGCCAGGATCGACGCCAGCCGCCCCAGCGCGATGTTGCGTCCGGTGACGACGATGACCAGGGCCCCGTCGCCGTGCGCAAGCCGGCCGGTCATCGCCGCCGCGACGGCGACGGCCCCGGCGCCTTCGGCGACGATGCCGTGCGCGCGCGCGAGGAAGCGCATCGCCTCCTCGATCTCCGCCTCGGAGACGAGGGCGACGGCGTCGACGTGGTCGCGGACCAGCGGGAACGTGGCCGAGCCGGGCTCGACGTTGCCGGCGAGCCCGTCGGCGAGCGTCTCCCCCACGTCGACCGGCGTGATCTCGCCGGCGGCGAGCGCCGCCGTGAACGCGGGCGAGCGGTCAGCCTCCGCGGCGACGACCCGGGCGCCGTCGCGGCCGGCCGCCCACAGGCCGAGCCCGGAGGCGAGGCCGCCGCCGCCGAGCGGGCATGCGACGGTGACCGGCCGATCGATCTGCGTGTCGAGCTCACGCCCGAGCGTGGCCTGGCCGGCGATCACGCCGGTGTCGTTGTAGGCCGAGACGTACGTGGCGCCCTGCGCTGCGAGCTCGAGCGCGCGCGCCTCGGCGGCGTCGTAGCCGGGACCGTGCTGGATCAGGGTCACCGGCAGCGCCTCCAGCGCGGCGACCTTGGCGGGCGATGCCGTCTCTGCGACCACGACGGTGGCGTCGACGCCCAGCGCCGCAGCTGCCCACGCGACCCCGAGGCCCGCATTCCCGGCCGAGGCGGTGACCACCGGCGCGCTCCCGGCACGCGACAGCGCGGCGAGGCCGCCGCGGACCTTGAACGAGCCCGTGGGCTGGAAGGTCTCGAGCTTGAGGTGGACGTCCTCCCCCAGCGCCGGCGCGGGGACCAGCGGCGTGGGCTTCAAGCGCGCGGCGACGATCTCGGCGGCAGCGTCGAGGTCGGCGGTGGTCGGCAGTTGAACGTAGCGCACGAGGTGGACGCGCACCGTACCGCCCCGCACTCCGTCGCCCGACCGCGCCATCCAGCGGAAGAAGCCGTGCACCGCCCCGTCGTACCGGCTCAGGACGACTCCCACGCCGGCGGCTGCGAGCGCGCGCGCGTAAGACTCCGCCTCGTCGCGCAGGACGTCGTCGCGGACGGTGAGCACGAAGGCGGGCGGGAGCCCGGACAGGTCGCCGGCCTGCAGCGGCGACGCGTCGGGGTGGCGGCCGTCCGAGCCGTCGAGGTAGAGCTCCCAGTAGCGCTGCATGCTTGCCGCGGTGAGCCCGAAGCCGTCGCTCATCTCCCGGTAGGAGGGCGTGCTGAGCGCGCTGTCGCACACGGGGTATATGAGCGCCTGGAAGCGCAGCGCCGGGCCGCCCTCATCGCGCAGGCGCCGGGCCGTCACCGTCGCGAGGTTGCCGCCGGCCGAGTCGCCGGCGATCCCCATCCGCTTCGGATCGGCTCCCAGCTCGCCCGCGTGCGCGGCGAGCCAGCGCACCGCAGCGCGCACGTCGTCGGGCGCGGCGGGAAACGGATGCTCGGGCGCCAGCCGGTAGTCGATGCTCGCGATCACCGCCCCGGACGCGTTGGCCAGCGCGCGGCACAGCGGATCGAACGCGTCCAGGGTGCCGATGACCCAACCCCCGCCGTGCACGTAGGCGACGAGCGGCAGCGCCCCTTCGACGGCCGGGCGGAACACGCGCACGCCGATCGGACCGCCGGGCCCGGGGACGGCGAGCTCGCGGACCGCGGCCACCTCCTCCCCGGGGCCGCTCATCTCCGCGGTCTCGAGGTCGTGGGCGGCGCGCGCCTGCTCGACCGGGACCAGGTGCGCCGGCGGACCCGGCAGCGCGCTCGTCGCCTCGAGGATCGGCTGGATCTCCGGATCGAGCACCCGTAAGGGCTCAGAGGCGGTCGAGGCCGGCGCAAATGCCTGCGGCCAGCTCCTCCAGGTGGGACGGCTCGACCGTCAGCGGGGGCGACACCGCCACCCCGCGCAGCAGTGGGCGCACCAGGACGCCGGCCTGCCGCGCACCGGCCGCCAGCTTCGCGACCGCTGCCGGATCCGCGGCCAGCGCGTCGTCGGAGAGCGCCACGGCGCCGAGCAGGCCCAGGCCCGCGCGGACCTCGCCCACGGCCGGATGCTCGGCCAGCGGCGCAAGCGCCGCCCGCAGCGGCTCCTCGAGCTCCCGGCCTCGCCCGATGATGCCCTCCGCCTCGTAGGCGTCCAGGACGGCGAGCGCCGCCGCGCAGCACGTCGGGTGCCCGGCGTAGGTCGCGCCATGGCGCAGCATCGGCCCGCCGGCTCCAGCGAAGAACGGCGCCGCCACCGCGCCGTCCACGATCACCCCTCCGAGCGGGAGGTAGCCGCTCGTAACGCCCTTGGCGAAGGTGATCATGTCGGGCCGCACGTCGGGCCAGCGCTCGACGCCGAACCAGGTGCCCAGGCGGCCGAACGCGCAGATCACCGAGTCGATCACGAGCAGGATGCCGTGCTCCTCGCACAGGTCGGCCACGCCCTCGATGTAGCCCTCGGGCGGCAGGTGGACCCCGCCCGCGCCGATCACCGGCTCGCAGAAGAACGCGGCGACGCGCTCGGGCCCCACCCGCAGGATCTCCTGCTCGAGCGCGGGAAGCGAGTCGAAGGCGACCGCGGAGGTGTGGGGGATCAGCGGTCCCCAGTTGGCCGTGTTGGCCTCGATCCCGCCGATCGAGGTGCCGAAGGCGTGGGTTCCGTGGTAGCCGTTGGTGCGGCTGATGATGTGCACGCGCTCCGGTTGTCCCTGGAGGATCCAGTGGCGGCGGGAGATCTTCCCGGCCGAGTCGATCGCGTCGCCGCCGCCCGACGCGAGGAAGACCTTGGCGTCGTCCATCGGCGCGAGCGCGGCCAGCCGCGCGGCGAGCGCGTTGGCGGGCGGGTTGGAGAAGTCTCCGAACGTCGAGTAGGCGGCCAGCCGGCCCATCTGGTCGGCGACGGCGCGCGTCACGTCGGCGCGACCGTGGCCCAGGTTCGCGTACCACAGGCTCGCAGTGCCGTCCAGGTAGCGCTTGCCCTCGGAGTCGAACACGTGCACGCCCTCGCCGCGCTCGATCACGAGCTCGCCGTGTGACACGGCGCCCATGTCGGCGAAGGGATGCCAGAAGGAGGTGGTCACGGTGGTCGTGTCATCGGCGATGGCCATGACAATCACCGTAGTGGCCGGGCCGAAGCGGCGCAGTCCAACACCATGGTCGGCGGGTACGCCGGATCGGCGAACGCCTTACGCCGCAGCGGCGCACGACGGCTACCGCACCACCAGCCACGTGCCCGCCGCGAGCAGCGCGAGCCCCGCGAGCTTGGATACCGTGATCGGCTGGCGGTCCACGCCGAGCCAGCCGAAGTGATCGACAACCATCGCGACCGCGAACTGGCCGGCGATCGTCGCCGCGGTGAGCCCGGCCGCCCCGAGCGCGCGGACCGTCCAGACGATCGACGCGACGTAGGCCGCGCCGATCAGCCCGCCCCCGACGAGCGCCCACCACGGCGCGTCGCCGGCGTTCGCGATGCCTCCGAGCCCGCCGGCGAGCACGCTGACCGAGAGCAGGGCGATGAGCCCGACGCAGTACGCGACGATCGTGGCGGTCAGGCCACCGACCGAACGGCCGAGCATCGAGTTCAGCGGCGCCTGCAACGCGAGCCCGCCGCCGATGACCACCGCGACCCCCAGCGCCACGTTGCGATCCATCAGGCTCCCGCCGCGAGTTGGGGTCTCAGCCGCGCGCGCGTGAGCGGCGCGAGCGCCGCCGCCATGAGCACCGCCACGCCGAACAGCGCCCACAGGCTCGCGTCGAACGAGCCCGTGACGTCGCGCAGGGCGCCGACGCCCAGCGGGCCGAGCGCGGCGATCGGATAGCCCGCGAGGAACATCAGTGCGGCCGCCGCCCCGACCTCGGCCGGATCGCGCGCGACGTCGAGGCACATGGTCAGGCAGATCGGGAAGACCGTCCCGAGCGCGACCCCGGCGGACACCGACCATGCGAAGCCGGCCGCCGGGAGCGCGGCGAAGCCGAGCGTGGTCAGGCCCAGGCAGCCGGCGGCGAACCACATCCAGCCGCGGCGCGAACCCACCCGGTCGGCCAGCCACGGGACGATCAGGCCCGCCCGGTGCTTGACCGCCACGGGAAGCAGCGTGCCGCCCACCGCCATGGCGATGCCGATCGGCAGTGTGAGCGCCAGCAGCACGGCGGCGCCCGGTGCGGCGGCGCGCCCGATCCCGACCACCGCGATGACGGCCAGGCAGCCCGCCATCGCCGCCCGCAGGCCCCAGCGCGCGGAGAACAGGCCGGCGGCCGGGGCGAACACGCCCATGCACAGCACCGGGATCGTGCCGACGAGACCGGCCACGGCGTGCGAGACGCCGAGGTCGCCCTGGATGGCGGGAATCAGCGGCCCGGCGCCGACGAGCTGCGGACGCAGGGCGACCGCGGCCAGCAGCAGCGCAGCGAGCAGGACCAGGCCTTCGCGCCGGCCCGCGGCGCGAGCCGGCGGCACGAGCTGGGCCGCCGTCACTTCGCGGCCAGCCAGTTCGGGCCGACCCCGGCGTCGACCACCAGCGGAGGGTCCAACTCGGCGGCGCCGACCATCTCCGCGGAGACGATCTCGGAAGCGAGCCGCGCCTCTTCCTCGGGTCCCTCGAACAGCAGCTCGTCGTGGATCTGCAGGATCACCCGGCTCGCCAGCCCGGCTCCGGCGAGCCGGTCGTGGCAGCGGACCATCGCCACCTTGATGATGTCGGCCGCGGTGCCCTGGATGACCGTGTTGACCGCGAGCCGCTCGCCCAGCTTGCGCGTCTGCCAGTTGCGCGCCCGGATCTCGGGGATCTGGCGGCGCCGTCCGAACAGCGTCGACACGTAGCCGTGCTCGACGGCCTGCGTGACGGCGTCGGCCATGAACCGCGCCACTGCCGGGAAGCGCGCGAGGTAGCGGTCGATGAACTCCTGCGCCTCCTCCTGCCCGATCCGCAGGCGGTCCGCCAGCCCGTAGGCCGACAGCCCGTAGACGATGCCGTAGTTGACCATCTTGGCCTTGGAGCGCATCGCCAGCGTGAGCTCGGCGGGCGGCGTGTCGAACACCGCCGCGGCCGTCTCGGTGTGGACGTCCTCCCCGCGGCGGAAGATGTCCTTGAGCACGTCCTCGCCCGCGATGTGGGCCAGCACCCTCAGCTCCACCTGCGAGTAGTCGACGGAGATCAGCACGTTGCCGGGCTCGGCGATGAAGCACGCGCGGATCTCGCGTCCGATCTCCGAGCGGATCGGGATGTTCTGCAGGTTCGGGTTGATCGACGCGAGGCGCCCGGTCGCGGTGTTCGTCTGCAGCAGCGTCGTGTGCAGGCGACCGTCGGGGCCGATCGCGGCGGGGAGCTGCTCCAGGTAGGTCTGCACGAGCTTGGTGAGCTCGCGCCAGCGCTCCACCTTCTCGACGATCGGATGCTCGTCGCGGATCGCCTGGAGCACGCGCGCGTCGGTCGAGAAGCCGGTCTTCCCGCGCCGCTTGCGCGACAGCTCGAGCTTGACGAACAGGACCTCGGCCAGCTGCTGCGGGGAGCCGATCATGAACTCCTCGCCGGCGAGCTCCCAGATCTCGCGCTCGAGTGCCGCGGCGTCGGCGCGCATGCCTAAGCCTGCCTGCTCCAGGCGAGCGGTGTCGAGCTTGATGCCGGCCTTCTCCGTCTCACGCAGGACTCCGACCAGCGGCAGCTCGATGTCGCGCAGGAGGTCGTCCAGGCCGCGCTCCCGCACCTGCTCGCGCTGGCGGCCGGCCAGCTCGTGGGCGAGCACCGCGCGAACGGCCTCCGGATCGTCGGCCTGCACCGCCATGCCGCGCTCCTCGCACAGCTCCTCGAGCGGGTAGCCGCGACGGGCCGGGTCGAGCAGGTAGGCGGCCACTTCCGTGTCCCACGTCAGGTTGGGCGGGACCTCGCCGAGCGCCTTGGCGTCGTGGGCGATGACGGGCCGGTCCCCGGCGGCGGCCACCAGCTCGGCCGGGTCGGCGACCTCGCCGGCCAGCGCATGCGGCCCCCCGGCGTAGGCGCCGAAGCGCCAGCCGCTCGCGCGTGGGAGCAGCTCGCCCTCGGCCACCTCGGGTGCCGCGACCACGAGCGCCAGCTCGGCGCCGGAGAGGCGCCGCAGGTCGTCGGCCGCGCCCTTGCGCACCCCGACGGTGCGGGCAGTGGCCGTCTCGGGCCGCGGGATGGCGGCCGACTCGGCCGCGTCGAGCGCCTCCTCCAGCCGCCGCAAGGGGTCGCGCAGCTCGAAGTCGCGGAAGATCGCCCGGAGCTGGGACCGGTCGCGCTCGCGCGTCAGCTCGGCCGAGAGGTCGACGTCGACCGGGACGTCGCGCACCATCGTCGCCAGCCGCTTGGAGATGCGCGCGTCCTGGGCGAACTCGACCAGGTTCTGCTTGCGCTTGGCGCCGGAGATCTGGTCCACGCCGGCGAGGACCGCCTCCAGCGATCCGAACCGCTGAAGCAACTCGGCGGCCGTCTTGTCGCCGATGCCCGGGACGCCCGGGATGTTGTCCG
>Ga0136627_1000593_pt1 | contig 13814 bp, 13 predicted proteins | sample AntDrymUQ4892206_2_FD_104652 | JGI IMG/M metagenome (GOLD analysis project Ga0136627, IMG submission 104652) | Polar desert sand microbial communities from Dry Valleys, Antarctica - metaG UQ489 (22.06) | ecosystem: Environmental > Terrestrial > Soil > Desert | place: Antarctica: Dry Valley... | reverse complement strand
GGGAAGCCGGGCTGCGCGGGGGGAACCTCGTTGCGCGCCCGGGACACCTGCTCCTCCAGCAGCCGCAGCCCGGGGTCGTGCGGGGCGAGCCACGGCGCCAGCAGCGCCACCACCACCACCAACACGCTGATGATTCCCACACCCACCAGGAACATCGAGTTGCGACGCAATTGCCGCCACGCCGAGGCGGCCAGGCTCGTCCCGGCGTCCGGCCCGGCGGTCATGTCCGCACCCTCGGGTCGATCACCGCATAGGACAGGTCGACGAGCAGGTTGACGAACACGTGCACGATCGCTGCGGCGATGATCACGATCTGCAGCACGGCGTAGTCACGGAGCTCGAAACCCCGGGCCAGCGCCTGCCCCGGCGAAGACGAACTTGAGCAGGAACGCTAGGGCCGGCAAAGCCGGACCATCACCGGGGGCTGATTAACGGGCTCGACCGCCGCGAGGGTTGGTGTCGGGAAACGAGCGTTTCCCGACACCAACCGGCCCCCAGACTATCCACTACTCACGGTCTTGACGCTTAGCGTCCTAGGCCAGCACTCCGGTGCACCGATCCGCGATGTAAGCCTGCTTGGCGGCCTCGTCCCTGGCCGACGTCAGATATCGCGACCATGCGCGGCGTTCGTGGGCGGTGGCGTCGAGCTCGAAGATGTTCTGCGTCGGTTTGAGGGCACCATCTTTCGGTGGGTACGGGTGGAAGCCGTTCTCGTCCCGGCCGTACAGCACCTGCCACATCTCGTTGGTGTTGCGCCAGACGCAGACCAGGAGAAAGTAGCCTTCACCGTCCAGATGGAGCATCGCGTACCCGAGTTCGTTGCGGAACTCCAGCCGTCCGGCGTCTACTTCGGAGCTCAGGAACTCGCGAGCCTCGTGCCGGATCTCGGCCGGGGTGATCCGATCGGTGAGGTAGATGTCGTACCACTTGAAGTGTGCTCCCGGCAAGCTGAGATCGTCGGCCGGGACGATCGACTTCTCGACGTGCTGGTAGTCCGGCGGGATCGTGGCCAGCTCATCAAGCAGAGAGATTGACTGAGTCATCTGCGCCATCCAAATGTGTTTAGAGATTGACGGTTTTCGTCGGCGGAGTCAGAGTTGGGGGGCGTAGAGACCGATCCGCTCGAGTTCGCGCAGCCGCGCGTAGTCCGCCTCGATACGCGTCGGATCGTCAGCGCTCAGGTACACGGCACCAGGCGAGCTCGCGAGATCCACGGTCCGCTCAATCCGTTTACCCGCCGGCTGAGTCACGATCAGCTCCAGGAAGGAGTCGAGTGCCTTGACCGGCGCCCATCCCTCCTCCGACGGGATGACGCCGTCCGAGGGAACGATCAGGTTCAGGAATCGCACGTGGTTGAGCAATCGGTATGCCGGCAGTCTGCTCGCCATAACCTCCTCGGGGCGCGCGATCGCCTGCGCAAGCAGGTCGACTTGGTCGGTGCCAATACAGCGCGAGACGATCTCCGGCAGATGTGCACCACCCAACCGTGCTCCGCACTCGACCAGCACCGGACCGTTCACGGTCAGCATGATCTCAGTGTGTGCCGCGCCGTTGTGGACCTCCAACGCATCCAGCACACCGAGCGCGTACGCACCGACCTGTTTCGCGGCGGGATCCTCGGATGGCACGGGGTGCTCGTTGCTGACCATTGACCTGGTGCTGTCGATCTGGTGCTTGTGATAACGCCAGATCTCTACGATGTGGTGCACGCCGGCACGGCTGACGGTGTTCACGAAGTACTCGTCACCCGCAAGGTACTCCTGGGCCAACGCAGTCTCGTTGCGCCGACCGTACCGGTCCGAGGCGTCGAGGATGCTGGCGTGCGCGGCGCGGATTTCGCCTGCCGAGTGGCAGAAGTGCACGTTGTCCATACCCGCGCTGGCGACCGGCTTGAGGACAACCGGCCATTCGCCGCGGGCTTCGGCCCACGCGACAATCTCATCCGCCGCTGGAGAAGCGAAACTATCCGCGGCGGCCAGCCCAGCGTCGCTGACCGCCTGCACCATCTCGTACTTGTCGCGGCGGGCCGCGGGGCGGGTCATCCCGTTACCCGGTGTACCGAGGGCAGCGGAGAGCGCATCGGCCAACAACACGCCCGACTCCATCGCGGCCACCACGAAGTCGACGTGCTGCTTCCGAAGTTGCGCTGCCGTTGCTTCGATGTTCCCGTCGTGCTCGATGTCGACTGTGAAGTCCTCTGGCTGATACTGCAGGTGGACATCCGGGAACTGTGACCGGACGTGGATCGGCTCGACGCCGTATCGGCGCAGCGAGGCCGGCAGGAACCGGCCGATCCCGTACGCGTCGACAATGACGCATCTCATGGCGTAGTCCTCATTTCATCCTGGTTGGTTGAGCTCATCCGGGTTGATTGCTGTCAGTGGATGCCACAGCCGGGCGGTGTGCAGGGTCGGTGGCGGGTCGGGACTCGTGCCGGGTACGCGCGACCATCCCTGCGGCGACCAGGACGACGATTCCCACGACGCCGGCCAGGGTGAGCGCCGACGGAGTCAGCCTCCGGTCCGAAAGTTGCAGGACAAATGCGAACAACGGCGAGAGAGTCAGCAGAATCGACGCTGTGATCGGCTCAGTGTGTTTGATACCGACCTGCAGCAGGTAGAGCGGCAGCGCGACCCCGATCACCGCGATAAGCAACGACGGCAGGAACGCCGCACCGAGTCCTGGCTCGGCACTCGCCGCCACCATCGTCCAGGTCACCGCGAGCATCACAAAGAAGCGCACCGCCAGTACCGACTGCGGCGTCAGATAGGCGTCACTAAGTCGCTTGGAATAGATCACGTTGGTGACTGACCCGAGGCCGGTGAGCAGCGTCAGTCCGACCCCGACCATGGTCTCAACTGGACTCAGTTCGCCCACTGCGCTGCGTCCGGTGAACGAGCTCCAGACAAGCACCCCGATCAGCACGGCGATCCCGAGCGAGACTACGGACTCAGCCCGCAGTACCGATGTCCCGGGCCGCAACAGCGGGCTCATCAGTACCGCGAGCAGGGGTCCGAGAGCCAGCCCCACCGCGGTGACCACCGCGGGCTCGAGGAACTTCAGCGCGAACAGCATGGACAGCCAGGTCACGGTGGTCGTCACGTTGATCATGATCACGTCGTACCGGCGGGTACGCAGTGGGCGCAGCGTGGCGGCCACGCCCTGCCGGATAATCGCACCACCGAGGAAGAACACGGTGGCGAGCGTGAACGAGATCGCCGCGACCGTGGCCGGGCTGTGCACCTGGAGCTGGTTACCAGCGAAAACGTCGAGCGCGGCGGTGAGCAGCGCGAAACCAACCAGGGGCAGAAGCCCCTGGCTCAGCCGCGTCTTGGGGGCATCGGTCATAGGAGCGTCACCTCGGGAATGCTTGCCGCGGCCTTATGAAGCTCGTCCTCGTCGATGACATCATTCTCGAGCTGGCCTGCGAAGTACTTGTCGTAAGCGGTCAAATCGAAGTGGCCATGGCCGGACAGCCCGAAGAGAATCACACGGGACTGGCCTTCTTCTCGGCACCGCAGCGCCTCGTCGATGGCGACCCGGATCGCGTGCGTGGACTCCGGTGCCGGCAGGATGCCCTCGGCCCTGGCAAACTGCACCCCGGCGTCGAAGCACTTAATCTGTGCCACCGCGATCGGCTCGATCAGCTTATCTTCGACTGTTCGGCTGATCAGCGGCCCAATGCCATGTGCCCGCAGCCCCCCCGCGTGCACTGGTGGGGGTACGAAGGTGTGTCCCAAAGTGTGCATCCGGAACAGGGGGCCTAGCCTGCCGGTGTCGCTGTAGTCGTACGCGATGCTGCCCCTGGTCAAAGTCGGGCAGGCCGCCGGCTCCACCGCGATCACCCGTACGTTGCGCCCACCGCGCAGCTGCACGCCGAGGAAAGGGAACGAGAGACCAGCGAGATTGCTCCCGCCACCAGCGCAGCCGATGACGATGTCGGGGTAGTCGTCGGCGAGCTCCATCTGGAGCAGCGCCTCCTTCCCGATCACCGTCTGGTGGGCCAGCACATGGTTGGCGGCACTGCCGAGCGTGTAGCCGAGTGTCGGGTCGGCGGCGGCTGCTTCGAGCGCTTCAGATGTGGCGATGCCGAGGCTGCCGGGCGAGTCAGGGTGCTCGGCGAGGATGGCCCGACCAGCCGCTGTCTCCACGCTTGGGCTGGGTGTGCAGATCGCGCCGAACGTCTCCATCAAGGCCCGCCGGTAGGGCTTCTGCTGAAAACTCACCTTCACCATGTAAATCTTGGCGGTCATCCCGAACAGGGAGGCGCTGAGCGCGGCGGCACTGCCCCACTGCCCGGCACCTGTCTCGGTGACCAGGCCTCTCTTACCGGCCAGCTTGTTGTAATACGCCTGCGGGATGCCTGTGTTCGGTTTGTGGCTGCCGGTCGGGGCGGCACCCTCGTACTTGTAGTAGATCCGGGCGGAGGTATCGAGCTGTTGCTCCAAGCGGCGGGCCCGGAACAACGGGGACGGTCGCCACTGCGCGTAAAGCTGCCGCACGGGTTCGGGGATCTCGAGCTCCCGTTCGGTGCTGAGCTCTTGCTCAATGAGCTGTTCCGGCATCACGTGCGCCATCTCGTCTCGACTCAGCGGCTGCCCGGTCGTCGGGTTGAGCGCGGGCGTCGGCGGGTGTCCTGGCAGATCCGCGACTATGTTGTACCAGGTGGTCGGGATGTCCTTCTCGTCGAGCTGAAACTTGATTCTCTCCACCATGAGGTTCTCCTACTCTGTCTATGCGGTTGCGGTGGGTGCCGCTTCTCCCACGAGAGAACCGGCAGCGGTGGTGTTTGAGCTGGCGAACAGCAGCGGATGCGCCTGCTTGATACCGCCGACGACCGTCTCGTACGGCACATCGTCGAATTCACCTCGCATCTGGAGAAACTCCATGTGACGTCGCCCGTGCTTGTCATACGGGTGATAGAGACTGTCGGAGCGCCCGTCGAAATCCAGCGGCAAGATCTGGTACAACCGGCACAGCAGCTTGTTGAAAACCGGGGTGGCCTTCACCCATTTGCTGTCCAGGTACACCGACGTAAGACTGTGGTAACGGAAAATGTCACCGCCGACGAGTTTGCGTAACCGCTCGGAGGCGAGATGGTTGCGGACATCGGCGTAGATGATCCGACTCGGAATTCCTACGGAGCGTAAGGCAGCGGCGTACACGATTGATTTGTGGACGCAGAAACCCATCCCCGTCTGGATGATCGAGCTCGCTTTGAGTCCCGATCGGGAAAGTTCGACACCGTAGACCTCGTACCGGATGGTGTCGCGTACCGCGTAGTACAGCGCACAGGCCCGCTCGATATCAGTCATCTGCGCACTGGCGGGAAGTGTCGTGGTGACGAAGTCCCGGACCGCTGGAGAGTCATGGTCCAGGAACTCCGTGGGCTGACAGAGCAGGTCAAGATCGCTTTCCACGTGTGGCTCCTATAAATTTCTCGGTGCAGCGGGGCGGTGCAGTCCCATCAATGCTGCAATCCGTTGTCGCTGGATCTCCGATGTGCCCGAATAGATGGTTCCCGCGACCGCATTGCGCAACTCTTTCTCTAAGCCGTACTCGGTTGTGTAGCCGTAGCCGCCGAAGATCTGGATGGTGGACAGTGCTGAGCGTACGTTGCTCTCACTCGTGATCAACTTGCTGATCGCGATGTCGGCTGACACGTTCTGGTTTGCGGTGAGCTTCTCGGCGGTGTCGTACAGCCACTTGCGCGAGGTCTCCAGGTCGATCTTCATTTCCACGATCTTGTTGGAAATTGACTGGTACGAACCGATGTGGGCGCCGAACTGGGTGCGGCTGCGCGCGTACGAGACACACTCGTCCAGCCGGTGCTGCATCTCGCCGACGTTGATGATGAAGGAGCAGAGGATCTCCCATTTCATCACGTAGTCAAGAACCAGGAATCCGGCGCCGATCGATCCGATGACGTTGTGCCGAGGCACACGGAGACCGTCCAAGAACAACTCGCACAGCGGTGACGTCCGCAAGCCCATCTTCTCGATCGACGCGCCGACAGTCAGCCCGTCGAAGTCCCGTTCGACGAGAAAAGCGGTGATGCCGGCCGGGTCGGCGGGATTGCCGGTGCGGGCGTATATCACGATCAGGTCGGCGATCGGACCGTTGCTGACGAACGCCTTGCTACCGTTGAGTACGAAATCTTCACCGTCGGGCACCGCGGTCGTCCGCATACGCATGATGTCCGAACCGCCTTCGGGCTCGGTGATCGCGTGCGCCCCGACGGTGGCTCCGGCGCAGATTCCCGGCAGGTACCGCTCTTTCAAAGCAGCCGCGCCGAAACGCTGTAGCGGTACGCCGGCGCTCACGATGTGGGTCGAGGCGGAGAAATTGAGCCCAGCATCTCGACAGCTTGCGCCGAGCCCCTCCAGAACGTACATTGTGGTGAGCAGATCCTGCCCGAGGCCGCCCCACTGCTCTCTGAACGGAAGACCGAACAGGCCGGTATCGCAGAGCTGCTTCCAACCGCTATTCGAGAAGGTGCCCCTGCTGTCGCGCTCGACATGGCCAGAACCGAGCGCGCCACCGATCTTGGTGATCGCTTCCCGCAGCTCGCGCTGATGATCGTTCCCCTGCATTGTCCACCTCTAATACTGGGAGAAGTCGTTGCCGTCCAGTCGATGCCGTTCATCGCCCTGCAACGGTGGGTTGAAGATGCTGATCAGCTCGAGGTCAGTCTCGGGTGAAGCGACCAAGAAGTGCGGGTCGTGAGCGTCGAGCGCGTACATCACGCCCGGCTGGAGCTCGTAGGTGGTGACGCCGTCACCGGTCACCACGGAACCCCAGCCTGCGATGCAATAGCAGGCTTCCAGGTGACGCCGGTATTGTAGCGGGGATTTCGTGCCAGCACGTACCAACGTGCGACACAAAGTGAAACCCATCCCGTCTGATTCCATCAAGAATCGGTGGCTAGTGCCGTTGCCCCATTCAACGACCTTGACTTGATCTCTGTGCCTGACAATCATCTCTGCCCCCAGTTGGGAAGTGGCCTGTTCTATTGCTTCTTGACATCTTTCATAAAGTGGCAGATTGCGTCCACCGACCGAAAATTATCCGGGGAGATCTCCACCTCGTTGATCGGAATTTGGTAACGCTGCTCCACCCATGCGATCAGCTGCAACAATCCCAGACTGTCGACGACACCATTGTCCAATAGGTCGTAGGACGAGTCCAATTCTTCGATCGGTGTGCCCGGCAGGTACTCTGCCAGGATGTATTTTTTGATGCTGTCGGCGGTACTCATGTTTCTCCTGTCTGCAACTCTTCTCTGATCCGGTTTCGATTCACTTTGCCGGTGGATGTCATGGGGAGTGGGGTGTCAACGATGCGGATGACGGAAGGGATCGCGGCACGGGTGAGCCGCTCCGCGCAGTGCTGCCGCAGGCCCAGACCTGTGAGTCGGTCCGAGCTTCGCCGTACCACCGCGTGCAGCCGCTTCTCCGCCCGGGGATCGGGAAGTGTGACTACCCCCACCTCGTCGACCTCCTCGTGTTCGGAGATCACCCGCTCGATATCCTCGATATTGACCCGTACCCCGCGCACTTTGACTTGGAAGTCCGTACGCCCCATCAGCGTGAGTTCACCGTCGCAGTCCCGGGAGACCACATCACCAGTGCGGAAATAGGTCGAACCACTGGCGTCCAGGATAAAGCGAGTCTCGTCCTCGTGCAGGTACCCGCGGGTTTGGAAGGGCGTCGAAACCCACAACTCTCCGCTGCCCGGTCCGTCCAAGTCTCCGCCGTCGGTCATCACCCTCACGGCGGCTCCTGGCAGCGGCCGGCCCAATGGCAGCACTTCGCGGCTGGCCGCTGTCGCGGCGTCGAACGAGTAGATGAAGCTGTCATTCGTCTCGGTACAGCCGTACACGTTGTGGAACTGCGCGTTGGGAAACAAGCCGGGCAGCGCGGCGCGCAACCGACGCGGGGTGTGGTCGCCGGTCAGCATCAGGTGTCGGACGGCCGGATACTGCGCTGCGCCTGTGGCCTCCGCGACGATCCGAAAGAACATCGGCACCGCTTGAACGACGTGGATGTCGCAGGTGTCGAACAATTCAGTCAGATAGCGAGGGTTCACCGCGTGGTCGGACTCCACCAGCGTCACGCAGCCACCAGCCTGCAGCGTAGCCCAGATGTCCAGCAGGCAGAGATCGAAGTTCAGTGGCGCGTAGTTCAGGACGTTGACGCCCGGACCGAGGCCGAACTCGGTTGCCGCCCAACGAGTGAACCGCTCCGTGGCCTCGACTTCTAGCGGCACAATCTTCGGAGTGCCGGTTGAGCCGGAAGTCGTGAGCAGGAACCGCACGTTGCTGCCCGGTCGGGCCGACCGGGAAGTCTCGACGATCCGCCATTCGGTGCCGGTCTCGGTCACGGTCGCCACGCGTCGGCAGCCGGACCGTCCGACCAGCAGATCGAGCGCCCGCCGGCCTAGATCCGGCGAAGACAGCAGCACGGCGCGCCCGGCCATCGAGCAGGCAAGGATGAGCGCGAGGGTCTCGGGTGACTTCTTCGCCACGATCGCGACCTGTCCCTCGTCCGGGCCTGCGGTGAGGTCGTCGTAGGCGCGCCGAGTGAGCTCCGCGAGCTCGGCGTAGCTCACAGGGCTGCCGCGCCACCTCAGTGCCGGGGCTGTGGGTTGCCGTAGCGCGTTGTCCAGGACGCTCTCGGTAAGAGACGTCATGTCGTCGAGAACCCCGGTCACGGCCTCGCCCTTCGACCGGTCGGCCGGCCAGGATGACGCTGCGAATACTGCGGAACACGTTGTCCGCGTCGTACTGTCGCTTGACCTGCGCGAGCTTGGAGTAGATCGCCGAGCCGCACATCTTCGAGACGTAGAGTCGTCAACACCCGATGATCTCAATGGAGGTCCTCACATTTCTGAGCAGCTGCTGATTGGCGGGAACGTCGCTTCCGGCTCCGCCAGCGCACGCATATGGTCGATATTCTCACCAGCTAGTCGGAGCGAGTCGGATGCCAGTAGCGAACTGATCGGCGCCCCACACCACCGGCTTTTGCATCCTACGGCGACGTTCAGCGGTGAACTGCACAATCGTTGACTTGCTGGCACGTCAACGTGACCACCCCCGCATGCGACGCCTAACGCTACCCCCTCACGTCCCGATTCGATCTTGGGTCAAGCCATCCGGTGGGCGTCGTTGCCTACCGGTTCCATCGTTGCCTGACACAGAACAGAGACGCAGAAGGCTCGGGGAAATACACTTGTCGAGCAACAGTGTGCAGCGCGGCGGCCGGACAGGGCGAAGCGCAAAGTCGTTTCGACTGGTCATGAGGTGTTTTGAGGGCTGGGACGCAGGCCGAGGATGGTCAGGAGCAGGGGTGGGCTGTTCTTGATCTTCCGGATGGTCGCGGCGATCCTGGTGTGGACAGCTTGGCGGATCAGGCCGGCAGCTGGCGCGTCACACCAACAGCACCCGCCCCAGCCCCGCCCCAGCCCCGCTGGGGCGGTGACCGTCCCGTCCCAGCCTCCAAACCAAATCAACAGGCCGCCTGAGACGTTCACAACAGGCTCGGAGACTTGGGGCAGTACTTGCTCGCCGGACGGGACAGCGGTAATCCGATCACCGCTGCTCGTTACCTCTTGCTGACCGTATTGAACCGCTCGTCGGTCAGTGGGCTAGCCACCAAGCCATCGATGTTCGATCGCACCACGATCGCCGGTGGTGAGCTGGCGATCGGAACCCCAGGCAAGAATTTGGCCATGATGTCTCGATTGAGCTGCTGATAGGCTGCGGCTTGCGCGGCTCGATCCGGCGTGGCGTCGGCTTGCGCGATGGCGGCGAACAGCGCGCTGTCATCAAAGCCGAACTCCGGCTTCTCACGACCAAAGAACGTGCCGACGAAATTACCGGCATTGTTGTAGTCACCGGTCCAGCCGAGCAGGTGCAGGTCGTGTTTGCCGAATTGCTGCACGTCGTCCTTGTAACCGCCGTTCCACGGCCGCGGCACCGGGTTGACGGTAATGCCCACCTGCCGCAAATTCTCAGCTATTAACGTAAAGATGTCCTGCGGGTTGGGCATGTAGGGCCGTGTAACCTCGGTCGGGTAGTAAAAGTTCAGCCTGAGGTTGGATGCGTCCGCCTGGGCGAGCAGATCCTTAGCCATCTGCGGGTCGTAAGAGTACTGCTGGATATTGTCGGCATAACCGTTGACCGTGCTCGGCATGAACTGGGTGGCGACCTCGGAACCCTCGGGGAGCTTGTTGTGCACCAGCGCTTTAAGGTTGATCGCGTAGGCGAGCGCCTGGCGGACCCGCAGGTCGCGCAGCGCCGGGTTGTTCTTCTGGTTGATTCCCAAGTAGAGGAGGTTGAACGGCTGGCGCACCAGCATCTTCATGCCATCCGCCGTCAGCGAGGCGTAGTCGGCCGGCGACGGGAGGTCGTAGCCGTCGATGGTGCCCGCCCGCAGCTCCTGCTTGCGCGCGTACTCATCTGGTATGATCTTGAAGATGAGACGATCCACCTTTGCCTTCTCGCCCCAGTAGTCATCGTTGCGGACCAGGGTGACAGTGTTGTGAGCCTTGTCGAAGCTCCCGAACTTGAAAGCACCCGTTCCGGCCGGGTGCAGATTGGCGTAGTCACCATAACTGAACGAGTCACCGTTTTTTGTGACGTGGTCGGCGTTGTACCGCCGCAGTGCAGTCGGGCTAGAGATGGACAGCGAGAACAGACCGAAAGCAGCCGGGAAGGCAGCCTTGAACTTGTTGAACTTGACCACCACCGTCTTGGCGTCGGGGGCGGCACAGGAGTTGTACACCGGCTGCCCGGTGGCCGTGCCCCGATTGGACGCGAAGCCCTCGAAGACCCCGCTGTAATAGATCATCTGGTCCTGCGCCGCCGCCCCGGGCATGTTGAACCACCGGTCGAAGTTAGCGCAGACGGCAGCCGCGTTAAAGGAGGTTCCGTCGTGGAACTTCACGCCTTCCCTCAGCGTGAAAGTCCAGGTCTTGCCCTCGTTGCTACCCTGCCACGCGGTGGCCAGCCCGGGGGCCAACTCAGTGGTCCCTGGCGCGTAAGCGATCAACGTGTCGTACAGCTGCCGGGTCACCCGGAAGCTCTCGCCGTCATCGTTGAAGATTGGGTCGAAATTCTTCGGCGCGCCGGCCGCGCCGAATACAAGTGTCCCCCCGGTGGCCGTGGAACCGTCGCTCTGCGGCTGGGCGCACGCAACCATTGACAGGGCGAGCACGCCGGCGACGACGGCGACGAACCGCTGTGACACGGAGCGGATCCGGAATACCGGCGACGAGGACCGACGGTCAGCTACCCGAGCAAGTCCGCTGCCGCCCTGGCCAGACTCCGCGTCATCAAGAGTTCGCGGGTAGGACATTGCGGTATGTGCGGAACACATTCTGTGGATCATACCGTCCCTTCACCTGCATCAATCGGTCGTAATTAGCTGAACCATATATTTCCGCCACTACATCAGTCGGATCGTCCTGGAGCATGTAGTTGACATAGCCTCCCTGATGTTGCCAATCCCGCAAGTCTTCTACCGTGCGGCGCGACCACGCAACATTTTCGGCGTCGTGTCGCGATTCAATCCAGGACGCCCACGCGGTACACATGTATGGCGCATCTCGCAGAGGAAACGAGGACTGTCCATCAGCTTCTTCACTGATTGCGCCCCGAAGGTATTCGATATCGATCGACGACAACGAGGAAGGATTGTTACGAGCCGCCTCGGCGAGGCACTCAGCAACATGATCGACCAGATCTACAATGTAGCAGGATTTGGTGTAATAACGCCGTCCAGCCGGCGCACCGGCATCGGCCATAGACTGGAGATCGAAGTACGAAGTTGTTCGACCGATGGAGGAGGCGGGTGGCACCGCGTCGAACAGACGTGCACTCTGGTGGACACTTTCGGCATCGTCAGCCGAACATACGATAGCCAAGTCAAGTACTGGAGTTCCTCGTAACTCGGGCGAAATCCAGTCAGCGTCGGAAGCGTAGCGCAAAGAACCCAACACGTGGATGTCGTCCGACTGCGTTTCAGTGAACCTACGATACTCTTCGAACGCCGCCGCGGCGGTATCCTCCACATAGATTCCATTTCTGAACAGAATCGGCCCGACTCTATGCAGACGCAGCTTGAATCTGGTGACTACACCAAAGTTGCCACCCCCCCCTCGCAAGGCCCACAGCAGATCCGGGTTGTTCTCGCCCGCTTCGACTACTGAACCGTCCGCCAGGACGACTTCCGCACATATTATGTGATCACACGTGAGACCCCATTTGCGGCACCGCCAGCCGTAACCGCCGCCAAGTGCGAGTCCGCCGAGGCCAGTATGCGACACCATACCGGCAGGGCAGGCGAGCCCGTATGCCGTAGTGGTGATATCCAGGTCACGCAACAGACAACCGCCGTCGGCTTCCGCAACCTGCTCATCGACGTTGACTGTAACGTTGCGCATCAGGGAAAGGTCGATCATGACCGAGTCGTCGGCGATAGCAGTGCCGGCAACATTGTGCCCACCACCCCGGATGGTGACGGGTAGGTCGGCGGCCCGTGCGAATAGAACAGCGGCGCTGACGTCCGCGGTACCGAGGCACCGCGCGATGAGCGCTGGCCTCCGGTCACACATACCATTCCATATTCGACGAGCATCGTCATATCCGAGGTCGCCTGGCAACAACACCGTGCCCTTGAACGTGCTGCGCAGCCTGGCCAAACCAACATTGAAAGGCGATGAAACTCTTGCCACCCTGGACGATTTCATACCCACCCTCAGGTCGTGTGCATGGCCGCAGGTCATCTATTCTGCCCCTAGTGGCCCCGCGACGGTTCTGTCGTTGCCTAGGTGAACGCTAAATTTTTGGTCGCCAGGCATGCTTGTTGCATGCTCCGACCTGATGCGCACCTTCGAACTCGGCCCACCCGGTTGCGTGGCCCAAGCTCCGATTATTATGTTCGTCTCGTTCCGATATGCCAAGATCAGAATCTCCACCTCCTCCCAGGCCAGGCGGTACCGAGTACCTAAAGGAGGACGGACAGCACACGCTAGATACGTCGCACTAGCGAAATTTCAAGTTGCGCCGGGTGCTCGACTTTTGCGCTTCGGCTTGAGTCGGACGCCACGCGTGAGCGCTGGGTGAGCGCAGCTGGCGGAGGTGTGGTCGGCGTGTCGTGTGATCTTGAGGGGTGCTGGGTGGAGCATCGGCGGTGCTGATCACAACTCCGTCGATACCGAAAGAGTGTTCCGCCGATGCTCCGGGCTCTGACCCTACCCGTCACGCTCTCGCGTGTGCTGGATCCGTTCCCGGTCGTGTTTCACCGCGCCGACCTCGAGACGTTCACCGCACTGGTGGCCGGGTTGGTGGCCCAGCCGGTGTCCCGGACGGTGTGCGGAATGCTCACCGGGGCGGGTCTGGCCCGGGTGCGGGCATCACTGCCGGGCGCACCGGTTCTTCTCCTCGGCGCGGTGGTGTCCGCGGCAGGTGGGGCTGGTGCTGGCCGGGCTGGTGGTGGCTCATCTGCTTCCCGAGGGGACGCCGGTCACGGTCGTGGTCGATGACACGCTGTTCCGTCGGCGGGGGAAGAAGGTGCACGGGGCGGGTCGTCCACATCGGACGACCCGGCCTCCATCAGGCACACCGACCCGGCGGTGCCACCCCCGACGACGACGTAGTCGAAGCTGTCCATCGGTCCTTCGTCCCCCGTCCGGCGGCCGATCTCCCGACCGATGCCCCACTACACCGCACGGCGGCCGGAGAACGCCCGGCCGAGGGTCAGCTCGTCGGCGAACTCGAGGTCCCCGCCCATCGGCAACCCCGAGGCGAGCCG
>Ga0136627_1000592_pt1 | contig 13825 bp, 14 predicted proteins | sample AntDrymUQ4892206_2_FD_104652 | JGI IMG/M metagenome (GOLD analysis project Ga0136627, IMG submission 104652) | Polar desert sand microbial communities from Dry Valleys, Antarctica - metaG UQ489 (22.06) | ecosystem: Environmental > Terrestrial > Soil > Desert | place: Antarctica: Dry Valley... | reverse complement strand
TGTCGTTGCCGGCATCGCCGCAGACGCGGTCGTCGCCGCCGAAGCTGTTGATCGTGTCGTTGCCGCCGAACCCGGCGATGACATCGTTGCCGGCCGTGCCGTTGATCGCGTTCGGCCCAGGGCCGCCCACGAGCGTGGCTGCGACGCCGCCGCACAGCACCGGTGTCGTCGCCGCATGCAAGTTCATCTTGCCGTTGGCACCGCTGAACCCGTCGACCTTGATGTAGTAGGTCCTCCCGGCGTTCACCGCCATCGTCACCTTGCTCGACACCTCTGGCGTCGTGCCACCATCGTCGTCGCTCGCCAGCAGCGTGAGGCTGCCGATCGATGCGCCTCGGAACACGGCGAGCGTCGTGTCGAACGTCGTCACGTTGCCGCCGCCGTTCTCCGTGGAGATCGTCGCCATGCCGGTTGTCGGCGGCGTCCAGCGCCACCAGTTGCCGTTGTCGTTGCTGAAGCCCGTGACGGGCTCGCCCGGCTCGGTGTCCGAGCAGTTCGTGAAGTCGAAGTCGTCGAACGCTGCGGAGTTGAACACCTCGGCGTTGGCGAAGTCGTTGTTGTTCACGGTGCTCGTCGCCGCGTCGAGGACGTTGATGCGGTGCCGTGTCACACCGTTGCGGGTGATGTTCGGCCCTGTCGTGTTGAACAGCGCGGCCACCTGGTTCTTCGTGATCGCCGTGCCGTTGCCGTCGCCCATGCACTCACGCAGCAGCGCGAACGCTCCCGCGACGTGTGGCGTCGCCATCGACGTGCCGTTCTTGGCGCCCTCGTTGTCGCCAGTGGGAACCGGGGCGTCGATGTTGACGCCGGGTGCCCACCAGTCCGTGAGTGCGTTGGAGTTCGTGAAGAACGCCGGCACGTCGGCGTCGTCGCTGGCGCTCACCACATAGGCAGCCGAGAGGCATGCCGGTGAGCTGATCTGCGTGTTCGAGCCGTTGTTGCCGGCCGCGACCACGACCGCGACGCCGGCGTTCTGCAGGCTCGCCATCAGGTTCTGTGTGTTCGGCCTCGCCGCGTCACATGTGCCGGAGAACAGTCCGCCGCCGATGCTCATGTTGGCGGCGACGATGTTGCGGCCGCCGTTCCTGAGGTTGAGCGTGTGCTGCAGTGCGAGGTCCTGGTCGGAGTTGAACGTGCGCCAGCACGGGTTCGGCTCGCCAGGGTTGCACGTGTTCGAGCTGTGCCCGATCTGCATCGCCACGAGTCGCGCCCCGCGAGCGACACCCTCGTGCCCGTTCGTGTACGTCGCGCCGGCAGCGATGCCGCCGACGTGCGTGCCGTGATCGCACTGCGTCGAGAACGTGCAGTTGTCGCCGGCAGCCCCGCCGATCTGGCTCGCCGCGCCGTTGGGGCACTGCGAGTTCGCCGAGAAACACGCCTGGGCGACGATCCGTCCCGTGAACGCGTTGTGCTGGTTGTCGACACCCGTGTCGAGGATCGCGACCTCGAAGGGTCCGCCCACTCCGCCCTCGTAGTTGTTTCCGAGGACGCCTGCGGCGTTCAGGAGGTCGGAGTCGATCACGCCCGTGGAGCTGTCGAGCGTGAGCTCGATCTCCTCGTCGACGACGATTGACGCCACCGACGGCGAGGCGAGCATCGCCTCGAGCCCGTCTGCATCGGTCTCGACGACGGCTGCCGGCGTGACCGTGAACCTCGTCAGCACCTTCGACGACGAGGTGTCGCCGAGGAGCCCGTCAAGCTGATCGAGCGTCGAGCGGATCGCGCTGCGCTGCTCGCTCACCTGTGACTTCGAGAGGTCCGTCTCGAACTTGGTCCTCTGGTTCATCGTCACGATGACGCGCATCGTCGGCGACTTCGCCATCTCGGCACGCAGGCTCGCAGCCGAGTCGCCAGCAGCGTCTGCTGGGCTGACGAGCTGGGTCTTCGCCCCGCTCGTGTCCGACGGGAGCGTGCTCGATTCACCTGGCACGTCGCTGTCGTGCCCGCTCTTGGTCGGCAGCGGCGCCTGCTGGGCAGGCTTGTCCGTCGCTGCTTCGTCGACCGTGGTGGCCGGGCCACCCGTTCCCTCGACGACACCCCGGAACTCGGGTCGTGCGTCGACGGGTGTCGACTGCGTGTCGTCGTCGGGTGCCGGCGCCTCTGCGGGCGCCTGTGTTGGTGCTTGCTCCGTCGGCTGCGCAGTGACCGTGGCGGCCCCCGTGCCGCTCAACAGCGCCGCTGCGAGGACGGATCCCCAGAGCAGCGGGCGCGTGGAACGCGTGCGGTTTCGCATGATTGTTCTTCCCCATCTCTTGTGTGTTGGTCGAGCCCCTCTTCGTGCCGGCGACCGAGGTCGATCGGCACCGCCCGGGGGCCTATTCAGTGAGATCCCACTCGTGGCGCGGATACATCGAAACTTGGCGCGGGTGTCGGCCGTGTGGCGTCCCGTAAGCTGCGAACGTGCCGATGCGTCAGGAGTGCAAGTACTTCGAGAGCCGCACGTATCCCAATGGCGAGACGGTGCGCAAGTGCGATCTCGACCTCGCGCCCGACGCCCCGTGGCGTTGCCCCGAGCAATGCGCCTCCTACGAGCGGCGCCTCGCCGACGTGGCGTGGACGCACGGGACGTTGATCACCCCTGCGACCCCGCAGGAGCCGCCGGGTGTCGACGATGGCACCGCGGCTGCGGTGCTCGACGAGGCGGAGGACCACCTCAACGAGGTGGGCCGCCGTGTGATCGCCGAGGTCGAGGCCGACCGGGCTGCCCAACAGCGACGCTCGCGTCGCTTCCGCTGGTTCCGCCGCTGACCCCGTCGGCGCGCGTCTGTCCAGTGTGCTGTCGCATGGTTCTCCCCGTCTCTGGTGTGTCGCGGCCCCGGTGTGCCATCGCCGCTTCGCCGGCACCGCTCGTAGGCTTGTCTCCCGTGCCTGCGTTCACCGTCGACGATGCGACCCAGCTCGCCGAGACACGCTTCGGTGGCAGCAGTTCCGCCCTCCGCGCAGCGGCAGCCGAGCGGTTCGCGACTGCGACGATGCCGACGACCGCAGAGGAGATCTGGCGCTACAGCCGCATCGAAGAGCTCGAGCTCGGCCGCTACTCACCGGCCGTGGCCGATACCACCATCACAGGCTGGGAGCCGACGGCGGGCGACGACGCGACCGACGTGATCGGCGACGCCATCGACGTGCCCGACGTGTTCGCCGAGCTCAACGTCGCGTTCATGACGCCGATCCTCGTGCACATCCCGGCAGGGACGATCCACGAGGAGCCCATCGTCATCGAGCACCGGAGCCCGGGCGCCGGCACGGCCACCTTCCCACGGCTCGTGCTCGACGTCGGCGAGGACGCAGAGGTCACCGTTGTCGAGCGGTTCTCGTCGCCCGCCGGGGAGGACAGCCTCGTCGTGCCCGTGCTGCAGGTGCGTGCCGCACGCGCCGCCCGGGTCAAGTATCTCGGCGTCAACGAGCTCGGCGACGCCGCATGGCAGGTGGCGCACCAGCAAGCGCTCGGTGACGCCGACTCCACCATCTCGCTCGCCACGGTCGCGCTCGGCGGCCACTACGCGAGGGTGCGCACCGAGGCACTCGTCGCCGGCCAGGGCGCCTCGACGCGTCAGGTGGCGCTGTACTTCGCCGCAGGCGATCAGATGCACGACTTCCGCACCATTCAGGACCACGAGGCGCCGAAGGGGACGAGCGACCTGCTGTTCAAGGGCGCCGTCCAGGACCGCGCCCGCAGCGTCTACACGGGCCTGATCAAGATCGGTCACGAGGCGCGCGGCACGAGCGCGTTCCAGACGAACCGCACGCTGACGCTGTCCGAGGGAGCGTGGGCGCAGAGCGTCCCCAACCTCGAGATCGAGACGAACGACGTGAGCTGCAGCCATGCCTCCACGGTTGGACCGATCGACCCGGAGCAGCGCTTCTACTTGGAGAGCAGGGGCATTCCCACGGCGAGGGCGGAACGCCTGATCGTGCTGGGCTTCTTCGACGAGGTGCTTGCGCAGCTGCCGCCGGCACCGTTCCTCGGCGATCTCCGCCGCCGTGTCGCCGACAAGCTCACGCTGCCAGGGGAGATTCCGTCATGAGCGAGCACACGCTGGGCGCGCTGGCCGACATCGAGACGGGCACGGCGGCACGGTTCGAGGTCGACGGCAACGCCATCGCCGTGGTGCGCATCGACGACGCGGTGTACGCGGTCGCCGACATCTGCTCGCACGCCCACGTCTCGCTGTCCGACGGCGAGGTGTGGTGCGACGAACTGGAGATCGAGTGCCCGCAGCACGGCAGCACGTTCGACCTGACGACCGGCGACCCCCAGACCCTGCCGGCAACACAGCCCGTCGCGGTGTATCCGGCGAAGGTCGTCGACGGCCAGATCGTCGTCACCGTCGCCGACCATGCGGCCACGGGTGACACCATCTCAGGCGATCCGGTGGCGCCATGACCGTGCTCGAGATCAAGGGCCTGCGCGCTGGAGTCGAAGGACGGGAGATCCTCAACGGGATCGATCTCGTCGTCCGCTCGGGCGAGGTGCACGCCGTCATGGGCCCCAACGGCGCCGGCAAGAGCACGCTGTCGGGTGTGATCCTCGGGCGACCCGGCTACGAGGTCCTCGGTGGCAGCGTCACACTCGATGGCGAGGACGTCCTGGCGATGACCACTCCCGAGCGGGCGCTCGCCGGTCTCCACCTCGTCATGCAGTATCCCACGGAGGTGCCGGGGGTGCGACTCGTCGACGCGATGGTCGAGGCGTTCGTCGCCCGCGGGCGCGACGCATCCGATGTCGCCCGCCTGCTCGGTGACGAGGCGGCCACGATCGGGTTCGATGAGAAGCTCCTCGTCCGCTCGCTCAACGTCGACTTCTCGGGCGGCGAGAAGAAGCGCAACGAGACGCTGCAGCTCGCCGCGCTCGTGCCGAAGGTGGCGATCCTCGACGAGCTCGACTCCGGCCTCGACATCGATGCGTTGCGCGCCTGTGCACGCCGCATCGAGGCGCTCACCGAGCCGCACCCCGACGGCCTCGGCGACACCGTCGACGGCGTCGGCGTGTTGGCGATCACCCACTACGCACGCCTGCTCGCCGAGTTGCGACCCGACGCGGTGCACATCCTCGTCAAGGGCCGCATGGTCGCCCAGGGCGGACCCGAACTCGCCGACGTGCTCGAAGCGGACGGCTACGCCGCGTTCGCTGCGGATGCCGACGAAGTGGACGCTGCGCCGGCTCGGGCGCCTCGCGACCTCGGCACGCTCGACGACCTCTTCGCGCCGCCGAGCTGACGAGCACCCACACCTGGAGGTGGAAACCCGCCCGACCGGGCGGATCTCTGCCTCCGGATCGGGTCCGTTGTGGGTACGTTCGTCGGACATGAGCGACGACGAGCTGCACCGCAACGTACGACGCGTCGTGGATGCCGGCGCCGCACTCGGTGTCGACATCCAGCCGCGCCGATTCCCTGACGGCACCAGGACGGCGGCCGACGCCGCTGCGGCGATCGGCGTCGACGTCGGGCAGATCGTGAAGAGCCTGATCTTCTCCGTCGACGGTGCCGTCGTCGTCGCCTACGTGAGCGGTCGCAACCAGCTCGACGAGTCGAAGCTCGCCGCGGCTGCAGGCGGCGAGCACTGCGGCCGCGTGGATGCCGATACGGTGCGTACCGCAACCGGCTTCCCGATCGGCGGCGTGCCACCGTTCGGCCACGCCCAGACGCTCCCGGTGTTCGTCGACCCCGATCTGTTGCAGTACGACGAGGTCTGGGCGGCCGCGGGAACGTGGAACGACGTGTTCGGCCTCGCACCCGACGAGCTCGTGAGGGCGAGCGGCGGCCGCGTCACCGACCTGCGTCGCGACTGACTGCCGTCGCTCAGCGGTCGTCGAGCAGGCCGTCGGCTTCTTCGGGAGGTGGCAGCTCGGCCGACAAGCCACCGAGGTCGTCCATGTCGATCGCGATCATCGTCGCCGTCGCGCGAACGAGCACGGGTTCGCCGTCGACGGACACATCGATGAGCTCGCCCGTCATCATCAACTTGCGGCCGTCGCGCTCGACGAGGCGGGCACGGCACGACAGCGGCCGGTGCAGCGGCGTCGGCGACTGGTAGCGCAACCACAGCTCGCCGGTGAAGGCCGGTTGATGGGTGATGCCGAGCACGAAGCCGAACATGTCGTCGAACAGGCCGGCCACGATGCCGCCGTGGCTCCGTCCGGGGGCACCCTCGTGAGCCTCCTGCAGCGTGACCCGGGCGCGGGCCTCGTCACCGTGGCGGTGCACCTCGATGTCGAGCCCCCACGGGCTCGACCGCCCCGAGAACGGCCGGTCGTCGTAGCTCTTCATGGTTGCGCCGTCGACGACCGGCTCGCCCCACGTGTCGAAGGAGTTCGGGTCCCGCTCGCGGCTCTCGCCGGTCTCCAGCTCCTCGGTGAGCTGTTCGAGCTGCGCCGCCGTGCGTGTCAGCCGCTCGTCGTCGGCGTCGTGACCGATCAGGGCATGACCGAGCTCTCGCAGCGCGAGGCCGGCACGAGCCCTCAGCTCGTGGTGCGAGGGCTGCGTCGGCGTCACGTCGGGATTTGGGCGTCGATTGCCTCGACCAGCGTGTTCCACGCCAACGTCGCGCACTTGATGCGCACCGGGAACTTCACGACGCCGCGCAGCGCCTCGAGGTCACCGAGCTCGCTGCCGTCGCCGCTCACATCGCCTGACTCGCCTCCCGGTGACGTCGCGGATGCGGCGGCGTCGCCGGCGTCCTCACCGTTCGACACCGACGACCTGGGCGGTGGCGGCTCGTTGATCGAGAGCATCGACTTGAAGCGGGCGATCATCGACTGCACCTCGTCGATCGAACGTCCCTTGACGGCCTGGGTCATCATCGACGCCGAGCTCTGCGAGATCGAACAGCCCTGCCCGCTCACCTTCACGTCGGTGACGGTGCCGTCCTCCACGTCGACGTACACAGTGACCTCGTCACCGCACAGCGGGTTGTGTCCGACGGCGAGGCGCGCAGGTGGTGTGGGCAGCTCGCCGCGGTTGCGCGGCGAGCGATAGTGGTCGAGGATGATCTCGCGGTAGAGGTCGTCGAGGCCAGGCATCGGGGCTCCTAGAGGGCGAAGTAGTCGCCGGCGCGTTCGAGGGCGTCGCCGAGAGCGTCGACGTCCGCCGTGTCGTTGTAGAGGTACAGGCTGGCACGGGCCGTGGCGGTGACACCGAGCAGCCGCATCAGTGGCTTCGCGCAGTGGTGCCCGGCGCGCACGCAGACGTTGTCGGCGTCGAGGATCTGCGAGACGTCGTGGGGGTGGAGGTCGTCGAACTCGAAGCTCAGCACACCGGCGCGGTGCTCGATGTTGCGAGGACCGTGGATGCGGATGCGGTCACCAAAGCGCTCGTCGAGCGTCGTCAGCGCGTAGTCGGTGAGCGTCATCTCGTGACGGCGCACGTTGTCCATCCCGATGCCCTCGAGGAAGTCGACGGCTGCGCCAAACCCTGCCGCCTCGATGATGGGCGGCGTGCCCGCCTCGAACTTGGCGGGCACGGGCGCCGGCGTGAACCCGTCGAGGCGGACGTCGGAGATCATGTTGCCGCCGCCGAGGAAGGGCGGCGTGGCGTCGAGCAGCTCGGCACGACCCCACAGGGCGCCGATGCCCGACGGCCCGCACATCTTGTGGCTGGAGAAGGCGACGAAGTCTGCGTCCCACGCCTGCACGTCGGTGGGACCGTGCGGGACGTACTGGCACGCATCGACCACGGCGAGCGCGCCGGCCGCATGTGCGGCATCCACCAGGTGTCGAACCGGTGTGATCGTGCCGAGCACGTTGCTGAGCGCCGTGAACGAGAACACCCTGGCACCGGCGAGCAGCGCGTCGAGGCCGCTGAGATCGAGCTCGCCGTCGTCGGTGAGCGGCACCCATCGCAGCTCGATGCCGCGAGCTGCGGCGAGCTGATGCCACGGGACGATGTTGGCGTGGTGCTCCATGTGGGTGAGCACGACGACATCGCCCTCACGGAGGTTGGCCTCACCCCACGCCCGAGCCACGAGGTTGAGCGACTCGGTGGCGTTCTTCGTGAACACGATCTCGTTCGCGTCGCGAGCGTTGACGAAGCGGGCGACCGAGGCTCGCGCGCCCTCGTAGACGTCGGTGGCCTCGGCCGCGAGGCGATAGGCGCTGCGGTTGATGGGCGCATAGGTGGTGCGGGCGAACTCGTCCATCGCAACGAGCACGGACTCCGGTTTCTGGGACGTGTTGGCCGAGTCGAGGTAGACGAGCGGCTTGTCGTCGAACCGACGCGCGAGCAGCGGGAACTCGGCGCGAACGTCGATGAGATGGCTGGTCGTCGCCGCCGCCGTCACTGGACGGGTTCCCCGGCTGCGACGGGGGAGAGGTCGCGGAACGACTCGTACCCGTCGCGCTCGAGTCGCTCGGCCAGCTCCATGCCGCCGCTGGCGGCGATGGTTCCGTTCATCAGGATGTGCACCTGGTCGGGGGCGAGCTCGTCGAGCAGTCGCTGATAGTGCGTGATGAGCACGACGCCGAGGCCGGGTCGGTCCTCGCGGACCTCGCGGATGCCCTTCGCCACGACGCGCAGGGCGTCGATGTCGAGGCCCGAGTCGGTCTCGTCGAGGATCGCCAGGTCGGGCTCGAGCACGGCCAGCTGCAGCACCTCGTTGCGCTTCTTCTCGCCGCCCGAGAAGCCCTCGTTGAGGTAGCGGTCGACAAACGTGGAGTCCATCCCGAGGCGTTCCATCCAGTCCATCGCGCTCAGGCGCAATTCGAGTACGGAGAGGTCGATGCCCTTGCGTGCCGACAGCGCCTGACGGAGGAACTGGATGACCGAGACGCCGGGGATCTCCTGGGGGTACTGGAATGCGAGGAACATGCCGGCCTTGGCGCGCTCGTCGACGGGCCACTCGGTCACGTCGTCGCCCTTGAAGAACACCTTGCCGGCCGTGACCACATACTCGGGAGAACCCATGAGGGAGTTGCCGAACGTGCTCTTGCCCGATCCGTTGGGGCCCATGATGGCGTGGATCTCGCCCTCGGCGACGGCGAGGTCGATGCCGCGGAGGATGTCGCTCACTTCTGCACGGGTGTCCTCGACGGGGGCGGCGTGCAGTCCTTCGACCCGGAACAGCTCGGCCATGAGTCCCAGTGTAGTTGCGAGACCAGGGGAACGGCCCTGGACGGCGGCCGTCCAGGGCGGTGCGCTCAGTCGCCGGCGAGCTGCTCGACGATGCCGGGGATCGCTTCCTCGAAGCCCGTGAGGAGCGCGTCCTCGTCGATGTCGGAGACGTCGCTGACCGCGACAGCGAGGCCGACGCCGAGATGCTCGTCGGCCCAGATGAACGTCACGAAGTCGGCGTCGGCGTCGTAGGTGACGAGGGTGAACGTGCCCCCCCGGAACTCACCGACCTCCTCGAGCTCGATGCCGTCGATGTCGCCCACGCCCTCCACGAACTGGTCGCCCTCCGGCGACAGCGCCAGCGACACGATGCGTTCGCCGCTGTCGGACGGCACCTCGGACGGCACCTCGACGTCACACAGGATCGTCGCGGCGGCGTCGTCACCGGAGTCGTTGATCTCGAAGGTCTCCTCGCCCAGATCGATCGTGTCGAACAGTTCGTCGTTGCCGACCGGCTCGAGCGCGCCGGCCAGCACGTCGCGAAACTCGTCGACGGGACAGTCGTCGAGTTCGCCGTCGCCGTCGGACTCGCGGATGTCGTCGTCCAGACGCTCGGCGGCAGCCTCCGTGTCGAGCGACTCATCACCGCCTCGGCCGACGACGACGGTCGCTGCGGCGCCGAAGACCACCACACAGGCGATGGCGGCGACGAGCAGTCCGGTTCGACGTCGCGGCGCTTCGATCGGCGGCGGCGCCTGGTTGAAGGCGAACTCGCCGGGGCGCGGGAGGTGGTCGTCGGGACGCCGAATCGGTGGCCGATCGGGCGGCTGGCCGGGGAGTCGAGGAGGCGGGAGCGAACTCATGTCGGGGGTGCTGGAATGGTAGACGCCGGACCCGCCGGAGTTGTTCCGCCCGCCAGCCGACGTGCGCCGGTCTGGGCGGGAATGCTGTCAGCACCTGCAAGAGACTCCGCCCAGACCGTGTCATGGACGCTGGCAGGTGGGGCACCAGAACAGGTTGCGTGCCGCCATCACCGAGGCGGCGACGGGAGTGCCACAGATGCGACACGCGAGTCCTGCCCTGCGGTACACGTAGTGGGCGTCCTCGCCGCGCACCCGCCCGCGGCGACGATCCTCGGCACGGGTCGTGACGATCCACCCGCGACGGACGCCGTCGCGCATGAGACCGACGATGTCCGCCCACAGCAGCTGCCACTCCTCCTCGCTCAGCGTCCGCCCCTCGTCGAACGGCGACCGTCGCTGTCGGAACAGCACCTCGGCGCGGTAGACGTTGCCGACGCCGGCGATCACCGACTGATCCATCAGCAACACGCCGATCGGGGCGCGTGACCTGCTGATGCGTCGCCAGGCCCGTGCGCCGTCGGGTCGTCGAGCGAGTGGGTCGGGGCCGAGCCGGGCGACGATGGCCGCGGCCTCGTCGTGCGTGACGACCTCACACGCCGTCGCCCCTCGCAGGTCGCTCCACCAGTCCTCGTTCGTCCAGCGCATCCGCAGCGCACCCCACGGAGCGGGGGCCGGGGCATGTCCCTCGCTCACCTGGCCGTAGAGGCCGAGGTGCACGTGCACGACGTAGTCGCCGAACGAGGCGAGCAGGTGCTTGCCGTACGCCGACACCTCGTCGAGCCGCCGGCCGTCGACGAGCGCGGCGCCCGCCTCGAACCGGCCCTGCGGGCTGCTCACGGCGACGGGACGACCGGCGAAGCGCTCGTCGAGCTGTCGTGCGAGGCGGTGGAGGGTGTGGCCCTCAGGCACCGTGACCTGATCGGCGCCGCACCGCAGCCGGCGTCACCAACCGCGCTCGATCCATTCCTCGAGGTGAGGGCGTTCGGCGCCGATCCTCGTGTCGGACCCGTGGCCGGGCAGCACGACGGTGTCGTCGGGGAACGTGAACAGTCGGGACTGGATCGACCCGATGATCGTGTCGAAGTCGGCGTCGTCGAAGTGCGTGGCACCGGGCCCGCCGGGGAACAGCGTGTCGCCGGTGAACAGCAGCGGCGTGTCGCGCACATGGAACGAGATCGAGCCCGGCGTGTGGCCGGGGTTGTGGATCGCGTCGAGGCGGAGGTGGCCGACCTCGATGACCTCCGTGTCGTCGAGGAACACGTCGTAGCCGACGTCGGCGAGCTTCGGCGCGTCGAGGCGCGTGACGGCCACCTCGTAGCCCGCCTCACGCATCGCCGGCACGGCCTGGATGTGGTCCCAGTGGCCGTGTGTCTCGATCACGCGTCGCACCCCGAGCGCATCGCACAGCTCGAGCAGCTGTTCGTGCTCGTTGGCGGCGTCGATCAGCACGGCGTCGCCACTGCGACGGCAGCGGATGACGAACACGTTGTTGTCGTACGGTCCGACGACCACCTTGTGCACCTCGACGTCGGCGTTCGACCAGTGCTTCGTGGTGGCGAGATCGACCGGCATGAGTTGAGTCTCGCGCCTCGCTCAGTCGCCGACCCCCTTTGGGGGGCTGCGCCCCCACACCCCATCGCCGTCTGGCGTGCTGGCGCTCGCGCAGCCGGGCGACCTCGCTGCGCTCAGTCGCCGAGCGCGACGAGCCCGTCGCCGACGGTGATCTCGTCCGGTTTGACCACGAGGCCGCCGACGCCGAGCAACATCGCCCGCTCGTCGCGGACGGTGCGGAGCACGTCAAGTTCGCGTTCGATGCCGCCGGGCTGCGGACGTGTGATCATCACGCAGCGGTCGATCTGCTTGACGATGTCGAGCACGGCGTTCCCGAGGCGGACGCTCCGCCCGACGAGGTGGTCGACCGTGTCCCCGTCGACGACGACGTTGGGTCGGAAGCGGCGCACGTCCCAGTCGCGCAGATCGCCGGTGGCGACGATGCTCACCCGGGTGCGCGCAGAGTCGTGGTAGACGCCGGAGGGACCCTTCCACGACACGATCTCGCTCGACTCGTCCTCCGCATCGACCCGGATCTCGTAGGTGCTCGGCGCGGCGACCGCGCCTGCAAGGTGGACGGGCCGCCCGATCCACGCCGAGATGACGACATCGTCAGCGGTGACGGTGCCGTCGGGGAGTCGCAGCGACGCTCTCCCGTCCTCGCTGAGCATGCCCGTGGCGAACAGGAGCGAGGGATCGAGACGGCCAGTGAGGGCAACGCCGGTCTCGACGTCGATGAGGGCATGGCTGCGGTCGCCGGTGATGCCGTGCTCGCCGATCGCCGCCGAGTCGAGCGCCTCACCCTGCGCGGATTTCACGGGATACCGGTAGAGCCCGACGATCTCCATCAATTCGAACCCTCTGCGGGCTCGACCACCTCGGCGCCCTCGATGCTCTCGAGCAGCCCGGGCAATGCAGCGATCAGTGCCTCACGGAGCGTGTCGGGTTCGAGTTCGTCGGATGCCGTTCCCTGGACAGCGAAGAGCACGAGCAGGTCGTCGCTCATCCAGGCGACCTGACGGAAGTCGATGGCCTCGTAATCCTTCTGATGCCGGCACGTCGCGGTGTACACCTCGCCATCGGCATAGTCGTCGAGCTGCTCGACGTCCACGCCGGTGCATCGCTTCTCGGGCAGGTTGGTCTCTTCGCTGAGCAGGTCGTCCATGAACTGCTCGAATCCGGCTTCGTACGGTCGTGTCACCGTCAATCCGAGGTTGGTGAGCGGAGCGGCGGTCCCGGGGATCACCGAGTTGCCACCGGCACCGCACTGGAGCAGCGGGCGGTCCACGTTGCCGTCGAAGAACACGTACGAGTCGCTCGAGCCGCGGTCGAGGACGTCGTAGAGCTCGACTCGACCGGATGATCGAACGAACGCCTGGAAGATCACGTCGACCCGAGTGCTCGGGCAGCCGTCGATGTAGTCGCCCTCGAGGTCGTCGTCGAGCGCTCGGTATGCGGTGTCGAAGCGCTCGCGTGCCGGCTGGGAGTCGATCTCGGGTTCGTCCGGGCGCAGCACGAGCACCGCGGCGCCTGCGGCGATGACGACGGCGGCCGCGCCGAGCACCATCCAGCGGCCCCGTCCACGTCGCGAGCGTGCGACCTGGGCCGACGGATGGGCGAACATCGCTGTTGGTGGGACAGGCGGTACCGCGGTCGACGGCGGTTGCCAACCGTCCCCGCCATGTGGAGTCGCTGGTGGCGGAGGGGTTGGAGGGGGAGGAGGCGGGGGGAGCGCCGACATGACGCGATCACGCTACTGGTCGGCTGCGCCCTGGGGCATCGCCTCGGGTGGCGTCAACTCGGCGATCCGACGTTGCAGCGCGGCGATCGTGTCACCGCGCTTCAGGGCCCACGCCCTGGCCTCCTGCACCTCGATGCCGAGCGCGAACGCGGTCTCGGCGAGCCGCCGCTCGAACGGCGTGTACGGCCGCAGCGACGGTTCCACCGTCTCGCCGGTGAGGCGCTCGTAGATGGTCGCCATGTTGGCCATCGTGTGGTCGAACAGCTCGGCGCGCCGCCGTGCCAGGTCGGCGTGCAGCTCGGCCCGCCGAGTGTGGGCGCCGGTGATCGCGGCGAGCGCACGGTGCTCGAAGTCGTCGGCGTCCGGGTCCACTCCGAACTCGGGATGGCCGATGTCGTCGAGGAAGAAGCGGATCTTGTCGTGCGTCAGCGCGGCGAGGGGGATCGCGCCGAAGCCGAACGGGATCATCGTGGCGTGGCCTCTGGCGCCGTACATCATGGGCAGCTCGCTGTAGTACGACATGCCGCGTTCGCGCGTCTCGATCGAACCAGCGAGGTCGACTCGCTCCATCGTCACGCCACGCGCGATGAGCTCGTCGGCGACGTGGCGCTCGTTGGCCA
>Ga0136627_1000590_pt1 | contig 13850 bp, 13 predicted proteins | sample AntDrymUQ4892206_2_FD_104652 | JGI IMG/M metagenome (GOLD analysis project Ga0136627, IMG submission 104652) | Polar desert sand microbial communities from Dry Valleys, Antarctica - metaG UQ489 (22.06) | ecosystem: Environmental > Terrestrial > Soil > Desert | place: Antarctica: Dry Valley... | reverse complement strand
CTGCTCGTGGTGTGACCAGGCGTTGCGAAGGGCGCAGCTTGCTGGCTCGTCACGCGAGATCCACGGCCCGGCGATTTCGCGGGAAACCGGCGAGGAGCTCGTCAAGATTGCCATCGAATGGGCCCGCCAGCGCGGGTTGGACGTTCGACGGATGGGATGGAAGAGGAAAGGGTCGACCAGACCAAGGGCGAGTGGAGAGGAGCCGATGGCTACTCCCTCCCAACCGGACGCTCGGCGGGAAGCGGCCGATCGAGGTCCTGGCCGCCGGCGAGATTGACCCGGTGCGACTACCTTCCAAACCTCGCTGCCTCGCCATTAACGTACACTTGAGTCAGTAACCGTACGAAAGGCGATTTCGTGGAGCCCGCAGGCGTTGAGGTACCCATCCTGTGGCGAGGACGGCGGACGCGGGCGTTCGTGCCCACTCGGCTCGCCGAGCGGGACGTGACGCTCACCGCCGACACCGTTGCTCGCGCCGCTCGGGCCCAGGCCGCCGTCGAGCACGGCGCCGAGACGATGCCCGATGATTACGCCGCCCTCGCCCGGCTCCTGCTGCGTGCGGAGGGCGTGGCGTCGTCGTTCATCGAGGGTGTCACTGCGCCGGTCGTCGACATCGTCCTTGCCGAGGCCGGCGACGAAACGGGACCGGCGGCCGCCGCGTGGGTGGCGGCCAACCTCGCCGCCGTGACCGAAGCGGTCGAGGAGGCCCACGAAGGGCCACTCACCGTCGAGAGCCTGTGCCGTTGGCAGGGGACGTTGATGACCGGCAGCCCGACGCCGGCTCGCCACGTCGGCGTCGTGCGCACCGAGCAGGGATGGATCGGCGGGACCTCGCCGCTCGACGCTGACCTCGTGACCCCACCACCCCTCGAGGTGCCCGGCCTCCTCGGCGATCTCGTCGTCTACGTGAACCGCGATGACGTCGACCCGGTGAGCCAGGCCGCGGTCGCCCACGCGCAGTTCGAGATCATCCATCCGTTCGCCGACGGCAACGGACGGGTCGGCCGAGTCCTGATGGCGTGGGTTCTCGTCCGCCGCCTCGCGCTGGTCACGCCGCCGCCGGTCAGCACCCGCATCGCCGCCGACGTGGGCGGCTACGGCTCCGGCTTGGTGCTGTTCCGCATGGGTGACCACAACTCGTGGGTGCGCTGGTTCGCGGACGCGGTCTCCGGCGCCGGGCGCGCCCAGCAGGAGCTCGTCCCCGCCGTCGGGCAACTGCGCCGTGCGTGGGAGGAACGACTCGCCTCGCGCCGACCGGGAGCCCGCCGCCTGCGCAGCAACGCTGCTGCGTGGCGCGCCCTTGACTTGCTGCCACGGAACCTCGTGCTCACCGGGCCGACGGTCGCGGCCGAGCTGGCGATCCCGTTGAAGTCGGCGAACGCCGCCCTCCGCAATCTCGTCGACGCCGGTGTTCTCGTCGAGCACGGCACGGTCCAGCCGACGGGTCGCGGCCGACCGAGCCGGCTCTACACGAGCTCCGAGCTGCTCGGTCTCACCGGTTCGAACCCGCTGCGAGCATGATGGCCGGAGTGTTCCGGATCGCCCGCAACCCGGACCCTGACTCCACGCTGCCGTACCTGCTGTGGGTCCCCATCGGGCCGGAGCCGCTCGTGCTCAAGGCGAAGGACACATGGCCGCGGACCGCGAAGGTGTACTGCCACCGAGGCGAGTGGCCGGACGACGCCGAGATCGTGGAGGAGACGCCGGTTCGATCGTGCACGCGCCGCGGGGTCGCCATCGATCTCGTCCTCGATCGGTACCGGGAGAACCGTTCGCAGTTCGTCGTGACCACCCTCAAGGGCGGGCGTGAGGGCATCTTCTGGCAGACGGCCAAGACGACGCGCAAGACGCGGCCCGGCATGCGGCTCCCGACGCGGCGGAGCGCGGCGGGCGTGGTCGAGATCGTCGTCGACTCCCGCGAGCGGTACGCATGGAAGTTCGAGCGCCAGCAGGTGACGCTGACGAAGCGCGCCCTGACCGTCGGTGACTACGCCGTGGAGGTCGACGGCGAGATCGTGGGCGTCGTCGAGCGCAAGAAGCTCGCCGAGCTCGCCGGCAACGTCGTGGACGGCAGCCTCCTCATCACCCTCGGCGAGCTGGCCACGGCGCGGCGCGCCGCGATCGTGGTGGAGGACCGGTGGGCCGATGTGTTCCGCCTCTCCTACGTCGCGCCGTCGATGGTCGCCGAGATGCTCGCCGGGGCGCAGGTGCGCTACCCCAACGTGCCGATCGTCTTCTGCGAGAATCGCCAGCTCGCGCAGGAGTGGGCGTACCGCTTCCTCGGCGCCGCCGGGGCCTACGCCGATGAGGAGGCCGCCGACCTCGAACGAGGCTTCTAGCGTCGCGCCACGCTCAAGTTCGCTGCGGGGCGTTGTCTTCTCGAGCGCTGTTGTCTAATGCAGACAACAGCGTCGTCCAGCAAGAGCCTGGCAGGCTACGGCAAAGCCGGTTGATCACACAGTGGGAGGGGTCGCCGCGCCCGGCGAAGCCACTCTCAGGCCGGTGAGGGCTGCGGCCGACGCCAAGCGGTCGTCATACGCCACGATGCCGGCCAGGTCGGGACCGAGGGACATCGCTGCGGCCAGGTGCAGGGCGTCGAGGGAACGCAACTCGGGTGGCGCCATGGAGCCGGCAAGGTCGAAGACCTCGGCCGTGATACGCAGCACGTCGCTCTCCACGAGCAACCGGTCGGCGCGCGCTGGGGCCCGTCCGCCGGCCCGAACCGCAGCTCGACGAAGCTCGGTCCGGTGCAGGTCGGAAAGGATCCAGCGCTTACCGCGGAGCCACCGTCGAAGGTTCGCTGTCTCGCTCTCCGGGCGGACGAGCTTGGCCAGTGCCGAGGTGTCCAGGTACCAGACGGTCACTCAGCGATCGTCAGCGCGGAGTGACGCCAGCGCTGACGACACCGACGGCCCCTCGTCCGGCGGTAGGTCCGCGTCGAGGTCGCTGAGCACCTCTGCGAGCGCCCGACCGGACCCTGGAGCGACCCGGCCGTCCGCGAGTAGGGCGTCGTAACCGGTGGCATTGGCGACCGGCGAAAGCCGCGCCACCGGCCGCCCACGGTCGGTCACGATGAGGGCCTCGCCGGCTCGAACCCGGGCCAGGTACCGGCTGGCGTCGCGCCGGAGCTCGCGCACGCCGATCTCCTCCATGTGCGACATGGTAGCACCCCAGGAACCGAGACAGTCCGCTCGGCGGCAACGACATCCTGATCTTCGCCAGCCACACACTCTGGAACCACCTGCAGGCCGAAGGCTTCTGGACGAGCTGCACCTGATGATCGGTGGAGTCGTCATCGGCGACGGAGTGCGAGCGTTCGAAACCCCGCCGACGGTGACGCTGCGCCTCCTCGACGTCCGCCGGCTCGAGGGGTCAGAGAACGTGCTGGTCAAGTACGGGGTTGGGAGCGCTTGACGGCGCCGGGAGTACCCGGGCCATGAGCGAGGAGGCCACCGCCAGCACCAGGGTGCGGTCATAGGAGAGGACGTAGTCGAACCGGCGGAGGTTCTCGGGACCGTCGTCGTGGAGATCGATTGCGGTGAGCGCGGCCGCGAAGTGGGCGCCGACTATGGCAATCGCCCATTCATCGGCGATCGGGTCGTCGACATCGAGGCTTCCGCCCCGGACACCTCGCACCGGCTCTTCCGGCATTCCGATGCCCATGGCGGCAACGAAGGCAGAGCGATCAGCCAGCGCTCGGTAGCGACGGGCCGTGGCGGGGGTTAAGCGTTCCGCTGTTTGAAAGGCGCTGAGGACCACGACGGAGCTCCCTTGGTCAAAGGCTTGGCGTTCGAGGTGAAGGCTCATCTCCAGCAGCAACGGCTTGGTGGAGCGGCGCGCCGGCCGGCCGCCCGAGGAGGCTCGCATCGGGGAAGGCGCGGGCGCCGGCGGTGCGGGCTGGGGCGTCAACCCGCCTGTCAGCAACCGGGCGTTGTCAGGGAGGCTGCCAGGGTGGGCGAAGAGCCAGCCTTGGCCGATGGTGGCGCCCAGGGCCAGCGCCGTGTCGAGGTGTTCCTTCGTCTCGATCCCCTCGGCCAGAACGAGCGCACCCGTGCGCTCGGCCTGGGCGTCGACGGCACTGGCTATCGCCGCGATCGCCCGGTCAGGTTGTTGCTGGATGAGGCTGAGGTCCAGCTTGATCACGTCCGGTCGCACGAATGGCATCAACGCCAGTGACATCACCTCGGCACCGACGTCGTCCAACGCCACACCCCACCCGAGGTCACGTACTGACGAAAGCGCAACGAGCAGCTCGGCCGGGGCAGACACCAGGGAGCGCTCGGTCACCTCGACGACCACGCTGAGGTGGCGGCCGGCTTCACCGATGAGGTCGAGCATCTCCGGTGACGGAGGTGCCTGGATGGCTTCGGGCTCAACATTGACAAACAGGCTGACGGAGCGCCCGAGCTTGGCGTCGAGCGCTCCGCGGAGCGCTGCGGCGCGGCACGCCCAATCCAGCTCACTCAAGCGACCCGAAGCCCGAGCTGCGGCGAACAGGCGGTCAGGCCGTTCCAGCTCAGAGCCCTGGGGACCACGGGCCAGCGCCTCGAAGCCGACCGTTCGCCCCGTCGCCAAGTCGACGATCGGCTGGTACACAGCCCGTATGGCCCCATCGGCCAGGATCTGGCCCAGCTCGTCCACCATCATCAGAGTCGTCACCCCGCAGTCATCGGAACCGGAGGCGGCATCATTGAGACAATGCGAGCGGAAGCCTCGGACGCCAGGAGCCTTGTGTGACATTCCAGGAGACCATCGAGAACGTGGGCAAGGTAATCGATGGCGTCGGAGTGGCCATCATCGTGATCGGCTCTTTGGTCGCCACCGTCTTTTTCGTGCTCGAGGCCGTGCGGCGCCACAAGCTCATCGACGCCTACCGCTCCTACCGGCAGAGCCTGGGCCGGGCCATCCTCCTCGGGCTGGAGTTCCTGGTGGGAGCCGACATCATTCGCACGGTGGCCATCGACCCCACCTTCAAGAGCGCGGGGATACTCGCCATCATCGTCGGCATCCGAACGGTCCTCAGCATGTCGCTGGAGCTCGAGATCAGCGGTCGGTGGCCGTGGCAACGTCCGGACGCCGAGCGGCCGAGCGCGTGACAGACGACGTCGCGGTCATGGACGACCGCGACGGCCGTAGACGACGCCCGCCTTCCAGCCGATCCAGCCCGCCACAACAGCCACGGCAACGAGCTGGAAGAGGTGGAAGATCGACCACACCACGGCGATCACCTGTGAGACGACGACGAGGATCACGACGACCACTACCGTTCCGACACCCAGGCTGAGGCGACCTCTTCTCCGAAGCGCTGGCACCAGCCGGGAACCTGGTCTGCGCCCGGGAGCGGTGGTGCCGGTCTCGAGGACCCGGCAGATCTCGCAGGTGCGCTGGTCCATTCCGTGGGGACACTTCGGGGTCGTCACTGTTCTCATCTTGGCCCACTCTCCCGACCACCATCGGACCGGGTGGAATATACCCCCTAGGGGTACGGTTGTCCCGTGAGCCGAAACGGGGAAGGGGAGGGACTATGAACGACCACCAAGCGCAGGGCAGCCACGGAGGGCACGGCGACCACGCGGCGATGTTCCGCACAAAGTTCTGGTGGAGCCTCGGCCTGACGCTCCCGATCGTGGCCTACTCAACGATGATCCAGGACTGGTTCGGGTTCTCCCCGCCCGGCTTCCCCGGCGACGGACTGGTGGCACCGGTGCTCGGGACGGCGGTTTTCCTCTGGGGCGGTCGGCCCTTCCTCGAAGGTGGTCTGGCCGAGGTCCGTTCCCGCCGGCCCGGGATGATGCTGCTCATCTCGATGGCCATCTTCGTGGCGTTCTTGGCCTCGGCGGCCACGTCCCTCGGCGCCTTCGAGCTCGAGTTCTGGTGGGAGCTCGGCGCCCTGATCACCATCATGCTCCTCGGGCACTGGCAGGAGATGAAGGCCATCGGCCAGGCGCAGGGAGCACTGGCGGCGCTGGCCGAGCTGCTGCCCGACGACGCCGAGCGGGTGGGTGCGGACGGGGCGGTGGAGTCCGTCTCCGTCGCCGACCTGGCGCCCGGTGACGTGGTCCTGGTGCGCTCCGGTGGGCGCGTCCCTGCCGACGGGTCGATCGTGGAAGGTGAGGCCGAGCTCGATGAGTCCATGGTCACCGGCGAGTCGCGTCCGGTGGCTCGGGGTCCCGGTGACCGGGTCGTCGCCGGGACCGTCTCCACCGATTCGTCCATCCGGGTGCAGGTCGATGCCGTGGGGGAGGACACCGCCCTGGCCGGCATCCAACGGCTCGTCGCCGAGGCCCAGGCCAGCGGCAGCCGGGCCCAAGCCCTGGCCGACCGTTTCGCCGCCCTGCTCTTCTATGTGGCCGCCGGGTCCGGCGCGCTGACCTTCCTGGTCTGGGCTGCCCTCGGCAGGGTGGACGACGGCGTGGTCCGCACCGTGACGGTGCTGGTCATCGCCTGCCCCCACGCTCTGGGCCTCGCCATACCGCTGGTGGTCTCGCTGTCCACGGCGGTGTCCGCCAAGGCCGGGATCCTGGTGAAGGACCGTCTGGCCCTCGAGCGGATGCGGGACGTGGACTCCGTCCTCTTCGACAAGACGGGCACGCTCACCAAGGGCGAACACGTGGTGACCGGCGTGACCGGCGCGGGGATCGACGAGGCAGAGGTGCTCGCCGTGGCGGGAGCAGTGGAATCCGACTCCGAGCACCCCTTGGCGCGGGCCATCGTGGCCACGGCCCGCACCCGGGGTGAGCTTCCCACCGCCGAAGACTTCCGATCCATCACCGGGCGGGGCGTTGAGGCGAGCGTCGACGGTGACCGCTACGCCGTCGGCGGCCCTGCCCTCCTGCGCGAACGCGGCCTGGACGAGCCGGCGCAGCTCGCCGAAGAGGTGGCGACGTGGAAGGAGCGAGGTGCAGCCGTGCTGTACCTGGTGCGTGGCGACGTCATCGCCGGAGCGCTGGCGCTCGAGGACGAGATCCGCCCAGAGGCCCGCGCCGCCGTGGAGGAGCTGCACGGCCTCGGCATCCGGGTGGTGATGATCACCGGCGACGCTCGCCAGGTGGCCGACGCCGTGGCCGGCGAGCTCGGGGTGGACGAGGTCTTCGCCGAGGTCCTTCCCGAGGACAAGGACGCCGCCGTGGCCGAGCTCCAGGCCAGGGGCCGTACCGTGGCCATGGTGGGTGACGGTGTGAACGACGCCCCTGCCCTGGCCCGCGCCGACGTGGGCATCGCCATCGGCGCCGGCACCGACGTGGCCATCGAGTCGGCGGGAGTGGTGTTGGCATCGTCCGACCCTCGCGGGGTAGTGGGGGTCATCCGCCTCTCCAAGGCCAGCTACCGCAAGATGCGCCAAAACCTGGCGTGGGCCGCGGGGTACAACATCGTGGCCATTCCGCTGGCTGCCGGAGCGCTGTCCTGGGCGGGCATCACCCTTGCACCCGCCATCGGCGCCGTGCTGATGAGCGGTTCCACCATCGTGGTGGCCCTCAATGCCCAGCTCCTGCGCCGGCTGGATCTGCGCCCCGAACCGTTGCCTGCATCCCGTTCGGGATCGGCGGGGACCATGGCCGTCACGGGCCGGGCAGCCTGATCCTGCCGGCCTCATCCAACGACTGCCCCCTGCATGGTTGACCCCGGGAGAACGGAAGGTTACGCGATGTCCCTTTGTCCACGGAGAAGCAATGGGTCCGAGTAGACAGGCCGGCATCCTGCTCCGAGACAACCGCCGGGAGACTCGATGAACATGACCAGCACAGCGATGACGGCCAGCTCGTCCGACCCGCTCGCCCCCGAGGAGTTGGATCGTCTCGACGCCTACTGGCGGGCTGCCAACTACCTGTCCGTGGGTCAGATCTACCTGCGGGACAACGCGTTGCTGGAAGAGCCCCTGCGGCCCGAGCACGTGAAGCCCCGTCTGCTGGGCCACTGGGGCACCACGCCGGGGCTCAACTTCGTGTACGTCCACCTCAATCGCGTCATCAAGGCCCAGGATCTCGACATGATCTACGTCTGCGGCCCGGGACACGGCGGTCCGGGCATGCTGGCCAACACGTGGCTGGAGGGCACCTACAGCGAGGTGTATCCCTCGGTGAGCTCCGACGCCTCCGGGATGACGAGACTGTTCCGCCAGTTCTCCTTTCCGGGTGGGGTGCCGAGCCATGTGGCACCCGAGACACCGGGTTCCATCCATGAGGGCGGCGAGCTCGGCTATGCCCTGTCCCACGCCTACGGTGCCGCCTTCGACAACCCCGAGCTGGTCGTGGCCTGCGTGATCGGTGACGGCGAGGCCGAGACCGGTCCCCTGGCCACCAGCTGGCACTCCAACAAGTTCCTGGACCCGGTCCATGACGGGGCCGTGCTGCCCATCCTCCACCTCAACGGCTACAAGATCGCCAATCCGACCGTCCTGGCCCGAATCGAGCCCGACGAGCTGGTCAAGTTGCTGGAGGGCTACGGCCACCGCCCCTACCTCGTCGAGGGAGACGACCCGGCCACCATGCACCAGCTCATGGCCGCCACCCTCGACCTGGCCATGGCCGAGATCCACCACATCCAGCACGATGCCAGAGAGGAGGGAGCGGGCGGCCGGCCCCGCTGGCCCATGATCGTGTTGCGGACCCCCAAGGGTTGGACCGGCCCGAAGGAGGTGGACGGGGTGTCCGTGGAGGGCACCTGGAGGGCGCACCAGGTACCGCTCGGGGAGGTGCGCACGAACCCCGGGCACCTCCGCGCCCTGGAGGAGTGGATGCGCGGGTACCGGCCGGAGGAGCTGTTCGTCGACGGGCGCCTGGCGCCGGAGCTGGCCGCCTTGGCGCCCGCCGGTGAACGGCGCATGGGCGCCAACCCCCACGCCAACGGAGGTCTGCTCCTCCGCGGTCTCCAGCTGCCGGACATCCACGAGTACGCCGTCGACGTCCACGACCCCGGCACCACCCTCTCCGCTCCCACCAAGGCCCTGGGTGTGATGCTCCGCGACGTCATGACCCTCAACGCCGAGCACCGCGACTTTCGCCTCTTCGGTCCCGACGAGACGGAGTCCAACCGCCTGGGCGCGGTGTACGAGGCGACGGCGAAGGCATGGAATGCCGAAATCCTGCCCGTGGACGTGAATCTGGCTCCGGGCGGGCGGGTCACGGAGATCCTCTCCGAGCACACCTGCCAAGGCTGGTTGGAGGGCTACCTGCTCACCGGCAGGCACGGCCTGTTCTCGTGCTACGAGGCCTTTGTCCACATCGTGGACTCCATGTTCAACCAGCACGCCAAGTGGCTGAAGACGAGCCGGCAGATCGAGTGGCGCCGGCCCGTCGCCTCCCTCAACTACCTCCTCACGTCTCACGTGTGGCGCCAGGACCACAACGGCTTCTCCCACCAGGACCCGGGGTTCATCGACCACGCCATCAACAAGAAGCCGGAGGTGATCCGCGTCTACCTGCCCCCCGACACCAACACGTTGCTGTCGGTTGCCGACCACTGCCTGCGGAGCCGCAACTACGTGAACGTGATCTCGGCGGGGAAGCACCCTTGCCACGACTGGCTGAGCATGGACGATGCCGTCCTGCACTGCGCCCGCGGCCTCGGCATCTGGGACTGGGCCAGCACCGACGACGACGGCGAGCCCGACGTGGTGATGGCCTGCGCCGGCGATGTCCCGACCCTGGAGACACTGGCCGCCGTCGACCTGGTCCGCCGCCACCTGCCCCAGCTCAAGGTGCGGGTGGTGAACGTGGTCGATCTCATGCGGCTGCTGCCGGAGGATCTGCACCCCCACGGGCTCTCGGACCGCGACTTCGACAACCTCTTCACCGCCGACAAGCCGGTGATCTTCGCCTACCACGGCTACCCGTGGCTGATCCATCGTCTCGTCTACCGCCGGACGAACCATCGCAACTTCCACGTGCGCGGCTACCAGGAGGAGGGCACCACCACCACGCCCTTCGACATGGCGGTACTGAACGACCTGGACCGGTTCCACCTGGTGATGGACGTCATCGACCGGGTCCCGGGGCTGGGCCAGAAGGCGGCCCGGCTGCACCAGCACATGCTGGACAAGCGGAGCGTGCACCGGGCCTGGATCCGTGCGCACGGCGAGGATCTGGACGAGGTGAAGGACTGGGTCTGGCCCCACTGATGCAGGTCCTGGTGGTCAACGCCGGTTCGGCCAGCCTGAAGCTGCGGCTGCTCGGGGCCGGCGACGAGCTGCTGGCCACCGGCGACATCGAGCCCTGGGCCGGCAGCGCCGAGGACCCGGCCCTCAGGACCTTCGTGGATGGCCTCGAAGGGGTGGAGGCAGTAGGGCATCGGGTGGTGCACGGCGGCAGCGAGCTCTGCCATCCGACACTCGTCGACGGCGACGTGGAAGCTCGGATCGAGTCCCTTACCCCCTTGGCCCCGCTCCACCAGCCCCGCGCCCTGGCCGCCATGCGCGCCGTACGAGCCCTGCTCCCCACCACGCCGGCGGTGGCCTGCTTCGACACCGCCTTCCACTCCACGCTGCCTGCAGCCGCGGCCACCTACGCGCTGCCGCGGGAGTGGACCGAGCGCTGGAGCCTTCGCCGTTACGGGTTCCACGGGCTGTCCCATGCCTATGCCGTGAACCGCGCTTCAGAGATGCTCGACATCTCTCCCATCGGCCTGCGGGTGGTGAGTTGCCACCTCGGTTCGGGGGCGTCGCTCTGTGCCGCACGCGATGGCCGATCAGCGGACACGACCATGGGCTTTACCCCCCTGGAGGGGCTGGTCATGGCCACACGCTCGGGATCCGTGGATCCCGGGCTGGTGCTCTGGCTCATCGAGCAGGGTGGACTCTCGGCGGCCACGGTATCCCGTGCTCTGGAACACGAGTCGGGATTGGCCGGCATGAGCGGGACGTCGGGGGACATGAGGGAGATCGTGGCCGGAGCGAACGGCGGGGACGAAGCGGCCGGGCTCGCCTTTGCCGTCTACATTTACCGCCTGCGCAGGGAGATCTCAGCCATGGCCGCAGCCATGGACGGCCTCGACGTCCTCGTCTTCACCGGAGGCGTGGGCGAGCACCACCCCGCCGTTCGTGCCGCCGCCACCGAGGGCCTCGGGTTCCTGGGCGTTGCCATCGACGAGGGGCGCAACCGCTCAGCGGAGACCGACGCCGACGTGAGCGCTGCCGGGGCCATGGTTCGTACCCTGGTCGTCACCGCACGGGAGGACATTCAGATGGCCCGTGAGGTCCGAGACGTCCTGGGAGCACGCTCTTGAGCTTCGACTGGGCTGCCGGCCAGTACGAGCGAACAGCGAGCCGGCTCGATGTGGCGTCGGCGCGCGTCATCGATGTGGCGGCTGTTCGTCCTACCGAGCACGTGCTCGACGTCGCCTGCGGTACCGGCAACGCCGCAGTGCGGGCAGCGAAGGTGGGAGCTCGTGTTACCGGCGTGGATCGAGCCGAGCGCCTCGGCGCCGTCGCACGTGAACGCGCTCGCCGGGAGAAGCTCGAGGTCGCGGTGGCGATCGGCGATGCCGTCCATCTGCCGTTCGCCGATGCGTCCTTCGACGTGGTTGTCTCGGTCTTCGGCGTCATCTTCGCCCAGCCCGGCGAGCAAGCGGCTGCTGAGCTGCTGCGGGTCGCCCGACCCGGCGGGCGGATCGTGGTGTCCGCCTGGACGCCAACCGGACCCGTCCGCGAGACCATGAAGTTGTTCGGGGAGGCAGTGGCGACGGTCCTGCCGCCGGAAGACAACCCGAGCCCCCAGACCCCATGGGGGGAAACCCCAGCCCTGGAGCAGCTCTTTGCCCCGGCCAGGGTGACGGTTCGCTCCGAGCGTCTCGCATTCGTCGCGCCGTCAGCGCGGGCGTGGGCCCTCGATCAGTACGAGCATCATCCTGGCTTGGTGGCCGCCCGGGCGGTCCTCGAGCCCGCGGGGCGCTGGGAGGACTTGGCCGGCCGCGCCATCGAGATGTTGGAGGCGGCCAACGAGGATCCGACCGCCTTCCGGACGACCAGTGGCTACCTGATCGCCACCATCGATCGATGAGCTAGATCGCCAGGGCTTAGAGGGCCTAGACGACGTTCGGGTGGTCTGCCGGGTAACGAGCGGTGACGGTGCGAACGGTGCCCGACTTCGAGCGCATGACCATCGAGCTGGTGGTGGCTCCCCGGTTGTCGTAGTGGACGCCCGACACCAGCTCGCCGTCGGTGATCCCGGTGCAGGCAAAGAAGCAGTTGTCGCCAGAGACGAGGTCGTTCGTCCCGAGAATCCGGTCCGGGTCGATGCCGAAGTCGATGATCTTCTGGCGCTCCTCGTCGTCGCGAGGTTCCAGACGAGCCTGGATCTCGCCGCCCATGCACTTGAGGGCGGAGGCGGTGATGACCCCCTCCGGCGTGCCACCGATGCTGAAGAGGATGTCGGCCCCAGCGTCGGGCCAGCCGGTGGAGATCCCTCCGGCCACGTCCCCGTCGTTGATCAGCCGGATGCGGGCGCCGGCAGCGCGAATGGCGGCGATGAGGTCGTCGTGGCGGGGACGGTTCAGGACCACGGCGGTGACGTCTCGGACCGACTTGCCGAGAGCCTTGGCCACCGCTTCGAGGTTCTCGGCGGGAGGGCGGTCGATGTCGATCGAACCCGCTGCGACCGGTCCGACCGCCACCTTCCTCATGTAGAAGGCGGGTCCGGGATCGAACATGGTTCCCTGGTCGCTGGCGGCGATCACCGAGAGGGCGTTCGGTTGGCCGAGCGCAGTGAGGGTGGTGCCCTCCACGGGGTCCACGGCGATGTCGACACGTGGCGGGACCCCGGTACCGAGCTCCTCGCCGTTGTAGAGCATGGGGGCCTCGTCCTTCTCGCCCTCGCCGATGACCACCACGCCGGTCATGGCCACGCGGTTGAGCAAGACGCGCATGGCTTCCACAGCGGCGCCGTCGGCCTTCTCCTTCTCCCCCCGGCCCATCCACCGTGCCGCGGCAAGGGACCCCGCCTCGGTGGCCCTGACCAGTTCCATTCCCAGGTTGCGATCGGGTACTTCAGTCTCTTGTGTGCTCACGGGCGAACGGTAGCAGTCACCGCCCTCCCGATCCCTCTCGAACTCCGATGCCTCAGCAACGCAGCGGGAGCGACCCCGGCTACCGTGGCCCCGTGGCCGGCAAGATGCTTCGCCGCCAGGTCTCGCTGGGTGTGGTGGTGTGGATCGTGGTTGGCGTGATCGTGGCGGCTCGGAATGGCTTCCTCGACGATCTCGGCTCTGTGTCGGCAGTGTTGTCGGCGGTACTGGCCGTCTCCGTGTGGCCGCTGGTTCTCCTCGACGTCCACTTCGGTATCTGAGCATCAGGGGCATCTGAGCGTCAGGCGCCCCGGGCGACCGACTCCCGTTGGCTGACCAGTTCGAGCATCTCCTCGTCGAAGGGTAGGAGCCTGCCCGACGGCATCACGATGGCGTGCCGGGGAGCCAGTTGGGTCACGAACTCGACGTCATGGCTGACCAGCACCACTGTGCCGCTGAAGTGCTGCAACGCGGCCAGGACCGCTTCTCGCGAACCGGTGTCCAGGTTGTTGGTGGGCTCGTCGAGGAGGAGCAGGTTGGCCTTGCCGGCCACGAGCCGGGCAAGGGAGAGCTTCGTCTTCTCCCCTCCCGACAAGGTGGAGGCATCCTGGGCGGCGACATCGCCCACGAGCCCGAAATGGCCGAGGATGGCGCGCAGCTCCGAGGTCGACACTCCTGACGCGGCGACGGCTTGCATCAGCTGGAGAACGCTGACTCCGGCCGGGATGTCCTCGTGCTCCTGGGAGTAGTAGCCGACCGTGACGTTGGACCCGAAGCGGGCAACGCCGGCGTCGGGGCTGAGGACGCCGGCAAGGCACCGGAGCAAGGTGGTCTTCCCGGCTCCGTTGGGTCCT
>Ga0136627_1000589_pt1 | contig 13854 bp, 11 predicted proteins | sample AntDrymUQ4892206_2_FD_104652 | JGI IMG/M metagenome (GOLD analysis project Ga0136627, IMG submission 104652) | Polar desert sand microbial communities from Dry Valleys, Antarctica - metaG UQ489 (22.06) | ecosystem: Environmental > Terrestrial > Soil > Desert | place: Antarctica: Dry Valley... | reverse complement strand
CTGATGGCAAGGCAGCCCGCCCGCGAAGCCTGTGGACAGATGCGTGGCGGAGGCTCACTCGGAACCGCTTGTCGGTTATGGGACTGGCTGTCGTGGTGACCTTCACGCTGTTGGCGCTGCTTGCGCCGCTCCTTGCGCCCTATGGTCAATCGGAAGTCGTTGACGTGCGACTGGCAAGAAACGGCCCCCAATGGTTGTGGCCGATGGGTCTCGACGAGAACGGGCGCGACATCTGGAGCAGGGTGCTATATGGCGCTCGCGTTTCACTGCTTGTGGGCGTCGTGTCGCAGCTGATCGTGCTCGCGATCGGGGTTCCGATCGGCGCGGCGGCAGGGTATTTCTCCGGCAACGTCGACAACGTGCTGATGCGGATGGTCGATGTCGTCTATGCCGTTCCGCAATTGCTGCTGGTGATGATCTTTCTCAACGTGTTCGGTCCCGGCATGATCAACATCTTTCTAGGGATCGGCCTGGTTACATGGGTGACGATAGCCCGCCTGGTGCGAGGGCAGTTCCTCACGCTGCGGGAGGCCGAGTATGTCAACGCGGCCCGGGTCAGCGGCGCCGGCAGCAGCTACATCATGTGGAAGCATCTGTTGCCCAATAGCATGACACCGATCATCGTGGCCCTGACATTTGGCATTCCAACCGCGATCTTTACCGAAGCCGCCCTCAGTTTTATCGGCGTGGGGATCAACCCACCGCAATCAAGCTGGGGCCAAATGGTCGGGGCAGGCACGGACACCGGTCTGGTGCAGGCCTACCCGCATATCCTGCTATTCCCGGTCGCCGCGATTGCGTTCACGATGCTTGGCTTTACGTTCCTGGGCGATGGGTTGCGTGACGCGCTTGACGTCCGTGGTCGTGAGTAGCGTGGCGCGGCGACACTCTTGCGTTAGCCGTCGTTGACGTCTGGTTCGAAAGGAGGCGAGCGCGTAGCGCGTGAAGGCTTCGTGGCTCTAGGGCGCCCCTGAGCCATAGTGGTATCCCGGTGGCAGGTCCCGCCAAGGCGGCGGCGGCCTCGCTCGCGGACATCGACGAACTCCTGGAGGTTGTACAAAATGACGACACGCAATCATGAAGATGAACGCGAAGCGATGTTGCAGAAACTCGATCACCGGCTTCGCATGTCGGCGTTCTCGCGCAGGAAACTCGTAGGGAGCGCCGTTGCTGGGGCAGGCGCGGCGGCGGCTGGTTCATTCGTGGGCGGCAGAGCCGTGCTGGCACAGGATTCGGCTGGAGGCGAGCTCGACGAGGGCCAAATCTTCTTCAATTCTGCGTTGTCGAACGAGCCTTCCTCGTTCGACTGGAACGCCGACCTTTACTGCAACGCTGACGTGTCTTCGTTCGCTGGTTTGCTGACGTTCGACCCGGACGGTAACGTAGTTGCGGACTGGGCGGAGACATGGGAGGCGAATGAAGACGCTTCTGTCTGGACGTTCAATCTTCGCCCCGACAATACCGGTTGGTCGAACGGCGACCCTGTGACCGCACATGACTTCGTTTGGTCCTACGCCCGCATTCTTGCGCCGGAGACCGCGAACGTCTACTCGTTCATCCTGTATGACGTCTTGCACGGCCAGGCGTTTAACGCGGGTAACGAAGTCGAACTCGAGAGCGGAATGGCCGTTCCGACGTCTGAAGAGCTTGGTCTGGCCGCGCTCGACGACTGGACCTTCGAGGTAACGCTGGAAGGTCCACGCGCGAACTTCCCCCAAAAGGCTGCCTACCTCGCGTGCTATCCCGCGCACCGTCCGTCAGTGGAAGAGCACGGTGACGACTGGGCGCTGGGCGACGTGCCGCTGGTCTCCAATGGGCCATTCAGTCTCGATTTCTGGGAGCGGGGCGTCAAGTGCGAGTTGGTCGCGAACCCGAACTACTGGAGGGCTGAAGAGATCACGCTCGAGCGGGTAGTGGACCCCTTTATCCCTGGCGACAATCAGGTCAACAACTTCGAGAACGGAACCGGTGATCAGCGGCTGGACTGGGTCGCGCTTGGCGCCACCGACTACATTCGTTTCCAGGAGAATCCGGAACAGGCGGAGCTGCTGCGACAGTACGTTTATCCAGGCCTCTGGATGTTGCTTCCGTCCAACAACGTTGCGCCATTCGATCAGCTCGAAGTGCGTCGCGCCGTCAGCAAGGCGATCGACCGTGAGCGGCTGGTGCAGGTGACCTCTGGCCTGCAGCAGCCTGCGTTCTGCATGATGCCGCAGGGCGTCTACGGATTCTTCGAGGACGAAGAGATCTACGCCATGCAGGCGTTTGACCCGGAAGCGGCGATGGCCGAACTGGTCGGCACCGAGTTCGAGGGAGGCCAGAACTGGCCCCCGATTACGATGGTGATGAGGTCGGACGAGGAGCAATACAACTCTGACCTCATGGCCAATGACATCGTCGATCAACTCCAGCAGAATCTCGGCATGTCGATTCAGATAGAGTCGCTGGTCGAGAATTCCTTCCGACCGCGCCTGTATGAGAACACGGACCAGCTGGTCTGGATTCGCTGGTGGTACGACTATCCAGACCCGGACAACGGCTACTACGACATGTTTTACGGCGGGAAGCCAGTGGGCCAGAAGCGCCAGCTCTGGGAGAACGAGGAGTTCGACGCGCTGACGATCGAGGCCAAGGCGGAGCTCGATCCAGACGCGCGGCTGGACCTCTACATCGAAGCCGAGCGAATCATCCAGGAAGACGTGGGCTACATCCCAGTCGTGTATCGCCTGGACGTCTACGCGTTCAAGCCGTGGGTGACGAACCAGCCGGTGAATACGCAGGGCTTCACGGTGCCGGACGGCAACATCTTCGTGCGGGCCCTGGCGGAATACCAGATTTCGGGACGTGAGGACTCCTGATCAGACGAGTTGGGTTCTGCCAGACGAGCGAAAGGGTGGCTGCTTCGGCGGCCACCCTTTCGCCACGCCCGGCACCGTGCGATACTCCCGGTGATTGAAGTGGCATCTGGACATTTCTGATACGGAAGGACGCATGTAGATGGCTGACACACATCCGACATATCTCTGGTGGAACGGCGAGCAGGTTCGCTGGGAAGACGCGACGGTCCATGTGACCGACCTCGCCTGGTCGACGGTCGGGGCGGTGTTCGAGGGCATTCGCGGCTACTGGAATGAAAATCAGCAGGAACTCTACGTCTTCCGGCTTCAGGAGCACATGGACCGACTGATGGACTCCATGCGGCTGGTCAGGTTGCCGACGACGTATAGCGCCGACGATCTCCTGGCCGCCACGTTGACGCTGCTTCGGGACAACGAGAGCCGCGAGGATACTTACATCCGCCCGCTCGCATATTCGGCGGGAACATCCGGTAAGCGGCTCTCGGACGCTCCAGCCGACGCCGCGTTGCTGATCAACACGAATCCGATGCCGAGCAAGCTATCGAGCGGCGAGACCATGAAGGTCAAGGTCAGTTCCTGGACGCGCATTTCCGACAACGTCATGCCACCGAGAATCAAGAACATTTCCAACTACCGGAACGGGCAACTGGCGACCATGGAAGCCAAAGCCGATGGCTATGATGGCGCCATTCTCCTCAGCCCCCAGGGCAAGGTGAGCGAAGCGCCCGGCTCCTGCGTCATGATCGTCCGGCACGGCAGGCTGCTCACTCCGCCCGTCACCGACGGCATTCTTGAGTCGATCACGCGCGATGCCGTGATGACGATGGCGCGAGAGTCGCTCGGTATGGATGTCGTCGAGCGGTCACTCGATCGGACGGAGTTGTACCTTGCCGACGAAGTGTTCCTGTGTGGAACCGCATTCGAGATCAGCCCCATCGTCGAGGTGGATCGTTACCAGATCGGCGACGGTGAGATAGGCGACGTCACCGGTCGGCTGCAAGCGCTATTCGAGTCAGTGCTGCGGGGCACTGAGGATAGGTACGCGTCCTGGCGGACGCCGGTCAGGGTTGCGGCTGGCGTTGCCGCCGATTGATCAAAACCACCAAAGTAATCGATAGCCGCGTAGGGGCGACTTCCCCGAAGGAATAATCGCCTAGCGTGCGCGAAGCGCGCGGTATGGCTGATGCGTCAGATGCTTTGGGATCATCGACCGCCCCGGCATCATCAGTTGTCCGCCGCACGCGACGAACCGAGCGAAAGTTCCTACGGTAATCTCAGGACAAGCCTGACGGAACTCGCCCCCGGGTTATCCGCGAAATAGCCAGCCTGGCCTGGAGCTAATCGACGGAAACCGCGTCGATGATCGCGTCGGCCTCGATCTCGACCAGCATTTGCGGGTCGACCAGCGTTACGCCGCCGATCAGCGTGTTTGCCGGTCGGATGTGCCCAAGCCGTTCAGAGAGGACCGGCGCGACGAGCGGCCAGTGGTCAACATCTGTGAGGTAGATACGGTAGCGGATGATGTCATCCACCCCTGCGCCGGCCTCATGCAGTGCCCCAGTAATTGTGTCCAGGATCACACGAGTCTGCTCAGCGGGATTGTCCACGCCGACCAGCGACCCATCCTTCATCGATGTGGTTCCGGCCACCGCGACATGTTGGCCGATCCGCACGGCGCGGGAGTAGCCGACCTTTTTTTCATACACACTGCCTGTCGAGATGTTGGCGCGGGGCAAGGGAGCATCCTTTCACTACCAAACTCGTGGTGCATGGTTGAGCACGATTTGGCACGGTTGCGCGGAACTTGCTAATCTCCTTAGTGAGCATGGCTGTCCGCAATGTTGCGTTCCGTCGAGTATGCTCCGGTGACCTGCTTGAAACACACCACCGGCAATCACAATCAGGAGGCCGCATGCGGCGTACATCCCTCTCACTTCCCTCCTTCAGGCGGCGACCAGCATCCAGGGCCACATGGTCACGTATGAGTATCGTCGCGGTTTTGATGGTGCTGTCAACATCATTCGGCATTGTGGTCGGCAGTCAGTCCGGCGGCCATTCCGGGGTCCACGCGTCCACCATGCTCACGCAGCTACCCGAGTTCGATGTCGTCGAAGAGACGTATGACTCCATTCGCGAGAACTGGGTGCTTAATGATGAGATTTCCGATCAGGAACTCATGTACGGCGCGGCCAGTGGCATGATCGAAGCGTTGGGCGACGAGGGGCATTCCAGCTTCCTCGATCCGCAGGAGGCACTCGATTTCGAGCGCTCGTCGCGGGGCGAGCTGATCGGCATCGGCATCCAGGTCGATGTGACCGGACCGCTGCCGGTGGTGATCGCCCCAATCGATGGATCGCCTGCGTTCGAGGCTGGCATTCAATCGGGAGATGTCATCATTGCCGTTGACGGCACCCTCTCGGCGGATGTCGGAGCGGAAGACGTCGTGGACCTGATCCGTGGCGAGGCTGGAACCGACGTTAACCTGACGATTCGACATCAGGATGAGCTGGAACCGATCGAGCTGACCATCACCCGAGCGCTGATCGATGTCGATCCCGTTTCGTACATCATGATGCCAAACGATGTGCTTTGGTTGCGGGTGTCGCAATTCTCGGCGGGTGCGACCGAAGGCGTGGTCGAGGCGCTGCGCTATGGCCAGTCGCAGGGCATGACCAGTGTGATTCTCGACCTTCGCAACAATCCTGGCGGGCTTGTCTTCGAAGCCATTGGCATCGGATCGCAGTTCCTGCCGGCAAATTCCGTGCTGTATCAAGAGCAGGATGCGGATGGCAGCGTGCGTGAAGTCAACACCCTCGGAAGTGGCGGCGAGTGGCAGGACGGCGACCTGGTCGTGCTGATCAACAATGGCTCGGCGTCGGCGTCTGAAATCGTATCGTCGGGCATCAAGTCGAACGACCGCGGCACCGTTCTCGGCGAAACCACGTTCGGGACGGGGACCGTGTTGCTGCCGTTCCCGTTGAGCGACGACTCCGTGGCGCTGCTCGGCATCAAACTCTGGCTAACCGCCGATGGCGAACAGATCTGGAAGCAAGGAGTCGACCCAGACATCGAAGTCACGCTGGAGCCGGGAGTGTCTCCAACGCTGCCGTTCCAGTTCGAAGTGGAGATGGTAGGTGACGAAGATCTGGCGAGCCTGGACGATGCTCAGTTGCTTGCTGGCTTCGTCGAGGCAAGCGGGGCGGTGCCTGACTAGAATGCTCTCAAATTGAGAGCGCTGCAACTGTGGTACGTTCACTTACAGGGGTCATATCCCGCGTGGTATCGTTGAGCGGCGCTGGTTGCGCCTTCGGATGCGCGCGCAAACTGGGACTTCGATTGATGCCACTTCGCAATGTCGCGGAGGAGGCGAGGAGTAGTAATGATCTCGGTTGAGTCCTGGCCACAACCTGCAGCGAGGGTATGGTTCCTCGCACAGCGATTCCGAAAGTTCGTGGTTGTTGGAGCGATTGGGCTGGTGGCCAACCAGGCGGGATTGGCCGCGCTTCACGATGTGATTGGAATGGCGGTGGCGATTGCATCGCCCATCGCCATTTTCCTGTCGATGATTGTGACGTTCTCTCTCAATGAGCAGTGGACGTGGCACGATCGCGGCACCGGGCCCGTTTTATCCCGGGCGATGACGTATGTGCCAATCAACCTCGGGGGCCTTGTGATCAACTGGGGCATACTGCTCTATCTCCATGACCGCCATGGCATGCACTATCTTCTGGCAAATTTCGTAGGCGCCGGAGTAGCGGCGGTTTGGAACTTTTTGCTCAACAACGCCATCACCTGGAGACGATAGCGATGCTCAGGTGCGTAGCCGGCTGTTGGAGCCGTCCCGTTCGCCGGGGATTGCGGCATGAAGCATGCGATCAGAGTGAGAGAGCCGCGGCACCTACATGCCATCGCATCTGATCTGGGCGATGAGGCATGGGCGATACTGACGTTGGCTTGCAGACTAGCGGCCTAGCACTAGTAAAGGAACACGTTTCGATGCAGAACGGTCATGAACCCAAAACGACCACTCCCAAAACCGTGGTGATGGGAGCCGGGCCAGCGGGCTTGTGTTCCGCCTATGTGCTCAGCAAGGCTGGCCATCCGGCAACCGTGGTGGAGGCGGCCCCCTTCGTTGGAGGATTGGCCCGCACGATCAAGCGCCAGACCGACCACGGCGAGTTCAAGTTCGACATCGGCGGCCATCGCTGGTTCACCAAGAACGAGGAGCTCAACGATCTCTTCAAGGAAGTGGTCGATGACGAGTTGCTGTGGGTGCATCGGGTCAGCCGGATCTACTTCGACGGTAAATTTGTCGACTATCCGCTCAAGCTGGCAAACGCATTGAAGGCAGTTGGCCCGGTTACCGCGGCTCGGTCTGTCTTCGACTACGGGCTGATCAAGGCGCAGCAAAAACTCAATCCGACTGAGGTGGTGTCCATGGAGGACGCCTACATCAATCAGTACGGCAATACGCTCTACAAACTGTTCTTCCAGGCATACAGCGAGAAGGTCTGGGGGATGCAGTGCTCCGAACTGTCCGGCGATTGGGTCAACCAACGCACCAAGGGCATGTCGCTGGTGACCGCGATCAAGGATGCCGTGGTTCCCTCCAAGGGCAAGGTCGTCAGCCTGATCGACGAGTTCATGTATCCCCGGGACGGGTTTGGACGCTTTTCGGAGCGAATGGCTGATTCGATCAGGGAGAACGGCAACGAGATCCTGCTGAAGAGCCCGGTCGAGAAGATCGTCCTGGACGGGAATCGGGTCAGGGGAGTACAGCTTCGCACTGAAGAGGGCAGCACACTACTGGAAGGGGAGAACTTCATCTCCTCGATTCCACTGACGGTGCTGGTCAAGATCATGGAGCCGTCCGCGCCGCAGGATGTCATCGATGCAGCCAACTCCCTGGTCTTCCGGGATATCATCACCGTCAACATGATGTTCAGGAAACGGCAGGTGACCAGTGACACATGGTTGTATGTGCACGACCGCAATATCCTGTTCGGCCGGTTCCACGAGCCGAAGAACTGGAGTCCCGCGATGGTGCCAGGCGCGGAGTATACCTCGTTGGTGATCGAGTATTTCTGCACGCGTGGCGATCACATCTGGAGCATGAGCGATGAAGAACTCGTAAACCAGACGGTAAAGCACCTTGTCGAGGATCTCGATTTCGTGAAGCCGGAGGAAGTGATCGGCGGGTTCTCGGTGCGTGCGACCAAGGCCTACCCAACCTACGACGTTGGGTACCAGGAACCGCTCAACAAGATGAAGGACTATATCCGCGGCATCGAGAACCTGCAATACATCGGTCGTGGTGGGTCGTTTCGCTACAACAACACTGACCATTCAATCGAGACCGGTTTGCTCGCGGCCAAGAACATCCTCGGTGAGCGGCATGATCTTGAGCAGGTCAACGCCGAGTCGGAATACCACGAGATCAAGCGCCGGAAGGAACAGGCGTCCGTGGCCCCGTAGTTCAATCGCCTGGCAGGGCAGAGCCGCTGGTGAGCATCACCAGCGGCTCTGCCCTGATTCTCAAGATTTCGTCCAGCATCAGGACAGTGCGATATGAGCGGACTCGGCCAAAATGATGCCCAGGCGCCAAGTGAAGAAGGCGCCGACAACGAACAACACGCTCGGCAATCGCGCCGTTTCGGACGATGGTATTTCATCGCGTGGGCGGTGGGGGTCATCGGTCTGGCGATATGGCTCGCCACCGGCACGGTGGCAACAACGACGTACTCCTACAACCCCATCACCGAGTTGACCTACCGCTTGGTGACCGACGAACCAGTGCAGGATATCTGGGCACACCAAGCTCAAAACTTGCCATCTGTCGGAAATCAGACCCTTCTGGACGGCGCCTTTGTGGTGTCCGTTGCTGTCGTCGTGCTGTGTGTCATGGGTGGGAGTTGGTTGCTGCTCGTCACAGCATCCGAGCCCATCCCGTCTGACGCGCGACTGAAGCGGCGCTCTTCCATCCTCAAACAGTGCCCCTGATGCGGCCACCGAAGATGCGACGGGCTGATGACACACCTGACACCGGGGCGCCGGATCGGGCACACGATGGCGCGTTGATTCGGTTGATCTGGGCCATTGCATTCACCACCGTCGTCGTCTTTGTGACCTCCAGGCTCGACGTTTTCCCTTTGAGTACCCGGGTCCACGTAAATGGGGAGCTTGTTAACGCTCCTCGTGCGTTCTTTACGGTGGACCATCCATTCCACATAGCAAGATCGCAGCTCCTGGTCGGGGCCTGGCGCTCGCTCGATTCACTGAGATGGATTCCGAGCCATCAGGGCGGGTATCCCGCCGAATTCTTCCCCTTCGGCGTCTCGGGCATCGTCGCTGCGTTGCATATCATGACGTTCGGCGCGCTGGCGATCCAGTCAGCGTACACGTTGACCGTGGTGGGCTTGTTCCTTCTGCCGGGCCTGGCGTACTGGTTGATGATCCGTGTCGACCGGCTGTCTCCTGGAATAGCGCTGTTGGCATTCACCGGACACGTCGCGATTGCCAGCACCTGGTTACAGGGCGGATACAGTGAGTTGGTGGAGTGGGGGCTGGTGACCAATGCCGCCGGGTTGCTCTTCGCGGTGCTGGCGGCGCCGATTCTTACGGTGGCTGTGCATGAGGGCCGAACGCGGTGGTCGATGCTTGCCGTCGGATGTATTTCGCTGGCGGTCGTTAGCAATCCCCGGTCATTGATCGCCATTGCGGTGATCGCGCTTGCGCTGGTGGTCAGGGAGCTGGTGCATACGGCTCACTGGCGGAGTTCTCTGGTTCGGCTCAGCGCAATCGGTATGCTGACGATTGGCGCCTGTGCTCCTGTGCTGCTCCCTCTCGTTCGATATTCGGACCTGTACTCCTTTCTTCACTATCAGGGGTATGAGGGGGTTGGCGCATTCATGAGCGCCACTGCTGACACGCTCACCCTGCCGATTGCACTGCTGGCGCTGACTGGAAGCGTCCTGCCGCACCTGAATACGTCTCATCGAGTTTCCCAGGTGATGTCGATCACCTTCGTGCTCTATTGGTCACTCACGGCACTCGCCATCTGGCTGCCCTGGATCCAGGAGATTGTGCCGCAACTCGAACTTCCTCGGCTGATGCCGTTTCAGCGGTTGCTGATGATCTATCTGGCCGGCTATGCGGCGGTGGAAATCACCAGGCGGATTGCTCAGCGGGTGTGGCGTCCGGGAGTTGATTTCCTGCTGGCGGGCCTCGGCAGCATGGCGCTCATCGTCATCTTCGCCACCAGCCTCAGTCCGCGCGTCCTGGAAGAACGGGGACTGCGACCGGTGCCGAAGATCGAACAGGCGGCGGCGGTGGAGTTGACGAACATGCAGCTTGCGGTCGAGCGGGCGGACCAGATTGCACAGGAACATACGGCGATCCTACTGATGGGCACGCATCTGAGCTGGCATCAGCAGCTATGGGCGCCCGACTGGAGCGACCGCCGGTTTTACTACGACGATTGGTTGTGGTTTTGGCACGGGGATCACGACGGTCCATCTGACTACCGTGCGGGGCATTTTTACCCCAACCCTTCTGACGCCCTTTCCGCCGACTATCTTGCGAACCATGGGATCGGCGCGGTGGTGGTCACCAATGCAGCCGATGACCTGCGTGGTGGCGATGCTCGGACCACGGCGTCGGCTTCGGATTTGCTGGAATCTGGCGGCGAATTCGGCTCCTGGCAGGTCTTTGAGGTCGCCTATCCTTCTCCATTGTTGACACTGGATGCGACCTCCCCGGACAACCTTGATGTCTCGGGAAACGCAACGAACATCAACGCTTCATTCGAGGATGCCCCGTCTGGATCGATTCTGGTCCGGCAGAACTGGTTCCCTCGGTGGACCGCAACACTCAACGGCGAACGCGTTGAGGTGAGCCGCGCAACCAACGGTTACCTGAAGATTCCAACCAGTGGTGGCGACGTGGAGATCGAACTGATCTACGCTCTCACCTCAATCGACATCGTCGCTCGGGCATTGTCACTGCTCAGTATGGCTATCGTCATATTAGGACTCATCGTTGGCGCTAGACCCATCCGTCGATGGGCACGTCGATCAAGGTCGGCAGATCGCGACTGAGCGCATCCGTGATCGCCGTTTGCAACGCCTCTGGCGAGGTGACACGGACTCCGGGGACACCATAGGCGTCAGCCAGTTTGACGTAGTCAGGGTTGACCAGATCGACGGCGCTGTACCGCTGGTCGCGGCTGCTATGCTGTTCCGCCTTGACGGCGGAGTAGGTGGAGTCGTTGAAGATAATGACGGGAATGCCGAGTCGGAACTGCACCGCGGTGGCGAGTTCCTGCATCGTGAACTGATACCCCCCGTCACCGACCACGGCCGCGACCGTGCGTTCCCCCAGCCCCACCTTGGCTCCTATGGCGGCTGGCAGCGCGAACCCGAGCGTTCCGAACCCGGACGGGAAGAGAAAGGTGCGCGGCTGGTAGACCGGAAAGTGGTACCCGGCAACGTAGCTCATCATCGTCATGTCCCAGGCGATGCACCCGTCATCAGGCACGGCGGCGCGGATTGCCTCGAGCCAGGCGATTCGATCAACGCCAAACGCCGATTGGCGGGCGAGGGTCCGCGCCTCGTCGATCTCATCTTTTGCCCAACAGGATGATGTCGGGCGAGCGTCAAGGTCAGACGCGATCTGCGCGGTGACCGATGCCGCGTCGCCAACAATCCCGATTGAGGGCGTAGCATTCCGCGCCATTTCGTGGGCATCGATGTCAATGCGAATGAGCGTGTCAGGGATAGGGAAGGTGAATCGCTCGGTCGCCTGGACGCCGAGTTTCGATCCCACAACCAACAGGAGGTCGGCCTGCTTGGCAAGATCGTCGATGGCGTTGCCTTGCGTCCAGAAGGTCCCGCAGACAAGTGGATGTCCGTCGGGGACAGATCCCTTGCCCTGGATCGACGTGACGATGGGCGCGCCGAGCTGCTCGGCGATCGCGAGAATGCTTGCGCCGGCGGCGGCGGAGGTCGCTCCTCCGCCACAATAGATCATCGGTCGTTCTGCAGACGCCAGTGCCTCGGCGGCTGAAGCGATCTGCTCCGCACTATCTACTGGCGGTGATTCGGACACTTCTGACGACACGCTGGGGAAACCGCCCACCGGCTCGTCCAGGACATCGATTGGAATCTCAAGGTGGACCGGGAGTTGCCGTCCACGCATCATTTCGGCGTAGGCGGTCGCGATCATCTGTGGAACATCCGCAGGCTCAAGTGCGCGGTCATTCCACTTTGTCACCGCTCGCATTACGACTCGTTGGTCCTTGAGGTCGTGCAGGTTCCCGCGCAGCGCATCGAGATGATCACGTTCGACATTCGACGACAGCACGAATACGGGCGACGAATCGGTGTAGGCTTGTCCGATAGGCGTGGCGACGTTGGTCACTCCGGGACCGGTGATGACTAATGCCACCGCGGGTTGGCCGGTGGCGCGGGCGAAGCCGTCGGCCATGAACCCCACGCCCTGCTCATGGCGAGCGAGGATGTGCGTGAGATTTGAGTCGTGCAGGGCGTCGTAGAGCGCCAGGGTATGCACGCCGGGAATGCCGAAGACCGTGGTGATTCCACAGACTTCGAGCTGGTCGATGGCGGCCTTCGCGGCTGTTGGATCGACGGTGGCGGTGTTGTTGGACGAAATCAGGGTTTCGGTCATGAGTCAGGTTCCTTGGAATGAGTGCGTTGCGCACGGCGATTGCGTATGGGAGGAGCGATCTCGGCCTGGAGAAGCCGTGGGATCGGTCTGGGGAATTGTACCTGCATGATGCGAGAGATGGAGGCAATATCGACGTGACATTGATCGGCGCGCCATGTCGACATCAACGATGGGCAGGTGTTCGGATTGACCGATGACGATCTTCGGCTTCGTTCAGATAGACTGCCGGGTGGGACGTTTGCGAGAGCGGTGTTCGATTCACAGCTCATGCGTTTGTCCGACAAGGGCGGCGCCAGCCACATGATTGGGGAGTCGTGGTCCGATGTGGTTGCTGGCGAACTTGAAGGCTGGACTGGCAAGGTCATACCAGTACCCCGCTCCGATCTCCGGAACGGTATCGTGACCGATATTCATCGGCTCGACACGATACCGGGTGTCGCCGCGAGAGCGTCCAGGCTGGGTTTGAAGAACCCGGATTTCCTGGCGCATGTTCAATGCAATGGTCGCGGCACAGTGATCGGGGTTGACGCAAAATTTTCCATCGAGACCGCCCGTGAAGAGCAGGTGAGTGTCGAGGCAACGTCACGATTATTCGAGAAAGACGAACTGCTGACGGCACTCCTGCCATCTATGCCTGGCATCCCGACGTTCGCGAGAGGGATGTTCGTCAGCCCTGACTACAATCTCACGCGTGCGATGTTTCGGCAGCGAATGGGACACCGGCGCATGACCGTGTCGCGACACGACGTGGTGCTGGTCGACGTGCCAGGCGCGGATATGTTTGCGCGGGTGGGAGAACCCAGGGTCATGCGGCGCCTGATCGCGCTCGACTCGCTGCCCATCGATCCATGGAGCAGCCTGCTCGCCGGCCAATACTACTTTCGGTTGTCCCGCGCGATGTATGGGCTGGCGCTCGACGAGCAGCTTCCGCTCTTCGGGCACCATGAGGTCCGAACAGATGTTGCTCACGTTCTGAAGGAGGTGGAGCGCCGTGCCAGCCGGGTCGATTCGGCGTGGGAGCTGGTGCTTCTGTGGGATCGTGACGTCGAGCACATCCGCCGCCAGCGTCTGGCGTTGCATCAGGTGGTGGGATCGCCATTAAGTGGGGCGGAGCTTCGCGAACTGGCAGACACAACGCTCGTGCATCTGGCGCCAGAAGCGCGGCCTTCTCGCAACCAGGTACGCAAGGCTTTAGGGAAAATGTTCACCGACGACGTCATTGGACGAACGGGTTTGATCATGCCGCCTCTCGATGACTTCCCGTCGGAGCTCGAGCGTGTCGCCGCTGTGTCGCGAGACGTTGCTGAGCGCT
>Ga0136627_1000588_pt1 | contig 13872 bp, 15 predicted proteins | sample AntDrymUQ4892206_2_FD_104652 | JGI IMG/M metagenome (GOLD analysis project Ga0136627, IMG submission 104652) | Polar desert sand microbial communities from Dry Valleys, Antarctica - metaG UQ489 (22.06) | ecosystem: Environmental > Terrestrial > Soil > Desert | place: Antarctica: Dry Valley... | reverse complement strand
TCTTCGCATGCGGGCCGCTCTATTCGCAAATCGCTCTAGTGGCTCGGGGTTTGCTCCCCGGCCCCGCCGAGCTCGCCGTTCTCGACGATCCGGGCGAAGTTCTCGAGGTCTTCCTTCATGTTCTTCTCGGGGTTCGAGAGCATGTTCGCCGCGACCTCCCCGATCTTGCCGCCGGGCGGGTCGGCGTAGTTCATCGTGACCTCGATGCGGGTGCGGGCCGGGGCGACCTCCTCGAACGTCGCCTCGCCGCTCGTCATGACCTCGCCGCTCTCGGTGTTCCATCCAATGCCGCGGTCGGGGTTCATCTCGGTCGTCCTCGCGTCGAACTGGACGCTTTTGCCGAGCGGCCCCTTCACCTGCCAATGGCTCGTGTCCTGCCCGGTCATCCGAACCTCCTCGACGTTTTGCATGAAGTTCGGGAAGTTCTCGAAGTTCGACCAGTAACGATAAACCTCCGCCACCGAAGCCTTCACTTCTATGCTTTCATTCACGCGCTGAGACAAAATACGTCCTTCCTCATGTCGTAAGTTTCCTGCAATTCTGTGTGTACCCGACGACGTGCGAGGCAAACGTCGAAGCGAGCCAAAACGCGAACCCCGCCGCCCTCGAAAAGTCTGGCGGCGCGAACAGTCAGGGCGCGAATGGTCGGAGCGCGAATCGCGGCCCCCCTCGCCCCCGAAAACCGGAAACCTCGACCGGACTCGACGCCATACGGAATCCGGGTGAATAGCTCCGAACTCGGTCGGCGGCGGGGTCGGGAGCCGCGCGCTGTCGTTCGCTTCGGGAGTCGCCGACCGACGACGGAGACGGCTTTCGGGAAGTGATCACCCGTATTCCATATCACGGTGGTTTGGTGATGATGGGCGAACGAGTCGAAGCTCTCCGGGGGAGCGGCCATTCTGGCCGCAATTCGAGGTTCGCCACCCAGCGGGCAGGATGCCCGCGCCCCCAGACGACACGTTCCAGACCGATCCAACAAACTACCAATCATTCGCCTGAACGAGGAAAACACGCCCCTCTATCCGGCGGCGCCATCCGCTGGAAGCTAGTCGCGCGGCGAAGCCGCCACTTCTTCGAAGGCGCGCTCCAACTGCGGGTCGCGGTCGAAGGCTTCGCTCTGTGAAAGCTCGTCGAGTTCGGTCGGGGCGACGAGTTCGCCGTCTTCTCCGAGCGCGACCTCGATGTCCGGGTCAATGCCCGTCTCGCGGATGAAGTCGCCGTCGGGGGTGAGCCACTCGGCGATGCCGAGGAGCATGGACGAGCCGTCGGAGAGCTCGAACTCCGAAAGTACGGTTCCCGTCCCGAACGTCGTCTCCCCCACCATCGTCGCGCGGTCGTTGTCTCGCAAAGCTCCGGCGAGGATCTCCGAGCTCGACGCCGAGCCTTCGTTTACGAGGACGGTCATCGGAGCGTCGGGGAACTCGGGTTCGCCGGAAGTCTCGACTTCGCTCCGCTCCCCGTCGGCCTCCCTCCGGACATATACGACGCTGTCTTCCTCCATGAAAAGCCCAGCCATCTCCACGGCCTGGTCGAGGCGTCCTCCGGGATTGTCGCGGAGGTCGAGGATGAACTCTTCGGCCCCCGCGCTGCGCGCCTCGGCGAAGACGCTCGCGAGCTCCTCCGCGCTGTCGTTCGAGAAGGAGGCGAGCCGGACGTGCGCCGTGCCGCTGTCGGGGATCATCTCCCAGTAAACCGAGGGGGAGTTGATCTCGGAGCGGAGGAGGTCGAACGTCATCTCCTCCCCGTCCCGCGTCACGGTGACGCGAACCTCGCTCCCCTCCGGGCCGCGCACCATGTCGGCGATCTCCGACACATCCTCCCCGGCGATGTCGTCGCCGTCAACGGCTATGACCACGTCGCCGGACTCGACCCCGGCCCTCTCCGCCGGGGAACCCTCGATGGGCGACGAAACCACGACCCGATCCTCGCGGTCTTCGATCTGTATCCCGACCCCGACATACGTCCCCGAAAGCCCCGCCTGATTGTCCTCGCGCTCCTCGGGGGTGAGGAAGCGCGTATGCCCCTCGTCCCCGAGCGAGTCGAGCATCCCCTCGATGGCGCCATAAGTCTGACGCTCGGGGTTTATGGATTCTTGATCCACATAATCCCCCCGAACCGCGTCGAGAGCCTCGGCGTACACCTCGACGCTCTCGAGATCCGCCTCGGAAAGCGAGGCCGGACTTTGCGAAACCCCATACGCATACCCCGCCCCTCCCACCGCCGCAACGAACAAAGCGATGAAAACGAAGCGAGCGAGGGGGGAATTCCGCCGTCCTTTGTTTTTGGTTTCATTCCACACGGTGTGATTGTACTTTACAGGCTTCGGGCTTCAGTTTTTTCGTTTCGGGATTCCCGCGTTTCGGGATTCCCGCTGGTTTTCACGCGATCCAAACTCCACCGGAACCCTGAAATCTATTTGAAAAATCCCCACTCGCCGACGTTCCACGCGACGGACCTTTGCGGCGTTTCCGGCTCGGGGCCGGAGAGGGTACTCGACCATGCGTACGAATCGGGCCATACGTGGAGCGGGAGGAGCGCGTCCTCGGAGGCCATGATGCGCTGTGTCTGGGCGAAGTATTGTTCGCGGTCTTCCATCTCGGAGAGGCTGAGCGAGACGGCGCGGGCTGAGTTGTCCGGCAAAAACGGCGTGATCGCCTCGTACTCCGCCGGAGACGCGAAGTCCATCATCGCGAGGTCGAAGTCGCCGGAGGGAAACACGTCCCGAAAATATTCGTCCGGGGCGAAACCTTCGGCCTCCGCCGGAATCCCCGCCGCTTCGAGTTGCTCGACGACCGCCTCCGCGGCTTCGTCCCGCGCCGGGCCTCCGGTGGGATACGCGAGCGTGAGCGGCTCGGCGGGAATGGCGGAGGCGGCGGACTCCGAGCCGCCCCCCCACCCGGACTCCGGCGGCGTGGCTCCGGGGAACACGGAGCCGGTGGGGTCGAGGCCATCGGAGAGCATGGCCCTCCGGTCGAGGCTTTCCGCAGCGGACTCTCGAAGGTCGTCATTCATACGGCGCGAGTTGAATACGAGAACTTCCGTCCGGTCTCGGTGGGCCTCGGAGCGGAGTAGGCCGCCGGAGTCGGGAGCCGTGCCGGGCTGGGTGAAGAAACCGAAGTCGGCGCGACCGGAGGCGAGGCTCTCGGAGGCGCGGTTCGGGCCGGCGAACTCGACTTCGAGTCCGTCGAGGCGGGGGAACTCGAGCATGGCCCGCCAGTATCGGGCGTTCGCCGTGAAAGCGATGCCCCCCTCCGCCATCTCCCCGAGGAGGAACGGGCCACTCCCGACCGGGTCTTCGTCGAGCGGGAGGGAGTCGAAATCGCGCTCCCCGTAAACGTGCGCGGGAAGCACGGGCGCCGTGAGGAGATTCTGCCACTCCGAGTACGGGCCGTCGAAGACGAGCGAGACGGTCTTCGGACCCGTCACCTCGACCTCTTCGAGGCGGGTGAAACCGGAGTACATTGGGGAGATCCGGCCTTCGTCGGCGAGTTCGGCGGCTTGTTCATACGTCCATTCGACATCCTCGCCCGTGACGGGTTCGCCGTCGGAGAAGGAGGCGTTTTGGCGGAGGCGAAGTTCGACGGTCATCGGATCGAGGCTCAAAGTCCCGTCGCCGTACGAAGGCATTCCGGCGGCGAGGGCGGGGCGATGTTCGCCGGACGGGGCGAGGGCGAGCGGGGCTTCGAAGACGACGCCGTTCAAGTTTTCCGCGCCGCGGCATCCGGGGAGGTACGGATTCAGGCATCCGGGCCGCATCGAGACGGGGAGGGACATGCGGGCCGTGCCTCCCTGTCCGACCTGGCTGACCGGCTCACTCTCGCGTGGCTCGATGTACCGGGGAGGCTCGTCGGTCGTCTCGGAGCCTCCGCCCGAGGCCGCGACATATGCAAAAACGGCAAGCGAAACCGCGAGGAAGGCCATGATGCCGAACGTCCTTATTCTTCGCGCCATGCGCCATAGTTTACCCGCTGCCCGGAATTTGATACGTAGGCTCGCTTCGCTCGCGGTTATTGGTTCGTGGTTATTGGTTATTGGCGAATACAAAAACCAACAACCAACAACCAATAACCAATAACCAATAACCGGAGCGACCGAAGGCGAAGCCGAAGGGAGCGACCCGAGCGAAGCGGCTTATCCTCCGGCGTGGTACGGCGACGAACTCGCGGACTTCTCGATCCTCTCACCCTCCATGACCGGGAAGAAGCACGACACCCGGTGCTCCCCGGTGTCCGGACCCCCGCTCTTTATCTCGTGTTTTTCGAGGGGCGGGGTGTTCTCTTTGCAATATTCGCGCGCCCTCGGGCAACGGGTGTGGAAAGAGCATCCCGAAGGCGGATTCGACGGGGAGGGGACGTCGCCCGCGAGGACGACGCGCTGGCGAGCGCGCTCTTTTTCGGGGTCGGGGATCGGGATCGCCGAGAGAAGAGACGCGGTATACGGATGGCGCGGCTCCGCGTAAAGCGTTTTCCGGTCGGCGACCTCCACGATCTTCCCGAGGTACATCACCGCCACCCGATCAGAAATATGCTTCACCACGGACAGATCATGCGCGATGAATACATAAGTGAGGTCGAACTCCTTTTGCAAATCCTGAAGAAGGTTCACGACCTGAGCCTGAATCGAGACGTCGAGCGCGGACACAGGCTCGTCGCAAATAATGAGCTTCGGGTTCAGCGCGACGGCCCTCGCCACCCCGATCCGCTGCCTTTGCCCGCCCGAGAACTCGTGCGGATAACGATTGTAATGCTCCGGGGAAAGACCGACTATCTCCAATAATTCTTGGACGCGCTTTTTCTTGTCGCCTTCGATGCGGTGCGTTTTCAGCGGCTCGGCGATGATGTTCCCGACGGTCATGCGCGGATTCAGGGAGGCGTACGGGTCTTGAAAAACTATTTGCATGTCGCGCCGGACTTTGAGCATGTCCTTCCGATCGAGCTTGAGAACGTCGCGCCCCTCGAAGTTCACCTCGCCGTCCGTCGGCTCGAGGAGGCGGAGGATCATTCGCGCCAAAGTGGACTTCCCACATCCCGACTCCCCGACGAGGCCGAGCGTCTCGCCCTTCCTCACGGAGAGATCCACACCGTCCACGGCCTTCACATGCCCGACGGTCCGCTTCAAAATCCCGGCTTTTATCGGGAAGTGCATCTTCAAATTCTTCGCTTCGAGGAGGTTCCCGTTCGGGCTTCCGTTCGTGGCCGCGCCAGCTTCGGTCATCCCTCGACCACCCCCAGTTCGGCGTCCACTCTTTGTTTGCTTTCTTCGAGTTCGTCGGCCGAGAGGATGCACGCCGCCGCGTGTCCGGGCCGCTTCTCTTCGAGGCTCGGGTCTATGTTTTTGCACTCGTCCTTCACGAACGGGCAACGGGGCGAGAAATTGCATCCATCGGGGAGGAAGATGAGCGAGGGAGGGGAGCCTTTTATCGGGAGGAGACGGACTTCTCCGGCTGTGTCGAGGCGCGGGAGCGAACGGAGGAGCGACCACGAATACGGCATGAGCGGGTCGTAGAAAACCGGGTCGGTCGGGCCTTGCTCGACGGCGCGTCCCGCGTACATGACCATGACTTTGTCGGCGAGTTGCGCGACGACTCCGAGGTCGTGTGTGATCATGACGATCGCGGTGCCGTACTTTTCCTGCAAATCAATCATGAGTTCGAGAATTTGGGCTTGAATCGTCACGTCGAGGGCGGTCGTCGGCTCGTCGGCGATGAGGACTTTCGGGTTGCATGAGAGTCCCATTGCGATCATGGCCCGCTGTCGCATCCCGCCCGAAAACTGGTGCGGATACTCCCTCGCCCTTTGCTCGGGGTTGGCGATGCCGACATCCCGCAAAACCTGAACGGTCTTCTCTTTCGCCTCGTGCTTCGAGACTTTTTGATGGATGCGGATGGCTTCAGAAATCTGGTTTCCGACGGTGAAGACGGGATTGAGGCTCGTCATGGGGTCTTGAAAGATCATGGCGACATCGTTGCCGCGGATTTCCTGCATCCTCTTCTCCGAGGTTTCGAGGAGGTTTTGCCCCTCGAATAATATTTCCCCCTCCGGGTACTCGACGGGGGGTTTTGAATTTAACTGCATTATGGAGAGTGCGGTCACGCTCTTTCCGCTCCCCGACTCCCCGACGATGCCGAGGGTCTCACCCGCCTCCAAAGAGAAGGAGACCCCGTCCACGGATTTCACGACACCGTCCTGAGTTTTGAAATGAGTTTTCAGGTTGTTCACTTCGAGCATTGCCATGATTTATGACCTCGTTTTTTAGCGGTATATGTCTCTTCGGTGGGCGACTTTCAGTATTTCGACGATTTGCCTGTCGTCGTCTATGCCATAGATGACTCTGTAATTGCCGACTCTGATGCGCCAATCCTCCCGATCCCTCAGCCTTCGGCAACCTGTCGGGCGAGGGTTTTCGGCGAGGCTGTCTATCGCACAGCTCACACGCTCGTGAGCGTTTTCCGGGAGCCTCGCCACGGCGCTCCGCACTTTGCGCTTGAAGACGATCTCATACAATTCCTTCTCGCTTCAGTCGCACCCGCTCTTCCTCGATCTCCTTCTTCGCCTGCTCCCACGGAATGAACTCGTCCTCGCCACTCTCGATCTCACGCCGAGCCTCTTCGGCGTCCCGGATGTCTTCGAGTTCTTCGAGCGTGTCCATGATCCCCTCGAACTCCTCGATGGAGAGGATGACTCCGACGCGCCTTCCGTCTTCGTCGGTTACGTATTGTATGTTCGGATTTTTGTTCTCTTCGGGCATCGCCATATTTTATTCCACCGACTTCGGGTCGAGTGCGTCACGGAGTCCGTCGCCGAGGAAGTTGACGCACAGCGCGGTTATGACGATCATGGCTCCGGGGAAGACGGTCAGCCACCATTGCGTGGTCATCGTGGCGCGGGCGTCTGTCAGCAAGTTCCCCCACGACGGGGTCGGCGGCTGTATCCCGAACCCGAGGAACGAAGCCGCGCTCTCGAGGAGTATCGCCAAAGCGACGTACAAAGTCGCCTGAACGACGAGAACCCCGACGACGTTCGGGAGGATGTGGCGGAGCATGATTTTGAAGTCCGACACGCCGATGGCCTTCGCGGCCTGTACGTATTCCTGATTCCGCACCGCGAGAACCTGTCCGCGAGTGAGGCGGGCGATGGCTCCCCACAAAAACAGGACGAGAACCATCGTCATCGTTATGGGCGTGAATTGGAAGATGCTCCCCGCGACGAGGAGGAGCGGAATAAGCGGAAGCACGAGGATGAAGTCCGTGAACGACATGAGTCCCGTGTCCACGCGCTTTCCGTAATATCCCGCCAAAATCCCGACCCCCGCGCCGATGGCCGTGCAAAACACCCCGACCCCGAGTCCGACCATGAGCGAGACGCGCCCCCCGTAAAGGACGCGGGTGAGTTCGTCGCGCCCGAGGCGGTCGGTTCCCATCGGGTGTTCGAGGGTGGGGGCGCTGTTTATCGCGGTGAAGTTTTGCTCGTTGAAGCCGTAAGGTGTGATCCACGGCGTGAAAATCGCCGAGAGATAAAGGAGTATGAGAACCACTCCCCCGGCGAGGGCGAGGCGGTGGCGCCGGAAGCGGTGCCAGATTATCTCTCGCTGCGTGCGCCCTTTGACTTTGCCGTACTCCTCCGCACCGGCGGCCTCAACGGCCGCCCCGCCCGCCGATCCGACGGACATCCGGTCTTGCTCGGCCATTAGAAAGAGACCCCCTTACGCATACGTGATCCTCGGGTCAATGAGACTGTACGCGATGTCGGCCACGTAGTTGAAGAACACGACGAGGACGGCGGTGATCATGAGCAAAGTCTGCGCCACGTCATAGTCGCCTTTGTACAAAGCGTCCGCCAAAGTGAACCCGAGGCCCGGCCACGCGAAGACGGTCTCCGTGATGATCGCCCCCCCGAGCAAAACCCCCATCTCCAATGCGATGAGCGTGACGACCGGGATGAGCGCGTTCCGGAGCGCGTGCTTCAAATAAACCCGCGTTTGACTCAAACCCTTCGCCCGCGCGGTTCGGAGATAATCGGAGGAAAGAACATCGAGCATCGCGCTTCGTTGGAAGCGGCTGTACGAGGCGATGCCGATGACGGAGAGGGTTATGACCGGAAGCGTGAGATGCTGGAGCATGTCCACGATGCCGCCGCCCTGCGTACTCATTCCGGAGGTATAAAAAACCCTCGTCCCGGCCCACGCGGTGAGGTATACGCCGAGGACGAGTTGGAGGATGAGTCCGAGCCAAAAGCTCGGCATAGAGTATCCGACGAACGAGAAGAACGTCCCGACGTTGTCCGCCGCGCTGTATTTGCGGATGGCGGAGTATATACCGAACGGTATCGCGATGATGACCGTGAAGACGAGCGACGACCCCATGAGGAGTATCGTCGGCCATACGCGGGGGGCGAGGACGTTCGACACCGGAGACTGATTGTTCACCGAGAATCCGAGGTCGCCCTGGAAAAAGCCCCCGATCCATATGAAATACCTCTCATACAACGGACGGTCGAGACCGTATATGGAGGCGATCTCGTTGATTTGCTCCGGCGTGAGGCGAGGGTTTGTGCGGAGGGACGTGAGCGGATCGTAGCCGAGGTTCACGAGCGTGAAGATCACGACGCTCGCAAGAAAGAGAACCACGACGCTGAAGATGAACTTCCTTATGGTGTACGCGAGCAATCCTTATCACCTCCGTTGCTTTATAAATCAGGATATTAAACTATCCGAACACCCGACGCTCGGACGGCTCCCACTCCGAAAAACACCGGGACTCGGGAGTCGGGACGCACCCGACTCCCCTCCCCCGGACACCTCCGCCTCCACGCTCGGTGGGGTTCGACGAAGGCTTCGGCGACGGGGTTCCGCTCCTCGTCATTTCCGGCTCCCCATAGCCTCACGGCGGGGTTCCGGGAGCCGTTTCCGACCCCCGGATTTCGAAGGGAAATTTATCCGAGGCTCCATGTCCCGACGTTCCAGAAAGGCCCGGCGACGGTCGGGTTGACTTCGGGGCCGGAGAGTTCTTCGGCGAAGGCGTATATCTCGGGCCGCTGGAAGAGCGGGACGAGGGGGCAGTCCTCGGCCATTTGCTCCTGCGCCTGCTGGAGAAGCTCGGCCCGCTCGTCCTCGGCGATCGTGACATCGGACTCGTCCATGAGTTCGGTCGCCTCCTCGCTCTGGTAGCGATACGAGTTCTGACCGTCGGGGGCGACGTTGTTCGCGCTGAAAAGCGTCGTTATCGAAGGCTCCGGTGAGGAACTCCACGCCCACTGCCCCATCTCGAACTCCCCGGAGGGGAGGCGATCCCCGAAGAAGCTCTCGGCGGAGGAATTGTTTATGGTCAGCGTGATCCCGACCTCCTCCATCTGCGCCTGAATCACTTGCTGAGCCGTCTCGCGAAGCGCGTTCCCCGAGGTCGTCGAGTACTCGATCTCCGTTGACGCGCCCTGGCTCGCGGCTTGCTCGACAAGCTCGGCGGCCGTGTCCGGATCGTACTCGTAAATCTCCCACGCCGGAGTGTAAAACGGTTCTTGCTCGGGGACGAGGACGCTCTGGAGCGGGCGCGCGTCTCCGCCGAGGATCTCGTCCACAATCTCCTGCCGGTTCACCGCGTGCGCGAACGCCCGCCGAATGTCCGCATTCTCGACGATCTCGGTATTGAAAGCGAGATGCTCCCACTGCGACCCGAACTGAACCTCGGTCGTAACCCCGTCATACCCTTCGAGCTCGTCTATAAGCCCGATGTCCGGCGGCGGGTTTATGAACTGAACCTCACCCGCCTGCAAAGCCGCTTTCAGCGAGTTCGTGTCGGGGATGAAACGGTACACGATGCGCTCGATGGCGGCGGGTTCGCCCCAGTAATTCTCGTTGCGGACGAGGGTGAGGTCTTGTCCCTTCCTCCACTCTTCGAGCATGAACGGCCCGCTCCCGACGACCTCGTCGTTGAAGCGCGTGTTGAAATCCTCGCCTTCGAGGATGTGCCTCGGCAAAATCGAATCGTCGAGCATGTCCATCCACCGCGCGTCCGGCACGGAAAACGTGATCCTCACCGTCCGCTCGTCGGGCGTCTCGAAGGTCTCGATGCTCTCGTGGATGTCGCGGTAGAGAATCTGGTTCTCCTCGTCCATGACGACCTCATAGCTGAAAAGACAATCATCACTCGTCAGCGGCTCCCCGTCCGACCATACGAGACCTTCGCGGAGCGTGTACTCGATGGTCAGCGGGTCTTCGCTCACGACCTCCGGCATGTCCTCCGCGAGGAGCGGCGCGAAGGAGAAGTCGGGTTGTATGCGTAGCGGCCCCTCTTGAATGGGAGTCCATACGTTCGAGGTGGCTACGAGGTCGCCGCCGACGATGAGGCCGTTGAGGATGGCGGGTTCTTGATCGAGGGCCACCGTCAGCGTGTTCGCGTCGCCGCCATTGCCACCGCCGCCGTTTCCGCCACCCTCGCCGCCGCCTCCACCGCCGCCGCATCCCGCGACTCCGAGTAATGAGGCTCCGGCGAGTCCGGTGCCGCTGATCTTCAAGAAATCCCTACGGCTAAGCCTTGCTCCGGATTCACTCATCTATGCTCCTCTCGATTTTCCGCTTCGATTGAAATCGAAGTGTTTTCCCAATGGGACATCCCCTTTTGATGACGCGAACTATACATTAACTCCGTTCGCGTTTTCTCGGAAAACCTCCCGCCAACTTTCGAGCGAAAAGTATATGGGGAGCCGCCGAGAAATTGCAATGCCAAGCGAAATCCTTCTCCCCCCGGATAAAAACAAGCCCCCGACTAACCCCGATTTTCCTCCGACATGAACCTCAAAACCGCCCGATCCACATACCCCCGACCCCGCTCGCGCTCCTCGAAATTCTTTATCCGAACATACCCTTCGAGCGCATCGAAAAGAGCCGCCTCGTCCGTCACTCCTTCTTCGAGATGCCCGAGCCGGATGAGATGCGACGCGACTTCCTCCCGGACTTCGCCCTCGATGGCGACTTCTTCCCTCGTGTCCCCGAAATACAGTTCATGGAGATTCCGGAGCCGGAGGAGTTCGTGTATCGGCTCGGGATGGTCGTCCACCCGCAAATCTATCTCCCGGTCATTGTCGCCGCCGTATCCCCCGCCCTCCCGAACCACGAGAAGAGCCGCCGACTGCCGACCGCGAGCATCGCCTCCGGCTTTTTGTCCCGCGTCGAGCGCGGCGAGGAGGCGGCGGGCGAAATCCCCGGTGGCCGTCTCGAACGCCTCCGCCATCGCCTCGACGGTCTCCCTCCCGACGAGTATGTTCCCCTGCGCGACGAAGTTCTCCCCGACACCCCCTCCCGCCCACCCGAAGCACTCGCCCCCGGTGAAAGTCGCCGCCCCGCCCGAAGCGTCCACCACGCCAATCTGGCGATGCTCCCGGTCGGCGTCGTCCCTCGTCAAAGCCTCGACCGTTTCTTCGGCGGAAGCACCGTTCGCCATGAGCTCGAGACCCCGTGGCCCATAATTCACGTTCGCCATCGCCTGTGTCGCGACGGCTCCGACCCCGGCCTTCGCCCACGGGACGACGGCTCCAACGGCCAAAAACTTCGACTGGACGGCTATGCCGAGGGATTCGGTATCCGGGTCGAGGGCGGCTATGGAGAAGGTGGAGACGACCTTCATAATTCCATGGCTCTTTTCAAACCCGAGGAGAACGCGGCGATGTCCACATCATCGAGCCTCCCGAGCTTTCGCCGAATGATGGAAGTTTCGACCGTCGCAAGTTTCGACTGTGCAAGCGAAGGTTTGAGAAGCCCGGCTTCTTTCCATCTCGCAATGCGGTGGTCGCCGGGATGCGGGACGGCACCGAGATTTCCCGTCACGGATGCGATTAGCACATCCGGGGTCGTGCGATTGTATTCCTCGCCTGAGATGACGACCGCGGGGCGAAGTTTGCTTCCCGAGCGGTTCGTGAAGTCCATCGAGACGAGAACGATATCGCCCTTATCGTAGCTCGTCATATATCGAGTCTTCCTCGGAGTCCCAATCTCTGGCGAAGGCCGCGAGAGAAAGCCTTGTGAGATCCTCATCCTCCCCATTTGCGCGGGCTTCCTCCGCCATCACAGCTTCGAGGACACCGACCACATAGTCCCTCACCGTCATATCACGCTCGGTCGCGGCAATCTTCACTTTCTCGTGAAGATCCGACCCGACTTCTATGGACAGACGCATTGCCACCCCTTTCTCCGAAACTCCGTTTGGCGAGATGAGCGCGGACACGAGAATGTTCGGAGAGCGGCTCGACTCCGCGCCGACGCTGCCACTCCTCCACCCTCGCGAATATCTCACCGAACGACTCGCCGCTCCGAGCCTCCGAGGCGATATATCGCCGGAGAGCCTCCTCGATGACCTCGGACTCACCCCGCCCCTCCTCGGCGGCGATCTTCCTCACCGCTTCGAGGAGTTTCCGATCCACTTTGGTTTCGGCGCGCTTTAATTCCATGACCGGATTTTACGTCAATTCACGCAATGACACGCCGATACCTCGCTCCATACGGGTTCGACGTGGGGACATCTTTTTTCAAGCATTCTCGGAGAATCTCACGAGGGATTCCGTGGCTACCACGAAGCGGTTCGGAAGATGTTTGGCGTGACATTCGAGCAATCTTCGCAAAACTTCGATTTTATTTGTGGCTCGCTCGTTTCTGAGGCGAAGGAATATGACTCCCTTGTGTGAGCGGCCTTCCCTGAAAACCTTCTCTCCGAAGTCTTTGTCGTTTGTGATCACGATCCATTCCTCGGCGAACGCTTTGGCGATGATGTCATCGTCATCGGCTCCGCGAGACTCATCGAAGACGGAGAAGACTTCATGCCCTCTCTCCTCGCGCAACCACCGCGCGACCGCCGGGCCGGTACACTCGTCCACCAAAAAGCGCAATTACTCGGGACTCGTAAAGAGAGGCACGAACGTATGATCTTCCAAAGATTTCTCCGCGAACAAAAGACACGCCCGAATATCGTCCTCCTCGACCCCCTCGTACTCGTCCATGACCTCCTCGAAGCTCGCCCCATGCGCGAGCAAGCCGAGGACGTACGCGACACTGAGACGAGTTCCCTTTATCACGGGCTTCCCCGTCATTACTTCCGGATTGACGCTTATGCGCTCAAGCAGTTCATGATCTTCCATAGTCGAACCTCCGCCCCGGATTTTACACCTCTTAACTCACGCAATGACACGCCGATACCCAATGACCTTCGGAAACCTCGCGCCATACGGGTTCGTCGCGCCCGCACGCATCGGTGGCGTGGGGGCACCGCGTTCGGAAGCGGCATCCCGACGGTGGATTCACCGGGTTCGGGACGTCGCCTTCGAGCATGATCTTGTTTCGTCCATGCTCGGAATCCGGGTCGGGAACCGGAACCGCCGAAAGGAGAGCTTGCGTATACGGATGAACCGGGTTCTCATATAAATCCTCGCTGTCCGCAAGCTCCACAAGCTGCCCGAGATACATCACCCCCACCCGGTCGCTTATGCATTTCACGACCGACAAATCGTGCGAGATGAAAAGGTACGTGAGATCCTTCTCCCTTTGGAGTTTCCGCATGAGGTTTATGACTTGCGCTTGAATGGAAACGTCGAGCGCGGACACCGGCTCGTCGGCGACGATGAACTCCGGCTCGACGGCGAGGGCGCGGGCGATCCCGATCCTTTGCCGTTGCCCACCGGAGAATTCGTGCGGATACCGGTTCGCATGCTCCTTGTTAAGCCCGACGGTTTCGAGGAGGCCATATACCCGGTCGAGGCGTTCTTGTTTATTCGATGCGAGCTTATGAATGTCTATGCCCTCGGCGACGATGTCGGCGACGGTCATGCGCGGGTTCAAAGATGCTTGCGGATCTTGAAAGATCATTTGCATCTTCCGGTTGAGAAGCCGCGA
>Ga0136627_1000586_pt1 | contig 13878 bp, 10 predicted proteins | sample AntDrymUQ4892206_2_FD_104652 | JGI IMG/M metagenome (GOLD analysis project Ga0136627, IMG submission 104652) | Polar desert sand microbial communities from Dry Valleys, Antarctica - metaG UQ489 (22.06) | ecosystem: Environmental > Terrestrial > Soil > Desert | place: Antarctica: Dry Valley... | reverse complement strand
TTCCCCCTTTCGGTTCGTCGGTCGCCTCCTCGCTCCGGTTGGCGGAGAATTCGGCTTCGATGGGGTCTTTGTCGAGGTAGCCGGGTCTTTCGGGGGCTTCGGCGGAGACGATGTTCACGGCGAGGACGACGCAGAAAGCGGAGCATGCGACGGTGGCCGCGCTCCATTGGACGCCGAGGCGCATCTTCCGGTATCCGCGGGATGTTCGGAGGTCGCGCCACGCTTTGCCGAGCGAGCCGCGCCGGATGGGTTTCTCCACGTACCGGTATGAGAGGTCGGCGAGGGCGACGGTCGCCACGAGGCGGAGGGCGAGGAGTTCCGAGCCTTCGAGGGCGGCGACATCGAGGCCGGGGCGGGTCACCATGAAAATCGGCCAATGCCAAAGGTATATGCCGTATGAGCGAACCCCGATCCACCGCAGCGGCCCGACCCCGAGCAACCCGAGATGCGCGTGCGGATGAACCGCCGCCGCGAGTACCACCGCCGTCGCGACGGACACGAGGACGAGGCCGCCTTTATAAAGAAACGGGTCGAACTCGCCGAGGTTCATCCCGAGCCACACGAGCGAGCCGAGCGCGACGAGTCCCGCGAGGTCGAGGGCGGCGGGCCGCGTCCACCCGAGCTTCCGGCGGAGCTTCCCCCCGAAGGTCGTCGCCCCTCCCGTGTTCGGGTGGCGGAAGCCTTTGCCGGGAAGCCAGAAAAACGCGAGTGCCGCCCCGATGAGAAGCCCCGCCGCTCGGGTGTCGGTGCCGTAATAAATACGCGAGGGATCCACGCCCGGCTCGAAAAGGTATACGACGAGCGCGGCGGACGCGGCCGCCCCGAGAATCGTCATCGAAAGTACGCCTCCGCGCCGGAGAACGGCGAGTCCGGCGGCTACGACAACGGGCCACACTATATAAAACTGCTCCTCGACCGCGAGCGACCAAAGATGTTTCAAAAGAGACGGTCGTCCGACGGCCTCGAAGTACGATTCCTGCGCGAAGACGAGGTGCCAGTTCGTCACATATCCGGTCGCGGCGAGCGCGTCGGCGCGGAGTCCGGCGACTTCCTCCGGCAAAAACGCTATGGTGAAGGCGATAGTCGCGGCCATCATGAGGAATACGGCGGGGAGGAGCCGCCTCGCTCGGCGGAGCCAGAAACGCCTCAAGTTTACGCGGCTCGTCTTTCGGTATTCTGCCAAAAGCAGCGAGGTGATGAGGAAGCCGCTTATGACGAAGAAAACCTCGACGCCGAGGAATCCGCCCGGCATCCACGCGACGCCCGCGTGGTAAAGAAGGACGGCGATGACGGCGAGGGCCCGGAGTCCGTCGAGGGCGGGGACGTATGGCAAGCCCGCCTCGCCGGAGGCTTTCCGCGTCGCCGTGCGACAGTCTTCACGCGCCGCAGTCGCGGCGGAAACCCCTTGCGCCATGCGTCACCCCCCTCGGGCTTCACGGCATTGTTTGCCGGAAAGAGCATGCTACCTCATAAGGGGGTGGGATTTACGAATCTCGCGGAAAATTTCCACAAAATGTGGGGGATCGGAAACGAGCCGCAACAACTTTTCCCGAGTCGTCCGAATGGTGGATGCTCGAACCATCCCGAAGACCGATGCGCGAGGTGGCCGGGCGAGGGTAAAGTGCCGGGTGGGAAGTGGAGCGACGCGAGGAGAGCGGTGTGGAAAAAAGTGGAGGAATCGCCCCGGTTCGAGGTTCGGAGAGGGTCGTCGCCCTCGATGTTCTTCGGGGGATGGGGATAATCGGGATACTTTTCGTGAACATCGGGCTTTTCAGCGGCTCCCAGCAAATATTGCCAGTCGCCCCGCCGGAAGCCTCGCCGATATACGACCGGATCGTCGAGTTTGTCATCTCCGCCTTCGCCGAGGGGAAGTTCATAAGCACATTGGCGTTTTTGTTCGGGCTCGGCTTCGCGTGGCAGGGGATGCGCGCCGAGGAGCGCGGCGAGTCGTCCGGGAAATTGCTCCTGAAAAGAGTCTCGATCCTCGCGCTCTTCGGCCTCGTCCACGCCGTTCTCATATGGAGCGGCGACATATTGCTCGCGTACGGGCTTATGGGGTTCGTACTCATACTTTTCCGGCGGAGGAGGCCGAGGACTTTGCTCATATGGGCCGGGGTCTCCATCGGGCTTCCGCTGCTTTTTCTCGTTCTCTCCATCGCGTCGTTCGCGCTTTTCCTGGCTTTCGGCGACCCGGACCAGATAGCGCAGTCGCAGGCGGGAACCTTCCCGTTCGCCGAGAGCCTCGCCGAGTCGGCCCGTGAAGCATACAATTCCGGCTCGTATCCGGAGATGGTGATTCAGCGCGTCCGCGAACTCGCCGTCCTCGCAATCGGCGTCTTCTTCATCGGGCCGTTCGTCTTCGCGATGATGCTCACCGGGGCCGCCGTCGCCCGAGCGGGCTGGATGAGGGATCTCATATCCCACCGCGCCGGAATAAAAAGAGCCGCCAAAATCGGACTCTCCGTCGGGCTTCCTTTGAACATCGCGTACGGGGTCAGCCTCGTCCTCGACCCGGCGAGTACCGGACTCGCCGGACTCATCGGACTTTTTTGCTGGCTCCTCGGCGCCCCGCTCCTCGCCATCGGATACATGGCCTCGATGTCGCTTTTCGTCCTCCGCCGTCCGGGGAGCGCGGTCGCCTCCCGACTCTCCGCCATCGGACGACTCGCGCTCAGCAACTATCTCCTTCAAAGCATCGTCATGACGGGGATTTTCTACGGCCTCGCTATTTACGGGGAACTCGGGATAACGGCGTCGCTCGCCATCGCGCTCGTCCTCCTCGCCGCGCAAATCGCCGCGAGTCCCGTGTATTTGAGACGCTTTTCTTCCGGCCCGGTCGAGTGGCTGTGGCGGCGGCTCACGTATGGGGGAAAATCCGCGAAAACGAGCGCATAATCTTCTTCGCCCTCCCGGACGATACAATATGCCCGACCGTATGCGGGAGGTTTTTCAGCGTGGCCGATGACAAGAACGACAAGGATTTCAAGCGGAGCTCGGCGGAGATATTCTCCGACTTCCTCTCCGAGGCGAAGGTGAAACAAGTTCGAGACTACGTTCGAGGAGAGGGTTTCAAATCCGACCGGGAGCGCGTCCGGAAACGCGCCGCCGACCGGATAAAGAACCTCCGCGACCGATACAAATCGAAGAGCCGGACCCCCGAGGACGCCGCGAGGGAACGTGAACTCACCCTCAAGCTCGCCGAGGTCGAGGCGGAGGCGGCGGAGATCCGGATACGACTCTCCGAACTCCTCGAAGAGGAGGAGAGACTCCGCGACGAACTCGACCTCATATGACCTCGTATCGCCTCGGGATAGTCCGGTGAACGAAACGGTAAAATACGGGACGCTTCGGGGGGAGCGGCCTCGGCGGCGAACGGCGCGGCGACACGATGGAGGGGGCTTCATGGCGGCTCGCACTTGTGATTTCGATGCGAATTGTGTAAAAATTGCGGAGCCTTTCCGTGCCTACCATCCGACGAAGGAGGCGACTTGCTGACCCCACGATCCGGCCTTTATGACCCCGCTTTTGAACACGATGCCTGTGGCTTCGGCTTCGTGGCGAGGGTGGACGGCCGAAAAACGAGGGCCACAGTCGAAGAGGGCCTCGAAATCCTCCGGAACCTCGAACATCGCGGAGCGCGCGGCAGCGACCCCGACACCGGAGACGGAGCGGGCATTCTCACACAACTCCCCGACGCTTTCTTCCGGCGCGAAGCGGAGAAGGCCGATGTCGAACTCCCCGAGCCGGGCTGCTACGCCGTCGGAACCGTCTTCGAGAGCGGAGACCGCGATGGCTGCGACCTCGCCGAACGGAAACTCACCGACATCGCCGAAGAAGAAGGGCAAAGCCTCATCGGCTTCCGCGACGTCCCCATAAACCCGGACTTTTGCGGGAGGCTCGCCCGAAACGTCATGCCACGCATCCGGCAATTCTTCATCGAAAGAAACGCCGAGAGCGCGGACGACTTCGAGCGGCGCCTTTATGTCATCCGCCGCCTCCTCCACAAAGCCGTCGAGGACTCGCACTCATGCTATGTCGTGAGCCTCTCGTCGAGGACGATCCTTTACAAAGGACTCCTCACCGGCACACAGGTTCCCGACTTTTATCCCGACCTCGCCGACGAGGATTTCACGAGCGCCATCGCCCTCGTCCACGAGCGTTTCTCGACGAACACTTTGGGAAGCTGGGAACTCGCCCACCCGTACCGATACGTCGCCCACAACGGCGAATTCAACACGCTGCGGGGAAACATAAACTGGATGCGCGCCCGCGAGAGCCGCCTCGAAAGCGACCTCTTCGGCGAGGATCTCAAAAAGCTCTCCCCCGTCATCGAACAGGGGGGAAGCGACTCCGCCGCCTTCGACAACGCCCTCGAACTCCTCCATCTCGGTGGACGGAGTTTGCCTCATGCGGTCGCCATGATGATCCCCGAGGCGTGGGAGAACGACGACCTCATGGACGACGACCGGAAGGCTTTCTACCAATACCACTCCTCACTCATCGAACCGTGGGACGGCCCCGCGGCGGTCGCCTTCACCGACGGGAAACTCATCGGCGCGACGCTCGACCGGAATGGACTCCGTCCCGCCCGCTCCGTCATGACGAAGGACGGTCGCGTCATCGTCGCCTCCGAGGACGGCGCTTTGCGCGTCCCCGACAAGGACATCGTCGAGCGGTGGCGGCTCCAGCCCGGAAAGATGCTCGTCGTTGACACGGAGAAGAACGAAATCCTCCACGACGAGGAAGTGAAGAGGCCGCTTATTCAAAGGCAGCCGTACCGGGAGTGGATCGAGGACAATGAGATCCGCCTCGAAGAACTCCCGGACATCGAGCCGGATCCCCGCCCGGAACCCGCGAACCTCTTCGAGCGGCAACTCGCCTTCGGATACACGATGGAAGACCTCCGGGTCATCGTCTCCCCGATGGCGACCGACGGCGGAGAGCCGACCGGCTCGATGGGAACGGACACGCCGCTCGCCGTTCTCTCCGAGAAGCCGCAAATGCTCTTCCATTATTTCAAGCAGCATTTCGCGCAAGTGACGAACCCGCCCATAGACCCGCTCCGCGAAGAACTCGTCATGTCCCTCAAAATGTCGCTCGGCCCTGAGCAAAACCTCTTCGACGAGACCCCGTACCACTGCCGCCGCCTCCTCCTCGACCAGCCGATTTTGAACGCGGCGGAGATGGAGAAAGTCCGCCACCTCGGCGCGAGGCCGTTCGCCGCGACGACGCTTTCCACGCTCTTCCCCGCCGCCGATGGCGGATGGCGGCTCGAGAAGGCGCTCGAGAATCTGTGCGAGCGGGCCGAGAAGGCCGCTCGGGGCGGCTCGCCCGTCCTCGTTCTCAGCGACCGCGGCGTGAGCCGGACGCAGGCTCCGATACCGAGTCTCCTCGCGACTTCGGCGGTGCATCACCATTTGGTTCGGCGAGGCATTCGCACGAACACGAGCCTCGTCGTCGAGACGGCGGAGGCGCGGGAGGTGCATCACTTCGCGCTCCTCATCGGGTATGGGGCGGCGGCGGTGAATCCGTATCTCGCATTCGAGAGCGTCGAGAAGATGGCGTTTGAGGGGGCTTTCGGGGATCTCACCCCGGAGGAGGCTTCGAAGAATTATGTGAAGGCCATCCAAAAAGGGCTTTTCAAAGTCATCTCGAAGATGGGGATCTCGACGCTCCTCTCGTACAACGGCGCCCAGATTTTCGAGGCGATCGGATTGAACGAGGAAGTCATCGAACAGTATTTCACCGGGACATCCTCCCGCATCGGCGGCGTCGGCCTCGAAGAGCTTGCCCGCGAGGCCATTATGCGTCATGAGCGCGCGTTCGGCGGGGTCGAGGACGGGCCGGAGGAACTCGAGGTCGGCGGCGAGTACCAGCTTCGCCAGCAAGGGCAGTACCATCAGTGGAACCCCGCGAGCATCGTGCCTCTCCAAAGAGCCGTCCGCACGAACAGCTTCGAGACTTTCAAGGAATTCACGAAGCACTTCGATGAACACTCCGCGAAGTTCGCCACGCTGCGTGGCCTCATGGACTTCGAGGAGAACCGGATTCCCATCGAGGAAGTCGAACCCGCGAAGGAGATCGTCAAGCGGTTCACGACGGGGGCGATGTCGCTCGGCTCTCTCTCGCAGGAAGCGCATGAGACGCTCGCGCTCGCGATGAATGAGATCGGCGGGAAGTCGAATACCGGAGAGGGCGGCGAAGACCGCGAACGCTTCGCCGACGAGCGAAGAAGCTCCATAAAACAAGTCGCCTCCGGGCGGTTCGGGGTGACGACGGAATACCTCGTCAACTCGGATGTCATCCAAATAAAGATGGCGCAAGGCGCGAAGCCGGGCGAGGGCGGGCAACTTCCGGGCGGGAAAATAAGCGAGTATATTGCGAAGATCCGGTACTCGACCCCCGGCGTCGGCCTCATTTCGCCGCCGCCGCACCACGACATATATTCCATCGAGGATCTCGCGCAGCTCATCCACGACCTCAAAAACGCGAACCCGAAGGCATACGTGAGCGTGAAGCTCGTCTCCGAAGTCGGCGTCGGAACCATCGCGGCGGGCGTGGCGAAGGCGAAGGCGGACCATATAACCATCGCCGGGAACGACGGTGGAACCGGGGCTTCGCCGCTCTCATCCATAAAACACGCCGGGCTTCCGTGGGAACTCGGTTTGGCGGAGACGCAGCAAGTTCTCGTTGAGAACGACCTTCGGGGTCGTGTCATCGTCGAGACGGACGGGCAACTGAAAACGGGACGGGACGTCGTTGTGGCGGCTCTTCTCGGTGGTGAGGAGTTCGCTTTTTCGACGGCGCCATTGGTCGCCACCGGGTGCATCATGATGCGGGTTTGCCATTTGAACACGTGTCCGGTCGGCATCGCCACACAAGACCCCGAGCTTCGGAAGCGTTTCGAGGGGACGCCGGAACACGTCATAAATTATTTCTTCTTCCTCGCCGAGGAGGTTCGGGAATATATGGCGAAGATGGGGTATCGGAGGTTCGAGGACATGATCGGTCGTTCGGACTCGCTGAAATCGAAAGACCTTTCGCACCACTGGAAGGCGAAGAACATCGACCTCGCCCCCATATTCCACCGTCCGAACGTGGCGGAAGACGTCGCCCTCCGCCACGTCGAAGAACAGAACCACAACCTCGACAAAGCGCTCGACAACGAACTCATTGAAGCGACGAAACCCGCGCTCGACGAGAAGAAGCGCGTCCACATCCGGCGCGGAATAAAGAACACGAATCGCACCGTCGGGGGGATGCTCTCCGGCGAGATAGCCCGGAGGTACGGACAGGAAGGTCTCCCGGACGGAACCATCCGCATAGATTTCGAGGGGGTCGCCGGACAGAGTTTCGGCTCGTGGGCGACGAAGGGACTCACCCTCACCCTCGAAGGCGCGACGAACGACTATGTGGGGAAGGGGCTTTCGGGAGGTCGGCTCGCGGTGTTCCCGTCGCCGGACGCGGGTTATGACACGGAGAAGAGCATCGTCGTCGGGAACGTGGCTTTGTATGGGGCGACGGACGGCGAGGCGTATTTCAGTGGATACGCCGGGGAACGCTTCGCGGTTCGGAACTCCGGCGCGGCGACGGTCGTCGAGGGTGTGGGCGACCACGGGTGCGAATATATGACCGGGGGGATCGTCGTCGTTCTCGGGAAGACGGGGCGGAACTTCGCGGCGGGCATGAGCGGCGGCCTCGCGTTCGTCCTCGATGAAGAAGAACGCTTCGACAAACTTTGCAATATGGACATGGTCGGCCTCGAAGCCGTCGAGTCGGACGAGGACGCGGAGATCCTCCGCGCGATGGTCGAGCGTCATCTCGAATGGACGGGGAGCGAGGCGGCGAAGAGGGTTCTCGAAAACTGGGAGGAATATTTGCCGAAGTTCGTGAAGGTGATGCCGAACGATCTCAAGCGCGTCCTCGAAGAAACCGGCGAGAGCCAAATGGAGGTCGTCAGCTAACCATGGGCGATCCGAAAGGTTTCATAAAGCTCGGCCGCAAGCCGGTTCCGAAGCGCCCCATCGAGGAGCGTCTCAAAGACTACGAATACGTATACGAGCCGATGGCCGAGGGCGAACTCAAGGATCAGGCGGCGCGGTGCATGGATTGTGGCGTCCCGTTTTGCAATACGGGATGTCCGCTCGGGAACCTCATCCCGGACTGGAACGACCTCGTGTACCGCGACCAATGGAAGCGTGCGATCGACCGCCTCCACGCCACGAACAACTTTCCCGAGTTCACGGGGATGCTTTGTCCCGCGCCGTGCGAGTCGGCGTGTGTTTTGACGATAAACAGCGATCCGGTGGCGATAAAAGAGATCGAGCTTTCGATCATAAATCGGGCCTTCGACGAGGGATGGGTCGTCCCGAAACCTCCGCCGCCGGAGATCCGGACCGGGAAGAAAGTCGCCATCGTCGGGAGTGGCCCGGCGGGACTCGCCGCCGCGCAGCAACTTAACTGGGCGGGACATTACGTCACCGTTTTCGAGAAGGACGACCGGGTCGGCGGCCTTCTCCGGTACGGCATCCCGGATTACAAAATAGAGAAATGGGTCGTCGAGCGGCGCGTGGAACTCATGGCGGAGGAAGGCATAAAGTTCCGCGTGAACGCGAACGTCGGCGAAGACCCGACGACGGAGAACCTTCGGGTGGATTTCGACGCGGTCGTTCTCGCTGTGGGCGCCTGGCAGGGGCGGAACATGCCCGTTCCGGGGCGCGACCTCGGGGGCGTGCATTTCGCGATGGATTATCTCGTCCAGCAAAACCGCCGGGTCGCGGGGCTTCCGGTGGAGGAAGAGGAAATCTCCGCCAAAGGGAAAAACGTCATCATCCTCGGTGGCGGCGACACGAGCGCGGACTGCCTCGGGAACGCGAACCGCGAGGGATGCGCTTCAGTGAAGGTTCTCACGCACGGGCCGAAGCCGCCGGACTCCCCCGATCCGCTCGAATGGCCGGACGCGCCGTTCGTGCTTCATACGTACCCGGCTCATGAGGAGGGCGGGGAGCGGGGATGGAGCGTCGCCGTGACCGGATTTTCCGGAAACCGGAAGGTCGAGAAGATGCATTGCGTGGAGACGAAGCGGGAAGGTGGGAAGACCACGCCCATCGAGGGGACAGAGTTCGAGGTGGATGTGGATCTCGTCCTTCTCGCCATCGGGTTCACGGGGCCGGTGCGGGACAAACTCCTCGGAGACCTCAATCTCGGGTACACGGAGCGTGGGGCGGTTCGCTCCGAAACTGGATTCGCCACGAGCCAGCCGGACGTGTTCGTGTGCGGGGATGCGAGGCTCGGCGCGGATCTCATAGTCACGGCCATCGCCGAAGGGCGGAAGGCCGCCCGCCAGACCGACGAGTTCCTCATGGGGCGGAGTCTGTTGCCGGGGTGAAGTTCCGTGAAAATCGAGGGCGAGCATTGGTATTGGAAGGATCCGGGGCAGCGGATGAAGCACGGGTTGGTTACGCGCCGGGTCGCGGACGCAATCGCAGAGGGACGGAGGGTTTGGGTTTATGTGAACCCTCCGGGGTCGGAGCGCGAAGGTCGCGTCGAGGTTGTCGGGTATTCTGTGGAGATTGGGTTTTGGGTCAAGATCGTACTCGCCGATGACAACCTCTTGTTCAATGGGTTCACTTTGATGCGAACGAATTTCAGGGATGAGGCTTGGGATTTTATGGCGAAGATCGGACGAGTACGATGAGAGGAGGTGATCGCGTGAAGATACGACACTATATCGCGGACGACATAAACATCCTGTCGCTGCAATTCCGAGAGGATGTCAGGCCGGATTATGGAACCGAGATCGCGCCGGGGATCACACTCCACTTCGCGGGCAACCCCGACGAAGGAGAGATCATCCCCATATTCCTCGAAATCGAGCAAACTCGCTCCCGCCCACTCAACCACGTGGAACTCGAACGTCTGAACGAGCATGGCGAAAGGCTCGATGAACCGGACGTGGCCGAGATTTTAAGTCTGTGGCTCACCCTTCCTCCGAAAGTCCGAAGCTCCATCGGAGAGAAGATGCGCGAGGCAGGCAAAGCCGCCGCGCCGAAGTAGCCCGGAAGCCCCGGTTCTCAACCGAATGTCCGGCGCGGTTTGCCGTCCGGCGAGGGTGGCAATGAACCCACTTCACTTCGAGGCTATCCGCCGTCGTCTCCACTGAATTTATTGACCGGGACGTTCGCTCCGGTTCCGGAAAGGACATGAATGGGTTTGAGAAACGGCGGTTTCGCCGGAGTTCTCCTCGTCGCCGTCGGGGCGGCTTTGTGGGGGACGGACGGGATTTTGCGTTTCCCGCTCGTGGATACGATGTCCGCGACGACCATCGTTTTCGCCGAGCACGCGATCCTCGCTGTGTACTCCCGCCGTCATTCTCGGGTGGCGGGCTTTCCGGGGATTCGGAAAGAGGCAATGGGGCGCGCTCCTCGTCATCGGATGGGGAGGCTCGGCGCTCGGAACATTGCTTTTCACGGCGGCTTTCATGGTCGGAAACCCGACGGTGGCGATCCTCCTCCAAAAAACACAGCCTATCTTCGCCGTGCTTCTCGCGGGCGTTCTCCTCGGCGAGAGGGTGGGATGGCGGTATTGGATCGTCTTCGCCGTCGCCATCGTCGGGGCATACCTCGTGTCCTTCGGGAGCCTCTCACCGTTCGGGGAACTCGGGAGGGATGAAATCCTCACCGCCGCGCTCGCCATCGGAGCCGCGCTCATGTGGGGTTCCTCGACCGTTCTCGGGCGGTTCATGCTCCGGGACGTTCCATTCCACACGCTCGCCGGAGCGAGACTCCTCACCGCGCTCCCGCTCCTCACTGGAATCGTGCTTTTTACGGGTTCCCTCGGGGAGGTCGGAGCGGGATTCTCGGCGGAGCCGGGGCGATTGATTCTCCTCGCCCTCATCCCCGGCTTCCTCTCGCTCCTCATTTATTATCGGGGGCTTTCCGGGACGCGGGCATCGTATGCGACGCTCGCCGAACTCGCATTTCCGGCGACGGCGGTCGTTTTGAATTGGTTCGTCCTCGATGTCGGCATCGGGGTGAATCAAGCGATCGGGTTCGTCATATTATGGGGTTCGGTCTTCGTCCTCGGATACTTGAATACACGGTCGTCGAAGGCCGTGGAATAACGGGGCCGCGAGCTTCGCGCGCGTACGAGGTCTCGGTTTCGCTCGGCGACTTCGCTTTCCGTCGAACGCCTTTGAAAAATACGTAGTTTGAGTGATTGTGCGGGGGGGGCAAAATGTATGATGCTCTCGTTATATGAAGCCGGAGGGGGAGAAACCTTCACTCCATAAAGACGGGAGAAGAGCATGCTGAAGAGTGGGGCAAGAAAGGTGATGTGGGTGGGGAGGGCGACCGTGTTTCTGGTCGGCCTTTCGGTGATCTCCGCGGTAGTTTTCGGAGTCACGGCGACGGCTTTCGCGGTGAACGGAAAACCCTTCATCCTCGGGAAGACGAACGCCGCGCGGGCGATCACCACTCTCGTGAAACAAGGGCCGGGGCCGGCTTTGAATCTCGCTGTGAACGCCGAACAGCCGCCGATGAAAGTGAATTCGCAAGGAAAAGTCGCAATTTCAACGCCGATCTCATAGACGGTCGAGACCACACGGACTTCCTCGCGGCGGACGGAAAGGCCGCGGAAGCCGCTCATGCGGACGAAGCGGATCGAGCCGACACGCTCGATGGTTTGAATGCGAACGACTTCATACGGGAGTCGGTCACGAACGCCGTTGCGAGGAGCGAGGGCGACAGCGCCGACTCGAAGACGATCATCGCGAGATGCCCTGCCGGAGAGGTCGCCCTCGGAGGAGGAGCGGAGATCAGCCGCCCGACGTTCGGCACCCCGGCTGAGTTTCCCGTGGCTCTTCAGTCGAACACGCGCAACGATCACGCTTCATGGAGAGCCTCCGCCATTGAGATGGGCGCATACGAAAGCGGGTGGCGACTCACGGTGACCGCGAAGTGCGTTCCGGCTCGAGATGGCGAGATGCACCTCGAATAAAGCCAACGCGGAAAAGTCGAGACGCCGCAACGTACCGAAAGAGTCGTGAGTCTCAGCCGTCTCAGCCGGGGTTCGTGACGGGTTCGGAGGCGGCGACCCGCTCTTCGAGTTTGTCGCACGCCTCGCGGACGAGTTCGAGTCCTTCCTCTTCGCCGATGGACGAATCCTCGGAAGGTGGGTGGCTGGCGAGGATCTCCGCCTCGGTGGTTCGGTATGAGCCATCCTCGTTTTTGAGGCGCTTTATGTACCCGGAGGCCGACCCGCCCGGAGCCGCAAACTCGATGATGGAGTCGAGGTATGCGGCGACCATCGGGGCGTTCGTGCCTTCGGTGGCGGCGGCGAAAAAGAGTTCGGAGCCGACGCCTTCGAAGTCCGGGACGAAGAGGTGTTTCTCGTCCGCCTCGAAGCGTCGGAGACCTTCGACGGGTTCGATGGAGAGGTTCTCGTTTTTGAGGCGGTCGGCGGCGGCTTGGACGAGGGCGGAGACGGCGAGGATGGTGTCGGGGTGGTTGCTGTCGAGGCCGCGAAGCTCGACGGTTCCGTGCGGGCTGAGTCGGACAGGTCGCCAGCATATGTCGAAGATCCCATCGGACATTTTATGGAGCGAATCGCTCCCGACGCCAGCCGAATCCATAGCCTCGCGCCATCTTTGGTGACCCCCTAATTGGCGATCCCGGAGATCCCCGGCTTCCTCCGCGTATGGCTGGAGGCTCCCAAGCTCCGGCATCTCCGAATAAACCCCGTCCCACCCGAATTCCTCGCTCCCCCGGTAGAAAGCGGTGCGGGCGGCAAGCCCCGTGGCGCATCCTTCGTAAAACGGACACGACCGCGTGAGGGCGATGAGGGCCGGGTCGAGGGCGGTCGCGAGGTTGTAAAGTCCGAGGAGTTCACGGACTCCGGCGGGCGAGACGTTCGGCGATACGACCTGCACCGGATCCATGGCATCGGCTTCGATCTCCACGTGGAGATGAACCCCGAAGCACCTTCCCGCGTCGAGGAACCGCTCCCTGCCTATCGTCTCGATCTGTAATTCGTAGCGAGGCTCTTCCCGGAACGAAGGCTCGAACGGAAGCGGATACGTCGCGAGCGGATACAGCCGCAACCCGAGTTCCCGACCGGCACGAATCGCGAAACTCACGTTCGCCATGTATTCTCTTTCGAGTTCTTCGAGGGTGTTCGCCGGGGCGGTCTTCACCTCGACCATGCCGCGGGAACACTCCTTCGAGAAATTGTCCGGCTCGATACCCTCTGATGGAGCCGCCTCGGCGCACCGGAATATGAGTTCATCCGCACGGTTCGAGGGGCGCCCCGACTCATCCACGAGGAGGAATTCCTGTTCCAGCCCCATGCGTCTTTTATGGTTTTCTTCCATTCCGTCGGCCTTCCCTTCGCCTTCCCCCACGTCTGACGCGATTATGCCCGTTCTCCGTTTCCGTCAAAATGGCCCGCCGGAGAGAAATTCCGCCCGGCCAGCCGCGCTGCCGGAATTTCTCATGACACGAAGTCCGGGCGAATGCTTCGCGTCTTCGCCGCCGGAGGAGCGGGGCGACCCCCCGACTCTCACGAACTCGTCAACAATGGAACTTCCCGCCCGGATCCGGCATGAGTTCCGCGACCGTCCCGGAATCGAGCGCATCTCGGACTTTCTCCGCGCTTTCTTCGAGCGATGCGGAGCCGCCCTTCGACATCCACAATCGGAGCGCGGCATTGTATGCGATGAGGTTCCGAACCGCGCCTCTCTCCCCCGAAATCAGCGCGGCCATAATTCGACTCGACTCGTCTTTTTCGTCCCGCCACGGTATGTCGGATCCCCCCGCCCGCCCGAGGCCGAGCGACTCGGGTTCGATATGGAACTCCTCGACGCCTCCGTCGCGGACTAAG